>SAMEA104404100__coassemble_2054_pt1 | contig 16173 bp, 16 predicted proteins | sample SAMEA104404100__metabat2_low_PE_078 | metagenome-assembled genome bin SAMEA104404100 (sample SAMEA104404100) | Balaenoptera acutorostrata
GCCTTCTACCGCCTCTACTAAAATATCTGTTGACATTCCATATTTTTCCTGATATGATTGAGCAAAATATGAAGGATGGGCTAGATTAGATGGACTCTGATGACGGTTGTTATCACTCGATTTGTATAATTTCAGGCTATAATTTTTACGTTAATTTATATCAAAAGCATAAGACAAAACTGTGTGAATAAAACACAGTTTTTGTCTTATGTTTTTTTATTACCCGAAATGCATCTAATGAATCTTACTTACAGAAAGGGGTTTTACTTTGAACGACTCAATTATATTTTTATTACTGATCCAGATTATTCTTATCTTTTTAAATGCCGTATTTGCCAGCGCTGAAATTGCCGTCATCTCCTTCAACGAGCTGAAGCTCGCAAGGCTGGTGGCCGACGGAAACAGGCGTGCGCAGCGTCTCAGCCGTCTGACCTGTAATCCTGCAAGATTTCTTGCCACCATACAGGTTGCCATCACTCTCGCCGGTTTTATGGGCAGTGCCTTCGCCGCCGAGAACTTTTCCGACAGCCTGACCGACTGGTTTCTGTCCGTCGGAGTGCCGATGTCCCGCTCATCTCTCGACACCATCTCTGTCATCCTGATCACTTTGATCCTCTCCTACTTCACCCTGATCTTCGGGGAACTGGTGCCAAAGCGTGTGGCCATGAAAAAGTCGGAGCAGATCTCTCTTGGTCTGTCGGGAATGATCTACGGACTTTCCACCGTTTTCACTCCTCTGGTATGGCTTCTTACCGTGTCGACCAACACCGTACTCCGTGCGATCGGCATCGATCCTGACGAGACCTCGGAAGAAGTGAGCGAGGAAGAAATCCGAATGATGGTGGATGCGGGAAGCAGAAAGGGTGCCATCGATCACGAGGAAAATGAATTCATCCAGAATGTCTTTGAATTTGACGACCTGATGGTCAGTGAGATCGCAACCCACAGAACCGACACGATCTTTCTTTGTATGGAAGACAATGATGAGGTATGGGATACCACGATCCACCAGAGCCGTCACAGTCTCTTCCCGATCTATGCAGGCTCTCCGGACCATGTGACCGGTATCCTGAGTGCAAAAGATTATTTTCGACTGAAAGACCGCTCCCGATCTTCCGTCCTGAAAAATGCCGTGAGAAATGCCTATTTTGTGCCGGATTCTATCAAGGCAGACGTGCTTTTCAGAAATATGAAGCGCGATAAGGTGGCTCTCGCCGTGGTTCTCGATGAATATGGCGGCATGTTCGGTATCGTCACTCAGAATGACCTGATCGAGCAGCTTGTCGGGGAGCTGGGGGATGAAGATGATGAAAGGGAACTTCAGATGGATCCTTATCTGGAACAGACCGGCGATACAACCTGGGCTGTCCACGGAAATATTCCGATCCGCGATATCGAAGATGCCATAGAACAGCCGTTGAACGCAGAACAGTTTGACACTCTCACCGGTCTTGTCTTTGACCGGCTCGGCGAGATTCCGTCCGAGGGGTCTCATGACATCAGGCTGGAGATCGGATGTCTTTCCATCCATGTAACCTTTATCCAGAAGCATCAGATCGAGCGGGCCGTAATCGAAAAACTTCCTCCGAAAACTCCGGAAGAATCAGAATAGACAACAAAAAACAGCACTTCACATTTTTCTGTGAAGTGCTGTCTGTTTATTTGGTTAAGTATGATGAGATCGCATATACGGTCTGTCCGTTATATTCCAGTTTTGACCAGCCGTTGGAATGGATTCCCACTCTTCTGACGTATTCTCCGTTTGTAAGCTTATAGACTACTTCCGATCCGTCTGTAGATGGAGCGGTTCTTAAATTTGTCTCCGCTTTCGCTGTGACCTGTTCATCCACCGGTTCAAATCCGTCCGACGGTTTCTGCGGCTGTGGATCATCCTGTTTTACAACCTCATTTGAAAGGTAACTGCTGACTGCATAGACAACTTTTCCGTTATAGTTCAGTCTTGACCAGCCCTTGTCGCTGACTGCGGTACGTTCTACAAATTCTCCACTCTGAAGTGTTCCCACGATCTCGCTGTCTGTGTTCGGCATCGCACGAAGATTGACGTGATCTTTCGCTGTCACCTTGTCTTTCTTCGCTGTAAATGTATTTCCATCCACCTGGTCTGCCTTTACAGGAGTCGGTGGTTTTGCATCCAGATCTTGTGTGAGATAACTTGAGATGGCATACACTGTCTGACCGTTGTATTCCAGTTTTGACCAGCCGTTCTTGCCGATACCTGTTCTCTTAAGTGTCTCTCCGTTTTTCAGTTCTCCTACCAGATCTGTCTTCACGGAAGGACCTTTTCTTAAGTTTGTGACCTGTTTCGCAGTCACTGTCTCATTTACAGATTTATATAATTTCTCTTCATCTGTGAGAGGCGCTTTTGCATCCTCCGGTCTTGCACTTTTATCTTTTGCTTCCGCCTCGTCCATGCTGAAGTAACATACGACCATATCTACATTTCCCGGAATGCCGTCCACCTGACCTCTGTTTGTATACTGCCATGCGTCGACTCTTCCCTGATAATCCGGTTCCGTCTTCTGTGGAAATGTCTCTTCCGCATACTGTGCGATCCAGATCTTATAGTCTTTCTCGATCTTTTTGATATCCCATGCGGAAAGTCCCTGTGCGTCTCGAAGTGAGCTGTAAAACATTGGCTCATATCCCGCTTTTTTGATATTTTTGAGGTAGGCAAGTGCGTTTGCCGTTCTCTCTTCCGAAGTCAGTTCCTTCATTCTGCTGCTGTCTGAATGGAAACCTTCACAGTCATATACGACAGGATATGAAATCTTATATCCCGCGATTGCTTTCTTTGTCCAGTTTGCCTCTTCTACCGCTTCTTTCTCGCTCACTGCTGTCGAGAAGAAATAAACTCCCGTTTTGACTCCGGCTTCCTCGGCTTTCTGAAGATTGTAGTCGGCATTGTCATCCTTATAGATCACGCCGTCTTCTCCCCTGTAACCGATCCTGATAAAGGCAAAATCGATTCCGGAAGCTTTTACTTTCTTCCAGTCGATTTTTCCCTGCCATTTTGAGACATCGATCCCGTTTGTACTCTTTCCTTCGCGCACCAGATCACCGGCCTTTACGCTGGCTCCTTCCTCTGCCGAAAGTTCCATATTTTCCGGGTCGACCTCTGCGTTTCCGGTCAATGTTGTATCGATCGTCTCTTTTTTATTCTCTGCCCCTTTATCGGAGTCAGAATCTTTTCCTCTGTAAATGAAAAAGAACACCCCCGCTATGATCACAAGAAGTACGATCACGGTGATCGTAATGTTGCGGATCATCTGTTTTCTTCTCCTTCTTCTTCCCCAAGCCATGAATTTCACCTTCTTAAAAATATTCTATTTATCTACCATTCCTTTAAGAATCGAAGAGTATTTTCTAAAGAAGCTGCATTATTTTCCCTGCATTTCTCAGGGTATTTCCGCTCAACGGCAAATACTTCCGCAGTTTTCAGACTGCACGGAAGCAGGAGATGACTTGCATATTCATACTGATGATATTCTACTTTGTGCCTGAAATTCTTCTCCTTCAGTCTGTCCTGAACTGCCTGCGCCGCTTCTCTCGAATACCATATTGTATCATTTTCCGGTGCCAGGAGCAAGACCGGACCGTTAATTCTTTCTACAGGGATCTTCGTCTCCTCGGATGCATTTTCTATAACTCCTTTAAAACAGGAGAGATATGTAAGGCTTCTGCTGCGGAATGTGTCCCACCAGATCTTAAATCTGCTCATGGATAATTTCTCATAAGGAAGTTCTTTTCCCTCGTAGCTGAATGCGGAACACGGGGATACATCCATCCTGCGTACCTTCTGTGTTTTCACCCGGATTCCCTGGGTGCACACAGAATTTGGACAGACTCCCACTGCGCAGGAGATCAGTTCCGGAAAGTAAGATGCCGCAAGAAGACCGTACTGGGCCCCTGTGGAAATCCCCCAGACTCCTACTTTATAATAAACCTTGCTCTTCAGCCATTCTGCCGCCTTCTTTACGATCTCGAGGGGAATCCTCTCGATGGAATCCTCCAGACCTTCCTGATTGAAGTAGGCTACGACAAGACTGGTCATTCCGTGTTTTGCAAACTGCTCTGCCGCCAGCTGGGTGATTCGATAAGAGCCATCCATACCTCCAAGCAGAATGAGTGCTTTTCCCTTGTTGTCGTCCTTGTGCGGAACATAAAGTGTTCCCTTAAAACCGTCTTCTTCAATCTTCATCTCCTGATACGGGGACAGTGTCAGTTCTCTCGCATCGGGTTCTTCAAATCTTTTTCTCATAGCCGTCTCTCCTTATTTTATTATAGCGTTGTCATAATCGTACAAATTTCTATTATTTATTATAATTACTTGTGTTTATATTAACAAGGTTTAACGGCATTGTATTCTTTTGTATGCAAAAACCGCAGCCTTTCAGGGCCGCGGTCTTCTATGTAGATTACATTTTCTCTATTAATTCAAGAATGATCCCGTCCGGATCTTTGAAGTACAGAGCCATGCTCTTTCCAAAGCCGTAAGGTGTGAAGTCAAACTCCTGAGGTTCCGATAAGAATTCCACCCCGAGTTCTTTCATTCTTCTGTATTCTTCCCAGATATCGTCTGTCTCAAAACAGATTTCCGAGATCGATGTCTTGAAAAGATCAGCCGGATCTTCTTCTATATCCGAAAGAATGAACTGGATCAGTTCTACCGGCGGACCTGCCAAAGTCTTGTCTCCGCTTAAGTATGCGACTCTCGCTTTACAGTCTTTGCGTCTGAACAGAAGATCTGTCTCCGGTCCTTCCATAAGGATCTCTCCCTGAAATGCAAGTCCCATTACATCTCTGTAAAATGCGATCGAGCGGTCTATGTCTTTTACTGTAACTCCAATGTGTAAAACGTCTGTAATCATAAATCTCTCCTTGTCGTGTGTCCTCCTAGAGAACTTCCACGATTTCTTCTTTTGTCTTTCTCTGTGTATGTCTCGGTGACGGCTGAGCTGTCTCCGCCTCGTACCCTACCGGGAAGATGGCGATCAGCTCATGTTCCTTCATCTGAGGGAACAGCTCTTTCATAAGCGGTGCATCAAAGTATCCTACCCATGTGGTTCCCAGTCCCAGATCTGTGATCTCCATCATCATGTGTGTACCTACGATCGACGCATCCACATCACCGAAGTTTCTATTATCATACTTACGCACCCAGGCATCCTCTTCTTTATAACCTAAAACAAGAAAAATATCTGCTCCAAATGTGTAATTCGTAACCTGACTGATTTTTTCTTTCCCCTCTTCAGATTCTACCACCCATATTTTATATGGCTGTCTGTTTACTGCTGTAGGGGATAAAATTGCAGTTTCGATGATCTTGTCGATCAGTTCTTTTTCTACTTTCTTTCCTGATAATTCTCTACATGAATATCTGGCTTTTGCTAATTCTGAAAATTCCATATCTACTTCTTCTACCTCCTATATGTCATTTAGGATTATTATACCATCGGAAAATGTAAATTCCAAATTCAATTCGCATTTAACTGCTGGATTTCTTTCCATTATTAGGATATGATAAGAGTAAGTTAGTTGCATCTAATACCGTGACAGGGGGGATTTTATGAAAGCAGCGGAAATCACTTTAATAGAAAAAGACGGCTTTTCCGGATATTATTACGTGGCACCGTCTTCCACAGATAAAGGAATCATCGTTCTGATCGGGGACGAGGGAAATGATTTTATGGACAAAGCATGTGCGAAATGGCTCACCATGACAGTGGGATGCAATGCACTCTGCCTGGGAATCCGACAGAAGAAATCGGATGATACCGGAATTCATCAGTGGCCTTTGGAATATGTAGAAAAAGCAGTGCAGTGGCTGCAGAAGAAAGGCATTTCCAAGGTTGGAATCCTGGGAATGTCCATGCCGGGCTGTCTTGCCCTTGCGGCGGCTTCCCATATCCCGGACATTTCTCTGGTGATCGCCATGACTCCGTGCGACTTTGTTCCATGGGGCTTCTTCCAGGGTAAAATTCAGAATGCTCCGAAGGGAGAATGGCCTTCCGGCACTTCGGCATTTTCATGGAGGGGCGAAGATCTTCCGTTCCAGCCGGCCTATCTTGAGAAAGACGCTTACTGGAATATGTTCTGTGAGGACAAGAAGAAATTCCATGAAATGCACACCATCACTATTTTCGACCACAGTGAGAACACCAGCCCGATACCGGATGAGTGTTTTATCCCGGTAGAAAACATTCGCGGAAAGATCATTTTCACCGGAACCGGGGACGACACCATGTGGAACACATCACGCTATATCGGAAGAATGAACCGACGCCTCCAGGAGAAAGGATCCGACGTACAAACTAAGACCTTCCTCTATCCGTACGGAACACATCTTCTCGTTCCGGAGACCATGTTGAAAAATGCGATCCCGGTATTCGGAGATCTGATCTCAAAAATGTTCCAATCGGGCAAGGAGCATCCTGCGGAATGCAAACAGGCCCGCATCGATCTGGAAGCAAAGCTTACAAAAGAAATCAAAGAGTGGTAAAAGCAGACTCCGGCCGGATTATACACCGACCGGAGTTTTTTTCATGCTTTTATCCACAATCTAAACCATCTGATTCACCATTTTGTACTTATAGATCTTCTCCGCGTGATTCTGTTCTTCTGTCTCAATGTCGTTGAGCAGTCTTCTCACGTCCGGATCGGCAAACTGGAAGAGTTCAAAGTTGTAAGCCGAGGACACGTATTTTTCTGTGGTGATGGAATCTGTACAGAGGAATTTATCATTCTCCTTGTCTGCCTGCACAAATTCTCCTGTGTAAGTCGCCTTTGGCTGATAATCCACTCCGGCCTTATCCACTGTGTTCACCTGAACCACTGTCCCGTGGAGAAGTTTGTCCAGGGAATCATAGTGCTGCTGTTCTTCCTGTCCGATCGAGTGGAATAAGCTCTTCAACTCCGGATCCTTCGCCGCAGCCTCTCCTCTTTCATATTTTTCCACGCACATCTTCTCCTGATCCTTCAGATTTTCGATCACAAATTTCTGTTTTTCCGATAAATTTACCATTCTTCTGTCGCAGATGAGATTTCACCTGCTTTCCTCCTTTTTTAATTGTGACTTTATCCTTATTAGGATGCTCATATCTCCACCTTTTATCCGTTTTCTCTCATATCAAATTTTTTTGATGAATTATTTTGATAGGATTGACATTATCCTGCACTTTCCATATAATCATATCAAGATATTTTGATGTGAGGTGATCATTTGGAATCCATACATGAACAAAACGCGAAGGTTTTCAAGGCCTTCTGTGACCCGAAACGTCTGGCTATCCTTGAGCTTTTGCAGAGCGGGGAAAAATGTGCCTGCGTATTACTTGAAAAACTGAATATAACCCAGTCCGGACTTTCTTACCATATGAAGATTCTGTGCGAGTCCGGAATCGTCACGGGAAGACAGGAAGGAAAATGGACCCATTACAGTCTGAACCAGACAGGAAGTCAGCATGCCGCTTCTCTTCTTCTGGACCTGACCACACCTGCTCCCCCTGAATTTCACCGGATTTCATCACCCGTACCTTTACATAAAACAGTTGGAGGAAAAGAAACTATGGAAAATAAAACGCAGCTCTATGTACTGACCGGCTTCCTCGGATCCGGAAAGACCACGATCCTGCTCAGACTTCTCGAGATGCTCTCTGCATCCGGAAAACGTGTGGGTGTTATCCAGAATGAATTTGGAAAACTCAATATCGACGGAGAGATCCTTCGAAATGATGATATTAAAATGGTGGAGATCAACAGAGGTTCTATCTTCTGCTCCTGCCTCCGCCTGACTTTTGTCCAGGCACTGGTGGAAATGGCCGCTCAGAATTTTGACTATCTTTTTATTGAAAGCTCCGGTCTCGGCGATCCTTCCAATATGCAGGAAATCCTGGACGCCGCAGCCATCATGTGCGGAGACGCTTACGATTTCAAGGGGGCGGTCTGCCTGGTCGACTCTGTCAACTTCTTTGACCAGCTGGATGATCTGGAGACGGTATACCGCCAGCTCAAGCACTGTCACATGGCCGTTCTCACCAAGGTAGACCTGGTGGATGAACAGCGACTTGTAGATCTGGAAAACAAGATCCGTACCATCAACCCTGTCTGTGAGATCACCACCAGCAGAAACGGAGATCTGGATCTTTCCTTCCTCAACAAAGACCTTCTCCAATATCAGTGGGCCGAGCCGGAGGCGACGACAAACACCGTCGAGACCAAACCGAAAACTCTCTTCATGGATTTTGAGGGCGAGGTAAAGGAAGAGGCTCTGAACAATTTTATCACTGCGATCCAGGACGATCTCTACCGCGCAAAAGGTTTCTTCCGTATCGAGGGAAGAGGCTGGAGTCAGGTGGATCTTGTGGGACACCGCATTGATATCAAACCTTGTGAAGAAAAAGAATTATCTCAGTTTGTCTTCATTTCCAAGATTGGTCCGCAGATCATCAAAAAGATCCTTCCTGCCTGGGAAGAAAAAGTCGGACTCCCAATGAAACTTAGAAACTAAGGAGGTAACGTATGAATATTAAAGTCTTAGGTGAGGGCTGTGAGAAGTGTGACAAGCTCTATGAAAATACAAAAGAAGCGGTAGCTGAACTCGGAATCGACGCCGAGGTAGAAAAGGTGGAGGATCTGATCGAGATCGTGAAACTGGGTGTTCTGACGGCTCCTTCCATTCTGGTGGACGGAAAGCTGATCGTCAGCGGTCAGGTTGCCACCACGAAAAACATAATGAAACTTTTAAAGAAAATGATGTAATACCGGAGGTTTTATGAGTAACTTACAGACAATCTGGCTCTTTATACAGGACCAGCTCCTGGGAATGAAATGGCTCCACTCGCTGATCGGCAGTGGACTGTCTTCCCTGGGAGTCGACACTGCTTCCCGTCCCGGCGGAAGTCTTCTCTTTTTTCTCTACGATGTGATCAAGATCTCGGTTCTTCTTTGTACCCTGATCTTCCTGATCTCCTACATTCAGAGTTATTTCCCGCCGGATAAAAGTAAACGAATCCTTGGTCGTTTCCACGGGATCGGCGCAAACTGTATCGCCGCCCTGCTCGGAACCGTGACACCGTTCTGCTCCTGCTCGTCGATCCCTCTGTTTATCGGATTTACAAGCGCGGGACTTCCTCTGGGCGTCACCTTTTCCTTCCTGATCTCCTCTCCGATGGTGGATCTTGGAAGTCTGGTCCTTCTGACCAGTATTTTCGGCGGAAAGATTGCCGTTCTTTACGTGGTGATCGGGCTTGTGATCGCCGTGGCCGGAGGAACCGTCATCGAGAAACTGCACCTTGAAAATGAGATTGAAGCGTTTATCAGAAATGCCGGTGCAACTGCCCTTGAATCGCCGTCCATGACTCAGGCCGACCGCCTTGTGTACGCGAAAGATCAGGTCGTCGCTACATTTACAAAGGTATTCCGCTATATTCTTCTGGGTGTCGCCATCGGTGCCGTCATCCACAACTGGATTCCGGCGGAGTGGGTGGAGACCATCCTCGGAAGCAATAATCCTTTCGGTGTGATCCTTGCAACTCTGGTGGGCGTCCCGATGTATGCGGACATCTTTGGAACCATTCCTGTTGCCGAAGCCCTGCTCTTCAAGGGTGCTCAGCTGGGAACCATCCTTTCTTTCATGATGGCCGTCACCACCCTGAGCCTGCCTTCCATGGTCATGCTTCGAAAAGCGGTGCGCCCGAAACTTCTTGGCGTTTTCATCGCCATCTGTACCGTGGGAATCATTCTGGTGGGGTATTTCTTCAATGCCGTACAATTTCTTTTAATCTAGACAAAAAAACCTGCAGATCTTAAAAAGACCTGCAGGTTTTCTTTATTCTGCCTGTTCGATTTCCATATTATTCGGAAGTGCAAGACTTAAAATGATGGATACGATAAATACAACGGCCACACAGTTTCCGGCAAAGATATCGCGGATCACCTGTGGAAAAATTCTCCAGATGTCGATCTCTGTAGCTGTGGTAAATCCAAGTCCCACCGCAAGAGACAGGGCCACGATGGTCACATTTCTCTGGTTGAATCCTGCTTTTGATATCATCTGAATCCCACTGACCATGATATTTCCAAACATCATGATGGTGCACCCTCCAAGTACCGCCTCCGGAAGGCTTGAGAAAAAGTTTCCGATCGGCGGGAGGAGTCCTGCGAGGATCATACAGCCTGCCCCCATGGCGATGGTAAAACGATTCACTACTTTTGTCATAGCCACCAGCCCTACGTTCTGGCTGAAGGAAGTGACCGGCGGACAGCCGAACGCTGCGGATAAGGCGCTGCAGAAACCGTCACAGGAAAGTGCTCCCACGATTTCTTTTTCTTCAATATCCCTGTTCAGACCGCTTGCCACCACTGCCGTGGAATCTCCGATGGTCTCGGCAGCTGACACCAGGAAAATAATGGAGACCGCAAGGATGGCACCTAATCTGAACTCCGGAATAAACGGAAGGAACTGTGGAAATGCGATCCAGCTTCCCGTAAATACAGCGGAAAGGTCCACCACACCCATGAAACAGGCGATCACATAACCTACCACCAGCCCGAAAAGAACGGACAACTGTTTCCAGTATGATTTTGCACATATATTAAATAAAAGACAGGATACCAGTGTGACGGTTCCCAGTAAAAGGTTCTGTGCCGACCCGAAGGATTCTCCGTATCCGCCTCCGAAAGAACGGGTTCCGACCGGGAGAAGCGAAAATCCGATGGCTGTCACCACGGAAGCCGCAACGACGGGTGTCACGATCTTTCTCCAGTATCGGGCAAACAGACCGAGACATCCTTCCAGAAGTCCTCCGATCATAATGGCTCCTACCGCCGCCTGATAACCGTAGACGGCTCCTACATAACAGAGGATGGTCACAAAGGTAAAGCTGACTCCCATAACGATCGGAAGTCTCGCACCGATCTTCCAAATTGGGAACAACTGCACCAGAGTTGCTATTCCTGCCACAAACATGGCATTCTGTAAAAGCATTGAAATCTGCTGTCCCTGAAGACCGCTGGCTGCACCGATGATGGTGATCGGAGCAAGGTTCGCCACGAACATGGCGAGGATGTGCTGTAATCCAAATGGAATCGCTTTCATCACCGGAACTTTTCCGTCCAGCGTGTACAGATTCTTAATGTTTGAATTTTCCATTTTCTATTCTCCTATACTATCTCTTTCCCGTCCGCAGGATCAGACCTGCGAATCTTTTTAAAGATAACATAGATTTCCCTCTGTGCCTATCAGAAAGTACTGATTCCCGGTATTAAAATTTTCCTCTTCATACTGTACTCTTAAAAATATATATAATTGTATCTTTTATAATGTACAGTCTGAGACTATGATGAAGACAACTTATATATTTTCAGACTGGAGGAAATACAAATGGAAGAAAGATACACTTTAAACAAAAATCTCGCTCAGATGTTAAAAGGCGGAGTGATCATGGATGTCACAACTCCTGAACAGGCACGAATCGCAGAAGAAGCCGGAGCATGTGCGGTCATGGCTCTTGAAAGAATTCCTGCAGATATCCGTGCTGCCGGCGGTGTTTCCCGCATGAGCGACCCGAAAATGATCAAAGGAATTCAGGATGCCGTATCCATCCCTGTCATGGCAAAATGTCGTATCGGACATATAGTGGAGGCACAGATCCTTCAGACCATCGAGATCGACTATATCGATGAAAGTGAAGTTTTAAGTCCTGCCGACGATGTCTACCATATCGACAAGACCAAATTCCAAGTACCGTTCGTTTGTGGAGCACGCGATCTCGGAGAAGCTTTGAGACGAATCGCCGAGGGTGCTTCCATGATCCGAACCAAAGGAGAACCTGGAACAGGTGACGTGGTTCAGGCTGTCCGCCACATGCGCGCCATGACAAGTGAGATCCGTCGTGTGCAGGCCATGAGAGAGGACGAACTTTTCGAGGCTGCAAAACAGCTGGCTGTCCCTTATGATCTGATCCGCTACGTACATGAAAACGGAAAACTTCCTGTTGTAAACTTTGCCGCAGGCGGAGTTGCCACACCGGCCGATGCAGCTCTTATGATGCAGCTCGGAGCAGAGGGAGTGTTTGTTGGAAGTGGAATCTTTAAATCGGGTGATCCTGCAAAACGTGCAGCCGCTATCGTAAAGGCTGTCACAAACTACAACGATCCTGCCATCCTGGCCGAACTTTCCGAAGATCTCGGAGAAGCCATGGTCGGAATCAACGAGCAGGAAATCCAGGTGCTGATGGCGGAAAGAGGTAAATAATGAAGAAGATCGGTATTCTTGCCGTACAGGGTGCATTTGCCGAACACGCATCGATGCTGGAACGTCTGGGTGCAGAGATCGTCCTGCTCCGCAAAGCTTCCGATCTGGGGCAGCCTCTGGACGGTCTTGTACTTCCCGGCGGTGAGAGCACGGTACAGGGAAAACTTCTACGCGAACTTGAGATGTTCGAGCCGGTCAGAAATCTGATCCTGGACGGAATCCCTGTCATGGGAACCTGTGCCGGAATGATCCTTCTGGCAAAGCATCTTGATCAGGATGACACGGTCCACCTGGGACTTATGGACATCACGGTCCGAAGAAATGCCTACGGCCGACAGCTGGGCAGCTTCACGGCAAAAGAAGAATTTGCAGACAAAGGACCAGTGGACATGACATTTATCCGCGCACCGTTTATCACCGACGCAGGAGAAAATGTAGATATTCTTTCAACAGTCGACGGAAATATCGTGGCCGCAAGACAGGACAATATGCTTGCCCTCTCTTTTCATCCGGAAGTGACGGATGATCTGACTGTACACCACTATTTCCTGGATATGATAAACAAATAGACAAAAACCTTACCCGTTTCATTTTGGGTAAGGTTTTTCTTTCTTTTTCAAGTATTTCGTTATTCTTCTGTGCCTTTATAATCTTCCATGTAGACCGCGGCGCTTCTGCTCATTTCCCTGCTGAAGTCACTTTCGTATTTCCTCTTTCCAAATGCCTTCACCCAGTGGTCAAATTCGAAGCTGTCACGCCCTTCTTTTGCGGCTCTCGCCTCCAGGGCCTGTCTGTGTATTTCCCCTGTATTGTCATGGTATGTATTTTCCTGCACAATATAGTTTCTTTCAAAACGCGCCGGTTTTCTTCTGTTCTTCTGCTGCTCGGTCGGATGTCCAAAGACCAACATCGTCGCCGGGAGAACATAAGCCGGGAGATGAAGTGCCTCCCTCATCTTCTCACAGTTCTCGAGAACGTCTCCGATATAACAGCTTCCGACTCCCATACTCCACGCCGCAACCACCGCGTTCTGTGCCGCGATGCAGGTGTCCGATACCGCCAGAAGAAGATCCCCGTATCCTGCCGGGCGGGGTTCCATATCCGCCTCCCTATACACATCCATCCATTTTCTGCAGTCCGCAAGGAAAACAAGGACCATCGGAGCTTTCGCGATAAAAGGCTGGTTGTCGCAGAGCACCGCAAGTTCTTCTTTCAGCTTCTGATCTGTGATATCCAGGATCGTGTACATCTGCTGATTTCCCGCTGTCGGCGCCTGACCTGCCGCCTCAAGTATCAATTCTTTCTCTTCTTCCGTAACCGGTTGATCTGAAAATGCCCTCACACTTTTTCTTTCTCTGATCTGCCTTAAAACTTCATTTTCCATCACGCCACTCCCTTTCTTCTCTCATACCATAATCATATCATAAATCCCGGGATCCTTTCTGTAAATTGTAAATCCTTCTGATTTTTGCTATACTACAAGAAGATACAACAATCAAAATCATTTGCGCATCGGAGGCGAATAACATGAAAGTTCAGGTAATTTATTCAAGTATTTCAGGTTGTACAAAACGACTGGCAGAAGCAATCTACAATGGTGTGACTGCCGACGAGAAAAGTATTCACGATCTAAAAGACGGTACTCCTGTCCTGGACGGAGACATCATCTTCCTGGGATACTGGGGAAAGAACGGTCTTCCCAACAATGAGATGAAAGCATTTTTAAAAACGGTAAAGGGAAAGGTAGTCGGGATCTTCTGTACACTCGGATACTACGCGGACAGTGAGCATGCATATGACACGGTCAGAGCCGGTATCGATATGGTAAAGAAAGACAACGAGGTGATCTGTTCCTATGTCTGCAACGGAGCAGTTTCCCGCCAGCTGATCGCGGGACAGGGAAAAGACACTCCACATGTTCCGAACGAGCAGAAAGAAATCCGCTGGGAAGTGGTCAAATCACACCCGACCAAGGCGGAATGCGATCTGGCCGCAGAACGTTTCAGCGAGAGAATCTATCTCTACAACCGCTGTAAAGAATTAAATATACCTTTCCGTTCTATTTTATAAAAAAGCAGGGGCATCAGATGAATGAAATCCTTCATCTGATACCCCTTTTCTATTTAATTTGCAAGTTTCCATCCACTTGCTTTCTGTCTGATTTTTATAAAGTCTGCATACATTCCTTTTTCCCTGATCAGGCTCTCATGTGTCCCTTCCTGAACGATCCTTCCGTCAGAAATAGCAATGATATGATCTGCCTTCTCCACCGTCTTGATTCGATGAGCGATCATGATCACAGTCTTATCTTTTGTAAGCTCGTCTATAGCCGCCAGGATCTCATGTTCATTTTCCGCATCCAGTGCACTGGTCGCCTCATCGAGAATGATGACCGGCGCATCTTTCAGCATGGCTCTTGCAATGGAAATCCTCTGTTTCTCTCCTCCTGACAGACTGCTTCCGCCTTCCTCCACCATGGTGTCATAGCCCTTCGGAAGTGCCATGATAAAGTCATCACATCTGGCCGCCTTCGCCGCCGCTCTTACTTCCTCCAATGTAGCATCCGGTTTACCAAATCTTATATTGTTCAGGATAGTATCTTCAAAGAGATACACGTTCTGGAATACCATACTGATCTTCTTCATCAATTCTTCATAAGGTATATGTCTGACATCGGCTCCTCCGATCAGGATCCTGCCCCCTGTCACATCTCTGAATCTCGGGATCAGCTGACACAAGGTCGTTTTGCCGGAGCCGGAAGGCCCGATGACCGCCGTAAGTGAATGTGGCCTGATCACTGTGGAAATGTGATGCAGAACTTCGCGGTCTCCGTATGAAAATGAGACGTCTTCCAGTTCGATCTCGTCTGACCCTGCAGATTCTGCCGGCTGTTCTTCTTTCAGCTTTTCGGCATTTTCAATTTCCCCGATCTCCCTGATACCTGTATCCAGAAGACCGATAAATCCAAGCATGGATCCGGCCTGATTTAAAGACGCATATACAATAAAACTGAAAATCAGCAGCACGATGGTCTTCACCGTGGAAATGTCTTTCGTGACAAAACAGAAGTAGAGAGAAAGGATCAAAATGGCCGACTCAAATGCGGCGATGGTCAGATATCCCACATACTGTGAAGGCATGGACACACTTGTAAGTCCGATATTCGCATCGCAGCTTCCCTGGATCGACTTCTTCAGTCTTCTGTCCCCGTTGCGGAAACTGAATGCTTTTGTAACTTTGATCCCCTGTAAAAATGTCAGGGCCGACTCGGCCAGTTCTGTCTGTGCCTCCTGAAGTGCAGGCGAATGTTTTCTTGAGACTTTCATCTGCCAGCCCACGACCGCCAGATAGACCACCATTCCCGCTCCTGTGGCAAGACCGATCCTCCAGTCATAAAACATCATGAAGATGAACATGGCAAAGGAACTGAAAAGTCCGGAGATGATTCCGATCATGACCATGGTCGACGCGGCCTCCACTCCCGTAAGTGTTGAAGTGAGAGTGGCTGTGATTCTTCCGGATGAGGACTGATTGAAGAATCCCAGCGGCACTCTTCTCAAAAGGTTTCCGACCTCCACTCTCTTGTCGCCGATCATAAAGAATCCGGTCTCGAGTGTGCTGGTCTGCTCTACATAGCTGGTTATAAAATTGCCCGCGATACAGATCACGGTCAGGATGATGATCTTGATGACTCCCGACTTCGCATCCGCCTCTCCCATCAGAACATTGATGGTCAGGATGATGGCCAGGATCTGTGTGATACCGTATACGGATCTGATGAACGAAAATACTAGAGCTTTTACAAAGTATGAATGTCTGTCTATATTGATAACCCACTTTTTTGAAAAATTTTAGATCATATTTATTCACTTCCGCAAGCGAACACATGGCATTTTATT
>SAMEA104404100__coassemble_2078_pt1 | contig 16086 bp, 16 predicted proteins | sample SAMEA104404100__metabat2_low_PE_078 | metagenome-assembled genome bin SAMEA104404100 (sample SAMEA104404100) | Balaenoptera acutorostrata
ACTTTATTTATTTGCTTGCTATCAGTGTTATTTTAATTCCATCAATACAATCATTTACATATTTATATTTTATATATGTTCCCCATATGCATTTTATGATATGTGATACATCATGTATCATAATAAATCAAAAAAAATTTTACCATTCCTCTATTATATAACTTATTATATCATAATTTATTCTCTTTTTGTGTTGTGATACGTCATATATCATATTTCTACGTAATAAAACGGCATTTCTGCCATTTTATCTTTACACTCTTCTGTAAGAGTCTGAAACCCGTTTAATATACCGGTCAAGTTTCTCGGTAAGATATTCTGTATCTTCCTTACCTCCAGATGCGCTGTCTGCCAAAAATCCGAAAAATGCCTCGCAGAAAAAGCTTGTCTCGTTCTCAACATCTAATCCTTCCAGCATACTTCCGTCATTCGTGCCTTCTGTAAACAGCTTTTTCAATATGGTGCGAAATTCAAGCTCTTCTATCAGCTTTTCTCCCTCAATCGACCCGTCAGAACTGTTGCGGTATACAAAAATCTTAAATTCCGAGCGCAATATAAAAGGTCTTGAATCCTCCAGGTAAAGCATTTTCCCATATTCCATAAATAAACTGAGTTTTTGTAGTCCGTTAAAACTTTTCACTTTTGTCAGCACATGTTTCTTTGCTAACTCTGTTCTGTAATTCTTTCCAATCCATCGTATAGTCTGAAAGACAAGATCTCTTTTCCCCGAAAAATAACGTCCCAGGGATGCTCGTGAAATTCCGGACTCTCTTGAGATCATTTCCATAGTTACCAGTTCGATTCCGTGCTTAAGAAAACATTCATATGCTGTCTCTAACACCTTATCGATATTCTGTTGTTTAATTGCTTCGTTGGGCATTTAGTTTCTTCCTTCCAATTACCATATATTTAAGTAATTCTAGTTGTGTATTCTAATGTACATACTTATAGTAATACCCTTGGGCTATATTATATCTAAAATTTAACATAAAAACAACAATACATCAGGAAGCTGCCCGGATTTTGATTGAATGCTCCTTTCCAATCTTGTATCTGATTTTTAAATCATGTATGATAATGTATGATGTAAAATAATATTTTTATTTATACGAGGGGGATTTTCATGAAACAAATGAAACCGGAGCTGCTGCTTTCCTTACAGCACTACTCCAAAAAAGATTTTTCACGCGATGTGATTTCCGGTATTATCGTGGCCATCATTGCCCTGCCGCTCTCCATCGCTCTGGCACTCGCTTCAGGTGTGCCTCCGGAACAGGGACTCTACACCGCCATCGTTGCAGGTTTTGTTATCTCTGCCCTGGGCGGAAGTAAAGTTCAGATTGCAGGACCTACTGCAGCCTTTGCAACGATCGTTGCAGGCATTGTTGCCAAAAACGGCATGGAAGGTCTTGCCGTTGCCACTATTCTTGCCGGTATCATCCTTACCGTCATGGGACTTCTCAAGATGGGAAGTATGATCAAATTTATCCCAGCTACCATCACCACAGGATTTACTGCCGGTATCGCAGTGACGATCCTGATCGGACAGTTAAAAGATTTTATGGGTCTTACCTTTACAAAGGCTCCGATCGAAACAATGGAAAAACTCAAAGAAGTCTTTCATTGTATCGCAACGATCAATTATCAGGCTCTTCTGATCGGCTGTATTGCTCTTCTGATCCTGATCTTCTGGCCAAAGGTTTCCAAAAAGATTCCTGCATCACTGATCGCAGTCATCGCAACCGTAGCTCTTGTAAAACTGATCCATATGCCTGTAAATACAATCGGTGATCTTTATACAATCTCCAGTGCACCGCCGAAGTTCCATCTTCCTGCTATCTCTTATCAGACTGTTGCAGCCGTTCTTCCTGATGCATTTACGATTGCCGTACTTGCAGCCATCGAATCCCTGTTATCGGCCGTAGTCGCAGACGAGATGATCGGTGCCGTACACAATTCCAATATGGAACTGATCGCACAGGGTGTAGGTAATGCTTCTTCTGCATTATTCGGCGGAATTCCTGCCACCGGTGCTATCGCACGTACAGCTGCCAATATCAAAAACGGCGGACGTACTCCGGTTGCCGGAATCGTTCATTCTGTCGTTCTGTTTCTTGTGCTTGTCCTGCTGATGCCTTACGCTGCACTGATTCCAATGCCGTGTATCGCAGCCATTCTTTTCCAGGTTGCCTACAACATGAGTGGATGGCGCACCGTTGTCAAAATGGTTAAGACTTCTCCAAAGAGCGACATCGCTGTACTTGTCACAACATTTGTTCTCACAGTTGTGTTTGACCTGGTAATCGCTATTGTTGTAGGTCTTTCTCTTGCCTGCCTGCTCTTTATGAAACGTATGGCTGATGTATCCCAGTTCAAAGAATGGGATTATATTCAGGATTCAACAGATGCCGAGGGACGTTACAAACCTGTTCCGAGTGATGTTATGGTATATGAGATCATCGGACCTATGTTCTTCGGAGCCGCTGACAAGATTCCTCATATTCCGGCTGATTCAGGAAAGAAAGTACTGATTCTTCGTATGAAAGGTGTCCCTGCACTGGATGCCACAGCATTAAACGGACTCATCTCTCTTTGGAAAGAATGCCGGTCTCAGAAGATTCAGGTCATCTTTTCTCATGTAAATGAACAGCCAATGTCTGTATTTAAAAAGGCCGGATTTATTGAAATGGCCGGCAGTGAATATTTCAGAGCAAACATTGACGCCGCTCTGGACTATGCTTCACAGCTTACTTCAAACTAAAAAAAAGGAGACTGTATTTCCTGAAACTTAAAATAACCGACTCCGGTCTATACCGGAATCGGTTATTTTTTACCCGCTATTCTTTTCTTTCCAGAAGATAGCACAGCCCTTCTCTTATTGTCTTAAAATTATGGTCCACCTTCGACTCGTCAGCCACATTTACGCCGAGTGCAAGACCGGCTGTCTCGAACATCGGATAATCGTTGATTCCGTCTCCTACCGCCACAAGGTTTTCCTTATCTTCCCCAAGAATCCTGCAGAGCAGCTCCAGACCGGTTCCCTTTGAAATTCCGTTTGGTACAATATCATAACAGTCTGACTGCGGATACACCGTCACATCTTTTACATGCTCTTTGTAATCCTCCAGACACTGACCAATGATATCATACTCTTCCTGACTGGCCGGGAACGGTGTCAGGCAGATTTCGTTCGGCTAGAAAAACATTGTCGGAATCTTCTCTTTGATCTTTTCTCCAAAGAAACGGATGGTCTCTTTTGCTTCTTCCGAATAAGTCTGAATGTAATGTTTCTTTGGTGGAAGATCTACTCCAAACTGGATCGCCGATCCGTTTTCTCCTATAAGGATCGGATTCTGAAGTCCGATCTGTCTCATGAAACCGCACAGATAATATGACGGTTTTCCTGAACAAACAGCAATAATATTTCCCTGATTTTCCAGTTCTTTTAACAGTGTGATATCCTCCTCCAACATTCCTTTTCCCACTTTCGCCAGAGTGTTATCCACATCAAATGCAATCAGTCTCTTCATTTTCCACCTCTTTACCGTCTATCGGGATATTTTTCCAAGTATACGGTCTAAAGCGTATATAACATATCCCAGAATCAAAAATCCTAATAAGATCGCACCTACCATGAGCAGTACCATTCCCAGCCCGTAAAGATCTACATCGACAAACGGATAAGGGTAACGGCTCATTCCGCTAAATCCTGCAAACATCGCTGTGCTTACTTCCGCTCGAATCAGCACAAAGACAACATATACAGAAGGCAGGATCAGCCATGCAAACGGATGCTGCCATTTGATTCTTCCCTTCGGAGTAAATAAAAGATAATCAACAAATGTCATGATCGGCACAACATAATGTACCAGAGTATTTGCAAGTATATCTGTCATGGTTACTTCTGCCACAGCTCCTACGCCTGCTTCCATTGCCCCGTTGAGCATGAAATGGTAGATCAGTCCGGTGATCACGATACACTGGACCACCGCACCTTTGACCAGGATATTTTCCTTGTCACTGTCCGCAATAAAAAGATATGCAAAATAAAGAAGGCAGACAATGTTGCTCTGAATGGTGTAGTAACAGCTTAATATTCCTACATTTCCGATACGTGCCACGATGGCATACTGAAGAATGATCCCCATTTCACACAGAAACAGGAACAGCATTCTGTAAATTCTTTTCAATTTTTTGTTTTTTATGTACATAGATTCCCCCCGTAATAAATTTATTCATGTCTTTCATATGGAGTGATCACCCATTTGATACAGCCGTCGGCCATATTTTCAAATGTTTCATACCCCTTCATTACATCGTTGAGCGGTGCGCGGTGTGTGATCAGACAGCTTGTGTCCAGTTTTCCGCACGCCACCAGTTTCATGATATCTTCGCAGGCACTTGCATCTACCCCGCCTGTCTTAAATGTAAGGTTTTTACCGTACATCAGATGTAATGGAAGTGACTGTGCTTCCGGATAAAGTGCCACCAGAATGACATTTGCATTCGGTCTTGCGACCTTCCATGCCATCTCGAAGGTATTCTTTCCGCCTGCCACTTCAAATACACAGTCTGCCCCTCTTCCTTCCGTGAGTTTCAGAATTTCTTCTTCCACATTCACCTTGGAAGGATTGAGTGCAACATCGGCAAGACCATTTTCTTTTGCAAGCTGAAGTCGTTCTTCATTGATATCTACCACGATCACCTTTTCCGGGCTGTAAAGCTGCACGCTCATCAATGTACAGAGTCCCGTCGGACCTGCTCCAAGAACTACAACTGTGTCTGCCGGTTTTAACTCGGCAATGGAAGCTGCCCAGTATCCTGTCGCCAGAATATCTCCGTTAAACAGAGCCGCTTCATCCGAAACACCTTCCGGAATCAAAGTCAGTCCCTGATCGGCCAGCGGAATTCTTGTATATTCTGCCTGTCCGCCATCAATGCGACAGCCCAGTTCCCATCCGCCGTGTACGCAGTTATTGACATATCCTCTCTTGCAGAAATAACATTCTCCGCAGAAAGTTTCCACGTTTACGGAAACACGGTCTCCGACTTTGAATTTTTTCACTCCGTCTCCGACTTCCACGATCTCGCCGACAAATTCATGACCCAGAATATTATTTTCTCTGGCTCTTGGAACTGTGCCGTGCTTGATGTGCAGATCGCTGGAACAGATCGTCGATCTTGTCACTCTGACGATCACATCTGTAGACTCTTTTATCACCGGAACAGGTCTGTCTTCCAACGCAACCTCTCCGTTTCCTTTGTATACAACAGCCTTCATCATTTCACTCATAATTATTTTCCTCTTTTCTGATTATAAACCGTAAAATTCACGTATCTGTCCTGCAATGATCTTCATAAGACGTGTCCGTGACTCCACACTCGCCCATCCGACATGAGGAGTGATCAGGAGACGATCGCTTTCCCGGAATTCCAAAAGGGCGCTTTGGTCCGACATCGGTTCCTGTGCAAGTACATCAAGTCCCGCTGCCCGGATCCTGCCTTCCTTCAAAGCCTCTGCCAGTGCCTCTTCCACCACGATTTTTCCTCTTCCCAGGTTCAAAAAAACTGCATTTTTCTTCATTTTCTTAAATGCCGCCTCATCCATCAGACCTTCTGTATATTCATTCAGAGGTGCATGTACCGAGACGATATCGGATCTTGACAGCAGTGTGTCCAAATCCACCTGTGTATAGCCTTCCTGCGGTTCTGCGCCTGAAGCCGAATAATAAATGATCTCTGCCCCAAAGGCACGGGCGATTTCGGCCACACGTCTTCCGATATTTCCAAGACCGATGATTCCCCATGTCATGGAATGCAGTTCATGGAAATTTCTCTCGAAATGACGAAATGAAGTATCATTTACATAGGCTCCGTTTCTGACATATTCATCGTAATAACGCATATTTTCCAGCAGATAGAACAACATGGAAAATGTGTGCTGAGCTACAGACTCTGTCGAGTAACCTGCCACATTTCTCCAGGCGATTCCCCTTTTTTCCAGATAATCCTTGTCCAGAATATTGGTGCCCGTGGCTGTGACACATACAAGTTTTAATCGGTCTGCCGAGTATATGGTCTTCTCGTTGATCAGAACCTTGTTTACAATAATAACATCCGCATCCTTGACTCTTTCCGGAATTTCTTCCTCTGAAGAATAAGAATAACGGATGACTTCTCCGATGTCATCAAACATAGACAGATCAATATCTTCGCCTATTGTCTTTACATCTAAAAATACTAATTTCATATCTCACACCTGCCTCTATTCATAAATCTCCAGCATCTTACGTGTATAAATAGAAAATGCCACCGCAAGTACTGTGGAGCGGAATACATTTGCCTCCACGTCCGAAGTTTTGTAGCTTGGCGGACAAAGTCTTTCTCTTTTAAAGATCTCGTACAGTGCGTTTTCAAACTCGCTGCACAGATAATCGTAAGCTTTGTCGATCGGATATGCATTTCTCTGGATTTCTACCAGACGCCTGATCTCCCCCATTGAAAGAATCTGCTTTGCAATGGATATATAGACCAGATATGCGATATGTTCTTTGGAATATTTCTTACCTGTAGGTCTGGGAATGATTCCCTGCTTCACGTAATTTCCTACCATGGTACGAGTGATCCACTTATCGTCATCTTCACCGTTGCTGCCCAGGATGGGTTTCAGAATGAAGACAACTTCATCTATGATCTGTTCCAGGTATAACTGGATTCTGGGAAGTTCCTCGTATCGTGGCATCTTAAACTTTAAAACATCTTCTGTAATCTCCTGTAGTCTGTTTTCGTTCAAAGTAACACCTCCCTCAATTCTGGTGTAATTATATCACAATACAATTTCCTTGACAAGTTATCGCATAATGGTTAATATAGTATCAATTACTATATTTAAAGTTATGATATACGTTTTTGGAGGAAGTACCATGAAATGGACAATTGCGTTTGATGCCGGCTGCGATATGAGAAATTTTGATCCGATCGAAAGTGCGCATCTTGAGTTAGTACCTTTAACAATTAATCTCGGACATAAATCTGTCGTGGACGACGGACATGTAAGTCTGCAGGATTTTCAAAATATGCTGGACAATGAGCCCGGAAAGACCGGAACAGCCTGTCCTTCCGTCGGTGACTGGCACGAGGCCATGGAGACCGCTGAAAATGTGATTGCCATCACGATCTCGGGAGCTGTCTCAGGAAGTTACCAGAGTGCTGTTATCGCCAGAGAAATGATTTTGGAAGAGGAACCTGACAAAAATATCTTTATTTTTGACAGTGTGAGTGGTAGTGGTACCATGGAATTTCTTGTCAGAAAAGCAGTCGAACTGATCGAGAAAGGATGTTCTTTCGAAGAAGTCTGTCAGGGAATCACGGAATACCGCAGTCATTCAGAAATTTTCTTTCTTCTTCAGAATGTGGACAATGTTATGTCAAACGGACGCCTCAATCCGATTATCGGAAAAGCTGTAAAAGCTTTAAAATTATGTATGCTTGCGACAGTAAGCCCGGAAGGAACCATGGACGTGATCGCCAAGGTTCGTACTTTTGGAAAAACGATGGACAAGAGTATTGCAGAGGCTGTGAAACGTGGGGCTACAGGAAAACATATCATCATTTCCCATTGCCTGAACCTGCAGGGCGCAGAGACGATGAAATCTAAACTTCTTGAAACATTTCCGGAGGCCGAGATCGAGATCCGTTCTACAGGCTTACTCTGCGGATATTATGCCGAAAAAGGCGGTCTGATCGTTGCACTTCAGGATTAGTTTTCGTCCTGATACTGTTATTTTTCTCTTCTGTATGTTAAACTAGATACAAATTACAGGGGGGATTGATCATATGAAAAAATTTATAATTTGTCTCAGCCTTATCCTGATCATGGGAAGTATGTATGGATGTGGCAAAGAAAAAGATGATGAACTTATGGACACTCAGGAGATGCAGGCTTATATCGGAGGGTTCTTTGATCTTAGATATAAGGGACAGCTCAATGATAATTACAAATTGCTGACCAATATTACTGAGGAAGAGGGCAAACGTACTCACGAGAATTACATGAACCATGAAGTCAAAGCCTATTTATCTCCTGCTGACGATTTTCAATACGAAGCATCCGAAAGCCAGAAAAAACGAATTTATAATTTATACGAGGAAATTTACAAAAGAAGTGATCTTAAGATCGGAATACCTAAAAAAATTTCCGACACCAAATGGGTCTGTGAAATTACCTCTTCACCATTCGAATTATTCTATACACATAATTCTGTTGATATAGATAAAATGCACGAAGAGTTGGATTTATATCTTGAAGCACACCCTGAGATTGATATGAAAGATAAGGACCGTTTTAGTAAGATCTATGCGTCGTTCTATCTCGACTATCATCTTGATGCGCTGGAAGAATATGTGTACTCGGACACTCCGCTGAACACCTACAAAGAACAGACTGTTGAGATTACTGTCGAATACGGAAAGATTCAAAAAGGCAAATGGTCTATAGACAATAAAGATATCTTTGCCGTAGATGAAATTGTCCTCTCATATGATGACACTAAACCGGATAACAACTAAAAGATAAACAAAAACCATGACATGATATACTCACGTATAGATCACGTCATGGTTTTCTTTTATTTCCTATAAAAACAATTCATTGTCTTTGCGTGCTTCACAGGCTTTCTTCATCTTTGTAGATGCCAGTTTCACTTTCAGTCTGCTGATTTTTCGGGCATGTGAAGGACAGATCTGAAGACATCTCATACATGAGATACATTTACTCTTGTCTGTGATTTTCGGATTGTCTGTCGGAATCGCTCCCACCGGACATTTTGATGCACAGAGTCCACACTTCGTGCAGTCTTTTCCCGCCTTCGGTTTCAGCGGAACTCCCTTGTAGATCCTGTACGGGAAGTTTCCCGGAACCTGAAGTTCTCCGTCTTTTTCGGACTCCGGTTTATCCATAATACGATCTGCAAATTCTGAGAGCTGTGCCAGATCTCTTGCATCCGGTCTTCCTGTCGCAAACTGGTGCATGATCGAATGTTCTGCGATCGCGGCTACTGCTGCCACACATTTAAACTTTCTTTCTTCAAGAAAATCCTGAAGTTCTTTCAATGTATCTTCGTACGCTCTGTTTCCGTATACTGTAATGAGGACGGCTTTTGCTCCGTTTCCTTCATAACCTTTCATCTTCTCCAATGCTGCCGCCGGCACTCTTCCGCCGTAAGACGGTACTCCGATGATCATAATATCTCTGGCACTGAAGATTTTCTGTTCGATCAATGCTCTGTCTGTCAGGTCGATCTTCTCATACGCCCCGAAAACCTCTGCTATGGTCTCTGTCACCTTCTGTGTACTCTTCGTAGGGCTGAAATATACTGCGGATATACTCATGATTATTACCTCTTTTCTCGTGATGTCGTGTCTTTTCATGTAATAGTGTTCAGGCTCATTCTCATCTGAGAATACGCGCATAAAAAATATTATAACTCTTTTTTTACATGATTCAATTCTATCCACACGTATTTATTGCACAAAATCAAGGACATCCGTCTGCATTTTCCGCATCGGTCTTACATATTCACCCTAAAATTTATAGATTTCGCTGTATCTCTTCTCGAAGAATTTTAACAGCGGTTCTGCCGATGCCTCCTGATGGCATACTCTTTCCAGAACTTCTTTTGAATTGTAACAGCTTCCGTAACGATGAATGTTTTCGTTGAGCCATGCTGTCACTTCTTTGATTCTTCCTTCCCTTAAGATCTGATCCAGATCCCCCAGATCTCTCTGGGCTGCCTCGTAGAACATTCCGTCGTAGATCGATCCCAGTAAGTAAGAAGGGAAGTATCCGAAGGAACCGTCAGACCAGTGCATATCCTGAAGGATTCCTGTCGCATCGCTGTCAGGTACCACTCCGAGAAGTTCCTTCATCTTCTGATTCCATAATTCCGGAAGCTGGTCTGTAGGAACATGATCTTTGAAAATTGCTTTTTCCATTTCGTATCTGAGGATGATGTGCATACAGTATGTCACTTCATCTGCCTCTGTACGGATCAGGCTTGGATGTACATAGTTTACGGCGCTCATAAATGTTTCCAGCGGAACTGTTTTCAGCTGTGGAAGCAGTTCTCTGATATCATCATAGATTGGAATCCAGAAATTAATATTGCGTCCCAGGATATTTTCGAAGAAACGTGACTGGCTTTCATGGAGTCCCATCATATTTACTTCTGTCACCGCTGTTCCTTTGAACTCAGGAGCGATATTCTGTTCGAAGATGGCATGTCCTCCCTCGTGGATGGCACTGAACATGGCTGAGAGCGGCATCGTTTCATCATAATGGTTTGTCACACGGATGTCTCCCGGGCACAGGGTTGTCGTGAACGGATGCATACTCTCGCCTGTGGTTCCTCTGTCAAAATTAAAACCGATATAACGGAGAAGATAATCCTGTACTTTTTTCTGTGCCTCGATATCGTATTTCTGATCGAGTGCGGAAATATCAGCCTGTTTGGAAGCATTGATCTTCTCAATAAGAGGAGTCAGTCCCGCTTTTAATTCGTCAAACAGTTTGTCGATGGTCTCTGCATTCATTCCCTCTTCAAACATGTCGATCAGCACTTCATATACATCCTGGTCCGGTTCCATGTAATGTACATATTCTTTCATCATACGGATGACCTTGTCCAGATGTGGGGCAAAGATCGAGAAATCGTCCGCTTCCTTGGCTTCTTCCCATGCCTGTTCCGATCTTGCCTGAGTCGTCACAAGTTCTGTGTAAAATGCTTCCGGAACTCTTTTCGTTCTCTCAAAATCTCTCAGATAACGTTTAACCGTAACCTGCATTCCCTGATCCAGTTTTTCAAAATTCTCGGGTTTTCCCAGTTCTTCCAGCATCTCTCCGTATTCAGGTGCATTTGAGAGACGGAAAACTTCTGTCGAGAAATATCCGATCGACTCGATCTTACTCTCTACGCTTTCCTTCGGTGCTCCGGTCTGCATATCCCACATGAATAAGGCCACAGCCTGATTGTACTGCTGGATCTTGTTTAAATATTCTTTGAATTTCTTTAATGTTTCTTCCATTTTTCCCTCCAATATGATTCTTTCTATCTAAAATCCGTCTTGCCGGATTTCAATGCCTTCTACAGGTACTCCTCTCCCCGGAGCAGTTCCACCAGAATCTTCTCCCCGGCTTTGATCTCTCCGCCTTCCGGCTCGGATACATAAAGAGCATCTGCCCTGAGATTCTCTGCCACCGAGTTCTTACCCTGTAAGAACGGATGTATTTCAAATCCGCCTTCTTCATCCCTGCTGATATTCATCATGGATAATTTTTCATTTTTTCTCGGTGTTCTGAAATCGTCTGCCAGGATTCCTTCCACCTTCTGTCTTTTTGGAACCGGAATGTGCAGCATTCTGCTGATCATCGGTCTGATACACCAGTCCATAACATAGAAAAGTGCGATCGGAGGTCCCGGTACATTGACCACCGGTTTCTGGTCGATCTCGGCTACACACACAGGTTTTCCGGGACCGGCTGCCACTCCGTGAATCAGGACTTCACCGTTTTCCTTCAGAAACTGTGCATTAAAATCTTCTCCGCCCATAGATGATCCTCCGTTGATGATCACCAGATCGGCCTGACTTTGTGCCTCGCGAAATACCGGCTCCAGATTCTTCTTATTGTCTTTGACGATCGGGAAAATGATCGGTTCCGCTCCCATGCGGATCAGAAGATTCTTTGCCAGGATACTGTTTGAATTGACAGTCTGTCCTCTTCCCGGTGTCTTTCCCGGGTCTACCAGTTCATTTCCCGTCGGGATAAATGCCACCCTCGGTTTTCTATAGACTCTGACTGAGGAAATTCCGCCCATGACAAGGGCTGAGAGATCGAGCGGACTAAGCTTTCTTCCTTTGTCCACCACTTTTTCTCCTTCACAGATCACGCTTCCCACCGGTTTTACTCCCGTACCCGGCTTCACTTCCATGTCTTTGAGGATCTCCACTTTATTATCTTTATCTATCTCTACAAATTCTATTCGAATCACTGCATCATATTCATCCGGGAAGTCGTCTCCTGTGTCTGCCCGCACAAACTCGTCCCCGCATTTCCACTCTGTGGTATCAGGCATTCCATCCCGAAAATACTCTGATTTTACCGCAATTCCGTCCAGCGCCGAAGTGCGTACCGGCGGTATCGTATTCTTTGAAAAGAGATCTTCTGCCGGAACTCTGACCAGTGCTTCCTCCACGGATATGACCTCTGTCCCGTTTTCAAAATCCCACTGAGAAAAAATTCTGTCCAGTACTTCCTGTCTGGACGGAAGTGTATCATTCATTTGAAACCCTTTTTTCATATTCTTTCCTCTTCTATCCTATGTTGTCTGTCTTGTTTTCCTGCATGCGCGGGTTATAATAATTGACCATCTGGCCACCTTTAAACACTTCCTGTCTGCCGCCTCTTCGAAGGATCTCTGCGATCTTTTCATTGTCTGTGGCGCAGAAACCGGAAATACAGTACACTCCGTAGTCAAACAAAATATCCGATAGTGGAGCTGACGGTCCTACAATGCATACTTTGGCATTTTCACAGAGTTCCAGAAGCCTTGGAAGGGTTTTATTTGTCAGCGTCATTCCTGTGATAAATACATAATCCTGGTCGTCCAGAATGTATTCGCAGGCGCTGTCCGGGTAATCTCCCTCCAGCGGATCTCTCTCGAGGATCGAGAGCTGACAGATCGGCTCCAGCTTTCTTTCAAGGTATGGAAAATGACCTATCACTGCAACTTTTTTGTCTTTGACATCGGAGCCGAAGACTCTGAACACGTCACCCTTGTCATTTCCCTGAGCATCCGGGTCTAGGAGTCCTTTTTCATCTGATTTTTCTACACTGTTGTACCAGGCATTGATCGCCGCCATTCCAATCGTGGCCTCCATGAAATTCCATGATTTCACAAGCTCCGCCGCTTCTCGAAGCGGATGACCGATCAGCGGTCTGATTTCTTCCTGCTTTCCTGCTCTTTGACGGACTGTGAGTGCAAGTCCCTTCGATCCGCCTGCCTGTACATAAGTCCACACACATCCGATTCCATAGTCGTCCACAATGACATCCTCCGGAATTCCCCGGATCAGTCTGTCGTACATTTCCCATTTGCTACTCATTTTTCTGCCTTCTTTCTTCCAGTCATTTATAATTTTAAAATATGATACGCTTCTACTACCGTTCCTGCCGGAAGTGGTGGTGTCCCTTCCGGAAGATCCGCGATCAGATCACATCCCAGAAGTGAGCTCAGTGCTCCGTTTCCCTGCCAGTCCATGGATTTAAAATAAGTCTTTCCATCCTTCAGCACCAGTCTTCCTCTTACCAGTCGTCCAAAAGGACTGTCTTTCGTGATCGGTTCCAGCAATTCTACCTGGATTCTCTCAGGTGCTTTTGCCGGCATTCCCTGTAATTTATTTAAATATGGAATTCCAAGTAAATGAAGTGCGATGGATGCGGATGCCGGATTTCCCGACAGTCCCAGGATCAGTTTTCCGTTCTTTGCCGCTGCCAGCATTGTGCCGCCGGGACGGAATCTGACTTTCCAGTACAGTCGCTCTGCCCCGATCTTCTCTGTGGCTGCAAGGACCAGATCATAATCCCCTACGGAAACACCTCCTGTGGTGATGACCATATCCGAGTTTTCCAGTGCCTCATCCAGTTTTTCCGCGATTCGGTCTACATCGTCGAAGATAATATCCAGATTTCCCACTTCGGCTCCGACTTCTTCGAGATACCCTCTGATCAGGTGATAACTGCTGTTCCTGATCTGTCCCATTCCCGGTTTTTCCGCCGGGCGGACCAGTTCACTTCCGGTGCTTACGATCGTGACAAAAGGTCTTTTATAGACCGGTACTGTCACATATCCCAGTGCTGCCAGCATCCCTGCGATCGGAGGTGTGATTTTTTCTCCCCTGGCCGCTACCACTCTTCCTGTCCGGATATCATCTCCGGCCGGAACAATATTGGTATTCGGTGTGACCGGTGAAGTAAATGTCACCGTGTCCTCTGTAAATTCCGTGGCTTCAAATCTCTCCACCGCATTACAGCCTTCCGGCACAGGTGCACCTGTAAGGATCTTTGCCGCCCATCCGTCTGTGACAGTTATATGAGGGACTCCTCCCGCCTGAATTTCCTCTGTGATCTTTAATGTGACCGGATGCTCCGGTGTGGCGTCCTTCGTATTTTCTCCTCTGAGCGCATATCCGTCCAAAGGCGATTTTGCAAAAGCCGGGACATTTTCCATGGCGGTCATATCTTCCGCCAGAATTCTTCCGTAGCTTTCTTCCAGGGTCACCTCTTCTTTTTCCGGCTCCTTCGCCAGATCAAACAACATCTGTCTTGCCTTTGTCCTGTCAATTCTTGGAATTTTCTTTTTCTTTTCCATAAGCATTCTCTTTTCTGTCTTAATATTAATGTCTCAGTTTATTTTAACACACTTCTTCTGTGACGGAACAATTCTTGTGAAACTCTTTTAGCTTAATTACCGAAATCCGATCATCTTCTCAACAAAAAAACGGGATGCATCATAAATGACACTCCCCGTTTCTTTTCACTTTTTATAAAATTGTATCTTTATGCAAGGAAACCTTCAATAATCTTTTCTTCCGCCTCTTCTTCTGTAAGTCCCAGAGTACATAACTTCTGGATCTGCTCTCCGGCGATCTTACCGATGGCAGCTTCATGGATCAAAGATGCTTCTTTGTTATGGGCAAACAGTCTTGGTGATGCATCTACGATTGCTTCGTCGTCGATGATGGCATCACATTCTGTATGGCCTGTACATTTTGCATTTCCCACGATAATAGAGTCATAATTCTGATAAGACTGATCTCTGGCAACAGATCTTGAAACAATATCCGCACCGGAACCTTCTCCGTTCAGTTCTGCCTTGAAATATGTCTCGGCTCTCTGATCTTTTTCTGTGTAAAGTCTTTCGCGGATGACCAGTTTTGCGCCTTCCGCAGCCTTGGCTGTTGTCTTTCTGATCGTGTTGTCAACTCCGCCGATCTGGGAAGTATCCATCTCAAGATAAGCATTCTTTTCAAGAACCACGTCTGTCACAGGGTCGATCAGATGTTTTCCGTCCCCTGTTCCCGTACCGATATGTTTTTCTTCATATCTTACACGTGCATTTTCTCCGATAAAGAATCTGTGGATTCCGTTATGTCTTGCCGTCTCGTGAGTATCTGTGTGTACTCCGCATCCTGCAACGATCACGATATCTGAATCTTCTCCGATAAAGAAATCATTGTATACAAGGTCATCCACTCCGCCTTTTGTAACGCAGGCAGGAATGTATACAACCTCTCCTTTTGTTCCCGGAAGAACCTTGATATCAAGTCCCGGCTTGTCCGTCTTGGACTCGATCTTTATATTCTTGCTGGACACACGTCCCGCACATTTTCCGTTTTCTCTGATATTATATGCCCCGTTAAAGCTTCCTTTAAAATCTGATACAAGTTCCAGCAGTTTCTCCGTAATGTTATTCATTTTGTTATCCATTGAATATCTCCTTTCGATCACAGCATTTTTGAGCAGTCTTCTCATGCAGCAGCATCTTGGCCAGTATTTCCGGTCCCGGTCCGTGATCTGCTACGGTTCCCCCTGCTATCATAATGATCTCATCTGCGATACTCAGGATACGTTCCTGGTGTGAGATGATGACCAGAGTTCCTTTAAGAGCTCTTCTCATCTCCTCAAATGTTCTGATCAGATTCTGGAAACTCCAGAGATCGATTCCTGCCTCCGGTTCATCAAATACAGAAACCAGAGTATGTCTCGCCAGCACAGATGCAATCTCGATACGTTTTATCTCGCCCCCCGATAAAGTAGCATCAATCTCTCTGTTGATATAATCTTTTGCACATAAGCCGACTTTCTGCAGGATCTCGCATAATTTATGGTGATCCAGTTCTTCTCCCGATGCTGTCTCCAGCATCTGTTTTACAGTAATTCCTTTGAATCTTACAGGCTGCTGAAAAGCAAAACTGATTCCTTTTCTGGCTCTCTCTGTCACGCTGAGATCCGTGATATCTTCGCCGTTC
>SAMEA104404100__coassemble_2100_pt1 | contig 15978 bp, 16 predicted proteins | sample SAMEA104404100__metabat2_low_PE_078 | metagenome-assembled genome bin SAMEA104404100 (sample SAMEA104404100) | Balaenoptera acutorostrata
AGTTATAAGGAGATTTGAAAAGATGATAAAAGTACTGTTTGTATGCCACGGCAATATCTGTAGGTCGCCGATGGCAGAGTTTGTTTTAAAAGATATGGTTGAGAAGAGGGGGCTTTCCGATCAGTTTCTGATCGAGTCTGCTGCAACCAGTGAAGAAGAAATCTGGAACGGGATCGGTAATCCGGTTTACCCGCCGGCCAGAAAGAAACTTGCAGAACACGGAATCGACTGTGGGGGCAAGAGAGCAAGAAGACTTACAAGAGAAGATTACGATAAATTTGATTATCTGATCGGAATGGATGCCAACAATATCCGCAATATGGAGAAGATGACAGGGCATAAAGGTGGAAAAATCTCCTTACTTCTTCAGTTCGCGGGGAAAAACGACAGTATAGCCGATCCGTGGTACAGTGGTGATTTTGATGCCACATACCGAGATGTGACAGAAGGATGCGAGGCACTGCTGAACGCGATATTATAAATAATTTAATTTCTGACTTTTGATATGGTACGTACAGTTAAATTATGCTATGATAGTCATGCAATTTAGGAGGAGCCGGATATGAAAAGTAAGATTGATCTTAAAGAATTATTTATGCTGACTTTTAGTATGTTCTTTGTTTCAGCAGCAGTGTATTACATTATGATGCCAAGTGGATTTGTAGTCGGAAGTATTTCAGGATTTCTTATGGTGGTCGCACATTTTGTCCCACTTCAGTTGTCTACCCTTACTCTGATCACGAACCTGCTGTTACTGGTAGTCGGATTTATTTTTATAGGAAAAGAGTTTGGAGGAAAAACAGTTATCACATCGATTCTTCTTCCAATTTATCTTAGAATTTTTGAAACAGTCACACCTCATGTTGAACCGCTCACAAGCGATATTTTTGTAAATGTTCTTTGCTATATTATGGTGATCGGTTTTGGACAGGCGTTATTATTTAACATCAACGCATCTTCCGGTGGACTTGATATCGTAGCAAAATTATTAAACAAATATATGCATGTAGAGATCGGTAAAGGTCTTACGATCGCAGGATTTGTAACAGCAGCAACATCTATTCTTGTATACGACAGGGAAATTTTGGTTATCAGTTTACTTGGAACATATATTTCAGGTGTTGTGATCGATTACTTTATCGATGGATTCCATATGAGAAAGAAAGTATGTATTCTTTCAGAACATTACACAGATATTCAGGAATTTATCGTAAAGAAACTGAACCGTGGAGCTACATTGTATAAGGCTTACGGCGGATGGGATAACAGAGAAATGATGGAGCTGGTTACGATTCTTCAGCAGAATGAATATGCCAGTCTTCTCGAATATGTACATTCGGTTGATCCGAAGGCATTTATCACAGTTGCAACTGTAGGTTCTGTTATCGGACAGTGGAATCCACACAGAAAGAAAATCGATTAGTCATTTGAGAGGAATAAATTTATGAGAGAAGCAGTTTTACTTGTTAACTTTCAGGACAGAAAGAAACTTCTTGAAATCCAGAAAATTTTGATGTCAGCGAAGGTGCTGATGAAGAAAGTAAATAAAAATGAATATGCGCAGCCGGTCGGGGCTCTTGCGGGAATCAAAGAACTGGTGAAAGAGGATGCTGTATACGAAGGGGAAGAACTTGAAAAAGATATGATGGTCTTTGCCGGAGTCAGCAATGCGAAATTAGACTATATCCTGGGAATGCTCAGAAAGAAAGCGTTCACAAGGGTTGATTATAAAGCAATCCTTACACCGACAAATATGGAATGGACGATTCCGGAGCTTTATGAAGAACTTGCACAGGAACATGAAGCAATGAAAAATCAATAGAAATAGTATAAAACAGTCATCTCTTACAAAAAGGATGGCTGTTTTTTGTATAATTGTCTGATTTTTATACACATTATTTTGAAAAATGATATAATGTGATTATGTTTGTGTAAGTAAGGAAGGAGATTTTAGATATGCAGATAGTAGAAAGACTTACAAAATTGCGCGAAGTAATGAAAGAAAAGAAAATAGACTTTTATATCGTTCCGACAGCAGATTTCCATCAGAGTGAAAACGCAGGGGACTTCTTTAAATCAAGAGAGTTTATTACAGGATTTACAGGATCCGCAGGTACATCTGTGATCACAGCTGATAAAGCAATGCTCTGGACAGACGGAAGATATTTTATTCAGGCTGGCATCGAACTGGAAGGATCAACAGTTGATCTTATGAAAATGGGAGAACCGGGAGTTCCTACAATTCTTGAATATTTGGAAAGTGCTGTTGGTAAAGGACAGACACTTGGAGTGGATGGAAGAGTAATCTCTGTAAAACAGGGACAGGAATATGCAGAACTTGTGGAGAAGAAGGGCGCTCGTCTCGTGATCGACTATGACCTGATCGACATGGTATGGGAAGACAGACCGGAAATGTCTACAGAACCGGCATTTGCACTGGATATCAAATACACAGGAGAATCTACTGCTCATAAATTAGAGAGAATCCGTGAAGTGATGAAGAAAGAAAATGCGGACAAACACATCCTTACATCTCTTGATGATGTGTGCTGGATCTTAAATATCCGTGGAAATGATATTGAATATTATCCGTTGATCTTCTCTTATGCAGTGATCTCTATGGACAAGATGGATCTCTACATGGATGAAAGAAAACTGGACGATGCAATGAAAGCTTCTTTTGCAAATGACGGAATTGAAGTGCATCCATACTTTGACATTTACAGCGATATCAAGACACTGGAAGACGGATGCAGACTTCTTCTTGATCCGGACAGACTGAACTATGCTTTATACAGAAGTATTCCTGAAAATGTTGTTCAGATCAACAGAATGAATCCGGAGATTACATTTAAGGCAATCAAAAATGAAGTTGAGATTGAAAATATCAAGAAAGCTGAACTGAAAGATGCGGTTGCCCATGTAAAATTCATGAAATGGCTGAAAGACAATGTAGGTTCAATGAAGATTACCGAGATCAGTGCATCAGAAAAACTGGATGAACTTCGTGTGGAACAGGGAAACTTTATCAGACCAAGTTTTGAACCAATCTCATCATGCGGTGAACACGGAGCAATCGTTCATTATACAGCTTCACCGGAAACAGACAAAGAAGTTACAATGAACACAATGCTCATGACAGATACAGGAGCCGGATTCTATGAAGGATCTACAGATATCACAAGAACTTACGCATTCGGTGAAATTCCACAGATCATGAAAGAACACTTCACACTGGTTGCAGTCAGCCATCTGAGACTTGCAGCTGCAAAATTCCTGAAGGGCTGCACAGGACCTCATCTTGACGTGATTGCAAGACAGCCGTTCTGGGACAGAGGACTGAACTATAATCACGGTACAGGACACGGCGTGGGATACCTTTTGAATATTCATGAAGATCCTTGCAGTATCAGCTGGAGAGCAAGAGTTGCAAATGATACAATTTTACAGTCAGGCATGATCCTCACAGATGAACCCGGAATTTATATCGAAGGTTCTCACGGAATCCGTCTGGAAGATGAACTTCTGGTACGTGAAGGTGAAAAGAATGAATATGGACAGTTTATGTATTTCGAAGATATTACATACATTCCGTTAGATCTGGATGCCATCGCACCGGAAGTTATGACAGAGACAGACAAGCAGTTATTAAATGCTTACCACAAAGATGTCTATGACAAAGTTTCTCCTTATCTGAACGACGAAGAGAAAGATTGGTTAAAGAAATACACAAGAGCCATCTAAGGAAAGTGCATAAATGTGTAAATAAGAAAAAGGTTAGTGGAAAACTCCGCTAACCTTTTGTTTGTGTGTGGATAAATATTAATCTCTTGACCAGCGTCCACTTGCGCCACATGGTAATACAAGTCCGTTGGATGTAACAGGAAGTCCGATTTCCTGAGAATCTACATGTCCGTTGAACGGTTTTAATTCTGTTGCGAGCATGTATGTAAGTACAGCAGGTGCAAGACCTGTTGTGTAGGAGTTGATGAGGAAGAATAACGGATCATCCGATAAGATCTTAGTGCAGAGCTTGATCAGTGGATGAATCGCATCTTCGATCTTCCAGATTTCTCCTTTTGGTCCTCGTCCGTAAGACGGAGGGTCCATGATGATGGCATCGTATTTGTTCCCACGACGGATCTCGCGCTCTACGAATTTAACACAGTCATCAACCAACCAGCGGATCGGAGCATCGCCGAGTCCTGAAGATACGGCATTTTCCTTTGCCCACTGAACCATTCCCTTAGAAGCATCAACGTGAGTAACGTGAGCTCCGGCTGCAGCAGCTGCAAGTGTTGCACCTCCTGTATAAGCAAAAAGGTTTAAGACTTTGATCGGTCTTCCGGCTTTCTTGATCTTATCAGAGAACCAGTCCCAGTTTGTTGCCTGTTCCGGGAAAAGACCGGTGTGTTTGAAGTTGAACGGTTTTAAGTTGAATGTAAGTGTCTTGTAATGAATCTGCCACTGTTCAGGCAGATCGATGAATTCCCATTCTCCGCCGCCTTTTGCACTTCTGTGATAGTGGGCGTTTCTGTTTTTCCAGCCCTTCTGAGTTTTTGGTGTATCCCAGATGACCTGTGGGTCCGGACGAACCAGGAGATACTGTCCCCATCTTTCTAATTTTTCTCCGTTAGAAGAATCGATTACTTCGTAATCTTCCCATTTATCTGCAATCCACATATAATTTCAATCCTTTCTGTGTGAATTATCTACTCTGTCTCATACAGTATACAAAAAAGAAGCCTGTACCACAAGGAGAAAATATAGAGAATTATTCAAAATATAGATATCTTCAATATATAAATATAGATATAGAAAATATCTATAAGAAAGATATGTTTTCGAGTAAGTTGTTGTTTACCAGGTGGTAGAACGGTGATAGAATATGTCTATAAGTGTTAAAATATCGATCATATAAGAAAGGTGGATTAAAATGATAACTGTAAATGCAATGGGAGACAATTGTCCGATACCGGTAATTAAAACAAAAAAGGCACTTCAGCAGCTCGAGGGAGCAGGAGTGATCGAGGTTTTAGTAGACAACGAAATCGCAGTTCAGAACGTAACAAAGATGGCATCCGCTCAGGGTGGAGAAGTGACTTCTGAACAGACAGGTGAGGCAGCTTATCGGGTGATCATTCGTGTTCAGGGATCAACGGAAGAAGTACCTGCGGCAGCAAAAGAAGATGACAACAAGGAGAATATGATCGTAGTAATCTCTTCAGACAGAATGGGCGAAGGAAATGACGAGCTCGGTAAAGTCCTGATGAAGGGATTTATTTATGCGGTTTCTCAGCTGGATGAACTGCCGTCAAAAATCTTGTTCTACAACGGAGGAGTAACTTTCACGACTGAAGGTTCGGATTCGCTTGAAGATCTTAAGATGATGGAAGAAGAAGGTGTTGAGATATTATCATGCGGAACATGCCTTGATTACTACAATATGAAAGACAAGCTGGAAGTAGGATCTGTGACAAATATGTATACGATCACAGAATCAATGGCACAGGCTGATAAGATCATCCGTCCATAATAATAGAAAATGAATAATCATTTCAGGAGATAAAAAAGAGTATGAAAAAAGACGTAAAACTTACACAATTAGCAAAGACTTCAGGTTGAGCAGCGAAAATAGGTCCTGAGACCCTTGCCCAGGTTCTGGGTGAGTTACCGAAATTTCACGATGACAACCTTTTAGTCGGAATCGAGACATCAGACGATGCGGCAATCTACAAAGTGACAGATGATGTGGCAATGATCGAGACACTGGATTTCTTTACACCGATCGTTGACGATCCTTACATGTTCGGACAGATTGCAGCCGCAAACTCTTTAAGTGATGTGTATGCAATGGGAGGAGAACCAAAGGTAGCTTTGAATATCGTTGCGTTCCCGAACTGTCTGGATCCTCAGATCTTGGGAAAGATCCTTGCAGGAGGAGCTGACAAGGTAAAAGAAGCCGGAGCTGTTCTCGTAGGAGGACATTCTGTTCAGGATGATGAACCAAAATACGGATTATCTGTCACAGGTTTTGTTCATCCGGACAAAATCTTTAAAAACTACGGCTGCAAAGTAGGGGATGTTCTGATCCTTACAAAACAGATTGGAAACGGTGTAGTCAACACTGCGATCAAAGCAGAGATGGCATCTGAATCGGCAATCAAAGAAGCAGAGACAGTAATGTCTTCACTCAACAAAAAGGCAAAAGAAGTTGCTGAGAACTATCCAATCAATGCCTGCACAGATATCACAGGTTTCGGCCTTGCAGGTCACTGTGTAGAGATGGCAGAAGCCAGCGAAGTTACATTTGACCTGAATGTAAATGATGTTGCATATTTTGAAAATGCACTGGAGTATGCGAGAATGGGACTTGTTCCTGAAGGAGCATATAAGAACCGCAAATACTCGATCGACAAAGTAGAGACAAACGGCATTGCGGAAGAATATGTTGATCTGATGTATGATCCTCAGACATCAGGCGGTCTGCTGTTAAGTGTTCAGCCTGAATATGTAGAACAGATCATGAAAGATTTTGAGATGAAAGATATGGATACAAAGGTATCGATCATCGGTACAGTGGCAGAAAAGAGCGATAAACTCATCCGTCTCCACTAACATTAAAGGAAATAGATTTGAAAGAGGAAGAGAATGAACAAGAATTTATTATATCGTAGAATACCAAAAGTAGATATTTTACTTGAAGAAAAAGAAATTCAGGATCAGATCGAAGAATACGGACGTGAGACAGTCATGGAAGCAATCCATGAAGAAATGTCTGCACTTAGAGCTTACATCGGAACTTGTGAAGATGAAGAGGCAGCTGTCGCAAAGATCGACGGACTTTTAAAGAGTATCCTGAAGCGTGCGGAAAAGATGCACACACCGGATATGAGAATGTGTATCAACGGTACAGGAACAATTCTTCACACAAACCTGGGAAGAGCGCCGATCAGCCAGGAACATATGATGCGTCTTGCTGACATCGTCACAGGATATTCAAACCTGGAATATGATCTGGAAGCAGGAAGAAGAGGGGAAAGATATTCTCATTTCGAAAAACTTCTCTGCAAACTTACAGGAGCCGAGGCGGCGATGGCCGTAAACAACAATGCGGCAGCAGTTATGCTGATCTTAAATGCCATGGCAAAGGACGGCGAAGTTGTCGTTTCCCGTGGGGAACTTGTTGAGATCGGTGGAAAATTCCGTATTCCTGATGTTATGGAACAGAGTGGAGCTTCTCTTGTAGAAGTAGGAACAACAAATAAAACACATTACTCTGATTACGAAGAAGCTATCACAGAAAATACAAAAGCGCTTTTGAAAGTTCATACAAGTAACTATCGTATCGTTGGATTTACAGATACAGTAACAATCGACGACCTGGTACCGATGGCACGTGAGCATGACCTTCCGATCATTGAAGACCTGGGAAGCGGTGTTCTGATCGACCTTAGTAAATATGGTCTTACTTATGAACCGACTGTTCAGAATTCAATTGAAAAGGGCGCTGACGTCGTATGCTTCAGTGGGGACAAACTTCTCGGAGGACCTCAGGCCGGTATCATTATCGGTAAGAAAAAATACATCGATATGATGAAAAAGAATCAGATGACAAGAGCTCTTCGTATTGATAAATTTACAGCAGCGGCACTCGAACTTGTTCTTCAGGAATACTTATCAGAAGAAAAAGCAATTAAGAACATTCCGGTTCTCCGTATGATCACAGAACCGATCGACGAAGTAAACAAGAGAGCGCAGTCATTAAAGAGAATGCTTTCAAGAGCAGGACTTGATGCAAAATTCGGTCTGGAAAAATGTGAATCACAGATTGGTGGAGGATCACTTCCGCTTGAAAGAATTCCAAGTTATGCGGTTACAGTAAAACCGAATAACAAGAGTGTGGCTCAGTTAGAAGAAGAAATGCGTCATCTTGCAGTTCCGATCGTACCTAGAACAGCAAATGACACGATCTATCTGGATGTAAGAACGATCGAATCCAGATGGTTCAAGAGAATTACAGAAATGATGGGAGAATTGTTATGAAAAACATCATTGTAGGAACAGCAGGTCATATCGATCACGGTAAAACAACTTTGATCCGTGCATTGACAGGAAAGAATACAGACCGCTGGGAAGAAGAACAGAGACGTGGTATCACGATCGACCTGGGATTTACTTATTTTGATCTTAAAAACGGTGACAGAGTTGGAATCATCGATGTTCCGGGACATGAAAAATTTATCAATAACATGGTTGCCGGTGTAGTAGGAATGGACCTGGTGCTTCTTGTAGTTGCGGCAGACGAAGGAATCATGCCTCAGACAAAGGAACATATGGATATTTTAGGACTTCTCGGAATCAAGAAGAGTATTCTTGTATTGAATAAATGTGACCTTGTAGATGAAGAGTGGCTGGAACTTGTAGAAGAAGAAATTCATGAAGAACTGGAAGGAACATTTCTTGAAAATGCTCCGGTATGCAAGGTATCCGCTGCCACAGGTCAGGGGCTTGACGAACTGACAGATATGATCCAGAAACTGACTTCGGATGAAGTAGAAGAAAAAGATGTGGATACAATCCCGCGTCTTCCAATCGACCGTGTATTTACGATCTCAGGTTTCGGAACGATCATCACAGGAACACTTCTTACAGGTTCTATTTCAAAAGATGATGTCCTTGAAATCTACCCGGTAGGAAAAGAATGTAAGATCAGAAACATTCAGGTACACGGAAAGGACTGCGACAGATGTTATGCAGGACAGCGTGTGGCGATCAATATTTCCAATGTTAAGAAGAAAGAGATTCACAGAGGATGCGTGATCGCGCCGAAGAACAATATGTCCAACACAATGATGCTCGACGTGAAGTTATCCGTACTCCCGGATTCCCTTCGTGTTCTGACAAACCATTCAAGACTTCACCTGTATACTGGTACAAGTGAGATCCTCTGCAGAGCCATCCTTCTTGACAAAGAAGAAATCGGACCTGGAGAGAGCGGGCTTGTTCAGTTGAGACTGGAAGAAGAAATCGCGGTAAAACGTGGCGACAGATTTGTTGTCCGTTTCTATTCTCCGATGGAGACGATCGGTGGCGGTGTTGTGCTTGAACCGAATCCGGTTAAGAAAAAACGTTTTGATGAAGACGTGATCGAAGCTCTTACAAAGAAAGAGTCGGGATCACTTGCAGATATTATGGAATTACATGTTAAAGATTATGCCGACACAATGATCTCTGTGGCAGAACTTGCCAAGATCACAGCTCATTCGGCAGAAGAACTTACAGAATATATTCCGGAACTGGAAGAGTCGGGAAATGTTCATGTATTCCGCATGAAGAAAGACATTTTCCTCTGGCACAGAGACAGTGAAAATGCTGTCCGCGTGAAGATTCAGGATACACTCAGAAAGTACCACAAGGATCGCCCGTATCGTTACGGTATGAAGAAGGCTGAAATTCACAATACATTTATGAAGAAGATCAAGCCGAACCTTTTCGATGCTTATCTTGACAAGATGGAAGCAGAAAATGTATTTAAACGTAAGGATGAATACTTACACCTTCCTGAATTCACTGTTGAGAAAGATGATCTTTACAAGAAGACAGAGAAGATCCTCACAGATTCATTTGAAAAGGCTGCATATGACTTCGTACGTTTCTCGGAAATCGAGTTTGGTAAGATCACAAGAGAGACAGCGGAAGATGTAGTTCTTATGATGATGGATGAAGGAACTGTTCTTCGAATCAATGATGAAATGTTTACAATGACATATTTAATGGATGCTGCAAAAGACAAGATCGTTGCTCACTTAAAAGAAGACAGTATCATTACAATCGCTCAGGTAAGAGATATGTTCTCTACAACGAGAAAGAGTGCAAAACCGATTCTTGAATATATGGACAGCATCAAAGTTACCAAGAAAACAGGTGGAGAAAGCGAAAGGTCTGCATATTAATGAATCTAAGACAGCTTGAAGCGTTTGTTGAAGTGGCGGAAGCCGGAAGTTTTTCGAAGGCGGCGAAGATTCTGTTTCTGACCCAGCCTACCATCAGTGCACATATTTCCACTCTGGAAAAGGAACTGAACACCAGACTTTTCGTGAGAAATACGAAGGAGGTCAGTCTTTCCGAGAGCGGAAAGCTTCTCTATCGCTATGCGAGACAGATCGTTGATCTGGAGAGTAAGATCCAGGAAGTATTTTTGGACGAGAAGCCGAGCAATGTGAAATGTATCAACATTGCAGCTTCTACCGTGCCGGCACAGTATCTGCTCCCGGAGATCATGGGAAGGTTCAGTGAGAAGTATCCGAAAGAACAGTTTAAGATCATGGCAACAGACAGTGCGGGTGTCGTGAACAAAGTACTGATGCATGAAGCGGATGTCGGATTTACAGGAACGGTTCTTGAGAAGAAACACTGCACCTATATCCCGTTTTACAGAGATGAGCTGGTAATCATTATGCCGAATACGGAAAAGTATCAGAAAATAATGGAGACAGAGCATACACTGGACTGGATCAAAGAGGAAGCTTTCCTGATGAGGGAAGAAGGATCCGGAACAAGAAATGAGGCAGAAAAACTTCTCAAGGAAGCAGGAATCAGTGCGGACAGGCTTAATGTCATGGCCAGCATTGAAAGTTCGGAAATGATCAAGAGATCCGTGAGAAGCGGTCTTGGAATTTCCATCATTTCCCGTCTGGCGGTGAAAGAAGAACTGCTCAATGGTTCGATGCTCGCTCTGCCGATCGGAGTGGAACATTCAGGACGAGATCTGTATCTTGTATACAATAAGAACATTCAACTCGCACCGGCAGTGGAACGTTTTGTAAAAGAAGTGAAAAAATCACACACTATATAGAAAAACTATAAATAAACCCCTTTAGATATAGAAAAAATCTATAACTGAAGGGGTTCATTGTTATTATCAATTAGACGAAAATGTGGGAGAAGGATATACTTATTATAGTTAGAAACAGATAGTGTATTGAGGAAGGAAGCCTTTGAAATGATATATTTAGATAATGCAGCAACAACAATGAGAAAACCGGACGAAGTCATCCAGGCAATGGTAGAAGCAATGCAGTCCATGGGAAATGCGGGACGCGGAGTAAATGAAGCTTCTCTGGATGCTGCAAGAACTGTTTATGACGCCAGAGAAAGACTGGCGGCTTTTTTTGGTGCGGAAAATGCGAAGCAGATCGCGTTTACCTGTAACTCGACAGAAGCATTGAATATTGCGATCAAAGGCGTTCTGAATCCGGGAGATCATGTGATCAGTACAGAGATGGAACACAATTCAGTGCTTCGTCCTTTATTTGAACTGGAAGACAGGGGAGTGGAACTTACGATTCTTCCGGTCAACCAAAAAGGTATGGTCGACTATGATGATTTTGAAAAGGCGATCAGAGAAAATACGAAAGCAATCGTATGTACACATGCTTCCAACCTTACAGGAAATTTAGTGGATATTAAAAGAGTCAGTGATGTGGCAAAGAAACATGGGCTGATCATGATCGTGGATGCATCGCAGACAGCGGGAATCTATCCGATCAATGTTCAGGAAATGGGAATCGACATTTTGTGCTTCACAGGTCACAAGGCACTTCTCGGCCCACAGGGTACCGGCGGTATTTATGTGAGAGAAGGGCTGGAAGTAAGACCATTGAAAGTGGGCGGCACAGGAGTACAGACATTCAGCAGAAAACATCCGTCTCAGATGCCGACAGCTTTGGAGGCCGGAACATTAAACGGTCACGGAATTGCCGGGCTGGGAGCCGGAGTGAAATATATTCAGGAAGAAGGAATTGATAACATCCGCAAAAGAGAACAGGAACTGATGTGGAAGTTCTACAACGGAGTAAAAGATGTTCCGGAAATCCGTTTTTACGGGGATTATGATCAGAAAGAAAGATGTGCCATCGTCACATTGAATATCGGAGATTATGATTCGGGGGATGTGTGCGATGAACTCCTGACAACTTACGATATTTCTACAAGGGCAGGTGGACACTGTGCTCCACTTCTGCATGAAGCCATGGGAACAAAAGAACAGGGAGCCGTAAGATTCAGCTTTTCTCACTATAATACAGACGAGGAAGTGGAAACGGCAATACGAGCTATAAAAGAGCTTGCTACTGAGGAATAAAATACATGCAATTATATGTATTTGTAAAATAAAGACTACTTAGGAGGACTAAAAATGAATTTTACAGATTCAAAAAAGAAACTTGTATTTTGCGGTGTGATCTGCGGGCTGATAGCTGTTTGCCTTGCATATTTCGGCAATCCTAAAAACATGGCATTTTGTATTGCGTGTTTTGTAAGGGATATAGCAGGTTCACTGGGAATGCATCAGGCAGCGGCTGTTCAGTATGCAAGACCTGAAGTGATCGGTCTTGTGCTGGGAGCATTTATTATTTCAGTAGTAACAAAAGAGTACAGATCCACATCCGGATCTGCCCCGATGATCCGATTTATTCTTGGTATCGTAATGATGATCGGATCACTGGTATTTCTTGGATGCCCGCTTCGTATGGTACTTCGTATGGCGGCGGGAGATTTTAACGCATGGGTTGCACTCATCGGATTTGCGGGTGGTGTATACACGGGCGTAATTGCACTCAAAAAAGGTTTTAGTCTCGGACGGTCACATGAGACGAATAAGCAGAGCGGATATGTTTTGCCGGCATTGATGCTTGGGCTTTTAATTCTTCTTCTGACAACAAGTCTCCTGAAATTCAGCGAGGCGGGTCCTGGAAGCATGCATGCACCGATCATGATGTCTTTGATCGGAGGATTGATTTTTGGAGCAGTGGCACAGAAATCAAGAATGTGTTTTGCGGGAAGCTTAAGAGATGTATTTATAATGAAGAGTTTTGATCTTCTTTCGGTAATCGGTGGTTTATTTGTGGTGATGCTGATTTTTAATCTGGCAACAAACAGAATGACGATCGGATTTGATGTTCCCGGAGTAATTGCTCATTCTGAGCATTTGTGGAATATTCTGGGAATGTATGCAGTGGGACTTGCGGCGGTGCTTGCGGGAGGATGCCCTCTTCGTCAGCTTATTCTGGCAGGACAGGGTTCAGGTGATTCGGCAGTCACTATTATGGGATTGCTCGTCGGAGCGGCACTTTGTCATAACCTGGGACTTGCGGCAAGCGGAACAGCGCTGAATGCGGAAACAGGAGAACTGGTCGCAGGAGCAGTTCCTGTTGCGGGTAAGATTGCGTGTATAATCTGCATTGTAATCTGTCTTATCATTGCGTTTACAAATAAAAGAGAAAGTGCAGCGAAATAGAGACTGGTTATTAGATACATAGTATGGTATTCTAGGAAAGAAGGTAAAAAATATGAAAGAAGTAGATGCAAGAGGTCTTTCCTGCCCGGAACCGATCATGTTGACGGCCCAGGCACTGAAGGAAGAAAAAGGTCCGGTAAAGGTACTGGTAAGTGAACCACACCAGAAGACAAATGTGGAGAAATATGCCAGAGAAAAAGGAAGACATCCGGTAAGTTCCGCGAAAGGCTCTGAATTTGAAATAGTGATTGAATAATGAGAAAGAAAGAATTAAAACTGGTAGTTACATTTCATACAACCGCAGACGCGATGGCAATGGAAAAAGCATGCAAGGCTAAGAATGCAGAAGGAAGAATGATTCCTGTTCCAAGAGCGATCTCGGCAGGATGTGGACTTTCGTGGTGCTCGTCTCTCGATAACAGAGAGCAGCTCAAAGCGATCATGGAAGAAGTAGGAATTGAAGAAGAAGCAATGCACGAGTGCATGGTTTAGTTAAAAAGAAAAAGAAGGTGCTGTAGGGATCCTGAGATCAATCAAGTTCTTTACAGTACCTTTTTTATGTTCTATTATATACATAGTGAAAAAATGGATGGGAGAATGGATATGCAGATGAGATTTGAAATCCCGGATTCTTTCTGGAGTCTGTTTCGTTCGGTAAACAGAGAGACATATATTGAAGCACTTCTGGTGATCAATGAAGAATATGAATACAGCAATTACTTCCTGACAAGAGAAGTGTGTCAGCAGGTTCTGGGAGATCTGTATGCGAGAAAGCGTATGGAACTGAAGCGGGAAGAAAATGAGACGGAATTTGATATGCTCGAGACTCCGGCCTCCCGCATTCTGAACTGGCTCATCAAAACCGGATGGCTAAAGAAAATTGAAGAGTTCAGTACATTGACGGTAAATATTGTAATCCCGGACTATGCGGCTGTATTTATAGAAGCTTTTGAGAGAATGACATCGGAGAATATGGAAGAGACGGAAATCTATATTCAGAATGTCTATGCCACATTGTTCTCTTTCAGAAATAATCCAAGGGTAAATATCGGAATGTTGAAGACGGCGCTTGTAAATACAAAGAAACTGAACAAGGCGCTGCAGGATATGCTCCATAATATGGACAAGTTCTTCGGACGACTTCTGGATCAGAATTATTACGGTGATCTTCTGAAAGAACATTTAAATGGATATGTAGAAGAAATCGTAAGGAAGAAATATCACATTTTAAAAACATCGGATAACTTCTATATATATAAGATGGATATCAAGGACTGTCTCCGAGATATGAGAGAGAACGAAGACTGGATCGAAGATGTGAGAAAGCGTTCTCAGGCAGCAGGCGAGAAGGAAGATGTTCTTGATCTCCTGGATCAGATCGAGAGAGGCTTCGATGATATTGAACACCGCATTTCCAATATGGACAAGGAACATACGAAGTATGTCAGAGCGACGGTGACAAGACTGAATTATCTTCTGAGCGGAGAGACAGACACAAGAGGTCTGGTGGTACAGCTTTTGAATAAGATGTCCGCCAGTCTGGAACGCGAAGAGATGATCCGTATGACAGGAGCAAAGATGAACCTGTCTTATCTGGAACTCCTTTCAGAGAAGTCGCTCTACAAGCGCAAGAAAGGAAGAAAAGATTTCATCAGTCAGATGGAAGCGGACGAGACGATCGACGATCTGGACAGAGAAGATGTATTGAAGTTAAATAAAATACAGAAGAGATACAGCAGAAAACAGATTGAAGACTTTATCGAGGAACACATGAAGGATGAGATCATGGACTCGACGGAACTGGAGCTTGACGAGGAGAACTTTGAAAAACTGATCCTTGCGTACGACTACTGTACAAGAAAGACCAGCAGATATGACGTTCTTGAAAAGGAACCTGAGATGATAGAGAGGGACGGCTACAGTTACCCGGCTCTTCGATTTGTAAAAAAACACATATAATAAGGAAAGGTGTCGTTAACAGAATATGATCGATTATTTTGAAAATCTTCTACAGGAAGAACAGGAAGAAGTGACAGAACTGATTCGTCTTCTTTACAGACAGACATTTCTTCTGGAGAGAAAATATGATAAGAGGACAGGGCGTGTTCAGTACGTCGGTGAATATAAGACATGTATGAAACACCTGGAATTTATAAAGAATTATTTTAAGGTCGCAGGAATCAGACTTTGTGAAAATGTAAATATGGGAATGATCTATCTTCAGGACGAACAGCTTTGGGGAGAGAAGCTTCCAAGACTTGCGACAATTTATATACTTATATTAAAGCTGCTCTATGATGAACAGATGGCGGTTGCGTCTTCATCCACACAGGTTGTTACGACTATGGGGGATCTGAATGGAAAAGCGGGAGACTTTAAAGTGCTCCAGACAATTCCTTCCCCGACAGAGATGAGACGGGCGATCGCAATGCTGAAGAAACATCAGATCATCGAGCCTCTGGATGTGATGAATGAACTGGATGAGAGCACAAGGATTCTGATCTATCCAAGTATTCAGGCTGTCCTGATGGGCGATGATATCCGTATATTATTAGATACTTTTAGTGAGGAGGACCTAAATGGAGACGATGGAGAAAAAACAGGCGTTTATAGCCTTGTCGAAAATATGCCTGAATAACTGGCATTATATAGATAAGAAGATACTCTCGTTCAATGAT
>SAMEA104404100__coassemble_2127_pt1 | contig 15829 bp, 14 predicted proteins | sample SAMEA104404100__metabat2_low_PE_078 | metagenome-assembled genome bin SAMEA104404100 (sample SAMEA104404100) | Balaenoptera acutorostrata
ATCTTCTGCATCGATGACAGGTGCAATGGCTGCGATTGCAGATCCTCCGCAGATTCCGGTACCGGCTGAAATAAGATTCGACAGTTTCCAGTTCAGCCCGAACATTTTTCCAATGAAATATCCTCCTCCGAAACAGGTCAGAAGTGTAAAACACATAACAGATAAGGACAGCTTTCCTACTGTGAGAACAGTCTGTACATTTAACGATGCCCCCAGTAGAATAATCGCAAACTTCAGGATCTTTTTCGATGTGAATCGTATACCCGGTTTCAGAGTATCCGTTTTAATAAAGGAATTGAAGAACATTCCGATAAACAGTGCGATGACCGATCCCCCGATCAAATGAATCGGAAGAAGTCCTTCTATCCAGACCGCTGCAAATGCGATCAAAAGAGCGGCTCCCGCTCCCGGTATGATTTTTTTTAGTTTTTCCATGATAACCACCTCAGATAAAATTATTGAACTCATTATAACAACAGACTATCATAAGTTAAAATAATCATTTATAATATATTCATAATAAATATTTATCGAGGTGGAAATATGACCGATCATAGAATTTATACATTTTTAAAATTATGTGAACTGATGAACTATCGAAAGACAGCGGAAGCGCTCAACATGACTCAGCCTGCTGTCACCCAGCATATCCATTTTCTGGAACAGGAATACGGCTGTCGTCTCTTCCTGTACGAGAATCGTGTCCTCACGAAGACTCCCGCTGCCGCCAGACTGGAGAAATATGCGGTTTCTCTTCTGTACAACGACAAGATCTTCCGCGAAAACGGTTATTCCACGGCAAGTTTCTCCCGTACATCCACCATCAGCAGTTTTAAGCTGATCGAACAGGCCGTGTCTGCCGGCTGCGGAATTTCTTTTGTATACGAATCGATTCCGTCTTCTTCATCCGATCTGGCCTCTTTTCGTATACAGAACTCTCATATCTTTCATGAATTTAATTATGTATACCTGAAAAATACTCCGATCGAGAAGAATCTTGACCAGGTGATCTCCGACTATTTTCCGTCACTGTCACAGATCCCACTCTCTGATCCTCTTGTATGATTTCACCGTACTCTGAACGATCAGGAGGTTTAATATTCCGTCGATACATAAATTCAGTCCTATCAGCCTCATAACAAGGCCTGTCCCTTTGATCGGTGTCACCAGCAGCAGGACGCCGATCACTGCGACGGTCAGGGAAACAAGAAGCATACACCACCATTTATCGATTCCGAACTTTCTTGCGTCCATCGCCGTCTGTATTTTCAACAGAGCATCGATCAGCATGAAAATGCCGATACACGCCGACATCACCTGAATCATACGGCTCGTAAGCAGCAGCATACCAAGACCGATCACGCAGGAGATCACTCCCATGGCAAAATCAAATTGAAATGCCAGCTGAAACATATCTCTTGAAAAATATCCCAGTAGTTTTACGATGCCGAACATGATCAGCACAACTCCACATATCCTGCACATAATGCTCAGAGCCGTCTCGGGGCGCAGTAACAGTACCATACCGGCTATCATCAGACAGACTGCCAGAATACTGTAGGCGGTCTTGATCTGTTTAAGTCTTTCCATTCATTCTCACCTGCCTTCTGACCTAAGTTTATGCCAAGTACGCTTTGATTGATACAGATAAAAAAAGAGCTGTATCTGAAATTCAGACACAACTCTTTATCTGCCTATATTTAATCTTCCTTTTCATGAAGAATATAATCTCTGATCATATCATCCACTGTCGCCTCAAACGAACAGGACATGGTCTTGAGAAGCCTTTCTCTGTACTCGGGCATTCCTTCATCGATCCAGTGCATGGTGTATCCGACGATGGCCGCACTATAAAATCTGGTGATATAATTGACACCCTCTTCATCCAGCTCATATCCTTCGGCGGCTTTGACAACAAACCGCTTCACAAAGACTTCTGTAACCTTCGCCAGATAATCTATGACAATATGACGACTTTTTGACTGATATACATGACGGATCGCCTGTTTATTATTCAGAAGGATCGCTGCTGCCCTGACATATTCTTCATAGAACGTACAGCCTTCTCTCGCCTCCGAAAGTACCTTTCGCAATTCATCCTCAAATATGTAGTCCAGCAGATCATAGATATCTTCATAGTAATAATAAAATGTATTTCGATTGATCTCCGCCTGCTCCACGATATCTTTCACCGTGATCTTATCCAGTGATTTATCCTGCAGAATCTCAAGAAACGTCGCTATAATTGCTTTCTGAGTAAACTTTGCCATTGCTACTCCCTTCTCATTCTAAGACATAAAGATGTCAGCAATTATTATAACTTTTTACAGGTTTGAAATCAACTTTTACAGATGCTACATATTTTTTTATTTGTATAATACTGCCTTACCGTCCTGCATCTTGTATACAGTATCCGCTATTCCCATGGTCGATTTTCTGTGTGAGACAATGACGATACATTTATCTTTGCGCTTGTCATTCAGTGATTTCAGAATGATACCTTCATTCAGACTGTCCAGATTGCTGGTCGGTTCATCCAGAAGAAGGATCGGAGCTTCATGAAGAAAGGCTCTGGCGATTCCGATCCTCTGACGTTCTCCGCCACTCAGACGGTCTCCAAGCTCTCCGACGCCCGTATCATATCCATGCTCCAGTGACATGATGAAATCATGAAGAGAGGCCTCTTTTGCCGCTCTGACAACGTCCTCATGGGTGGCATCCTTTTTCGCGATCCTGATATTGTCTTCAATGGATTCGTTGAATAACTGGGTATCCTGTGTCACGAATCCTTCCATCTGTCTGAGGCAGTGGGTATTCAGTTTCTTCACATCACTTCCGGCTACTGTGATCGTTCCCTTATTCACATCCCAGAATCTCATCAAAAGTTTCAGGAAGGTTGATTTTCCACACCCACTCGGACCGTTGATTCCGATGATCTCGTTCTTTCCGAAATGGACATCCACACCCTTCAGGATGTCTTCTTTATCGTAGGCAAACCAGACCTTGTCTGCTCCGACGCCTACCGCACCGTCCATGATATCTGTAATTCCGTCCGTCACATCTTCCACTACCGGTTCTTCTTCCAGAATATCCAGAACACGGTTTCCGCTGGCAAAGGTATGGAGAAGGTTATTTGCAAGTCCCGACAAAGCGATGACCGGTCCAAAAGAACTCATCATCGCCACGGTTCCCACAAGTACTTCCCTGAATGTGACCGCACCCTGTTCATATAAATGAATACCTGTAAACAGCATCAGGATAGAGAATCCGGAGACGATACATCCCGTCAGGGCGATACTGATTCCGGAATACATTTTCATCTTCTTTTGTTTGACACTCAGAGATCTTGTACGGTTTCCAATCTCCTCCAGACGTTCTTTCTGAAGTCCAAACTGAATCGTCTCTCTAAGACCTCTTAAACTGTCCAGGAAGAAACTGTCGAAATCACCGAATTCATTTCTGTATTCCGATCCCGTCTTTCTGCCCAGCCTTGAAACCAGCCACGGCATGAACAGACCGACCAGAACATATCCCACGGCCGCAATACCGCACATCACCGGGTGAAGCTGTCCAAAGAATACCAGCATCAGAATACTGGTGATGATCGCGATGGCGATAGGGGAAATGGTGTGTGCATAAAATACTTCCAAAAGTTCAATATCACTGGTGATGATCGAGATCAGATTTCCCTTCTCCTTTGTCTCCAGCTTAGCAGGAGCCAGACGGCGAAGAGCACCGAAGATCTTATCCCTTATAAGCGCCAGGATATGGAATGCGATATAGTGGTTGCACAGCTGCTCTCCATAGTGAAGGACGCCGCGCAGAACCCCAAAGATCACGATGAAAATGAATAAGGTCTTTAATACTGTTCCTTTGTCAAATCCCAGCACATTGGCAAGAGCGACGGCTCCGGTAACATTTAAAAATATCGCGCACAAAAAGCCGGTGACTCCCAGAATGATCGCCAGGATCATCACACCGATCAACGGCCTTACCAGCCCGATCAGTTTCAGCATGACCTGTACTCCCGTACGCTTTACATCCTTTTGTCTCTGTTCCATTACCTCTCTCCTCCTTTCATCTTCTGATCGGAAGATTTTGCTTCTGACATATGATAATTCTCCAGCTTCTGCTGACTGCTGTACAGATGTGCATAAGTTCCTTCATGACTGTTCATTTCCTTATGTGTTCCTTCTTCCACGATCTCGCCGTGTTCCATGACATAGATCTTGTCTGCGTCCACAACATTTGCAAGACGGTGGGAAATAAGAAGAATGGTCTTGTGACCGGCCAGTGTACGGATCGTTGACATGATCATTTCTTCACTCTCCATATCGATATTGCTGGTAGCCTCATCGAAAATATAGAACGGTGTATCATGAAGAAGCGCTCTGGCTATGGCAATACGCTGTCTCTGACCTCCGGAAAGGTTCAGTCCCTGTTCCGCGATCTTTGTATCCAGACCGTTTTCTCCCTGAAGGAAGTCATAGATATTTGCTTCTTTTAACACCTTGATCATCTGCTCATCCGTCGCATTTCTGTCAGCCATTCTCAGATTGTCTCTCACCGTACCTTTAAACAGATATGCATTGTGATTTACCAGAGTGATATGTTCCATAATATCTTTTTCGCTGAGATCCCTCAGTTCTGTACCGCCGATCCTGATCGAACCTTCGTATCCCTCTTTCACTCCTGTAAGAAGGGCTGCAATGGTGCTCTTTCCACAGCCGCTCTCGCCTACCAGACACACAAAACTCTTTTCCGGAATGGTAATGGAAACATCCTTTAAGATCCTGCGCTTTCCATCGTAGGAAAAATCCACATTCTTCATGTCCACACTGACATCTCCCTCCGGAAATACAGCGGTCTTTTCTTCCTTCTCTTCCATATCAAAAAGTGCTTTCATCTTGTCGCTGGCTGCCATACCGTTCATTGCCACATGGAAGAAGGAACCAAGCTGACGCAGCGGAATAAAGAAATCTGCTGCAAGAAGAACGATTATGATCGCTCCCGCAAGAGAAATGTTTCCGGCCTGAAATTCTAATACAGATATGATGATACCTGCTGCCGCTCCTCCGTAGGCGATAACATCCATAACTGTGATGGAATTCAGCTGCATATAGAGGACTCTCATCGTGATCCTCCTGAACTCTTCCGCCTGTCGATTCATGGATTGATGACGTTCCTCGTCGGCCTCATATATCTTCAGAGTTGTAAGTCCCTGTACATTGTCAAGGAAGGTGCCTCCAAGATCTGCATAAATGCCCCAGTACTGTTTCAGAAGTCTTTTAGCAATACTCTGTACCCCCATGATCGCCACAGGGATCAGCGGCACACAGATCAGCAGTGCAATCGCTGCTTTCATACTGATCGGCGCAAACACAAAGAATAAAGTGACCGGTGACAGAAGACTGTAAAATAACTGCGGAAGATAGCTTCCAAAGTAAATCTCCAGCTGGTCAACTCCTTCTCCTGCGATCTGTACAGCCTCGGATGTTCCTATTTTGTCCGAATAAGAAAGTCCCAGTCTGCAGAGTTTCTCGTAAATCCTCTCTCGAAGAATTCTTTTCACCTCATCTGACGCATGGAACGACATATTTGCCGACACCATGGAGCAGATGATCCTCACTCCGATCGCCAGCAGTACATAAATCAATGTTCTCTGCAGATCCGCTGACGTATACACTCCGTTATAGACAGCCTCCAGCAGATCCGCGATGGAAAATACCACCACGATATTTGCAAGAAGACCGATCCAGCTTGCGAGAACATTTCCGGCAATATATTGTTTTGTCTTTCCCACGATGCGGATCAGCCATGATTTGATCATCATAATTTTCACCTCCGGTTGTGAATCCTGCTATTTATTCTCCGTCAGGATATAAATATGGTTCCAGTTCATCTAGAGCTTCCGGCCAGTTAAATTTCGCACTCATACCAAAATTATCATAGGTCAGATCATAAACTCTTCCTTCTTGTACCGCACGGAAATGTTTCCAGATATCGTTGGTAGTAAATTCTTTTGCAAACATTTCCTGTACAACATCCGGTATCGCATGCGCACAGCGCAGGATGATATCGGGATCTCTCTGCTTCATATCTTCTGTATTTGCCTGTATAAACTCATCCGGAATGTCAGAATAGACATTATGTCCCCCGGCAAGCTCTACCAGATTTCCTACATAGGAATTTGGAGTTGCCACGATATACGCTCCCGGAACACCCATTAAAATGAGCACGTCCGGTCCCTCTTTCTTTCCGTGTTTCTTCTGATACTCCGACATGATCTTTTCATATTCTTTTACCTGTACCTGAGCTTCTTCCTCTTTTCCAAACAGTGTTCCGAGCTGTTCCACCGATTTGTATAAGCCCTGCACGCTCTTCAGATTGATGAATAAATATGGAAGACCTGCCTCCCTAAACTGGCCTTCAAATGCCGGCTGTAAGGTTGCAGGTCCAATCACATAATCAGGATTCAATGATTTGATGATCTCCATATCCGGTGCCATCGGTCCGCCAACCTCTGTTATATCCGGATCTTCCATATAACGTCTCGGGAGCGGTGTCGTCATCTCTTTCGGTCTTCCTACCAGGTCGATATCCAGTCGTTCCATAATATCGCAGGTAGCCGCACTGGTCACTACGATACGGGGATTTTCCGGCGCTTTTGCAAGCGCCGTTGAACCCTCGACAAGATATTTGTTTCCGGTAGAAGAACTTTCCGCCTCTTCCGGGTGCTGATCAACGCATCCCGTCAGACATGTACTCAGTAATATTCCTGCAAGGAGCATGGAAAGCCCCTTTTTTACATGTTTCTTCTCCATCGTCTATGTCCTCTTATTACTTTAATTTTCTTTATCTTCTGTATCTTCTGTATCCGAAGCTGTATCGTCCACGTCATCATCTTCAAAATTAATCTGAGGCTGAGACTTCTTCTTTTTATTGATACTGTAGAATATAATCGCAATGATCACTGCGCCGATCACGGCTCCCGCAACAACTCCGATCACCATATGACCTACTCCGAATCCGGTATCTTTCTGCCCGTCCTTTTCTGTCTTATCCGATCCGGAATCCAGTCCCACGATTCCTGTTGAACTGCCTGTCTCCTGCGCCGTGTCACTACCTTTTACTTTAGCATCTGCCACTTCTCTGTCCTTGATCTCCGGTGTTCCGCTCTTGTCTGCTCCTGAAGCTTCGCTCTGTGCGGCCGGTGCTCCGGACTCCAGCTGAGAGAGACTCTCTGTGTAATCTGCCATATCCGGCGGTGCTACCACACTCCACTCATCTCCGACGCCTTCTCTGATGTCAGTGATATAACAGAACCAGATGCAGTCGCGGGCCATAGCCTCTACATAATTAGAGCAGCGGATTGTATCATTCAGGCTGTCTAACCGGAAACGATAGTCTGTTACCGTAGCCGCAAATGTATTTCCCATGAACTCGTAATCCCCTGCTGCAAATTGATTTGTCACTTCAAAATCTCTCTTTTTCCATGTCTTACTTCCATCTGATGATGTCTCAAATCCTGCATAGATTGACGAGTCTGCCTGATTCCATCTGGTGTTGAGCCAGATTGTTCCGTCCTCTTCAATCTCTACATATCCCACAGGCTGAACCTGAGCCTGAACCATCATATTTCCGATACCCGGATTCTGTCCCACATCATCGATCTCTCCTGTATCAGGATTCTGATAAGTAGGCACTACCGTTACCGAATAAAATCCCGGATAAATATCCTGAGCATGCGCCGGGATTACCGGGATTGCGGCGATCGTAATGACCGCCGCTCCCAGTATACACGCAAGTGCTCTTGCTGCTTTTTTCATTCGCTCGTTCACTTTCGTATATCCTTTCTTCTTTTATTATCTTTCAGAATCTTCTTTCTTTTTGCGGAAGAAGAGTGCTCCTGCTGCAGCTGCCATAGCTGCTGCCATTGACATAAGTGTTACGGAAAGGTTTGCTGTATCTCCTGTTCTTACAGGTTTTACTGTAGGTCTGCCAGGTTTTGCAACCGGTTTTACTGTAGGTCTTCCAGGATTTACAACAGGTCTTCCTGTTGAATCTGATCCAGGTTTTCCAGGAACTACATTTGTCTGTTCTCTGCCTTTCTTCTCTGATACTGTGTAAATACCGATCTTACTGTTTGCAACTGTGTATGTATTTCCGCTTATAGCACCCTTTAACATATTTGCATAATTATTTTCATCGATATAATAGCATGCCAGTTTCGATGTCTCATATCCTGCCGGAATTGGAAGTGTAATTGTCAGTTCCATTCCGTTCTGCGGTTCGATTGTTTCTTCTTTACCGTCTTTTTCTACATAGAGTGAAATCTGGTAAGGTGTGTTCTTTTCTGTAAGATTTGAAAGTGTCTTATCGATGCTCTCAAGCTTACTCTGATCTGAAATCTTTGTAACTCTTAATTTTGTTCCCTTTGGAAGTGCTCCTTCAGGTGCTGTTACCGTGATTCCCGTTGTTTCATCTACAGCTGAGAATGCAGGATATTTTTCTGCACTTTCTTTTAATGCAAGAGTTTCCCATGAAATGCGAAGTCTGTTGTTGATCCATCCTTCTCCCATCGGATATCCGATATTTCCTTTTGAATCGATTGTATGAACTTTGATTCCTGCATAATAGTAATCCTGTACGTCTTCCGGATCGGCAAGTTCAATGTCGATAAAGTAATCAGATCCGTCTTTCTGGATTGGAAGTTCTACGTAGTTGCTTCCGTCACCTTTTGGCTGTTCACCGTTTGGAACGATACGTAATGCATCGAGTTCACCTGTCTGTTCACCGATTGTCATCTGGTGTCCACTTACACGGAGAAGGTATCTGCCGTCTTCAACTGTAAGAGTTGCTGTATGATAAAGAGCAGCATTTCCCATAGACTCTTTATCCTGTGATGCATGCCATAAGTTTACTGCTACCGTGTAGACACCGTCTTCCAGATGATTCTTATCCAGATCTTCTTTTGAAATTTCTACGAGGTCAATAATTGCTGATTCCAGATGCTGTTTTGCATCGTCTACATCAACCTGTCTTGCTTCTTCCTGATAGTAATATGTCTTAGCATAGTTCAATGCTTCTTTTAACTTTGAAAGTGATGCTGCTGTATAAACATCTGTCTGCTCTGATTTTGCTTCCGCTTCATCGATCACAGCCTTCAGATCACTGATCACCACCAGATTCTTCTTTGCTGTTTCAATTGCTTTTATTGAATCTGCCACTTTTTCATCTGTGATATCTTCTGCGTCGATCAATGCTTCTCCGTCTTGGATTGCTTTCTGAAGTGCATTGTAACTTCCTGCTGAGTATCTGTTGTCTGTATTTACAATAGTCTTTGCTTCTTTGATTGTATCTTCCAGAGCTGTTGTATCAACGAAAGCTTCGATCAATGTAAGGTTCTCCCATGAAATGCGAAGTCTGCTTCCGATCCAGTTCTGACCCATTGGATAGCTTAAAGAACCGTCTTTATTGATTACATGAACCTTAATTCCTGAATAATAATAATCAGAAAGGCTGCCTACATTCTCTAACGGGATATTGATGAAGTAATCTTCGCCTGACTGTTCCACATTCATTTCTTTGTAATTGCTCTCATCTTCAAGTGGTTCTTTTCCGTCAGGAATAATTCGAAGTCCACCAAGTCCACCTTTCATGCCGAGCATAACCATCTGATGTCCGCCTACTCTTAAAACATATTGTCTGTCTTTTACTGTAAGAGTTGCTGTATGATAGAGCGCTGCATTTCCCATAGATTCATCATCTGAAGTTTCATTCCAAAGGTTTACTTCCACACAGTAAATACCGTCTTTCAGGTTGTTTCTGTCCAGCTGTACCTCTGCCACTTTGGCGAGTGCTTCCATTCCGGTCTCAAGATCTTTAACCGCATTATCTACACCCTTCTGTTTAGGATTTGCACTTTCGTATGTAGTCTTGGCGCTCTTAAGTGTTTTGTTTAAAATTGATCTGGAAGCTGCTGTATACTTATCTTCAGCGTTCACTTTCGCTTCTACTTCATCAATAGCGGCTTTTAATTTATCAATGACTACAAGTCCGTCTTTTGCGGCATTTACATCTTCTACAGCCTTTTCAACTTTTTCTTTTGTAATATCTTTTGAACCGATCAAATCTTCGGCATCTGCAATTGCTGTCTGCAGTTTTCCAAAGCTTCCTTCTGAATATTTATGATCATCGTTTTTGATCTCTCTTGCTGATTTCAAAGCTTCCTGTAATTCAGATACGTCTACATTAAGTTTTTCAACTGAAAGACTTTCCCATGATACACGAAGTCTGCTGTCTACCCAGCTCTTGCCCATCGGATACTGAATATTTCCACTCTGGTCAACTGCGTGTACTTTGATTCCTGAATAATAGTATTCGCTTACAGCTGTAGGATTTTCCAGTTTGATGTCGACCCAGTAGTTGTCATCCTTGCTGTTTACTTTTAATTCTTTATAATTTGATTCCTCTTCATTTGGTGCTGATCCGTCCGGAATAATTCTGAGAGATTCAAGAACCCCTGTCATTTTCATGACTTCCATTGGATGTCCGGCTACACGAAGAGTATATTCACCGTCTTTTACTGTGAGAGTTGCTGTGTTTTCAAGAGCGTCATTTCCCATAGACTCTTCATCTTTTTTCTCATTCCAGAGGTTAACCGCTACTTTATATACACCGTCTTCCAGATTATTTTCATCAAGATTGTCTTTAGAAACTTCTACCAGCTCTGCAAGTTTTTCGTCCACATATTTGATCGATCTTTCTACATCCTTCTTTGTAGGTGCTTCCTGATAATATGTCATTTTGGCTTCTCTGCTTGCCAGTTCAAGAATTCGAAGAGATGCTGCTGTATATTTATCTGTCTGCTTTACAATTTCATCTGCCTCTTCAAATTTTGCTTTAAGGACTGTAAGATCAACAAGTCCGTTCTTGGCAGCTTCCAGTTTCTGTGATGCCTCTGCAGCACTTTCTTCTGTAATCTGACCTGATAAGAGAAGTTCTTCTGCGTCACTGATCGCGCTCTGAAGTTTATCATAACTTACGACTGAATACTGACCGTCTGCATTCGAAATTTCCTTTGCAGCTGCAACATCTGCTTTGAGATCTGCGATATACTGTGGTGATTTTGATTCTTCGCCTTCACCTGTCATGTTGTCATAGTCAAATCCTAATACGCCGAACTGTTCATCCTGTCCGTTTCCCATACCTTTCGCACGTACAACAAAATAGATTGTAGAGATATCGCTTGGCAGGGTAAATGTTATACTCGAGATCGCATTTTCACATTCATAGTATTTCGATGTAGCTTCTGTTGTATACACTGCACCATCTTTTGGATTTTCAGGACGTCCGCCCTTCTTCAATGCCTGAACGGATGGAAGATAGATTTCTTCCGATGTCTTATAGCTTACATAATCTTCTTTTGAATTAAAGTAGTTGAAATCGGTGCACGCTGTGTCAGGATCTAAACTGATCTTCACTCTTTTTTCTCCGTTATCTTCTACCCAAAGTTCGGCATCCAGAGATTTTACACAGATTTCTCCCATAGAATATTCTCCGGTAACCTGACCGTTGTCTTCTTTGATACTTGCTGCTTTATACATACGGAAAGGTACTTTATATACCACTCCCGGTTTCAGATCCGGCATCGGTGCCGTTGGAATCAATACTGTACCGTCATTTAATACACTGATGTCCTGGCTGATCGCACTCTGACCTGCAGATACTCCGTCACTGGCAAGTGCCAGCATTGGCTGACCTGCAACCATAGATACCGACATTGTTACACACAATGTCTTTGTTACTTGTTTACGGAACTTTTTTCCACTTCCGACTGTTTCTTCTGTTCTCTTTTTCACAACAAAGCTCCTCCTTAATAAGATTGGCTAAAACATAAGTTAGCATTAGCTAACTGCATTATAACTGAACCATTTTTAAAATGAACATTTATTTTCGTTCTCCCACTGCAACGAAAAAAATCAATATTTTACTCGAAAAATATGCTTTTTCGAAGTTTTTTACTCGAATTGTCTATTTTTATACGCAAAAAAACAGGCAGAAATCGTTCTGCCTGTGCAACATTTTCTTTTATTCTTTTATATAGCATGAATGATCAATGATAACACCGCTTTTTTCACATGCATCTTCTTATTCGCCAGAGGTGCATAAATCTGTATCGTAAGATTGCCCACAAGGAGATTCTCGTCTTTATGGAAGGTGTACTCAAACGAGTCCGCCGGTATCTGGTAAATATCTCCGTTTTTCAGTACCGGTACAAAATGACCTTTTCTGCTGTACTCCAGTTTCAAAAGTTTTCCCGACATGATCAGGTTATCCAGAATATTTCTTCTCTCCATCGTAACGGCCTTCAGCTGCACCATTCCCGTCTCGCCCATCACCTGAAGAGATGCGGGATGTGAAAATCCTTTGTCCGCCATTGAAAAATATTTTCCATCTTCAAAGTCTTCTCTGTAAATGACAAAGCCGATCGGGTAACTTCCATCCTCCAAATCTTCTGCGAATTCTGAAAATGTGATATTCCCACGATAATGGAGATGTTCGAACATCTTGTTCATACGGATCTTCTGAAACATTTTTGCTTTCATCTCTTCGTCCAGGCAAACAACCATCTGCATGGCATTGTCCCTGTCCTTCTTATCACCACATGGCGCAGTCCAGCCTATCCAGTTTTCAAACAATTCCACCTCTTCTGAATATTGCTCTGCAAGTTTTCGTCCATATGCAGTCAGTCTCACAGAATCGCTGTATACAACTCCCTGGTCAATAAAATAGTCCATATTCCTGCTCACAGTCGACTTTGACACTTGAAATAATCGTGCCATTTTACTGATCGTACAATCACATTCCTCTGCCCTGTTCAAATATAGCAAATATAATAATCGGTTCATTGTCAGTTCCATATTAATTGTCTTATCCTTCTCCAGTCTACTCGATTAGTCTTTTCTAACTAGATAAGATTAAATCATTTTCCAAATAATGTCAATTATTTTACAAAAATATAACAATTGCTAAAATACTCTCCTCATCAGCTCTTCGCCGTGATCTTTTAACCACTTTTTCTTTTCCCTGTAATCCGGCATTACCCGTTCTACCTCTGCCCAGAATGCCGGGGAATGATTCATCTGTTTTCTGTGACAGAGTTCATGAACTACAACATATTCCCTGACCTCTTTTGGCGCCAGCATCAAAAGACAGTTAAAGTTCAGATTCCCTCCGGAACTGCAGCTTCCCCATCTTGTCCTCTGATTTCGGATCGTAATCCTTCCATAATCCACACCAACAAGCTTTGAGAAACCCTTGACCTCTTCCGGAATCTCTTCCATGGCCCGGCGGTAAAGTTCCCTGATCTGACTGTCGCTGAGCTTTTCAGCTTCATTCTTCTCCGATTCCTCTCTTATCTGCCTTAAATGTTTTAAGATCCATTTTTCTTTTGATCTTACAAATTTCATGGCCTCCTCATTATCAACAAATTCCGGTACTCTGACCGTCACTGTTCCGTCTCTGTTTATCCTTATGGATAACGTCTTCCTTTTACTGCGGATGATATTGATATGAATTTCTTCGTTCAAGCTGTCGCTCTGCATTTCCATAACCACTTCCTAGCATCTCCGGAAATCACTGTTCCAGAAAAACTGTCAGTTTTTCCCGGGCATCTTTTAATATTTCTTTCATCTGAGGATTCCTTGTAGGAAAATTCATCATTTCTTCGAGATATCCTTGTTTATTTACCAACTCTCTACTCTTAGAGTAAACCAGTTCCCACGCCAGGGCACAATGACCGATGAAATGATCTCCGATCGTTTTCATTATATTTTTTGGAATCGTGCTCTGTTTTTCAAAGAATTCATAAACTTCAGGTGTAACTCCGCTTTCATATACCTCTTCCATAGATACCTTGTAAAGATTGTCCATTCCCACACGCGAGTTGACTCTGAAAATGTCGACTTTGTCGGCGTCTCTTATGATCTGACAAAATAATAATTCTCTGTCAGTCAGATCTTCCGGCAAGCGGTATTTATTATGCTGGCGAATTGCCAATTCCAGGATCTCATCATTTTCAGGATCTTCGTCAAATTCTCTGATCATGCCTTCTTTGAACAGAATATCCGCACTTAACTCGGCGTGATCCACAGATATGGAATCGATAAATGTATGATATTTCTGTATCTGTCTGAATCTTCCGATATCATGAAGTACCCCCGTCTTCCATGCAATATCTCTGTCTTTCTCAGAAAGTCCGAGGGACCTTGCGATAGCGTCACAGTTTTCCGCTACATGAAGCGTGTGCTCGTACTTCAGATAAATCTGGATATCGTTCATATCAAACGTTGCCGCGTAATTCTTAAACGTTTCTATAAAATGTTTTCTGTCCACTTATGATCACCTTCTTTTAATCACATGCTTTTTTTATTAGTTTTTCGAATGATTCTTCGAACCTTAGATCATCTTCTTTTGTTCTCTTTGCCGGTCCTTTAAGGTGATTCTTTTTTGAGGTTCTGCGTGCTTTCTTTGCGATATGTCTCTGCATCAGCAGTTCATCTATATTCTCGTTTGTGTACCATCTACCGTTCTGATGAATACAGAAACATCCTTTTCCCAGTGCCATTGCCGCCACTCCATAATCCTGAGTACACACAATATCTCCTTTTTTGCACAGGGTGACCAGTTTAAAGTCCACCGCATCTGCTCCTGCTCCCACCACTATGACGTCACTGTACTCCGACTGCAGTACATGGTTGGTGTCGCACAAAAGCGTGACTTTTATCTCGTATTTACGGGCGATCCTCTCTATAATTTTCACTACCGGACACGCATCCGCATCCACATAGATTCTCATTTTTTCCACCGGCTTTCTCTTAATCTGCCACTTTTTCAAAACGGTATTTCTGTTTTGCATTCGGGTATTTTTCACGGTCCACTTCACTCATGAACATGGCATATGGTCTTGCGCATGTTTTAAACGGAGCGTAAAGAGCCTGATAAATAACCAGTCGCTCTCCATTTTCTGTGTGCTGTGCAAAGGCAAGAACCTTGTACAGATATTCCGATGTGTTGTGGTCAACCCACTCTCTTTTAAAATGCTGAACGATGTCTCCCACCATGATATCTCTTACCGGAACATTTTCATCTTCCTCCGGCTCAGGTTCATTTCCCATCTCAATATATTCGTCTTTATCCAAAGATAGAGGGACACCTGTTTTACCGCTGATGTGAACACCACCGTACCAGGTTCCCTCTACTTTAAAAATATCGCCCACTTCATATTCTGTAGAATACTCGTCGTTTTTCTTTATGATTTTAATCTCCATCTTTATCCGTCCTCTTCTTTATAATATATGATATGTTACCTATTATAAATTACGAACGGATAACCTGCAATGTCCCCGCCACATTAAAAATCAAAATCGTCGGGATCAAGACCTGCCTCTTCCAAAACTTCTCTTCTCTCCCACGGATCCATAAATTCCAGTTCTTCCGCATCAATTCCTGCTTCCTGAAGTTCATTCTCATCGGCGAAAACGCTTCCGAATGTATACGCATCTTCATCCTCGTCAACTTCCACAATTTCTACGTCGTCTTCATCGTACTCATCGTCATCCTCTAAGAAATCCGTTTCATCTTCATCACGATTTTTCAGATATTCATTATTGACATACCATTCGTAAGCCCCTTTTTCCCTTCTCTCCTCCGAGTCCAGTACTCCGTCATTATTACGATCAAATCTGTCACCAAATATTCCTGACATACTTTTTCCTCCCTATTTAGTCAAGTGATTTTCCTTAGAAAATCAATGTTTTTTGTT
>SAMEA104404100__coassemble_2173_pt1 | contig 15561 bp, 14 predicted proteins | sample SAMEA104404100__metabat2_low_PE_078 | metagenome-assembled genome bin SAMEA104404100 (sample SAMEA104404100) | Balaenoptera acutorostrata
AGCTGTTTGCATTTCTGACCATAAGCCTTTGACACTATATTCCATAGTAATCTTTTTTCCATCCGGATCATAAATTTCAAATCCCGCTCCTTTATACGGAATCGGCTTTCCGGTTTCTGCATCGACCTTTATAATTTTGATGTAGCTCTTAAATACTGAATCGTTGATAATATATGAATACGTCTTGCCGTCCTCGGAAATGAAAACATCAAAATCATCAACTTTTTCACTTCCTTCTTTACTCTTGATCTGATGTACTGTATAGATTCCATATGGAAGCTTTTTTGTGTATGCAAAACCATCTTTATCACAGATAACCTTATCCCGGTATTCCTTTGGAGTTCTTTCATAACTCTTGTCTATCTTCAGAAACACCTCAAACTCTGCTCCTTCTTCCGGTGTTTCTACCTGTGTCTTCCCATCATCTACATGTTTTACAATACGAATATCACCTTTGATAATCTGTTCCGGAACTTCTCTGGACAACTTATTATGTTCGACCGTATATAATTTGGGATCGGCTCCGACACTGTATTCGGAATCATCCAGCAGGTAGCCTTCTGAAGGTTCAATCTCCCTGATAGACCATTTTGTTCCACAGATGTATTCTTTTGTCTCGAAGCAGCCATTGGCATCCGTCACATATTTATCCACCAGCTTTTCACCTTCGTATATTCCATATACCGCACCTGAAAGGCTTGCATCCCCCTGAGGATTTTTTGTCTCTCTGTCCTGTTTTTTTACTTTGACCGAAAATTTTTTTAATCTGTTTTCCATTTTCTTTTCCACTGCCTTTTCCCACTCGATCATTACCTCTTGCGTCTCGGGAACGACATATCTATCCGCCGTATCAATTTCTTCCAGGATATAGGCTTTCTTTCCACTGACAGGTACTTCCGTAAACTCGGCTACTCCCTTGTCATCAGTAACTGCGGAACGGTCAATTTTTTCTCCGTTCAGCGAAACGCCTGTCAAACGAAATCCGATACCGGATATTTTTCCATCTTCCGCAGATTTCACTACTCTGAGACTTCCCTTTTTTATGACATTATGAAATCTTACCTGTGCACATTCCCCCGGTCTGATCGTAACTTTCTGTTTTTTCTGAGGGACATATTCCGGTCCTGTTTTTTCTGAAATATAATAAGTGCCCGGAGGAAGATTCAGGATAAATGCCTCACCGTTTTTGTCTGTCTTAACAGTCTTATTAAAAGTTTTCCCCTCTATCATAAATTCTTTTTCTGAAATCTTTCCGTTCTCTGCCGTCTTCGTAATTCTACAGGAACCATACTCGGCTTTCAGATGAATATATCCTTCAACATGATCTTCAATATCATGCGTATGGACAATAACATCCTGTGTCCCGGAACCCTGCGTAAATTTTCCGTCCGTCCATACTTCAATTCCTTTCCTCACCGCATTCTTTCTGACTGCAGTTATCGTGACAGGATCTTTTGGGATTTCCGTGCAGTTAATATAGAGTCTGTTATTTTCCGCCTTTATCTCCATTCCCTGAGCGGTTGCCTGGAACCGAAACTGTCCAAGTACCTGATTTTTATCTTCCAGTGACACCGTATATTTTTGTCCGTCCCACTTAAAATTCTCTGTTAGGGCATCTTTTCTGTTATATGAGCAGAATGAAGGCAGCCTGGAATCATTTTTTACCGCGCCTTCAATGCTGCGATAATACTTCATAATATCTGCGCGAAGCGGATGTTCGGGATTCACAGATTCCAGTATAGGAGATTCTTTTTTCGGACTGATATGATTAAATCCGGCATCCCGCTCTCCCACTACAACTTCCCATACAAGAATCTGTGTAGCATATGCCTTTGCAATCTTCTCTGCATCGCGTGAATTTTGTGAATACCAGTTTAAAGAAGCGTTGCCGTTATACCCATGGGTTAACACCCTTCCAAACAAAAGTTTGATCTGTTCCGGCCCTATCGTATTGTTATACTTCGCAGAAATGTTATCGAAATAGTGTTCATTAGAACTCTTTAATATATCTCCGGATTTTTGTTTTACTCCAGGCTCAATACAATATCCTACTGTTCCTCCATAACTTCCAACCGCTCTGATCAGCGTTCCTTTTGTAGCGGTTGCATTCCATCCGTTCATGTGCTTTAATCCCGGTTTTCCCCACGCACCTTTAAAATTTCTATCCCCGGATCTTGGATACTGTATATGATAAATTTTTTTAGTCTGTCCCGCTGTCGCATATGCTGACTCGGTCATTCCCAGTGACAGAACCGCTGTCCCCAGTAGAAGAACGATTAACAGCCATATCGACTTACTCATTATCTGCTTTTTCATATTTCACTTCCCCTTTCATTCCGTTTAAAATTTCATCCTGTCGCTGCTCTGCTTCTGATTCTTTGAATGAAGACCATAGAATTCCAGCGCCTTGTATATATAATCTTCAAACTGACGCTTTTTCACTGTTCTGGGAATCAGCTTTCTCACGACGGAACGTTTCAGAATCAGTTTTTCCTCCTGATTGGGCTTTTGTTCCAGAAAAATATCCGTAATTCTCTCCTGTGTCAGGATTCCCTCCTGAAATTCCTTTTTCATTTTCAATGCCTGCACATATGACGGGGTAGTCTCATTCAAATCTATTTCGTCCACAACATCCCTCTGCCTTTCTTCGTCAAGATAAGAAAGTTCAACGGCCGGTCTCATTTTCATCTTCCCGCTGTCTACATACTCCAGAAGTTCCGGCACGAGTTCCGTGAGACGTATATATCTGTAAATCTGTGTGGAACTGTCAGCCGACATTCCGGCCAGTTCATTTCTGGAAGAATTATGTCCCACTGGGACTTCATTTTCTTTTCCATGCCTTCCTGCCTTCTTTTTCATGGCATCCATCCGCATTTTATATGCAAAAGCTTTTTCACTTGGGAGAATATTCTGTCGCTGAAAATTACTTTCCACCATAAGGATCGTGGCCTCATTCTGTGAAATATCAAGAATTTCACATTTCATGGTTTCCATACCTGCCAGCTCACTGGCCAGTTTTCTTCTGTGCCCCGAGATAAGTTCGTATCTTCCATCCTCTTTTTTTCTCACGATTGCCGCCGAGAAAAGTCCGTTATCCCGTATACTTTCTGCCAGGCACAGCAATGCTTCATCCTGCTCTACTCTGAAAGGATGATTAGGAAAAGCATCAATTTCCTTTAAGGAAATCTCTTTTATGCTGCTCATGCATTCTCTCCTTCCCGGATAAATTTATTTTATTGAATTGTTTCCTGATCTTTTTTTCGATCACCCCCTGAGAAAAGTTTAGTTTTTTGTCTGGAAAATATTTTTCGATTGAAAATTTGAAAATATTTTAGATTTGTAAGTGTGAATCCCGGAATCAGAATGACCCTAAATGATCCACATTTGAGAAGTGGTGGCTCTTATAATAAAATTTATTTAAAAAAATGTCAATGATATAAAAATAAATGTTGCATTTTATAAATTCTTATGCTATTATCAAGTTAGTCGTAGCTAACATGATTATTATAGTGTATTTAGTGTTGAGAAACCTGCTTACTACTCCTGTAAGCAGGTTTTTCTTTTGTCTTAATTTCTTACGCATTTCCGGGGCTTTTTCTTGCCCGAAATTCCATATCCCATTATAATTAGGTTATTATTTTAATGACTCAGGAGAATAACTATGAAATATATATGTGCAAAATGTAAATGTGAAGAACCTGTCACCACAAAAAAGTGTAAATGTGACTGCGGCGGGCTCTTTCAACTTTCTTATGATCTCCCTGATTTCGACCTGGAAAAGATTGATCAGTCTGTTTGGGGATTATACCGCTATCACGAATTTCTTCCGTTAAGCGGTGATTACTGGAAAGAATATTCCATGGGCGAAGGTATGACACCGATCATTCCTCTCAACGATTCTGTGTTACTGAAAATGGATTATATGATGCCGACATTGTCATTTAAGGACAGAGGTGCCGCAGTTCTGATCGATCACTGCCATTCCATCGGTGTTGACCGTGTTGTACAGGACTCCAGCGGAAATGCCGGCAACAGCGTGGCCGCCTACTGTGCCAGAGCCGGAATTGCCTGTGATATTTATGTTCCGGAAGGTACTTCACCGATGAAGATCGCCATGATTCAGTCTCATGGAGCTCAGATCCACATTATACCGGGATCAAGGGAAGACTGTGCCAATGCGTGTCGTTCCAGAGCCGCAAATGAGCATATTTTTTATGCCAACCATGTCTACAATCCTTTCTTCTACGAAGGAACCAAAACATATATATACGAGGTTTATGAACAGCTTCGCCGCATTCCTGAACATCTTTTTATACCGTTAGGTAACGGAACATTATTTATCGGTATAGTAAAGGGTCTTGAACATCTGATCAAGAGCGGTATCATCGATAAGATGCCTCATCTGATCGCTGTACAGAGTGAACACTGTGCCCCGTTTTCCGATGCAGTGCAGAAACATGCTTCCGATATTTCAGCTGTTCACACTCAGCCTACTCTGGCCGAAGGAATCGCTATCGCCGAACCTATGCGTGCACCGGAAATTCTTTCCGCTGTTTATAAATACAATATTGATGTTGTAACCGCTCCGGAAAATCTCATCCTGTCATCCCAGAAGATGCTCGCTGAAAAAGGTATCTTCTGTGAACTGACCACTGCTGCCACCTATGCGGCCTACCTTCACTACTGTGAACTCCATGGTCCGTTGAAAGACGTCCTGATCCCAATGTGCGGAGCCGGTTTGAAATCCGTTCACTGATACGAAACGCAAAAATCCCCTCTCAGCGATCCCGGGTAATCCTGTACCCGGATCCGTAAAGAGGGGATTCTTTTATATCATGATCTTTTCTTTTTCCAGAAGTTTTCTCTTTCTGTCAATACCTGCCGAATAGCCCGTCAGACTGCCGTTGTTCCCAATTACCCTGTGGCACGGAATCAGAAGAAGTATGGGATTTTTCGAGACGGCCCCGCCTACGGCCTGAGCCGACATATGCTCCCTTTTTTCTTCTTCTCTGATCTTTTCAGCTATCTCTTTATAAGACATTTTCTGTCCGTAAGGTATCTCCAGAAGAATCTTCCACACCTTCTTTTGAAATAAAGTCCCACCGGGACTTAATTTCGGTATGAAGTCGGGAACACCGTCACTAAAATAGATATCCAGCCATTTTTCTGTTTCCCTGAATATGGGAAGATCTGTTTTTCCCGGAAAATCTTCATCTGAAAATCTTAATTCTGTGACAGATTCTCCGTCGCTTGTGATGACCATGTTTCCAAGTGGCGAACAGTACCTCTCCCGAAAAATTTTCTGTTTATCCATCTCTCTATGCCCCGATTCTCTTTCCTGCTATTTCTCTTCTGCAAATTTTCCCTGAATATTAAATGCATGATTCATAGGACCGCTGCCTTTTCCAAGATCCAGCATGGCAGAAAGTGCGCCTGAGATGTACTCTTTTGCACGTCCTACCGATTCTTCCATAGTATATCCCTTTGCCAGATTGGACGCAATGGCGCTGGACAGTGTACATCCTGTACCGTGGGTATTCGGATTGTCTATTCTGTCACCGTAAAACCACTGCTTTTTGTCCCCCTGACACAGGAGATCATTGGCGTCATTCATATGATGTCCCCCTTTAAGAAGAACTGCACAGTCAAATTTCTCACTGATCTTCTGTGCCGCATCGACCATATCCTTCTCTGAACATATCGGCATGCCTGTGAGAATTTCCGCCTCAGGTATATTCGGAGTGAGAAGTGATGCCAGAGGGAATAATTCTTCCTTCAGAACCTGAATTGCATCATCGTTGATGAGCTTTGCTCCACTGGTTGCAACCATCACCGGATCCACCACTATATTTTCTGCCTTGTATTCTTTCAGCGACTGACTGATCACGTGGATCAGTTCTTTCGATGACACCATACCGATCTTCACCGCATCCGGATAAATATCGGTAAAAATACAGTTCAACTGCTCTTTCAGGAATTCCGGACTGGATTCCATGATATCCGTCACTCCCAATGTATTCTGTGCTGTGAGAGCGGTAATCGCACTCATGGCATAAACTCCGTTTGCAGTCATCGTCTTAATATCTGCCTGAATTCCTGCTCCACCGCTGGAATCACTGCCTGCTATCGTCAATACTGTCTTCATATCTATCTTCCTCTCTTTTCCACGATCTCATTTACCTTCTGTCTCATGATCCGCGCAGTATTTTCTACATCTTCCTGTCCGAATATTCCGCTGATCACCGCTACTCCGTCAATTCCTGTCCCGCTAAGGCGTAGAACATTGTCATTGTTGATCCCGCCGATTGCCACGACAGGAATATCCACGGTGGCACAAATTTCTTTTAGAACGTTCCAGTCCAGATCCACTGCATCTTTCTTGGAATCCGTATGGAATACCGCTCCCACGCCGAGATAGTCCGCACCGTCCTGCTGTGCACGGAGGGCCTGCTCCATAGTACGTGCCGTCACACCCAGGATCCTGTTTTCTCCCAGCCTTTTTCTCGCCTGAGAAGCTTCCATATCTTTCTGACCCACATGTACTCCGGCAGCTCCGATCTGAAGTGCAGTCTCCACATCATCATTGATGATCAGAGGTACATGATATCGGTCGCACAGTTCTTTGATCTGCTCCGCTTCCTTTACGAACTCCTCACGGGAAATATTTTTCTCTCTCAGCTGAAGGAGAGTGACGCCCCCTTTCAGTGCAGCCTCTGTCTGCTCATAGAGCGATCTGCCGCCAAGACATTTCCTGTCCGTGATTCCATATAATAAAAGTTTCTCTTTATCCAGACTCATTCTAATCTCCTAATCCATAATATCGACATCTTCTCCTCGAAGAATCTTATTAATATTTCTTACCGCACACATCTTACCGCACATTGTACAGGTATCTTCTTTTTCCGGTTTTGACTCCGCACGGTATCTTCTTGCTTTTTCACTGTCCATTGCAAGGTCAAACTGCTTTTCCCAGTCCAGTTCTCTTCTTGCATTACTCATATCATAATCCCACTGATCCGCACCTTTGATTCCTTTTGCGATATCTGCTGCATGAGCCGCGATCTTGACAGCTATGATTCCCTCTTTTACATCTTCCAGCGTTGGCAGACGTAAATGTTCTGCAGGTGTTACATAACACAGGAAGGATGCTCCGTATGTTGCTGCGATCGCTCCTCCTATTGCCGCTGTGATATGATCATATCCCGGTGCCACATCTGTCACAAGAGGTCCAAGTACATAGAACGGTGCTCCCTTGCAGATCGTCTTCTGGATCTCCATATTCGACTTGATCTGATTCAGAGGCATATGTCCCGGTCCTTCGATAATGACCTGGACATCCTTCGCCCATGCACGGTCTGTAAGTTCTCCCAGTGTGACCAGTTCCTCGATCTGAGGAATATCTCCTGAATCGCGGATACTTCCCGGACGACATGCATCTCCCAGACTCAGAGTGACGTCATACTCTCTGCAGATATCCAGGATCTCGTCATATCTTTCATAAAACGGGTTTTCATTTCCTGTCAGTTCCATCCATGCGAAAATGATGGAGCCTCCTCTTGAGACGATATTTGTGTGTCTTTTACATTTTTTAAATCTCTCTGCCGTGGCACGGTTGATTCCACAGTGGATCGTCATAAAATCCACTCCGTCCTCCGCATGCATACGCACGATATCGATCCATTCATCTGATGTGATCTTCTTCAATGCCTTGTTGTAATATACAACGGCATCATAAATCGGAACGGTACCGATGATAGCCGGACATTCCGCGGTCAGTTTTCTTCTAAAGATCTGTGTCTTTCCATACGAACTCAGATCCATGATGGATTCTGCTCCCATATTGACAGCTTCCATAACTTTGGCAAGTTCCACGTCCATGTCCATACAGTCTCTTGAAGTACCGAGATTGACATTGATCTTTGTCTTCAGTTTATCTCCGACTCCGTACGGCTCCAGACATTTATGATTCTTGTTTGCCGGAATTGCCACCTGGCCTCTCGCCACCAGATCTCTTAAAACCTCCTCGTCCATATTTTCATATGCTGCTACCTTCTTCATTTCCGGAGTAACAATATGTTTCCTTGCTGCGTCCATCTGTGTTGTATACATAAAATGATCCTCCTTTGATCTTCGGGATAAAAGTCTGTCTTTCCTCTGCCTGCGGTCTTATAAAAATAAAAAAGATATATCTCCGAAGTGATATATCCTTTACTCAAAATCCATATAAAACGAAAGATATGTCCCTACGTTGGCATTATCCAAATCAGGTATCGGTCGAAACGCACAGTTTCCTCTCAGCCTTTCTAAAAGCTCCCTTAATTCTTTTATTGTCTTTATTACGCCTTAACTATAAACTCAGATAAACCATCTGTCAATCTGTCACAGAAATATTTTATAACGAATCATTTAAATTTGATTGTATTCTCATTTGATGGGTAGTACAATATTATTGTTAATATAATAACCGTTGGGGAGCTGGTTTGACCGGCTGAGAGGAAGGTGCAACCTTCGACCCTTTAAACCTGATTTGGATAATGCCAACGTAGGAAATCATGAAGTTACTTTTTCTGAGAAATAACCTGTCAGGTTGTTTCTTTTTTTATTTTCAAATCCCGGGAAAAGGAGGACATACTATGATCAGGATCAATGGCACAGATATGGATCTGCCACAGATGACACTGGCTGAATATCTTGCGACAACTACATATAATCCTGCACGTATCGCTGTGGAGATCAACGGCGAGATCGTACCCAAGGCCCAATATCCCGCAGCAATGCTAAAACATGGCGATATTGTAGAGATCGTAAGTTTTGTGGGAGGTGGCTAAATATGAACACAGTACCGTCGGAAGAAGAAATGAGAAATGCTCTCTATGAGAGACACGGCAGGGAGCTTCAGGACCGCTTTTTCGATTCTGTCGTAGCTGTCTGCGGACTGGGAGGACTGGGATCCAACATCGCGGTCTCACTTGCAAGAGCCGGAGTCGGAAAGCTTATTCTCATCGACTTTGACAAGGTGGACATCACAAACCTGAACCGCCAGCAGTATAAAGCCTGTCAGATCGGTCAGTACAAAACCGATGCACTGCGGGAAAATATTATGGAAATCTCTCCGTATATTTCTCTTGTCACTCATACGGTGAAAATATCCGATGAAAATATAGTAGAACTGCTCTCCGGTGCAGATATCATATGCGAGGCCTTTGATCAGGCTGACCAGAAAAGTATGCTGGTCAACGGTGTTCTGGAAAAACTTTCCGGAAAAGACATTGTGTCCGCATCCGGAATGGCAGGCATCGGGTCTCCCAATACAATCAGGACCCGCCGTATCGGGAAACACTTTTACCTCTGCGGAGACGGAGTAAGTGATGTGAAAGATACCATCGGACTGCTTTCGTCAAGAGTCATGCTCTGTGCGGCCCATCAGGCTCACACAGTATTACAGATCATCGCAGACAAAATAGAACTTTAACTCGAAGAAAGAAGGATCAGACATGTTAGAAAATGACAAACTTGTAATCGGTGGACATGAATTTTCGTCCCGTTTTATTCTCGGATCAGGAAAATATTCCATGAAACTGATCGAATCCGCTGTCAGAGATGCCGGCGCAGAGATCATCACTCTTGCCGTTCGCAGAAGCAGCTCTGCCGACGAAGAAAATATTCTGGACTATATTCCAAAGCATATCACCCTGCTTCCAAATACTTCCGGCGCAAGAACCGCTGAAGAAGCCGTGCGTATTGCCAGACTTTCCCGTGAACTTGGATGCGGAGATTTTGTAAAGATCGAAGTCATGCGCGACCGCAAATATCTGCTCCCGGATAACGTGGAGACCATACGTGCCACGGAAATTCTTGCAAAAGAAGGTTTTATCACCATGCCGTATATGTATCCGGATCTGAATACCGCTCACGACCTGGTAAATGCAGGTGCTGCGGCTATCATGCCTCTTGCCGCACCGATCGGTTCCAATAAAGGTCTGGCAACAAAAGACTTTATTCAGATTCTGATCAACGAGATCGATCTTCCGATCATCGTAGACGCAGGAATCGGACGTCCTTCTCAGGCCTGCGAGGCAATGGAAATGGGCGCAGCCGCTATCATGGCCAACACTGCTCTTGCAACAGCCGGTGATCTTCACCTTATGGCGTCCGCATTTAAACAGGCCATCGAAGCCGGAAGAAAAGCTTATCTGTCCGGTCTTGGACGTGTGCTCGACCAGGGTGCTGCAGCCTCTGATCCACTCACGGGAATGATGCACAACTAAGGTGGTCTTCCCATGTATCAGATCATATGTATCACAAACCGCACTCTTTGCGAGGGAGACTTTGAAGAACGGATCCGCAGGATCGCCGAAAGTCCGGTATCAATGCTGATCCTCCGCGAAAAAGATCTCACCCCGGATAAATATACCTGTCTTGCGCGGAAGGTTATTGAAATCTGCCGCGGAACAGACACACAGTGCATTCTGCATTCTTTTGTTGAAACAGCTATAGAACTGAATCATCCCGCCATCCATCTTCCTATGTCGGTTTTGCGTACACTAAGTGAAGAGCAGCGGAAATTCTTTACCATTCTCGGAGCCTCCTGTCATTCACTCGAAGAGGCCGTAGAAGCAGAATCACTTGGATGCACTTACATCACTGCAAGTCATATCTTTTCGACCGACTGTAAAAAAGATCTGGCCCCCAAAGGACTTTCCTTCCTTTGCAGAATCTGCCGGAATCTCTCCATTCCTGTTTACGGTCTGGGCGGGATACATCCCGACAACATTTCTTTGGTGATCGATGCCGGAGCGGACGGGGTATGTATCATGAGTGACTTCATGCAATGTAAGAATATAAGGGAATATCTTTCCCTCATACCTCAAATATAAAAAGAGAGTACAGAAATTTCTGTACTCTCTTTTTATATTTAAAATGCAATTTTCATAAACAATGCCACACAGCAGAGGATAACGGTTATAGGTACATAAATGTATCTTCCGACAAAATACCATTTCTCTCCGTGCTTCATTTCGCTTCCCTTGTTGATCTCTTTGAGAAGTTCTTCTTTTTTCATCACCCAGAACCATGACACCGCACCGAGAAGTGCTCCGATCGGAATGATGTAGATCGATACGAAATCCATCCATGGTCCCCACTGGAAGATTGCTTCCATGTTGATACCGAATCCGAGACAGATCACACCGATGATGACAAGAACCAGTTTACGGTTCAGTTTCGGGAATTTGTAAAGAAGAGATTCTCCTACCGCCTCAAACATATTCTGAAGAGAGCTGACACCTGCAAATATCATTGCAATGTAGAGAATGATCGCAAAGACCTGTCCCATCGGAATGTCTTTCAGAATGGTAGGCAGTGTGACAAATAACTGTCCCGGGCCTGCTGCCACGTCCAGATCGTAGGCAAAGCATGCAGGAATGATGACCAGTGCCGCCACAAGTGCCGCGATCGTATCAAACAGTGCTGTCTTTGTCGCTACTGAGACAACGCTTTCTTTCTCATTCAGATATGCTCCGTAAACGATCATTCCGCTTCCCGTGATCGAAAGGGAGAAGAATGCCTGACCCATTGCAGTGATCCACACCATCGGATTTTTTAATGCCTCCCATCTTGGGACGAACATGAATAAATATCCCTCGGATACACCCGGAAGGAATGCGATCCTGATAGCAAGAACAAGGAAGATCAGGAAGAATAACGGCATCATGATCTTATTGGTCTTCTCTATACTTTTTGCTCCGAGGAACAGGGTGAGAAGAGTTGCAATTACAACGATGATATGATAAGGAACCACCGAATAAGTGGAAAGTGAAAATCCTTCGAACCATGTCACTGTGTCCATATCCATGATCACACCTGTCAGTGAATTACATAAAGCTTTTAATACATAGGAAACGATAACCGCATATCCGATCGCAATACACATGGATCCTGCCAGAGGAAGCCATCCGACGATTCCCCCTGCCTTTGCAAGTTTTTCACTTTTCGATCTCCACGCATTTTCATACGATCCCAGCGTTCCTGTTCTTGAGCGTCTTCCAATCGCGAATTCAGCCGGAAGTCCGACAAAACTGAAAATAAAAATAAAGAATACATAGATCAGTAAGAAGGCTCCGCCTCCGTTCATTCCCATTTTGTTCGGGAATCCCCATACATTTGCCATTCCTACAGCCGAGCCTACCGAGGCCAGTATAAATCCCCATCTGGAATGAAAATGATGCTGCTCTGTGTTATTCGTCTCCTGCATATTGATGCCTCCTGAATATTTATGATTAATATTAGATGATATAACTTACATTTTTTAGTGAAGCGCGTTTACTTTACAGCTTTAACGCTTTTATCCGTTAAACTAACATCCATTGTTTCACATATGATTATAAAAGTCAAGTGGCAGTTCTATCCTCCCCTCTAAAATAAATCGATTGCAGTATGGGTTTTTATACTTATTTTTGATATAATGGGTTTATAGTTATGGAAATAAATGAGGTGGGAAAATGAACAATAAAAATGAGTACAAGGCAGGTCTTACTTCTGCTTTGTTATGTGGATTTATGTGGGGAATCTTCCCCATCTATTGGAATGCTTTAAAACCGGTCGATTCGTTTACGATCATCTTATATCGAATCACACTGATGTCTATCTTATGTTTCATTGTATGCTGGCGCACCATGGGGCTGAAAGAAGCTTACCGTCCGATGTTTGAAAGTCGGAAAAGTTTCTTTCTTTATCTGATCTCGGGTATCGTCATCACTATCAACTGGAGCATCTATATTCTTTCCATCAATTCGGGCTATGTTATTCAGACCAGCATGGGCTATTTCCTGGAACCTCTGATCGTATGTCTCTTTGGAATGCTCTTCTATCATGAATACGCAAATAAATGGAAGAAGACCGCCATGCTCTTCGCCGTTTTCGGACTGATCATCATGATCGTCGGTTACCGAGAGGTACCTGTCATCGCAGTAGGACTTGGATTCAGCTTTGCAGTCTACGCCGCAATCAAAAAGCTGATCAAGATCAACCCGATCCAGTCACTTCTTCTTGAGACAACCTTTGTGATGCCGATCACCTTATCCCTGATCCTTTACCGGGAATTTAACGGGCTTGGCTCTCTGGCCGTGGACGGAGGCTCCAAATTCTTCCTGCTGATGTTCTCAGGATTTGTGACCGCCATCCCTCTGGCACTTTTTTCCTATGCTGCCAGCCATCTTCCACTGGTCACACTCGGACTTACAGATTATCTGTCCCCGTCCCTTTCACTGATCATCGGAATCTTTATTTTCAAAGAACCTTTCGACGTGATTCAGTTCTCCGCATTCGTTCTGATCTGGATCGGTCTTGTCTTCTTCTCATACGGGGAAGTAAAAGAACAACGTAAATAAAGAAAACGCTCTGCCTGATTTACTCAGACAGGGCGTATTTTATAGTCTTCTTTTTCTGTCGCACTCGATCCACTCATCCAGGGAAAGTGGAACATAGTCGGAATATTTACAGAAACAATTGATCATATTGCAGTTTATATTTCTCGGCACACCGTCAAAACCAACCGCCTGTGTGCTTCTGGTAATCTCCTGAAACCGATCCAGGAGCTTCTGGTCTGTCGTGTCATGTACATGACCGTAAAGCATGTATGTGATCGGCTCCCCGTTCTCATCTCTTCTGTACTGACCGTTGTAGCACATAACAGGATAATGACACAGAACAACTTTTCTTTTCTTATCGTGCAGTTCCTCATAAGGTTTGATCCACACGAATCTCGATGTGTCGTAAGCCTTGTTTTTCAGGAATCTGTCATGATTTCCAAGGATCAGATATAAGCGTCCGTTCAGCTTTTTCAACAGTTCATTTGTCTGCTCGGGAGTGCCCAGCGAAAGATCCCCGAGGATCACTACCTCATCATTCTTTTTCACCTTCGAATTCCACTGTTTTATCATGTAGTCATTCATTTCTTCCACACTTTGGAATCCTCTTTTATCCATCATGGTGTTCAGCTGCGCATGATAAAAATGACAGTCCGCGATGTAATATCTCATCTTCGTTCTCTCCTGTTCTTAAAGTATCTCATAACCACTGATCATGACCGGCATATTTAAAATGCCAAGTTCTTTCTCCAGCAGAACCCCGTTTCGTTTCGGGTAATTGAATCCGTAACTAGCCTTGATGCACTGGGAAATGAACTGTGTTCCTCTGTCGAGCGCCACCGGAAGGCTCTCCTGCTGTAGAAGACTTCCGATCACAACGCTTGTAAATGTATCTCCCGTTCCCGGATAATTGGCCGGAATATATCTGCATCCGACTTTCCAGTACATGTCATTGTCTCTGTCGTAGGCGATCACATTTGTATTCTCCCTGTTCTCGATATCAGGTGCACTTGTGATCACAACGATCCTCGGTCCCATATCGGAAAGTTCTCTGAGCCATTTTTTTGCTTCCTCATCGTTAAAGCGATCCGGTCTGTTTTCTTTTCCGAGAAGAAATGTGGCTTCGGTATAATTCGGTGTGATCAGATCGGCCTTTTTTATCAGCTTTCTCATCTGCGGAATAAAATCATCATCAAACGAGGAATATAAATTTCCGTTATCTCCCATGACCGGATCCACCACGACAAGGTTTTCTTCATTTCCAAAGTAATCGATAAAATCGGAGACGATCTCGATCTGTCTCTCTGAACCCAGGAATCCGGAATAAATACAGTCAAAACTCAGACCGTTCATCTTCCATGCCTCGATATACTCCTCCATGTGATCCGTCAGATCCAGATAACTGTTGCACGCAAATCCTCCCGTATGGTTGGACAGGATCGCTGTGGGAAGCGGACACACCTGTATTCCCATCGATGAAAGTGTCGGTATGATCGCTGTCAGAGCCGCTCTTCCGTAACCGGAAAGATCGTGGATCGCGGCAACTTTTTTTATTGAGCCAAACATAGATAATCTCCTTTCAGGATTAAGATCTTTTATCATTCTTTTTCAAATAAATACGGTAGAACATTCCCGCCAGAAAAACTGCGGCCAAAATTCCCACACCGTCAATACATACATCTCTTACAGAAGGACCGCGTCCTCCGACAAATGACTGATGATATTCATCCAGAGATGCAAAAATCACCCCGAGACCCGCGGTAGTCATAAGCCATACTTTTCCCCTCATACCGTTCAGATACAGAGGTACCAGAATTGTAAGTGCCAGCACAAAATATTCCGTCATATGTGCTGCTTTTCTCACATAAAAATGAATGGCATCCGCCGAGGCGGCCAGCTCCTCCGCCGTTTTATTTTCCCCTGTGATATTATTTTTTATTTCCACGATCTTATAGCTGATCTCGTAGCTTAAATTACCCGACTCCTCTCCTGTCTGGGCTGAAAATGAAAAAATCATACATAACATGAAGATCATGGGAATAAATGACAGTAATTTTATCATTCTTGTTTTCATGCTGTAAATTATAACATGCGATCCTGTAAATGAAAAGAATGGATAACTCCGGCACCCTTTCCACCGGGATGTGTCAAAAAAAAATATACCCTCTTTCCGTAAACGTGGTATATTAGTAAA
>SAMEA104404100__coassemble_2230_pt1 | contig 15224 bp, 13 predicted proteins | sample SAMEA104404100__metabat2_low_PE_078 | metagenome-assembled genome bin SAMEA104404100 (sample SAMEA104404100) | Balaenoptera acutorostrata
CCATGAATCGGAGTCGAAGACGAACGATGAATGGATGCAGCCTACTGCTGAGGCCGCTTAAAAGAAATGAGCTACTGCCGAGAGTATAGTTCAACTGTCCCGAGCGTAAGCAATGAAATCACTATTAAAATAATAAATGCGTAGCAGAATGTATCCGCTACGCATTTTTCTATTTATCAAAATCAAATCTCATGATCTGGATATGTAATTTATTATCCCCGTACTTCGCCATGAATCGATACAGCCCCGGAATTCCCGGAATATTCAGGTCATGGTATCCCAGCATATAGCCACGGCTGGAAACCTTTGCGTTTTTAAGCCATGGGCGCACATCCGTATCCATATCCTCCACATGGAAATAGGCTCCGATATTTGTGATGCCGGCCTGTTTGATCACCGTCTTCATCATCATTTTCAGAGCTGTTTTTCCACCCGTGTCAAATACCATCTTTCCACCGTGAAAACGTTCCGCCATGGCATTGACCAGCTTCTTCATTTCCTCAATCTGGAAATAATAAAAGACACCTGCGGCGAAGAAGACAGACCCGTCGCTGTCGTCAATCTGGTCAAACCACGAATAATCATTGAGGTTGCATGCAAGATTTGTGACTCTTTCTCTGGACGGAATCAGCTGATTACGAATTTCAATGACATCCGCCATATCAATATTGTAGATCTTACACTTTCCGTTGTCGCAGTTCTCACCGGTCTGGTCCAGACCACATCCCATATTTACAACAGCAGCACAAGGATGCTCTTTCAGATAATCCTTTACTTCGATCGCCAGGTCATTCTGTCTCATGGCGATTTCCAGGGCACCGTATTTCTGAACGATACTGTTTGATTTTGCCTCGATAGATGAAAAATCATAGTCCAGACGATTCATCAGTTCGATGGCAGCGGGATCCTGAAATAAAGAAGGGTATAATTCAGTACACAGTTTTCGCGCATAGAGCGGAATGACCAGAGTCTCCTGTGTCGTGTTCTTTTCAATATGCAGTTTTTCGTTTCCCATAAAAGATACATCTCCTTTTTCTTAATATCTATAAAAATAAAAAGACTCCTTAAGAGGTTAGTATGAACTAATTATATAATATTCCAATAAATTTTTGTTTTCTTTTTAGACGTCTGATACAAGAAAAAAATAAAGGAAAATAACTGTATTTAATGGAGCATAGTTTTATTTGCATGTCAAATATGGTACAATAATTTTATATTGAGCTATGCACAGAAATAAAAAGAAAGGAAAATGTGAAGTCTGTAAGACAGACCTCACACGAGGAAATTATGTTATATATAGGTATAGACTTAGGCACATCATCGGTAAAATTATTGCTCATGGACGAAGAAGGTAAGATCAAGAATATTGTGTCTCGTGAATACCCGATTTTCTTCGAACACAGCGGATGGTCAGAACAGAAACCGGAAGACTGGTTCCGCGAGACAATGACAGGATTAAAAGAACTGACTGAGGGAGCGGACAAATCTCAGATCAGAGGAATCAGTTTCGGAGGACAGATGCACGGACTTGTGGTTCTTGACAAAGAAGACAATGTCATCCGCCCGGCTATTCTCTGGAATGACGGAAGAACAGGAGAAGAGACAGAATATCTGAACAACGTGATCGGAAAAGATAAACTGTCCGAATATACAGCCAATATTGCATTTGCAGGATTTACGGCACCGAAGATTTTATGGATGAAGAAAAATGAGCCGGATAAATTCGAGAAGATCGAGAAGATCATGCTTCCAAAGGATTACCTGGCATACAAATTATCAGGAACTTTCTGCACAGATGTTTCCGATGCATCGGGAATGCTTCTTATGGATGTAAAGAACAGATGCTGGTCAGAAGAAATGATGAAGATCTGCGACATCACAAGAGAACAGCTTCCTACATTATATGAAAGTTATGAGGTAGTCGGAAATCTGAAACCTGAGATTGCGGAAGAACTTGGATTCCCTTCAGATGTGAAGATCATTGCGGGAGCCGGAGACAATGCGGCGGCCGCGGTCGGAACAGGAACAGTCGGGGACGGAAAATGTAATATTTCCCTTGGAACTTCAGGAACCATTTTCATCTCAAGCAATCAGTTTGGAGTGGACAACAATAATGCCCTTCATTCATTTGCACACGCAGACGGACATTATCATCTTATGGGATGTATGTTAAGTGCGGCATCCTGCAATAAGTGGTGGAGCGAAGAAATCTTAAAGACAAAAGACTTTAAGGCAGAGCAGGCAGGAATCACGAAACTTGGTGAGAACAATGTATTTTACCTTCCATATTTAATGGGAGAAAGATCACCTCACAATAACCCTGATGCAAGAGCACTCTTTATCGGAATGTCTATGGACACAACAAGAGAAGAGATGACACAGGCTGTGCTCGAAGGTGTTGCATTTGGACTTCGCGATTCACTTGAAGTTGCAAGAAGCCTTGGAATCAAGATCGAGAGAACAAAGATCTGCGGTGGAGGAGCAAAGAGCCCACTGTGGAAGAAGATCATTGCAAATGTGATGAACCTTAAAGTAGATGTGATCGAAAGTGAAGAAGGACCGGCTCTTGGAGGAGCAATGCTGGCAGCAGTAGGATGCGGTGACTTTGAAAATGTTGAGGCGGCAGCGGACAAGATCGTTAAAGTGATCGATACAGTAGAACCGGAAGCAGAACTTGTTGAAAAATATGAAGAAAGATATCAGAAATTTAAGAAGATCTATCCTGCGGTAAAAGAATTATTTTAAATAATGACAGGACCTTTATAGGAAGAAATTCCCTATAGAGGTCCTGTGACTTTTTGGAGCAGTGACAGGTTCCGGGACTTGAAAAGGCAGCTTGAATGAAATAAAATATATGATATAGCAGACGTGGGAGGAACTTATTATGGACTTCAAAAAGAGACTGTCCCTCACAGGGATATCCGTTTTGATCATGGCCATTGTTACAGGCTTCATCATCTATCAGGTGGAAAAACGCGAAAACCAAAAGACGGTCGTTTTCGGAGCAACCTATATGACGATGAACAACTCATATTTTGAAATACTGAACGATAATATACAGGAGATCATTGAGGCAAACGGAGATATTCTCATTTCCAGAGATCCGTTTCAGGATCAGCTCAAACAGAATCAGCAGATCTACGACATGCTGGATGAAGGAATTGAGGCCTTATTCCTAAACCCGGTAAACTGGCTCGGAGTAACTCCGGCACTGGAGAAGTGTAAGGAACAAGGGGTTCCGGTCTTTGTGGTGGACACAGGTGTATACAGAGAAGACCTGGTGGAATCGACTATCATGTCGGACAACTACAGCGCCGGTGTTCAGTGTGCCAATGACATGATGAAAAATAAGAAAAGTGCAAAGATTATTATTCTAGATCACGCGGGAGTAGTTTCCACGGATCAGAGAGTCAAAGGATTTACCGATACGATCGAATCTCACCCGGAGTATGAAGTTGTAGTACAGAGGACGACTCCCCCGGAACTGGAAAGTTCTATGGAAATCATGAAAGAGATTCTGAACAGCGGAAAAGAATTTGATGTTGTGTTCGGTGCCAATGATCCGACCGCTTTAGGAGCCATCGCCGCAATGGAATCGAGAAAAGTTTTCGAGGATGTTCTTGTTTACGGAATCGACGGATCCGTGGATGCAAAACAGATGATCAGTGAAGGGGCTATGAGAGCGACAAGTGCCCAGTCTCCTATAGATATAGGAAGAATGGCCGCAAAGACAGCCTATGATTATCTGGGCGGAAAACAAGTGGACAAGCATCTAAGTATTCCTGTAAAACTGATCACAAAAGATACACTGGAAAACTACAGTATTTCTGACTGGCAGTAGGTGGCATTATGAAAGAAAAGCAAATAAGATATGTAGAAAATGCATTGTTGATCTATAACCTGCTTGCAGTTATCTGTATCACGGCATTTATCTACATCACAACAGATAAAATATGTATGGAATACAACGCGAGCAGTTATCTTCAGCAGGTACAGGCTATTCCATGGGATCCGAAGGGACTTCTGATCATGATCACGGGTCTTTTAATGGTTCTTGTAGTTTCCTATGAACTGAGAACCTGGAGGACGGAAGACAGAACCTGTCACACTATTTCCATTGTGGTGGATTTTATAGTGAGTATTCTGATCATCATCCTTCTGGATTTTAACTACAACGGCCTCCTTTTATGGGTGTTCGCCAGCATGATCTCGTACAAAAAAGAAGGACGCGGAGTTTACGCGGTGATCGTTCTGGGTATCGTGACTTATATCTGCACGAACCATACCCTTCTGGGTCTGAGTTACAGGCTCTTTTCCGTGACAGATTATATAAAATACTACGATGTTTCCATTCAGAAATATCTCTACGGCTTTGACAATCTGATCACAACGGTCAGCATTTTACTCTTCCTTTTATTCTGTGTATGTATCATCATTAACCAGACGGGAAAGATCGAAGAAGTAAAAGCCCTTTATCAGAAGCTGAGTGAGGCGAATGAAGAATTACAGGACGCAAATGTCAAGCTGGAGGAATACGCCAACATCAAAGGCAAGATGGGGGAGACAAAAGAAAGAAACAGACTTGCAAGAGAAATTCATGACACCCTGGGACATACGCTGACAGGGCTGTCCGCCGGTATCGACGCATGTATCACCATGATCGAATACTCACCGGATGCGACGAAAGAGCAGCTGAACATGCTCTCGGAGGTGGCGAGAAACGGAATCAAGGAAGTCAGAAGGTCCGTAAATGAATTACGGCCGGACGCACTGGAAAGGCTGAGCCTTGAGTATGCGATCATGAAGATGATCGAGGAAATGAATCAGCTTACAAGTACAAATGTAGAATTTCACTGTGATATAGAAAATCTGAAATTCGACGAAGATGAAGAAAATACAATCTACCGTGTAATACAGGAGAGCATTACAAACTCGATCAGACACGGACATGCACATAATATTTCGGTAGATATTACAAAGATATATTCAGACCTGCATATCCTCATAAAAGATGATGGAATCGGATGCACGGAACCACACAAAGGTTTCGGACTCAGACATATCATTGAAAGAGTTGAAATGTTGAGGGGAAAAGTAGAATTTGATGGAAGTAACGGATTCACGACGAAAGTAGTGATTCCTATAAGATGGGGTGAAGAATATGATTAAAGTTTTAATAGCTGACGATCAGGAACTGATCAGAAAAAGTCTGATGATTATTCTAAACGGAAGAAAGAATATCGAGGTGATCGATGCTGTGGAAAACGGACAGGAAGTGATCGCAAGTGCCCGTAAGAACAGACCGGACGTGGTCCTTATGGATGTGCGCATGCCGAAGATGGACGGGGTACAGTGCACAAAGATCATGAAAGAAAATTACCCGGAAGTAAAAATCATCATCCTTACGACATTTGACGACGACGAGTATGTTTACAATGCACTGAAATTCGGTGCCGACGGATACCTTTTAAAAGGAGACTCCATGGACGAGATGGTGGATGCAATCTGGGATGTCTATAACGGAAGCGTTGTGATGAACCAGGAAGTGACCAACAAGGTCGTAAAACTGTTCTCAAAAATGGCCAAAGCGGACTATGTCGGTATCGTAGAGGATAAAGTGACGGAAGAATTATCAAAGACAGAGTGGAAGATCATAAGAGAAGTCGGATGTGGAGCTTCCAACAAAGAGATTTCAGAGAAACTCTGTCTCTCGGAAGGAACTGTTCGAAATTATCTCAGTAATATTTTGAACAAATTACAGTTGAGAGACCGCACACAGCTTGCTATCTGGGCTGTTCAAAAACAGGTTAACAAGATGACAATGGACTAAAGGAGCAGATAGATGAAGAAAAGAAAATACTTGCTGTGGGCTGTCGTGATCTTAATAGTGGCCGGACTTTTCTGCATTATATACGGTCAGAATAAAAAAGTAGTACTGGAGGTTGGAATTTTCTCCGACAGTAACTGGGATGTTCCAAACGCAAATGCCTATGTTGTCATGGACAGGGTGATCGAGAAATTTGAAGAGGAACACCCGGGGGTGGAAGTTCATTATGAGAGTGGGATTCGAAAGAAGGATTATTCTGAATGGCTCTCAAGAAAAGCGATGAGAGGAGAACTTCCCGATGTATTCTTTGTGCCTTCGGAAGATTTCTATACATATTCTACGATGGGAATCCTGAAGGAACTGGACACCAGGGTGGACAGCGATAAGAATTTCAGAGAAGAATATTTCTTTAAGACAGGGATAGAAGCGGGAAAATATCATGATATTCAATATGCACTTCCTTATGAGATGGTTCCGAATTTGATGTTTGTCAATCGAACACTTCTTGAAAAGGAAGGCTTCTCGGTTCCGGCCACAGACTGGACCTGGGATGATATGGAAGAGATCTGCCGTGCCGTGACAAAGGACACAGACGGAGACGGAGTGATCGACCAGTTCGGCACCTACAATTACGGCTGGAAGGAAGCTGCTTACGCCAATGATGCCAAACTGTTTGATGTAGACGGGAAAAAGGCTTACCTCTCGGATAAGAAGATGATCGATGCGGTGAAATTCACCAAGAGACTGAACAATCTGAATCAGAAGAGAAAAGTAACACAGAAGGATTTTGAGGCGGGCAAGGTGGCTTTTATGCCGCTGTCATTCTCTGAATACAGAATGTACAAGACTTATCCATATAAAATAAAGAAATACTCGGGATTCCGATGGGACTGCACGACGATGCCGGCGGGACCGAGGGGAGACAATATTTCTGAAGTAAATACCCTTCTGGTGGGTATGAATGAACACACCAGACACGAAGAATTATCCTGGGAATTTATGAAATTACTTACATTTGATACGGAAGTACAGAGAAATATCTTCCAATATTCACAGGGAGCATCTTCGTTGAAGTACATTACGGGATCAAAATATGCGGAAAGTATCATTCGACGTGATATGGATGCAAATGAAAAAGTGATCGACTGCAAATTACTGGAGTCGGTTATCGAAAACGGAAAGACAGTAAGAAAATTTTCCGGTTATGATTCTGCCATGCTGTACGCAGAGAGTGGAATCGAAGAAATCTATGAAAATGGCAAAAATGTAGAAAGTTCGATAAAAATTCTACAAAGAGACATAGCAGATTTCATGAAATGATGTACAAATATAACAAAAGTGACAAATGTCATGTGCTAAATGTTACAAACATCCATTGTTTTTAAGGCCTCCTGATGTGATAATTGTATCATCAAATATCGAATTTCTATAAAGGAGGAAATTTTTTATGAAAAAGAGACTTTTAAGTATCTTAATGTGCGTTGGCCTCGTAGCATCATTGCTTGTTGGCTGTGGTGAAAAACCGGCAGAAGGCGGAGAAGATGGAGATAAGAAAGCATACAAGTTCGGATACACATGTATGGACGGAACAAACCCATTCTTCGTTACAATTGAAGACGAAATTCGTAAACAGGTTGAGAAAAACGGCGATACATTAGTATCAGTTGACCCTGCAAACGACGTAACTCTTCAGATTCAGCAGATCGAAGACCTGATCTCTCAGGGAATCGACGCTATCTTCTTAAACCCGGCAGAAGCTGAAGGTATTCTTCCGGCTCTTGATCAGTTAAAAGAAGCTAACATCCCGATCATCAACTTCGATACAGAAGTAGCTGAACTTGATTATGTTTCATCTTACGTTGGATCAGATAACTACAAAGCCGGTAAAGTTTGTGGTGAAGATCTTGTTAAGAGATGCCCGGATGGTGGAGATATTATCGTTCTCGACTCACCTACAATGAACTCATGTGTTGACCGTGTTAACGGATTCTTAGATGCAATCGAAGGCAAAGGATTCAACATCGTTGCTCAGCAGGATGCTAAAGGTAACCTCGAAGTTTCTCTTGGTATCGCAGAAGACTTATTACAGGCTCACGGTGATGTAGTTGCTATCTTTGGTGGAAACGACCCTACAGCTCTTGGTGCTCTTGCAGCAGCTAACGCAGCAGGAATTAAAGATTGCTTAATCTACGGTGTAGACGGATCTCCAGACGTTAAAGCAGAACTTGCAAGAGAAGGATCTCTTATCACAGGTACTGGTGCTCAGTCTCCAGTCAGCATCGCTGATAAATCTGTAGAAGTTATGTACAAATTATTAGCAGGTGAAGAACTTGAAGACAGATACCCTGTTGACACATTCTTAATCACAGCTGATAACGTAGCAGAATATGGAACAGATGGATGGCAATAGCCAATAAATAAAATGACAAGGTGCTTTATCCTGACAGATAAAGCACCTTAATTTTTCAAAAAGCCTAGAAGGGATAAAAGGGTGATATTTTGAGTAATACAAAATTATTGGAAATGAGACATATACATAAGAAGTTCCCGGGCGTATATGCACTGAAAGATATTAACTTCGAATTAAAAGAAGGAGAAGTTCATGCATTACTAGGTGAGAATGGAGCGGGAAAATCCACCCTTATTAAAGTTTTGGGGGGAATTTATTCAGCCGACGAGGGTGAAATAGTAATTGACGGGAAATCAGTAAAAATTGACAGTGTAAAAGCTGCACAGGATAACGGAATTGCCATTATCCATCAGGAACTGGTACTTGTACCGTACATGACAGTTGCAGAGAACATTTTCCTTGGCAGAGAGCCGATGAAAGGAAAATTTGTTGATAAGAAAAGAATGAATGAAGATGCGCAGGCGTTGATTGATGCATATCATATGGAGCTTACTCCTACAACTTTAGTTGCACATCTGACTATCGCACAGCAGCAGATGGTAGAAATCGTTAAAGCTATTTCTTACAATTCAAAGATTCTTGTAATGGATGAACCAACATCGTCTATTTCAGAGAAAGAAGTAGCGTTCTTATTCGAGACTATGAGAAGTCTTGTTAAAAAAGGTGTTGGAATTATCTATATCTCACATAAGATGAGTGAATTGGAAGACATCTGTGACCGAGTTACTGTACTTCGAGACGGAGAGTATGTAGGTACAGAAGTTGTAAAAGAAACATGTAAAGACGACCTGATCGCCATGATGGTTGGTCGTGAACTGAAAAACTACTATACCAGAGACTTCCTTGAACCTGGTGAGACAGTTCTCAAGTGTGAAAATATCTCAGACGGAGAACTGGCACAGGACGTAAGTTTCGAAGTTAAGAAAGGTGAAATCGTAGGATTTGCCGGACTGGTAGGAGCGGGACGTAGTGAAGTAATGAAGAGTATTTTTGGACTTATGCCAAAGAGCTCGGGAACAGTCTATATTGACGGTGAAAAAGTAGATATCAAGTCTCCTGTGGATGCTCTCAAATATGGAATCGCTTTAGTACCGGAGGATAGAAAGGCTGAAGGATTGTACTTAGTCCAGAGTGTACGATTCAATTCAACAATTGAAGTCCTTTCAGATTTTATTAAGGGAATCCACGTCAACAGTGCAAAAGAGCGTGAGATTACACAGGAATTTATCGATAAAATGGCAACAAAGACACCATCACAGGAACAGATAATCGGTAACCTGTCAGGTGGTAACCAGCAGAAGGTACTTATTGGAAGATGGCTTGCAACAAATCCAAAGATCCTTATCCTGGACGAACCTACTCGAGGTGTTGACGTAGGTGCTAAATCAGAAATTTATATGATCATGAACGAACTTGTTAAACATGGAGTATCAATTATTATGATTTCTTCAGAACTTCCGGAAATTATCGGAATGAGTGACAGAGTTTATATTATGGCTCACGGCAAGATGAAGGGATGTCTTTCACATGAAGAGGCAACGCAGAATAATATTATGAGACTTGCAGCGGAATAGCCAGTGATCAGAGGAGGAAAAACAAATGGCAGATAATAAAAAGAAAACTGCGGCATCAGCCGGCTTTGGAGCTTCTGCAAAGCTGTTTATCAAAGAAAATTTAGGTATTATTATAGCATTCTTAGTGCTGTGTATCTTCTTATCAGTATACCCGGCAACTAGTGATTCATTCTTTACAAGACAGAACATTTTTAACGTATTAAGACAGATTTCAACAAACTTATTCCTTGCCTGTGGTATGACAATGGTTATCATCCTTGGAGGAATCGACCTTTCAGTAGGTTCGATCATCGCCCTCTCAGGTTGTGTGTCAGCCGGATGTGTAGTAAGATATGGTCTTCCACTTCCTGTAGCTCTTCTTGCAGGTCTTGCGATCGGTCTTATCGTAGGTATGTTTAACGGTTTCGTTATTTCAAGAACAACAATCCCGGCCTTCATCGTAACATTGGCGACAATGAACGTGGCAAAAGGTCTTGCATATGTTTACACAGGTGGATCACCGGTTCGAGTTATGACAGAAGAATGGAGATTCATCGGTGCAGGTTACATCGGAATGGTTCCGACTCCTGTTGTAATCCTTATCATCGTATTATTTGTTACAGCTATCATCATGAACCGTACAAAAATGGGACGTCATTTATACGCAGTAGGTGGAAACCCACAGGCTGCGAAATTCTCAGGTGTTAAAGTTGCGAAAGTTAAATTCTTCGTACATGCATTCTCAGGTTTAATGGCAGGTCTTGCAGGTATCGTTCTTGCATCTCGTATGTATTCAGGACAGCCTACAGCCGGTGAAGGTGCTGAAATGGATGCCATCGCTGCAGTAGTAGTTGGTGGTACATCAATGTCAGGTGGTAGTGGTAAGATCGGTGGAACAATCATCGGTGGTCTTATCATCGGAGTACTTAACAATGGTCTTAACCTTTTGAACGTTAACTCATTCTGGCAGTACGTTGTAAAAGGTATTGTAATCTTACTTGCAGTATTTATTGACTACGTAAGAAATAAAGGCAAAAAATAGAACTTTGAAAATTTAACATTATATTTTGATTTAAGGAAGGGGAAAAACAAATGTTAGTATCATTAAAACCACTTATGGAAGACGCAATGGAAAAAGGTTATGCAGTAGGAGCATTCAACGTTCCTAACTTAGAATCAGTTAGAGCGATTATCAATGCTGCAGAGGCTACAAATATGCCGGTAATCTTAAATTATGCAGAAGGTCATTCAGAATTTATCAGCATGGATGAAGTTGCTCCGATTATGTTATATTATGCTAAAAAAGCAACAGTTCCTGTATGTGTACACTTAGACCACGGCGCAGACATCGAGACATGTATCAAAGCCATAAGATTAGGTTTTACTTCAGTTATGATCGACGCATCTGCATCTGACTATGAATCTAACGTTGCTACAACAGCAGAAGTTGTAAGACTTGCTCATTCTATTGGTGTAACAGTTGAAGCTGAACTTGGACATATTTTTGCATTTAGTAGCGGAGAAACATCAGATACATTCAATGATTTAAATGATGTTTACACAGACCCTGCAACAGCTAAAGATTTTGTAGAGCGTACAGGTGTTGACGTACTTGCTATCGCATTCGGTACAAGTCACGGAGTTTATACACAGAAACCGGTTCTTGACCTTGACAGAATCACAGCTATCAAAAACGCTATCGACATTCCATTCGTAATGCACGGTGGATCAGGACTTAGCAAAGAAGAATTCCAGACAGCTGTAAGAAATGGTGTAAGAAAGATCAACTACTATACATACATGACATTAGCAGGTGGAAAAGCAGTTAAAGAAGCTTTAGATAAAAAGAGTGCGGATGAAATGATCTTCTATCATGATATTCCAGGTATCGCTATCAAAGCAATGCAGGAAAATATTGAAGAAGCAATCAACGTATTTGCTCTTAAGAAATAAAACTAACTGAGTAAGGAGGAGAGATCCAATGGATAGAAAAGGGATAGCACTTGCAGGAAACCTGGTTATGGATATTGGATATATGATCGATCAGTATCCTGAAAAGGAAAAACTGACGCATATATATGATCCTACTTATCATACAGGCGGAGTCAACAATCTATTGATTGATCTCGTGAATTTAGATGCATCGATTCCTATCAAAGTAAGTGGATTTGTGGGAGAAGATGAAAATGGACAGCGTATTTTGGATACATTAAAGCAGTTTCCAAATGTAGACACATCTAATATAACACAACAGGGAAGAACAGCACTTACCTATGCGATGACAGAGATCGTAGGGAAGAAGAGAACTTTCTTTAGTGATATGGGTACAAGTACAGACTATGATATCGAACATGTAGATCTGGATAAATTAGATGCAGAAATCCTCCATCTTGAATATCTTCTTTTTCTTGGTAAGTTGGATGAAGAAGATCCTGAATATGGTACAAAAAGTGCAAGAGTACTCTGTGAAGCACAGAAACGTGGCATGAAAACATCTATTGATTTAGTGTCCGAAGAAGATAAAAATAAATATCCTAAGATGGTATGGCCGGCATTGAAATATACGGATTACTGTATTATCAATGAGGCGGAAGCCAGTGGAGTTGTAGGTGAAACTATTTATAATAGTAATGGAGTTATAGAAGAAAAAGTATGGCCTGCACTCGAAAGATTAAAAGAATTAGGTGTTAAAGAATGGGCGATCATTCACTCACCAAAATGTGGATATGGTCTTAACTGCATGACAGGTGAAAGATTTGCAGTTCCAAGTTTACATTTACCGGAAGGATTTGTAAAAGGAACAACAGGAGCGGGAGACGCTTTCTGTTGTGGAGTATTATATTCAGCATACAACGGATTAGGTCTTGAAGCTGCATTGAAACTTGGTGCTAAGACAGCAGCATGTTCATTATCTGCAGAAGACAGTAATTCCGGAATTGTAAAATTTGAGGATATTGATAAAGCATTAGCAGGTATCGAATGATATGTCTGAATAAAATCTAATGAAAAATGGTCATTCGTAACAGGATGACCATTTTTATTTACACATAGGAAATATCGGATTTTAAAAGAATAGAGAAAAGCAGGTGAAACAGGTGGATATAAAGGAAAAGATCATACAGGGAAAGACAACACTAGGAATAGAATTTGGTTCTACAAGGATCAAGGCGGTGCTGATCGATCTGGATGGTAAAGTTCTGGCGATCGGAACACATGACTGGGAAAACTCCCTGGTCGACAATATATGGACCTATGGATTCGATGAGATCCACTCAGGTCTGAGAAAATGTTATTCATCATTAAGACAGCAGGTGGAAGAAAAATACGGTGTGACTCTGAAGAAGACGGGAGCCATCGGAATCAGTGCCATGATGCACGGATATATGGCATTTGACAAGGAAGGAAACCCTCTTGCAAGATTCCAGACATGGAGAAATACCAATACACAGCAGGCTGCGGATGAACTGACAGAATTATTTAATTTCAATATTCCACTCCGCTGGAGTATCGCTCATCTCTATCAACGTATTCTGGACAAAGAAGCACATGTGGCTGACATTGATTTTGTGACTACACTGGCAGTTTACATCCATTACAAACTGACTGGTGAAAGAGTTGCAGGAATCGGAGATGCGGCCGGAATGTTCCCGATCGATCCGGAGACGAAAGATTACGATCAGACGATGCTGGATAAGTTTGCGGAGTTGATAAAACCTTACGGATACAACTGGACACTGAGAGACATTTTCCCGAAAGTATTAAAAGCGGGAGAAAACGCAGGATGCCTGACAGAAGAAGGAGCCGCCTTCCTGGATGAGAGCGGAAATCTGGAAGCGGGAATCCCGATCTGTCCACCGGAAGGTGACGCGGGAACAGGTATGGTGGCAACAAATTCTGTTGCTCCGGGAACAGGAAATGTTTCTGCCGGAACCAGCACATTTGCCATGATCATTCTCAGAAAAAATCTCTCAAGATTATACCGTGAGATCGATATGGTCACCACACCGGACGGTTATCCATGTGCCATGGCTCATGCAAACAACGGAACTTCCGATCTGAACGCGTGGGTGAAAGTATTTGCGGAATTTGCAGCTCTCATCGGTAAGGATCTCGACATGGGAGAAATCTTCGAGATCTTATACAAGAACTCACTGAGAGGCGATAAAGACTGCGGAGGACTTCTCTCATACGGTTACTATTCCGGAGAGAATATCACCATGATCAATGAAGGACGACTTGCCTTCCTTCGTACACCGAACAGTAGATTCAGCCTGGCAAACCTGATGAAATCTCACCTCTATACTTCTCTCGGAGCAGTGAAGCTGGGGATGGATATCCTGACAGAAAAAGAAAATGTAAAAGTTGAAAAGATCATGGGACACGGCGGTTTCTTCAAGACACCTGGAGTCGGACAGAGGTATCTCTCGGCTGCGGTCAACGCTCCTGTTACCGTAATGGGAACAGCGACAGAAGGCGGAGCCTGGGGAATCGCACTTCTTGCGGCTTATCTGATCGACAAGAAGGAAAATGAAGATCTTGCAGCTTATCTCGATGAAAGAATCTTTAAAGACATGACAGGGGAAACCATTCAGGCGGAACCGGAAGAAGTAGAAGGATTTAACGTATTCATGGAGAGATATAAGAAAGGGTTATCCATCGAAAATGCAGCCATCGCTGCAATGGACTGGCAGTAGAATAGACCGGAGGACAGAGAAATGTTAGAAGAGTTAAAGAAACAGATTTATGAAGCAAATATGTGTCTGCCAAAATACGGACTGGTCACATTTACATGGGGAAATGTAAGCGGGATCGACCGTGAAAAGAATCTGGTGGTCATCAAACCGAGTGGTGTCGATTATGACAAACTCACACCGGAAGATATGGTGGTCGTGGATCTGGACGGCAACAGAGTGGAAGGAAGATACAAACCGTCTTCCGACACACCGACACATGTAGAATTATATAAAGCTTTCCCGAACATCGGGGGAGTGGTACACACACATTCTTCCTGGGCTACAAGCTGGGCACAGGCGGGAAGGGGAATCCCGTGCTATGGTACGACCCATGCGGATTATATGTATGGAACCATACCGTGCGTGCGCAACCTGACGAAGGAAGAGATTGACGAAGGATATGAGAAGAACACAGGGCTGCTCATCGTAGATTATTTCAAAGATCATGACTATGAGCCAATGCCTGCGGTACTCTGCAAGAATCATGGACCGTTTACATGGGGAAAGGATCCGATGGAAGCAGTTCACAACGCAGTCGTACTCGACGAAGTGGCAAAGATGGCGGCGAGATGTGAGATGATCAATCCGGAAGTCAAAGAAGCACCACAGGAACTGATGGACAAACACTATTTTAGAAAACATGGAGCTAACGCATATTACGGACAGAAATAAAAGGGGTTCGTTTTGAAAGGAGTAATTAA
>SAMEA104404100__coassemble_2239_pt1 | contig 15156 bp, 15 predicted proteins | sample SAMEA104404100__metabat2_low_PE_078 | metagenome-assembled genome bin SAMEA104404100 (sample SAMEA104404100) | Balaenoptera acutorostrata
CTGGGAGTATTCCCAAGTACAGTAAGCTATGATATTAAAGCATATAAAGGATCAGCAGCAGGACTGGATGTACTTCCGGCTCTTGTTGGTGTAGGTTATATCTGTGGGCCTAGAATTTCAAGTTTTATGTTCGCCGGAGCCGTACTCAGCTGGTTCGTACTTATGCCTCTTATCAGTCTTTTCGGAGGAGATGCAGTTATCTTCCCGGGAGTAGAACCTATCAGTGCAATGGTACCTAAAGAATTGTGGGCTAACTACATTAAATATATAGGTGCCGGAGCCGTGGCAACAGGTGGTATCATCAGTCTTGTGAAATCACTTCCACTGATCTTTAAGACATTCTCTCAGGCAATCAAGAGTATGACAAAGAGCAAAGGTGGACACAGTGAACTCAGAACACAGCAGGATCTTCCAATGCAGTTTATCCTGATCGGTGTTGGACTTATCGCTGTTGCAATCTGGTTACTTCCAACCTTCCCGATTAACTTACTTGGAGCATTCATCGTAATTATCTTCGGATTCTTCTTTGCAACTGTTTCATCAAGAATGGTTGGTCTTATCGGAAGTAGTAATAACCCTGTATCAGGTATGGCTATCGCAACATTACTTATCTCTACAATTCTCTTAAAAGCTACAGGTCTTACCGGAGCTCCGGGAATGAAGGGTGCGATCGCTATCGGTTCTATCATCTGTATCGTAGCAGCAATTTCAGGTGATACATCTCAGGACTTAAAGACAGGATTTATCGTAGGTGCTACACCTAAGAAACAGCAGATTGGTGAATTGATCGGTGTACTTGTATCTTCATTAGCTATCGGTGGAGTTTTATACTTACTGAATGCTGCATGGGGATTCGGTGGAGATCAGATTCCGGCTCCGCAGGCTACAATGATGAAGATGATCGTAGAAGGTGTTATGAACGCACAGCTTCCATGGGCACTTATCATTGCAGGTGCATGCGTTGCAGTTATCGTTGAAATCTTAAAGATTCCGGTACTTCCATTTGCAGTTGGTATGTACCTTCCATTCTCACTCAATGCCTGCATCATGGTTGGTGGTATTATCAGAGCATTTGTTGAGAAGAAGAAAGGTCTTTCAGACAAACAGAGAAAGATCGCTGTGGACAGAGGTATCCTTTATACTTCAGGTATGATCGCAGGAGAAGGTCTTGTAGGGGTTCTTCTTGCTATCTTTGCGGTATTCAAGCTTGATCTTAACTTAGGATTCTCAATCGGACAGCTTGGCGCTATTGTGGCATTTTTAGTTATCGTAGTTGGTTCATTACTTAAAACTACTGTTTACTCAAAAGCTGTAAAAGAAGAAAACTAATATAAATAGTGATCAGAATTTCATGCAGTGCCTTGTGGTACTGCATGAAATTTTCCTGTATTTATTAGAAGAAAGGCAGGATTTCATGGCAAAAGCAAAAAAAAGAAAAGAAGAAAATTATCTGGATTATGTCTTCGAGAAAAATCCGGCTTACGGCTGGAGAGAGAAAGAAGACGGAATTGTCGTAGTAGAAGTAGAGTGGAAAGGTTTTTATAACCGGATCGCACAGAAGGTTTTCAAGAAACCGAGCAAGAGCGAGATTTCTTTAGACAAGCTGGGAAGCTTTGTGTGGAAACAGTTTGACGGGAAAAGAGATCTATATGAAGTCTCAGAATTAATGAAAAAAGAATTTGGAAAAGATATAGAGCCTGTTTATGAAAGATTGTTTAAATTTGTTGAGATCATGAGGGACAACAAATTTGTCGTATTAAAAGAGGTAAAAAAAGATGCTTAAATATATTCCGTATGTGCTTATGTTTGCAGTGATGGGAGCATTACTCTATACATGGGGACTGAAAAAATCTCAGAATCAGCAGATGCAGATGATCCAGAGATTATATGCAAAATGCGAGAAGATCGTCTGTAAGGAATTAAAAGGAAAAGAGTATTTACTGAAAAAGGATATTGAGAAACTGGTATCAGGTGTAAAGGTAGGAGAGTTCTACAATAAGAATAAACTTGGTGTCACAAATCCAAAAGAATTTACAAATGCATTTGTAGATTATATGGTAAAGAAGGGATCTCTTCAGGAAGAGATGGTAAATGGGAAAAGAATGTACTGCCTTAAAAAGCAGGATAATAAATAAAGATATCGCCAATCGTGGCGATATCTTTTTTATTTTTTATAATGAACTTAAAGTCTGCATTGCTGTCTTTGCAACGATGATATCACAGTGTTCTTCGAAATATGCCAGGGAAGCAGAATTTCCCGGTTCGTTTGAACCGTATTCTGAGAGCATATTACATACACGGTTGAAATCGTCTACGCTCAGATCAGAGCGTGTCAGTGCAAGAACATAGATGTCTTCCATGTCGTCTTTATATAAAGTATTATTTCCATCATAGATGCCTTTCAGAAGCTCTGCAGCCTGGATTGCACTGTCCAGAGAATCGAAAGAAAAGAAACGGATGGATACCGGAGGTTCTTCCGGTTCAGGTGCAGGTTCTTCCGGTTCAGGAATGTCAGATACGGCATCCTTTACATGTTTCAGAAGATCAAGCATCTGATCTGTACTCTCGAGTTTCTTTAATTGTTCAGATAAAGGATTTGCGGCTTTGCCGGCAGCTCCCTGAGGGGATGGAGAAAATTTGGAAAATCTCGTATCCAGTTCATCAGGATCCTGAACTTTTGTAATAATAAGCACGATGGAATCTGCAGATGCAGGGATCGCTTCGATCATAAGAGGCGTATCGTCTGCTTCAAATCCAAAGTCGTGTGAGGCCTGTTGCATCATATCATGGAAAAGTGATTTCGCTTTCTCGCTCCCGTAAGCCAATTCGCTTAACTTAAGTTCGCGTTCAGCCAGATCATCGCGTGTAAGTGTACAACGGATCTGGTTGTCGTTGATTTTCTCTATTTTCATGTATTATCACTTCCTATCGAAATATAATTCTAATTACTCAATAATAGTATAAACAAAAAGTATAAATATGTAAACAAAATAAAAAAAATACTTGAAATAAAAGAGGAGTTTTTTTATAATATGGCTACAGAGAAATAGAGTCACTATTTCAAATTGAACGGTACATTCTGATACCGTATTTCTACGTATTTCGCACATACGTGTCTAAGAATTTCAGTCGTTTCTGACAGTTTATCAGCAAAATCTGTAAAATTTAATATGAGTTTTCCGGAGTATCTGTTTTTCTGCCGTCGGGAGAAGAAATAATATATCACAGGTCATCTCAAGGTCACTTTTTGCCGTAAAAATTTCCGGAAATCTCAGAGGAGAACAGTGAAGAAGAAAGAAGGAGATTATAAGGAGTTATTCTCGGAACTTTCGGAGTATGAAAGATCCGGTATTAAAATGGAAATCGAGGATGTCAGTGCAAGTCCTCTTCAGATTGTGTCCGCTCATATGGCAAGGGAAGACTGTGTGTATATGCGGGATTACGTGCTGGATGAACAGGGCAGGGTCAAAGAACTGAATTTCTATAAAGTAGAGATGGAAGAATAGAAAAAATGTCCCTCGATTAAAATGTCGAAATAGAAGATGTAATTTGCACACAAACCGAAAGATATGGTATACTGTTTTTGATTATAACGTATAATAATAAGTTGTAAATATTAGCATATTATCAGGAGGTGTGTCGTGGACGAAAGACGAACAACAGGCGGAAATAGAAGAATAGAATCAGAAAAACATCCGGACTACAGACAGGGGATGCAGACAGATTCAATGCGTAAAAGAAGTACTTCCGAGAGAAGAAGTGCGGAAAATCCCAGACCGGAGAATCGTCCTGTAAATCCATCCCGCCAGTCAGGAAGACCGAGACCAAAAAGAAAGAACAGCAGACGTAGAAGAAAACAGAAACTGATGTTGAAGATCGTTTTATTTTTCGCTCTGATCATTGCAATTATCGGTACCGTCCTTTTCTGGGTCAAATATGGGCCGACCAAAAAAACATATGATTTGAACAAATATTTTGGAATAGAATCCGAGAACCAGATGGGTCTGACGATCAATAATGAAGTGGTGGAAGCACATGCAAAGAAATTCAATGATCATGTATATGTACCATATGAGGTTGTTACAGGTTATCTGAATCAGCGTTTCTACTGGGATGAAAATGAAAACATTCTTTTATACACGCTGCCGAAAGAAATCGTTCGTGTAGATGTGGGAAGTAACCAGTATTCTATTTCGAAGAAAACAGAATCCGAAGAATATGTGATTCTCAAGACAGAAGGAAATCATGCATACATTGCTCTTGATTTTGTAAAGAAATACACAGCGCTTGATTATAAAGTATTTGAAAATCCGGAAAGAGTTGTCATCAATTCAGCTTCAGAAGTAAGAGTTGCCACAGTGAAAGGTAAGACACAGGTAAGACTTCGCGGTGGAGTGAAGAGCCCGGTTCTGGCGGAAGTGAAAAAAGGTGATTTGGTTCAGGTCATCGATCAGGTAGAAAACTGGAAGAAGGTCAGAACAGATGACGGAATCATCGGTTACATGAGAGCTTCCCGTCTTAAGAAAGACGCAAAGAAAGTGATCGACCGTGATTTCCATGAAGAAGAATTTACAAATATCAGTGAAAGTAAGACGATCAACCTTGCCTTCCATCAGGTTACAAGTCGTAAAGCCAATGAGACAGTGCTGCAGACCATCGCAAAGACAAAAGGACTTACGACTCTTTCACCGACATGGTTTACAGTAGCCAACAACTCAGGTGACATTAAATCCATTGCAAGTTCAGACTATGTAAATTATGCGCATCAGTCAGGAATTGATGTATGGGGGCTTGTAGATAATTTCGGAGAAAATATTGATTCAATGGAACTTCTCAGCCATACATCGGCAAGAGAGAACATGGTAAATCAGTTGATCTCAGAGGCACTTCAATCAGGAATTGACGGAATCAATGTGGATTTTGAGGATATTCCTACAGAGGCAGGACCGCATTATATTCAGTTTATCAGAGAGTTATCTGTAAAATGCCGTCTCAATAATCTGGTACTTTCCGTAGACAACTATGTACCGAAGGGATTCAATGCACATTATGCGATCAAAGAGCAGGGAGTTGTTGCGGATTATGTGATCATTATGGGATATGATGAACATTACAGTGGTTCTAAAGAAGCCGGTTCAGTTGCATCTTATGATTATGTAAAAGATGGAATTGAGACGACACTCAAAGACGTACCGGCAGAGAAAGTCATCAACGCTGTACCGTTCTATACTCGTCTGTGGAAAGAGGTTCCAAAGACAGAAGAAGAACTGGAAGCGCAGAAGGATACAGAAGATGCCGAATATCCAAATAAAGTTTCAAGTGAAGCATTTGGCATGCAGGCTGCATTAAACAAAGTAAAAGATGCGGGTGCTGAAGTTGTCTGGGATGACAAGACCAAACAGAATTATGCAGAGTGGACAGGTTCTGACGGAGCAGTTTATAAGATCTGGCTGGAAGATGAAAAATCACTTGCAGAAAAACTTCAGCTTATGAAAGATTATAAGCTTGCAGGAACAGCAGCATGGAAACTTGGATTTGAATCATCGGATATCTGGGAACTGATCCTTAAATATGTAAACTAATAAAGAATAATAGAAAGGCTTTTCTGCATATAGTTGAGTAACTATATGCAGGAGGTCTTTTTTTGTACGCAGAATTATGGGAAGAAAAATTGAAATGGATCGCTGTGCTGATGATGCTTATGGCATTTATTTACGGGTGTCACAGTCTGAATATGAGGGTGACGGCAGATAAAGTGGATGGAAAGATTGCTCATATTGTCATAGATCCGGGGCACGGGGGAAGTGATCCCGGAAAAGTAGGAGTGAACGGAATCGTAGAAAAGGATATCAATCTGAAAATTGCCATGAAGATCAAGGAAAGGCTGGAAGAACAGAAAGTACTGGTCACAATGACAAGGGAGAAAGATGAAGGAGTAACGGGAAAGCCGTCTGCAGGCGGAAAAATGAAGGATATGAGAAAACGTGTAGAAAAGATCAACAAGGCATCACCTGATCTTGCCGTGAGTATTCATCAGAACAGTTACAGTGATCCGGCAGTGAAGGGAGCACAGGTATTTTACTATACGGGATCAGAGGAGGCAAAAAGGATGGCGGCAATCGTACAGGAGGAGCTTTGGAGTCTGGATCCCGAAAGCAGGAGAAAGGAAGCTGCCAATGATGACTATTATCTTTTCAGACATACAAATGTACCGATGATCATTGTAGAATGCGGGTTTCTGAGCAATCCCCGAGAAGCGGAGAAACTCGCAGAAGATGAATATCAGAACATTGTGGCGGACACGGTTACAAAGGGAATTATGGCCTGTTTTAAAAGCCAAAATTAAAATTGATATGACTTCTATATGATGCTATAATATAGAACATGAATACTATAATAAAAAAAATTAATCGAAATGAATTAGACAAAGAAATCATGGAACAGGCAGGCGACATACTGAAGTCTGGCGGTCTTGTGGCATTTCCGACGGAAACCGTATATGGATTGGGGGCAAATGCGTTAGATGAGGAAGCGGCAAAAAAAATATATGCTGCAAAAGGCCGTCCGTCAGATAATCCACTGATCGTACATGTTGCAAATAAAGCAGATGTACATCAGATCGCAGTGGATATACCGGATGGATTCCATGCGGTAGCAGAGAAATTCTGGCCGGGTCCGCTGACACTGATCCTGAATAAGGATGAGAAAGTTCCTCTCGGGACAACAGGCGGTCTTCAGACAGTGGCAATCAGAATGCCGGACGATGCAGTTGCATTGGAAATGATTCGCGCAGGCGGTGGATTTATCGCGGCACCAAGTGCCAATACTTCAGGACGACCAAGTCCTACATCTGCTCAGCATGTTGAGGAAGATTTAGGTGGAAAGATCGATATGATCCTTGACGGCGGTTCTGTAGATATCGGTGTGGAATCGACCATTCTTGATATGACAGTGAATCCTCCGATGATCTTAAGACCGGGAGCAGTCACTCAGGAAATGCTGGAAGAAGTTCTGGGAGAAGTCACAGTTGATGCTACGATATTTGATAAAAACAGCAAACAGGCTCCGAAAGCTCCGGGAATGAAATACAGACATTATGCGCCGAAAGCAGAGCTGATCATTATCGATGGTGAAGCGGAAGAGGCTGTAAAAGCAATCAAGCAGATTGCCTATGAACAGATCAGACTTGGATATAAAGTAGGTATTATTGCAACAAATGAATCAATAAACGAATACACCACAGGTGTGATCAAAAATATTGGTTCGAGAGAAAATGAAAAGACGATCGCAAGAAACTTATACAAGGTTCTGCGAGAATTTGATGAAGAAGACGTATCTTATATTTACAGTGAGGCATTTTCAAATGACGGAATCGGTACAGCAGTTATGAACCGTCTGGGAAAAGCTGCGGGACATCATGTGATCTCGGCTGAATATATCACACGTCTGCAGACATATAGAAAAATTATATTTGTAAGTAAGAGCGACAACTGCCGTGCACCGATCGCAGCAGCCATGCTCAGAAATAAAGAACTTTTGCAGGAATATCAGATCGAATCCAGAGGAATGATCGTATTATTCCCGGAACCGTTGAATCCGATGGCAGAAGAAATGCTGGAAAGAGACGGAATTGCTCCGGAAAAATATGAGACAGAGGCATTTACAGACGATCTGTTTGCCGATGACACATTGATCCTGGTTATGGAGGAATGTCAGCAGGACAAGATCTTAAGCGAATATCCAAATTCACGTAATGTGTATACATTATGTCAGTTTCTGGATGAAGAAGGAGAGATTGAATCTCCTTACGGTCAGCCTGCGGAGAAATATGAAGAGCTCTATGAAAGAATCAGAGTTTATATTGACAAACTTGCAGATAAATTAAATAAGGAGGCAGAAAACTAATGTCAAAAGTATGTGTAATGGATCATCCATTGATCAGACACAAGATAAGTTATATTCGTCGTAAGGATCTTGGAACAAAAGAATTCCGTGACATGATAAGTGAGATCGCAATGCTTATGTGTTATGAAGCTACAAGAGATCTGAAACTTCAGGAAGTTGAAATCGAGACACCAATCTGTAAGACAACAGGTATGGAACTTGCAGGAAAGAAACTTGCAGTCATTCCTATTTTAAGAGCAGGTCTGGGAATGGTAGAAGGAATGCTGACTATGATCCCTGCCGCAAAGATCGGACATATCGGTTTATACCGTGATCCGGAGACCTTAGAGCCTGTAGAATATTACTGTAAACTGCCGGCAGACTGTGGAGAAAGAGAAGTCTTCGTCGTAGACCCTATGCTTGCGACAGGCGGATCCAGCGTGGCTGCCATCAGAATGCTGAAAGAAAAAGGCGTAAAAAATATTCGTTTTATGTGCATCATCGCTGCTCCTGAAGGAGTGGAGAGAATGCAGAAAGAACATCCGGACGTAGATATTTACATCGGCGCACTGGATGATCATCTGAATGAACATGGTTACATTGTACCGGGACTTGGAGATGCCGGAGACAGAATTTTTGGTACAAAATAGGAGAAGATTATGAGTGGTAAAAGAACGGATTATATTTCCTGGGATGAATATTTCATGGGTGTTGCCATGTTATCGGGCAAGAGATCAAAGGATCCCAACACCCAGGTAGGAGCGTGCATTGTAAGTGCTGACAACAAAATATTGTCAATGGGATATAACGGACTTCCAAGAGGCTGCTCGGATGACGAATTCCCATGGGAACGAGAAGGCGATGCATTAGATACAAAATACATTTATACTGTGCACAGTGAACTGAATGCAATCCTCAACTACAGTGGTGGAAGTCTGGAAGGCGCAAAGCTGTATGTATCATTATTCCCTTGCAATGAATGTGCGAAAGCGATCATTCAGTCGGGAATCAAACAGGTAATCTACGACTGTGATAAATATGCGGATACTGCATCGGTAATGGCGTCAAAGCATATGTTTGACTGCGCCGGTGTCAGATATCACCAGTATCACAGAACAGGAAGAAAAATAGAAATAGTTTTATAAAGATAAAAAGATTACTCCGGAAAATCCGGGGTAATTTTTTTGCATATTTTTAATAGTAGACGAATATAGATATAACAATTATTCCGAAGAAGAGGAAGAAAATGAAACACCATTTTACAGAAAAAATGATCGACTTTCTGATCCGAGCGATTCTCGGTCTTGCCCTTATCTTTTTTATCAATCAGTTTCTGGATTTTCAGAGTATACCGGCGGCTGTGGGGATCAATATGATTTCCTTTCTGGCAGCAGGATTTCTGGGGATTCCCGGCATTGGCCTTCTTTACGGAATGGTCTTTTTCATGCTTTTGTAAGTGTTGCGCGAAACTAAGATAAATGGAGGAAAGCTATGGACAAGACGGTGGGCGGATAATATAATAAGTCTACAAGAAAAGAATGTGTGAGTCAGAAAAATTACAGGTCCGTTTATTCTAAATATGGACCATATCTTTAAGAAATGAATCATCATTTCGTCATTGCCGTTTCGGCATTATTTTCAAATTTTTAACAACTAAATATGACACAAAAAGGTGTCAAAAGGGGATGAATAAGCATTAATGGTGAAATTTTAATTTACGATCCCGAAGAGGCTTATATTCAGAAACTTGCCGAGGTGATCCTGTTGAAGAAAGAGATTACGATGGGAGTATGTGTCTGCTCATCCCGTGACGTACTTTTAAAAATGCTGGAAATAGGAAATATACAGATTCTGCTGATCAGCGAAGAAGTACCTTACGAAGAAAGGGCACAGTTGTTTACAGGGACAAGGATCGTACTTACGAGACATCACTGTAACGACCTCGGGGAAGAAGAGAAAGAATTAAAGAAATATCAGGCAGCAACCATCCTTACGGATGAGATCGTAAATATTTTAAGAACAGATCTGGTGTCAGATTTCAGAAGAAAAAGCAGAAGGAGAACAATCGGAATCTACTCTCCGCTGAGTCGAATCGGAAAGACATCCTTTACCATGAAACTGGGAAAGATGCTTTCAGACAGAGAGAACGTACTGTATATGAATTTTGAGACGTATGCGGGAATCGGAGGGTATTTCCCGGAGGAAGAGAAAGACCTGTCCAATCTTCTGTACTATGTACGGCAGGAGAAGGAGGATATAGGCGCAAGGATTGCGGCAATGGTAAGAAAGAAAGGGAATCTTGATTATATTCCTCCGGTAAAAGTATGGACCGATCTACGTTTTATGAATCACGAGGACTGGAGACAGTTTTTTGAGAGGGTTCAGGAACAAAGTATATATGATACTTTTCTGCTGGATATTGGAGATGCGGCATCAGATGTTTTCGAACTGCTCTCTGTCTGCGATAAGATCCTGATTCCATATACAGAAGGAACTTATTCCGATGTCAAGATCAATCAGTTTCGATACATGCTGACAGCATTAAACTGTCAATTGCTGGAAGATAGAATTATATATGTGGAGTTTACACCGTCGGTGCGAAAGGCTGTGGAAACCACATTTGAGAAGCTTACAGCAGAGGAAAGAAGGTAAAAGAGCATGCTTCTTGTAGAAGAACTGCATGAGCAGATCATGAAGAAAATGGATCTGTCTCACGAGGCGACAGATGAAGAGCTGATGGAAATGATCCATCATACACTGGATGAAAAATCCAGGGAGAGATTCATTCCCCTTCAGGAGAAGGCAGCACTCGGAAAGACTTTATTTAATGCTTTCCGTAAACTGGATATTTTACAGGAGCTGCTGGAGGATCATACGATCACTGAGATCATGATCAATGGAACAGAAAATATTTTTATTGAAAGAGAAGGAAAGATCTTCCGCTCGGAGAGTCGTTTCCTGTCCAGAAAGAAACTGGAGGATGTCGTTCAGAAGATAGTGGCCGGGTGCAACCGTGTGGTAAATGAGGCCTCACCTGTGGTGGATGCAAGACTTGAGGATGGATCCCGAGTCAATGTGGTACTCAGCCCGGCAGCTCTCAACGGCCCCATCGTGACAATCAGAAAATTCCCGGAAAAGCGCATCAGGTTAAAGGAGCTTCTTGAATACGGAACACTGAATCGGGAAGTGGCTGATTTCCTTATCTGTCTGGTGAAGGCTAAATATAATATCTTTATAAGCGGTGGAACCGGATCGGGAAAAACCACATTTCTAAATGTTCTCTCAGACTATATTCCCAACGATGAGAGGGTGATCACGATCGAGGATAACGCGGAACTGCAGATGACCGGGATTCAGAATCTGGTCCGACTGGAAGCAAGGAATGCAAATGTAGAAGGAGTCGGTGAGATTACCATAAGGAGTCTCATAAAAACCGCTCTTCGGGAACTAAAATAAAAAAGACTATATGCGTATAGGAATAATCCTTATAGATTAGGGAACTGGGGAGTATCGTTTGGAATATACCATTTATACGATATGACAAATACAGATGGAATATATCGTAGAGAATGAATAGCAAGAGAAAAAGTATATCGTTGAAATTTAAATGTAGAGTCTTTCTGAAGGAAGGACTTTTTTTCAGTTATAGTATATCGTCGAAAAATTATAAAAACTTATGTTTACCCCTATAAAAGTGATGTTTTCACCTATATTAAGTTTTGAAATCTACAAAAAGAAGGAGGTGAGTATTTATGATTAAATCAGGGCCAGATGATCAATTTGAAAAAAATAATCATATGATACAAAGCATAGTCCCGAAGGATGTTCGTCTGCAGTTTAAGTTTTTATGTAAAGATGTACCCTATCGTTATGAGGGAGTAAGAAAAACATTTCCGTGTATTTGTTTATGTGAAATCGAAACAAAACTAATTGTTTCTTTTACTGGATTAGAACGTTATCTAGTCCATTTAGCAGAAGCAACAGATTTTGCAGGATCTTATATGCATAAAAAAGCAATTAATGTCTGCGGATTTCTAAATTACGTGTTATACGAAACAGATATCCGATTTTTGCATCAATGTACATCTGATACAATCAGGAAGTTTCTGATATTCAGTAAAGAAAAAGAAGATGGAAAATTATATGCCAAAAGTACATGGATTAAAAGAAAAGACGATGTAATAGATTTCTTATATAATTATTGGTTTTATAACCATAAAACAGCTGAGTTTTCATACAGTGCGGATATGTTAAAAACGTGTGTGGAAGTAAAAAGAAATGAAAAATTCAAGCCATTAATTATGGTAGAAAATAAAAAATTTAATGTGTCTCCACCGCAACAGGTTCATACAAAAAACAGGCTCTTAGTGTATGAATATCTGGAATTATTAATATATGAAGCTAGAAAATATGAACCAATGATAGCACTAGGGATTGCTTTACAATCATATGCTGGAATTCGTGAAGGAGAGGTCGTAAATCTTGGAATCAACAGCATAAAATTAAGTCGCAAATCGTTTGGAGTGTTATCATCCATAGAAATTGATTTGAGTCGTGATGCGGCATTTCTACTAAACACTGACAAGAAAATTAATCGTGGAACAATAAAAAAATATCGAACTCAAAAAGTTTATGATGATTTTCTGTCTGATATCGAAAAACTATTCAATGAACATTTGAGGTTTATGAGTGTCAAAGGGTATCCGATAGAATGTGATGCCCCTTTGTTTTTAAACGCACATGGTAAACCAATGAGTGTTCAAACGTATAGTGGCCGCGTAAAAAAACTTTTTTATGAACATTTTCTTCCCAACTTAATTCGATATTGTGAAAAAACTAATACGTTAGATGAAAATATAGCATTTATTGAAAGTTATGAAGAAGAGTACCCTGGTGCACATATGTTTCGTCATTGGTTTACTATGTATCTACTAACCAAAGCAAAATTATCAGATGGAGAAATTATGAAATGGAGAGGCGATGCGAGTTTAGATTCTATGATTCCTTATCTTCACGAGAACAAGAACTTGATTAATTTGTATGAAATGAGCTCTTTTATTTTTCAAGAGAGTATTTTGGAGGGAATCGATGAGTGATTTAAATAGTAAAAATTCAGTAACACTAGGCGTCTTAGCCAAACAATTAAATATCTCACAAACAAAAATCTATCACTTGATCTTAGACGGAAAAATTCAATCTGATAACAATCGTATAGATTTTGAAACAGTAGAAAGAATTAAGGATGCTATGAACACATATATCAATGTGAACGATTTTGCTTCAACGCTAAAAGGAGGAAAATATAATCCTAAAAAATCACTGGACAGACATAAAATTATAGATTTTTTTGAAATTAATGATTATTTTGGATGCAATATTTTTAGTGCTGAGGATGTTATCTTCGCCCCAGTTGATTGCTATGATAGGTATATTTTAAAAACCGATATGCCATTTCTGGCAGACAAATGTAGTGAAATATTAGAATGGTTCGGATATTCATATAAAGAAAGATCAGATATTTGTTTAAAGGAAATGACGCCTAATCAACAAATTTTAAAGCAATATATTACAGAGGAGTTAACCGATGATTTTGATATGAATTTACCAAGTTCATTTGAGTTTATAGAGTTAGTCGCACATGCCACATTCGTATTGTGTTTTAAAAATTCAGATGTAAAGAAGCTCTTGTCTGCTACAAAATTGAAAGAAACGAAAAATTTATTGATCGATTTTTTTATCTATATACGCAGTCATTATAATGTTTCATTTAGTCAATTATCTAAAAGGCGCAATACAACGAAACCAATGGTCAGAGAAGCCTATGACTATGATACGTATGTAACATTAGCCAACATTTTATTCAATGAAGATTATGCAAAAAAACATGATTTGGTAACAAAAGCATTATGCAATCCATTGTATGCAAAAACATGGTTATTTATTAGTGCCTTTTTTGTTTGTGGGTGGCGAGGAAGAGATGTATGTCGCAACTGGAGATATCCGCAGCTTTCTGAACAAAATGTTTTTAATATTAATTTACCCACTTTAAAAGATGATTTAATCAATTGGGAAATTGACAATTCTACGCTGCAAAAAGTCGGTAAATATATAGTAGATCGAGTTAAAGTGGCCAGTAACAAGCCAAGTAAAACCATAGGATATACAAATAGAGCTCCAATTTTAAAGTTGAATATCATCCCAGAATTACAACCAGTTTTTGGACGAATAACTTTAATTTGTGAATACCATCAATTAAATAAAAATCATAATGGTCATTTAAATTCGAATGAGATACATTCCTATACATCATGGAATAATTATGAGTCTTTCTTTGGACAAGAGATGTTTGCCCTATTTGGAAGAAAAAATTTATCTACCTTATCGCTAAACAAATCATATTTACAGGGAATAGAGAGAGCATCCAGGACGAATGGAGCCACTATAATAGAATCGTATTTGATTGCAGCATATGCACGTAATCATAGTAACACGCAGACTACTTTTAAGTATTTAAGAGATGGACATTTTACGGGAGAGACTGCCGAATTTGTTTTATACATGATGTTACAGCGAGGCGTATTTGGGGCACATCTATATAAAGTGTTTGAATTAATTTATCCTCGAACTTTTGAAAAACTAACAATGGAAGAACAAACAGAGGTAATGAAGAACTCGCAAATAAGTCCATACAAATTGAATTTGGTAGGAGAAGTGCTTATTGCATCAGATGAGATTGAACACAATTTTAGTAACTACAAAATTAAAGAAACAAAAACAATATTAAATGCAATGCTTGAAATCGGGCTGGGTTATGGTGCAGGAAAAGAAAAAGGAGTTTATTGTATAAAACGAGCTTTGGGTGATACATGAGTGCATCCTGAATACAGTTCATGTATTGGAAACTTATGTGAGTATCATGTATTTACGAAATATGGAATTCAATCACTTATTAATGTTATAAATCAATATCTGATGAAATATAGAGAAACAGAAGATATCAAATACAACATTGCTTTAAAGAAATATATTATTCCTTCATTTCAAAGCATAATTAATGAAATCATAGAACAGTTTGGGAATTCTGCAAAAGTGAAGATAAAAAATTTTATTAAGGAGAATATCAATGAGTAGTAATGTTGTACGAGCTTATGAGATGGATGATTATGTTATATATGAGCATCAGAATTATAATATAAAGACAATTAAAAGATGCAAAAATATTTTTGATATCTCTATTCAAAAATGAAAGTTAGAGGGAAATTTTTAGAATGA
>SAMEA104404100__coassemble_2338_pt1 | contig 14606 bp, 8 predicted proteins | sample SAMEA104404100__metabat2_low_PE_078 | metagenome-assembled genome bin SAMEA104404100 (sample SAMEA104404100) | Balaenoptera acutorostrata
ATCGTGATCTTTCTGCTTCTTGTAAGATTCTGTGCAATCTGCGGAATGATCATATTGGCCTTATAAACTTCAATTTCGTCTCCGATACCCAGCTCCAGTTCTTCCATAATGCTCAGGTTGTGTACACTGGCTCTGCTGACTGTCGTTCCCTCAAGTTCCACCGGCTCAAAGATTGCGACTGGATTGATCAGGCCTGTTCTCGACGGACTCCATTCAATCTCCAGAAGTTTTGTTCTGGCAATCTCATCCGCCCATTTAAATGCGAAGGAATCTCGCGGGAATTTCGCTGTACGTCCAAGTGACCTGCCATATTCAATATCATCATATACCAGCACCAGTCCGTCAGACGGAAGGTCGTTCTCTGCGATGTGCTCCGCAAACCACTGTACACGCTCTTCCATATTCGAGCTGTCGGCCTCGAAGTGTTCCACCACTTCAAATCCCTGTTCTTCCAGCCATGCAAGCTGTCTGTTTCTGGAATTTTCAAAATCTACACCATCTGCTTTCACAAGCGTAAATGCCATAAATTTTACATTTCTTTTTGCTGTTATTTCATTATTAAGCTGTCTTACCGATCCACTGCACAAGTTTCTCGGATTCTTGTATTTTGCATCTTCTTCCGGGATCATTTCATTGATCTTTTTAAAATCCTGATATCCGATCACGGCCTCTCCCCTTAAGATCAGTTCCCCTTTATAGGCAATCTGTAACGGGATATTTTTAAACACTTTTGCGTTATTTGTGATGACTTCACCGATTTCTCCGTTCCCTCTTGTGACCGCTTTATAGAGGCTTCCGTCACGGTAAGTGAGAACGATGGTAAGTCCGTCCAGTTTCCAGGAGATCAGAGTTTTGTGATTTCCCGCAAATTCTTTTAATCTGGAAATCTCCTTTGTCTTATCCAGAGACAACATCGGTGATTCGTGTCTTTCTTTTGGAAGTTCACTGATGACCTCATATCCTACATTTACAGTAGGGCTGGCTGCCAGAACAATTCCTGTCTCTTCTTCCAGCGCCTTCAGTTCATCATACAGGGCATCATATTCATAGTTGCTCATGATCTCCCTGGCTTCCTGATAGTAAGCCCTTCCGGCTTTATTTAAAAGAGCTACAAGCTCCTGCATTCTTTTTTTCTTATCCATGTAATTCCCCTATCTTCCGGCTTCCTGATTCCATCTGACAGATTCGTTTGAGGAATCTTTGATCAGATCATACAGTTCGTTCAGTTCCCGATCTGTCAGTTTTCTATATTCTCCGGGTTTCAGATTTCCAAGTTCTATATTCATGACTCTTTCTCTCAGCAGTGTTTTCACTTCATATCCAAGAGCTTCACACATTCTTCGAATCTGTCTGTTCAGTCCCTGTGTGAGAATGATCCTGAACGTAAATTTCCCAATTTTTTCCACCTTGCATGGTCTGGTCACCGTATCAAGTATCGGAACACCCTCGCTCATTTTCCTGAGAAATTCATCTGTTACCGGTTTGTTGACCGTAACCTTGTATTCTTTCTCGTGACTGTTTCCAGCTCTCATCATTTTATTGATGATATCTCCGTTGTTCGTCATAATAAGAAGTCCTTCCGAATCCTTGTCCAGTCTTCCTGCATACGTGATCCTCACCGGGTATTTTAGAAAACGGACGATACTGTCCCTCTCTCTTTTTTCTTCTGTACAGACAATTCCTCTCGGTTTATTGACTGCAAGTACCACCATCTCTTCTTCATGGGAAATACATTTTCTGCCGACTTTAACCGTCTGTCCGGGTCTCACTTTCGTTCCCGGCACTGCTTTCTGACCGTCTACAGTCACAATTCCCTGCTCGATCAGTTTGTCCGCCTCACGTCTGGAACAGACACCTGCCTCGCTAAGATATTTATTTAAGCGTACTTCTTCTCTTTCATCTCTTGCAAGATACTGCTGCTTCATTTTATTCGTCAAAATAATACTCCTTATCCTACGGGTTGTCCGATTATTTTACTTCTTTTATATTACTTATTTCCATATCAAAAGTCAAATTCTAATGCATTTTAAAACTTCCTATGATATACTGTAACACACGATGATCATCACTATTTTTTAGGAGGTTTTTATGTTAATCCTTTCATTAGATACCAAAAAATGCATGAACGAACTACTTCTTTCTTCTGCATTTGATTCTTTTCTTTTTATTGAAGGTGATATCACTACCTTCAATACTTTCCATATAAACGGACGCCTGAAAAAAGAATTCTTCCGTCAGGGACTGGAAGAAGCGGATATTCCGGCAAGAGAATACTCTTTATGGAAAGAGATGCGCGATTTCTGCTTTTCCATCATTAAAGGAAAACGCACACCATTGAATTTTCATTTTGTATTTTCCTTATCTGAACCAAATATCGCACGTCTGCTTCAGCAGGAAGAACTTTCCTTCCTCCCGAACGATGTTCAGGGTCTCTATCTGAATTTCAAATATGACGGCACACTTCTCACCTGTACAACAGGTACATCCATGAATCTTTTCACCCTGGATAAGTCATTGGAATATGCATGGGATAAAATGGCCCGCCGCATATTCGCCAAACACGAAATTCCTTTCGAACTTATGGACTGACATGCAACGGGCCATTGATCATATTCTATTTAGTTAATAACATCATAATGTCATTGCTGCGTTTCACAAATGCAGTCATCTCTTCAGGTGACAGCGGTTTATGTGCAAGCATTGCAAGGTCATATAACTGATGACAGATCATATCTGTATTTTCTTCATCTTTATGCTCTACCACATACTGAACAAGCGGATGGTTTGCATTCAGGATCAATGTAGATTCTGAACCGAACATGGCAGGATCCATATTACTCATACCGTACATCTTCATCATATCCTGCATACGTCTGCTCTGTTCTGATAATGTGATCATGGCAGCGATGCTGTCGTCTTTCATTTTCTCAACATTTACATTCAGATTTTCATTTGAAAGCGCTTTGCGGAAAAGTTCTACCAGACTGTCTTTCTTCTGGTCAAACTGTTCTTTTTCTTCTTCTGAAACCTCTTCCTTGAAATGCTCTGTAAGATCGGCATCAATTCTCTGGAAACGAATGTTTTCGTTTCTCTGTTCCAGCTGGCTCACAAACGGAGAGTCGATGTTATGTGTCAGCATAACTGCATCCAGTCCCTGTTTTCTGAACATGTTGATGTACTGGCTCTGCTGCTGTTCATCTGTCACATAGTAAATTGTTGTCTGTGGCTTTTCTTCCTTGTCGTCTGTCTTCTCTTCAGCCGCTTCTTCTATTGTTCCACCGTTTTCTTCGATACATTCCTTTAAAGTCATGTATTTATGATCCAGGTTCTTAAACAGGATATAGTCACTCATCTTATCACAGAATTTCTGATCTTTCAGGCATCCGAATTTGATGAACGGACTGATATCATCCCAGTATTTTTCGTATGTTTCTTTGTCTGTCTTGCACATTCCTGAAAGTTTGTCTGCAACTTTCTTTGAAATATATTCAGAAATCTTCTGTACAAATCCGTCATTCTGAAGTGCACTTCTTGAAACGTTAAGTGGTAGATCAGGACAATCGATCACTCCCTTAAGTACAAGAAGGAATTCCGGAATTACTTCTTTGATATTGTCTGCGATAAATACCTGATTGTTGTAAAGTTTGATCGTTCCTTCGATCGAATCATATTCTGTATTGATCTTAGGGAAGTACAGGATTCCTTTCAGGTTGAACGGATAATCCATATTTAAATGGATCCAGAATAAAGGTTCTTTGTAATCCATAAATACTTTTCTGTAGAAATCAATATAGTCATCTTTTGAACATTCATTTGGATGCTTTGTCCAAAGGGGTTTTGTATCGCTGATGGAAACAGGACGTTTCTCGATCTTAACCTTGTCGGAAGCCGGAGAAACTTCAACCATTTCTTTTTCTCCGTTTTCATTTTCTTTTTCTTCCATCTTTGCATCTTCATGGATATGTTCTACTACTTTATCTGTATCAAGAAGTTCGCTTTCTTCAATTGTCTCATACTCCGGCTCTGCATTTTCTTTTGATACGAAGATTTCTACAGGCATAAATGAGCAGTATTTATTTAATACTTCGCGGACTCTGTATTCATTTGAGAATTCAAGACTTTCATCATTTAAGAATAAAGTGATCTCTGTACCAACGCACTGACGATCTCCTTCTTCCATTTCATATTCTGTTCCGCCTTCACTTACCCAGTGAACCGCAGTTGCTCCGTCACGGTATGACAGAGTGTCGATATGAACTTCGTCAGCAACCATAAATGCTGAATAGAATCCAAGACCGAAATGTCCGATCATATCATCTTCTGTTGTCTTGTCTTTATATTTTTCAAGGAACTGTGTTGCTCCTGAGAATGCGATCTGTGTAATGTACTCTTCTACTTCATCTGCTGTCATACCGATACCGTTATCGATAAACTTAAGAGTTTTCTCTTCCGGATTTACAACAACCTCTATCTTTGCCTTAAAGTCATCCGGAAGCGAGTATTCACCCATCATATCCAGTTTCTTTAATTTTGTGATTGCGTCACATCCGTTTGATACCATCTCTCTCACGAAAATATCATGATCTGAATAAACCCATTTCTTGATAATAGGGAAAATATTTTCGCTGCTTATAGAAAGACTACCTTTTTTTGTTTCCATTTATATCACTCCTTAAACATAATTAAATCTCTGTTTTTCTGTCTAAAAACAATCTTAATCCCCGACCAAATAAAAGTCAATAGAAAATTAGCACTCTTTTGATAAGAGTGCTAATAATTCTGTGAAAAATATAAACTTTTTATTAAATAAGATTTTACTCTACGCTCTTAAGCGATTCGACCATGTCGATCTTCTTCAGCTTATAGAACATTACAAAGTTGACAAACAGTGAAAATCCAAGTGAGAACAGAAAACTGTAGAGATAACTCTGCCAGTGGATCTGTCTTCCGAACATCGCCTCATTCACCTCAACCGTGAGGATTACAAATCTGTGAAGGATGTTTCCAAGTCCCATACCAACCAGAGAACCGATCAAAGTCAACATGATATTCTCTCTGTATACATACTGTGCAACTTCCATGTCATAGAATCCCAAAACTTTAAGAGTTGCAAGTTCTCTCTTTCTTTCATTGATATTGATATTGTTCAGGTTATATAAAACTACAAACGCCAGCATACCTGCTGAAATGATCAATACAACGATGACAAGGTTCAGACTCTTCAGCATATCTTCCAGACGTCCTTCCAGGCTGCTCGTGTAAGATACATTCATGACATCTTCAAATTTTAACAGCTCTGTTCCGACCTTCTCTGCATTTCCGCTTCCGCTTTTTCCTGCACTGTAGATGATACTGTTATATCTTGGTTTTGCTCCGTAGAGATCTTCGTAGACATCCGCGCTCAGATACAGGTAATGTCCCAGATAGTTTTCACATATCTTTTTGATCTTAACGGTTTTATCTCCATGGTCCTCATCTTCAATGGTAACCTCGTCTCCCGGTTTAACACCGAGAACTTTGGCGGCCTTTTCAGTCAGGATCACTTCATTTTCTTCCAGTAGATATTCTTCGTCTGTCACACGATTTCTAAAACTCATGAAATCCTGTACCTTCACTTTATCTTCAGGCACAGTGACATAGACACTCTGCTTCTTATCTCCTGATTTAACATCTGTCTTGAACATCCTTGTCTGCATGTATTCATCAACAAGTTTATTTTCTTCAAGAGAACTCAGGATTTCTTTTCTTTCTTCTCTCGGCATTTCGTCATTCATAAATGCCGTTGCCTCATAATACTGAATCTTTCCGTACTGAAGATCTGTAATCTCATAGATACAGTCTTTCAAACCGAATCCAACGACCATAAGAGCCATACAGCCTCCGATTCCAAAGATCGTCATAAAGAAACGTTTCTTGTAACGGATCAGATTTCGTATAGAAGACTTCCATGTAAAGTTCAGTCTTCTCCACAACCAGCCCACTCTTTCAAGGAAGATTCTCTTACCCTGTTTCGGTGACGGCGGTCTCATCAGCTGTGCCGGCTGAGCTTCCAGTTCCTTATAGCAGGCAAGGATCGTAGCCAGCAGTGTACAGAATACAGCGATCACGGTAGCCTGAACCGCATAGCTTAAATGATACGGAATCACAATATCAGGAATGTGCTGATACATGATCTTGTATGCAAAGATAATGATGAACGGGAAGATTTTTTCTCCTAACAGTACACCAAGAAGACTTCCTCCCAGCGTTGCGAGCAACGCATAGTAAACATATTTCTTTGCAATAGAAACTTTATCGTACCCCAGCGCTTTCAAAGTACCGATCTGAACTCTCTGTTCCTCTACCATTCTTGTCATGGATGTCAGACTGATAAGAGCTGCTACAAGGAAGAAGAGAACCGGAAATACTTTTCCAATGGCACGCATACGATCCGCATTTTCTCCGTATCCGCTGTAATCAGGAAGAGCCTCTACCCTGTCCTGAATATACCACTTCGGATTTTCAACCTTTGCGAGTTTATCCTCTGCATCTACCATATCCTGTTTCGCCTCGATGAGCATCTGTTCACCGTCTGCGATCTGCATTTCTCCATCCTTGATCTGCATCAGGGCTTCCATTGAAGCCTTCTGATATTCTCCTTTACCTTCCAGTAATTCCAGTTCGCCTTTTGACAACTCTGATTTACCGATGATCAGTTCGAATTCCTTGGTTCTGAGTGTTTCTCTCACTGCATCCAGCTGTCTTTGTCCTTCATCCAGCTGAATACGGGCTGCCTCAAGATCTTTATATCCCTGCGCGATCTGGGCCTTTCCCTTTTCGATTTCATCACCTTTTGACAGCAGTTCTTTTCTGGTCTTATGAAGTTCGGCCTCTCTTTTGTTCAGATCTTCGATCTGTTTATTGTTATTTTCGATATTTCTCTGAATCGCTTTTCTTGATTCCAGAAGAATCGATGCGTCTATGTATTTTGAACTTGTCTTGATACTGTTCAGCTCTCTCTGCAGTTCTGTCTGCTTATCTGAAAGAGACTGATATCTGCTGATAAAGGCCAATTCATCCTGACTTAAGACTTCTCCCGCATTTTGTCTGCGGATCAACGCATCATATTCTGCCTTGTCTGCCTTTAAGGTACTGTCATTCTGACTGATCTGCCTTTCCAGTGTATCCACTCTGTCAAGCATGGAACGATAAGGTTCCAGCTTCTTATCGTTTTCCTGCAGTTCTTTTTTATAGTCTGCATCATTTGCTTCCAGACGAGCCCTGGACTTGTCAAACTGTCCCTGCATTTCATCCATCAGCTTAATGGCCGGACCATAGATCGCCTGATACTGCTGCTCGCCTTTTTTCAGTTCGATCTCGCTCTGCTGAAGTTTTGAAAGTCCTTTTTCATACTCTCTCCGCCCCGCGTCGATTTCTTTCTGTTTCTCATCCAGCTGTGCTTTTGCAGCCTGAATCTGTGCTTCTCCCTGCTGAATCTGATTCTTTGATTCATTCAGTTTGTTTTCACCCTGCTGCATCTTGTCTTTCGCGGCGTCCAGTTCTTTCTGTGCCGTGGTCTTCGCTGTATTCAGCTCCGTCTTTGCATCCTCCAGACGTTGTTCTTCGTCCGCTATCTGCTCTTTTGCATCCTCAAGTTCTTTTCCCGGTCCACCAACGATTTCTTCTCTTCTCGCCTCACAGCGCTCATCTTTGATCTTTTCCAGAGCATCCTTCGCCTCAACCGTCAGATCATCATATTCATCTGTAAACACGGTGGTATCAAACGAATCTTCCACACGAGCATATGCCTCAGTATACACGTCCATATTAAACGAAGATTTGTCCACCGCAATAAACCCGCTGACTTCACCGTTTCCGATCATACTGCTTCCACGGCTGAAAGAAATATAAAGCGGACTGTTTCCGATTCCAACGACCGTGTATGTATCTGTCGCAAGACTGTCGGAAAGGGGCTGGTCATCACCCGATTTGAAAGTAATTCGGTCTCCGATCTTAAACTTCTTATGTTGAAGGAAATCTTCATCAATAAGACATTCTCCTTCTTTTACCGGCAGTCGTCCTTCCACAACATTAATCTTGTTAAATGTGTCCTGCATTGACATAACATGAACTACTTTTTCCGTATCTCCGGTCGGACACAATACATCTTTACTGTATCCTCCCTCAACGCGTTCTATACCGTCAACCTGTTCCATCGATCGGATATCTTCTTCAGACAATCCCATGGTACCCATGACTTTGATATCCATCAATTCTGAATCATCAAAGTATTTATCTCCCGAGATGCGCATACTTGGCTCAGAAGAACGGATTCCGGAATAAAACGCAACACCGAGCATAACAATAAAGAATATTGAAATAAATCGTCCCAGTGTTTTCTTTATTTCCATCACAAATTCTTTTCGTAATACATTTTTCTTCATAGCTTCACTACCATTCTATTGTTTCTACCGGTACCGGATCCGGGTTACATGTGATCGTTGCAACTTTACCGTTTTTCATTTTGATCACTCTGTCTGCCATCGGTGCGATCGCTGTATTGTGCGTGATCAGGATAACTGTCATTCCTTTCTCACGACATGTGTCCTGTAGAAGTTTAAGGATTGCTTTTCCTGTGTTATAATCCAGCGCACCTGTAGGCTCATCGCAAAGAAGCAGTTTGGGATTCTTTGCCAGTGCTCTTGCGATAGAAACTCTCTGCTGTTCTCCTCCCGATAATTGAGCCGGGAAGTTATTCAGCCTCTCCCCAAGTCCTACCTCTCTCAAAACTTCCGCCGCGTCCAGCGGGTTCTTACAGATCTGTAATGCCAGTTCTACATTTTCCTGGGCAGTAAGGTTTGGTACCAGATTGTAAAACTGGAATACAAATCCGATATCATCTCTTCTATATGCCGTAAGTTGGCGATTATTATATCTTGTGATATTCTCTCCGTCGATATAGACCTCTCCGCCTGTAGCCGTGTCCATACCTCCAAGTATATTTAAAACTGTTGTTTTTCCCGCACCACTGGGTCCGATCACTACAGCAAATTCTCCCTTTTTGATTGAAAAATCAATCCCGTCTGCAGCTGCGATCTCCACTTCACCCATATGATAAATTTTACGGACATTATTCATTTCGACAAATTCTTTCATCTTCAGCGCCCCTAACCTATGCTTAATATTATGAAATGTTCACACAATAATAATAACACATGTATTTTAATAAAACTACAAGATTATACTTTCTTTATATTTGTACTTTCGTCAATTTTACGACAATTTACTTTGATTTTTTTTGTGTTTTGTTACTTTTTTCACTTACTTGTAAATATGTACAAGAAATGGTTTTATGACCTCATACTTTTGTTTTGTTTGTTAATTTACTTATTTTTAAGCCCATGTTACTATAATATTGTCAAAAGGAAATATCCTTTGACGTAAAATGACGATAACAGTATTTTGATACTTTTTATTTTCATTTCTCCTTTAATGAAATAATAAGAAAAGGTAGCTTACAACATTCCCCCGAATATGTGTTGTAGGCTGTTTTTTCGTTTAGAGAAAAAAGCGGACACCTCACTGTGTCCGCTTTTCCTATCGATTATAAAATTCGTCATAATCCTCATTGTAAATAATCTGACTTGGCACGATCCTGACCGATACATCCTCTGTATATACAGACATTCCGTTCTGAAGAACCACATTTAAATATTCTGACTCATCTTCATACTCTCCTACCCATATATAATTCTGCATCACCGAATCATAAAAATTATATTCATATACGAACTGTCCGTCCCCTTCGATCACCTTCAGATCATATACTCCTGCCGGAAAATCGCGTCCGACAATATAGTCTCCGTTAAGTTCAAATGACTCCGTATTAACATTTGCATACCCCTCTGAGATCATCGGCTGTGCATTGTCCGTCACCAGGGTCACATTCATACCGTCATTGATCCTGAGAACCGCATTATTGTAAATGCGCAGATCCTCCGCATAGCTATCATCATAGAGATCTGTTGTAATATAAATAGAATTTATAGGATCATTTAATTCAAGGATTCCGCTGTTATCGTGTGACTCTACCCGATAATTCCCCTCAGGAAGATTGTATCCTCCCACATAGATTCCCGGGGATAATTCGATCGAATATGTTTCCCCTTCCTCCGGAATCTCATAAATAACATATTGATATACATCACTGAGAGACTCCTGCGTACTGGTCAAAAATCCTCCACCTACATTTTTCAGAAGAGCAAAAATATTAAAAATAAGAATCCCGATGAAAATGAAAGCGACAATCGATACCAGTCTTGCCACACCCCGCTTCTTTCTTTTTGGATATTGCCTTCGTCCCGCATATTCAAACGTATTTTTCTCTTTTGTCCTGCCGTTCTGTAACTGTTTACGTCGAGCCTCCGCATAGGCAGATCTCTGTTCTTTCGTCATTGTCTTTCCCCGCAACGGGTTTTCGTTCTCTTTATGTACATGGGTCAACGGACTGTTCTTATGATGTGTTTCACCTGTAATATATCTGGAATCATTTTTCGAATTATCAAGTCCGCAAAGAACACATCGATTATTTTCTAGTTTTCCACCACATAACTGACATCTGTTTTTCATGTTTCCCCTCTTTTCTTTCTTTTTCTACATTGTATCACAGATACTTTCCGGGTGTAAATTAAACTTACATTGAATTCATTCTCCCGTAATGATATTATTATATAAATGGAGGTTGATAAGATGAACGAAGAAAATAACACAGTAGAAAATAATATTCCGGAAGAACCTGTTTTTACCACTTCCGAGGCAACGGAATCTGAATCTGTCATCGAAGAGAACGAATTACCCCGCAGACATCTTTTTCACGCTCAGAGGGATGAGCTACAGTTTTTACGTGACAAATGGATTCTTTCCAAGATCAGCGACGACAATCTGATGGATTATCTGAAGCTGGAACAAAAGAGAAACGAAATTATGCATCAGGAAAAAGAAGCCCGGGAAAAGAGAATCATGACCGGCTTCGTACTAACCGTATCTCTGGCTGCCATTGTAGCCGTGGTGGGTCTGCTGCGTGATAATCCTACTATTCTTGTCAATATCCTCTATATTGCAGGATTTCTCGGAGCACTCTGGCTCTGGAGAAAGGAAAAAGACAAATAAGTTTCAACACATTTAAAGGAGACTTTTAAATGAATCCATTAAAATTAATGCAGCTGAAAAATATGCTTCAGGGTTTCAAGAGACGTCATCCTAAACTTCCGGCTTTCTTCAAAGATGTTTATGCCCACGGTGTCAAGGAAGGGAGTATTCTTCTATTCCAGGCGGCTTCTCCTGCAGGGACAAACTATGTTGCAAATATTCGTCTGACAACCGACGATATTGCATTCTTTAATGAAATCGAAAATCTTAACCCATAAAAAATACTGGTCAGTTATATACTGACCAGTATTTTTGTGATCTTTTACCAGAAAAGATCACTGCCGTCAAGATGTTTATGAATTCTTTCCCAATCCTGCATATTTACTTTTCCGTCACGATTTACATCTGCACACCGGAATCCATATCCCTGTAATTCCTGTGTCTCATTGAGATGTTTATATACTCTTTCCCAGTCTTTCATCTTAACGCTTCCGTCAAGTGTTACATCTCCGTAAGGATTGATTTCAACATCCTGTCTGATGCCTTCTTCTCCGACTGTGATTTCATATTCTCTAGGAGCATGATCCTTTTTGGATACGACCATCTTGTATGTTCCGACTTCCAGTCTTCCCAGTCTGTATGATGCATCATTTCCTTTTACAGTTGTGGAATATTTTGCTTCCTGACTGTCAGCTGTGAAGAGATCGATTCTGATTTCATCTTTTTCTGAGAGATAACTCTTTACTACACCCGAAACAGAAATCTTTTCATCCGGATGTGCTTCTCCGGATTTCAGAACCGGTACGTCTGCATAAAATCCACTTTCACCCTGTTCTTTGATCTCAACTTTATTCTCATCAGCACGTACATATCCGTTTGGTAACACTTTTGCAATTTCAGCTTCAGGTACTGCTTTTTTCGATCTGCCTACTTTGATATCTGCTGTTCCGACTACTTGTTCTTCTTCTGCTTTATTGATATCTAAAAATCTGAGAGTTACATCTTTCATGTCAGATAAGACATTTACTTCCACAAACTTCTGTCCGTTCTCATCCACCTGAATTTTAACCGGTGTATGATCTTTGAGTTTTGTATCTGTAGGCAGCATAATGGTCAGTTCATCCGGCGAAACTTCTTTTGTTCCTTCATTAACATAAATTTCGTCCGGTGTATCCCAACGTCTTTCAGCCTGATCTCCGTTCTCTCTGATGAATTTCACCTTAACGATTTCCTGTTTTGGATCGATAGGATCTTTCTTCATCACTTTGTCTTCCATTCTCCAAATCTGTGTTCCGTAGAACGGATTTGCTGTACCGATACATAACCAAGGATTTTCTTTATCGTTATTTGCGGCAAATACACGAAGTCCCTGATTGTACGAATCACCAAGACCACTTCTTGTAATCTGTTTAAAATGTACACCGTCTTCTGTCACATACATGTCAAATCCCGGAATACAATCCTGAAGATACTGTAATACTTTCAATAAAGCTTTTACACTTTCATTGATCTGAACACCCGTTGTATCTTTTACCGTCTCTGCCATGAATGAAGGAACTTCAGCTTTACTGTTTACGTATGCATTTACTTCTTCATTTAACAGGCAGAACTGAACTGCTGATGCAAGTTTTTCTCTTACAGATGCATCTTTAGATGGTGTAACCATATCATTGATCATTAAAAGAGCAAGATATAATGAATCCGGAGATTCTACTTCTACCATTGGTCCGTTTTCAAATAACGAAGACGGAAGTAATGATTCAGATTTTTCATTTACTACATCTTTCAGAAGACCTGCTTCTTTTCTTGCTTCATAGAAGCTCTTTGCGTCAAGAATACTCTGAGCAAGTTTTACTTCTTCATTCTCTTTTACTTCTTCTTTAAGTTCTTCTTTTGCTTCTTCTTTTACTTCTTCCTTTATCTCAGCCTTTTCCTCGTCTGCCTCGTTTTTCTTCACATCAGGCACTTTTTCATCTGGGAGTGCCAGTGTTGTCGGCTGAACTATTTCAGAATCTTTGTTCTGCTCCACAAGTTCTTCTGCATATTTTTCAATCTCCTGAAGACCTTTTTCGAGTTTTTCTTTCTGCTGCTGAGACATTGCATCTTTTGCGGCATCAGCTAATGGATAGAGAATTGCTGTCTCATCAAAAGTACCAAGATATAATTTATCATTGAATACTTTTGTCTGCCAGATATACTGGTTTTCTCTTCGTCCGAATCCCGATTCATTGATTCCCGAAACAGCTACCGGGAACGCCTTTGTCGGCTGACCCATTACCTTTTCAATATCTTCATTTTTATCCATTCTGTAAAGACTTACAGACTGTTCGAGATTTCGTGCAAGATAATCAAATTCCATTCCTGTCATATTCAGGAAAGCAATCTGAGTATCTGTGTATTCCCCAATATAAAGTTTATCTTTGAAAACTACCATATTGCAGGCGCTGCTTCTTTTACGTTCAGGATCAATACCAAATGGATATTTGGCACCGTCTTTTTTATCTCCAACCAGTGGTTCCCATGTCCATGCTGTAGGATCATCCACTGAATTTGGATGTGCCTTTGTTCCTTCATCAAATGTTCCTGTAATAATTGCAAATGACTGCATTTCGTCAATTACCTGAACAGGATTTCCGTCTTTATCAAGAACTACATTTCCGTCTTCGTCTTTCTTTACATGTGTTCCACCGTTGGCTTCAGCAATCTCAGGAGTTCCTGTCGCAATTGCCACATATAATTTGTCATTAAACTCAACCATTTCCCAGATAGAGCCGCCCATGATACTGTCCTGAATACGGCATGCCGGATAACCGAGAAGTTCTCCCGGAATTTTTTTCTCTACATCTTCCCATGCAGATGCAATCTTTGTGAACTGACCTGAAGAAGGATCATTTGAAACTGCAATATATGGGTTTCCATCAATACCAACCGTACTGATTACAAGGTAATCTTTGTAAACAGAAATACCTCTGATTGTAGGGCAGATCTTCTTTTCGAGTGATTCGGCCCATGCCTGCCCAGGTCCGCCCGGATGGTTTCTGATAGATGGATCCTGATAAACGCACTGGAATGCATCTGTTTTTGGATCAACTTCATAAATACTTGGAAGATGATTTACTGATCCACAGAAGTATAATTTATCTTTGTATTCTACGGCACTTCTAAAAGAAGTCTCTAATCCGTTTTTTGCACCTGACATGATGATCTTAACTTCACCTGTCTTTACATTGATCTTGGAAAGTGTACTTCCAGGTTCCTGCTCATCAAATTCTGCAGTATAAAGATCTCCACCATAACTCTTATCAAGCTGATCTCTTGAGAATTCCACTCCCAAAAGCTCTCCTGTGGTCTTTGTACTACTGAAAAGAGTACTTACATACATCCAGTCGCCATAAGCAAATCCTGCCCATGAATAAGTCTGCCCACGATCTCCCTGACCTTTTGCGTCAGGATGTGTTCCAGGAGCCTCTACCCTTTTA
>SAMEA104404100__coassemble_2400_pt1 | contig 14310 bp, 13 predicted proteins | sample SAMEA104404100__metabat2_low_PE_078 | metagenome-assembled genome bin SAMEA104404100 (sample SAMEA104404100) | Balaenoptera acutorostrata
AGGAGCCGGTCTTCCACCTCTGTATGCACTGATCATCTGTGGCTGTACAATAAGTGCTGCGCAGTCTCCGTTTTCATCTTTTTCAATTTCTGTAGGTGCAAGTAATGTAAGAAGTTCAATACCTTCTGTTACAGCTGATTCGATTTCTGATTCGAGGGCTGTCATATCGTCCTGACGTCTTCTATATACAATACATACATCTTTTGCTTTACATCTGAGAGCTGTTCTGGCAGCATCCATTGCTACGTTACCACCACCGATAACAACTACACTCTTACCTGTGTAGTCAGGCATGATTCCGTCTCCAACTCTGTCAAGCATATCAACAGCTGATTCAACATTTCCTGCATCAATTCCGCCAAGGCGTAATTTCTTACCAACCTGAGCTCCGATGGCTACGAACATTGCATCATAGTTGTCGTGTAATTCCTGGATTTTTTCTTTTGTATCGATATGTTCTTCATATCTTACTTCGATATCTCCTGCTGTAAGAATAGCATTGATATCTTCATCTAATCTGTCTTTAGGGAAACGATAGTTCGGGATACCGTATCTGAGCATTCCTCCTAAAGCTTTATGTCTTTCAAATACTACAACTTTATGTCCCATTAATCCAAGGTAGAATGCGCATGTAAGACCTGCAGGGCCTCCTCCTATTACAGCGATCTTCTTACCTGTAGCTTTATTTGGCTTTGGAACCGGAACAGTGTCAGCTGCCACCTGATCTACTGCATATTTCTTAAGTCCTCTGATGTTGATAGATGCATCGATAAGGTTTCTTCTACATCTTTCTTCACATGGATGTTCACAGATCATAGCACATGCTGTAGGGAACGGGTTATCCTTACGGATCATGTTGATCGCTCCTGCATAATCTCCTTCAGCAATAAGGGCAATGTATGCCGGGATATTAACATGTGCAGGACATAGATTTACACAAGGAACTCTCTGTCCTCTGTCCTCCGGACAGGCATGATTCTTGATATGACTTTCGTATTCGAGTTTGAAGTTGTCAAGACCCTGTAATACGTTTGCTGCTGCCTGATATCCAATCGCACAGTCAGCTGTTTCATAGATCATTGTTGCAAGGTTTCTCATCTGATCGAGAGTTTCCATAGTTGCATCACCTTCGAGCACGCTCTCAAGTAATGTCTGAAGCTGTGGAAGTCCGTCACGACATGGAACACATTTTCCACATGTCTGGTTCTTTGATGCGTTAAGCATTGACAGCTGTACTGTTAATGGGCATGTTCCAGGTGGATATACTTTGACTTGTGTCTCAAATTTATCCAGCACTCTGCCGATATGTACGTCACAGCTGTTTGAATCGGCCAAAAATATTTTGCTCATATTTTTCCTCCTGTTCATAACTAACAAAAATTCATTCTAAAAAAGCGCAAAAATGTTCATATACTTACTTTTAATATATTCATATTATATTGTTTTCTGATACTTTAAAAATAACCAAATAATTTTAAAATGAGGATACCAGTTTTACTTCCCATGTATTTAAAAAACGACAATATTTTCAAAAAACTCAAAATGTTATCTCGATTATTTCAGAAATCATATAGGAAAACAGGCGTTAAACTATGGTTATGAATTTTTTTGATATCTTTATTTAATAATATTTTTAGATACCAGTTTATTTTTTGACCAAAATATATAGTAAATTCCTTAATTTTATTATGTTTTTATGTAAGAAAATCCTATACTATGATAATTTTTGGACAATGTTATTGAGGTTTTTCTATCATTTTAGGATAGTTTTTGTCATTTTTTATACCCCTTTTGGTGATGCGATGTGGACTCTTCTTTTGTGCAAAATGCCAATCTGGTACCTTTACTTCGACTATCAAATCTATTATACTATTTTTTGATACCTGTTATTTTATCTGTTTTATTTGAAATGAGGATACCAGAACATGCTTATATACAATTTTAATGAAAGAAAAAACCTTTCCAAGTACGAATATCTGTATCAATGCCTGAGAACAGACATTTTAAACGGTACTCTGACGGAAGGTATGAAGATGCCGTCCAAGCGTGCACTGTCTGTGGCGAACAATGTCAGCCTCACCACTGTCATGAGCGCCTATGAACAGCTTTTAATGGAAGGATATCTTGTATCGAAAGAGCGCAGCGGATACTATGTTGCCTCTAATTTTATTCAGAACCTGAGATATCAGGATGTGGCGATCACACCTCCGGGACCCGAATTTGAAGAAGACTGGCAGGCTGACTTTGCCTCCAACTCCATTGTATATGAACGTTTCCCTTTCGCCACATGGACAAAGGTTATGCGCCAGGTCCTGTCGGACTACCATGTCGAATTGATGAAGAGGGGAGATTTCCTCGGAAGCAAGGAACTTCGAATGGAAATAGCAAAATATTTAAGCCGTAACCGTGGAATGACTGTCTCTCCCGACTGTATCGTTATCGGTACGGGAATCGAATACCTGTATTCAAAGCTGATCCGACTGCTGCCGTCCAACTCTGTTTATACTGTTGAGAACCCGGGATATCGAAAAATTCCTCTGATCTACGATGAGCTGGGGGTTCACTGGGTCCGCACAGATCTTGACAAGGAAGGAATCAAGATGGATGACCTTCACAAAAGCGGGGCCACTGTTGTACATACTTCTCCGGAGCATCATTATCCGCTCGGCATTGTCATGTCGGCAAGAAGACGCCAGCAGCTGCTCAAGTGGCTGGAAGATTCTCCGGAACGCTACATTATAGAAGATGATTATGACTGGGAATTCCGATACCAGGGACGACCGATACCTGCCCTTTACGGAATGGACTATACAAACCGTGTTATATATATGAACACATTCAGTAAAACCCTGAGCCCGGCTATCCGAATCAGCTATATGATCCTGCCGAAAGCTCTGATCGATAAATATGTGAGCACGGCCAACTTTTTCTCCAATACTTCTTCCAATCTGGAACAGTACACACTGGCCAGATTTATAAGAGACGGATACTTTGACCGCCACCTCAACAGAACCCGTAAGTACTACAGCCAGCACGGTGAAAATCTGTTGTCTGTCATCAACAATACACCCGGATTTCCGGTCAAAGAAGTACGCAGTATGGAGTGCGGGACTCATCTTCTTGTAAAGCTGAAAACAAAGATGACTGACGAGGAGATCAAGGCAAAGGCAAGGGAGAAAGGTATCAACGTATGCTGTCTTTCCGAGTTCTGTATCGGAGACGCCTCCGCCTATCAGCACACTCTCGTACTGAACTATTCCAGCATGAATGAAGACATCATGAAAGAAAATATCCGCATCCTCGGCGAGATCATTCATTAATACATACCGACAAAATCGTGTCGATATTTTACCTTGAATTTCAATTTTCAAAGAAGTATACTTAAAATGTTAATTTTGGATTTGCAAATCCATCTAAAGAAATGGAGTGAAGAACATGCAATTATTAGTATTAGTTTTAAACAAAGTGGAACTGTTGGATCCGCTTTTGGAAGAATGGCAGGAAAACGGTCTGAGAGGTGCCACCATCCTGAGCAGTACCGGAATGGCACACGAGCTTTCACAGATTGAAGATTCTCCTATTTTTGCAACTCTGCGTCTTCTCCTTGACCCTGAACGTCAGGAAAATAAAACCATTTTTGCCGTCCTTAAAGATGAGGATATTGACAAAGCGATTGAAGTTACCCGTTCGGTAGTAGGAGATCTTACAAAACCTGACACCGCTATCATTTTTACAGTGCCGGTCAACAGAATAGAAGGGATTAATTTATAAGTATGGAAACTTTATTTTATCTGTCATTTATGCTTTTTGCCGGTCTGCTTATGGGTCGTACAGTTAAAATGATCCATCTTCCCAATGTAACAGGATATCTTCTGGCCGGACTTTTCTTCGGACCTTACTGCCTGAAGATCTTACCTCTTGATTTCGTATCGGAAATGACGATCATCTCTGATATTGCACTTGCATTTATCGCTTTTACCATCGGTGCCGAATTCAAGATGTCTTATTTGAAAAAAGTAGGACTGACGCCGATCATCATTGCTCTTTTCGAAGCATTGACAGCTGTATTCGCAGTAACGATCGCTCTTTTTGCTTTCGGATTTGATTTTGAACTCGCACTTCTTCTCGGAGCCATCGCATCCGCCACAGCCCCGGCCGCGACCATCATGGTGGTCAAGCAGTATCGTGCAAAAGGGCCTGTAACCGAGACTCTTCTTAGTGTTGTTGCTCTTGATGATGCTGTTGCCCTCATGGCATTCGGTTTCGCCACAGCCATCGTTGCAACTTTAGAAACTCCGGGAAAAGTTTCTATTCTGGCTACTGTCCTCAATCCAATATTTGAAATCTGCGGATCGATCATCGTAGGTTTCCTCATGGGAATTCTTTTTGTTATCCCTCTCAGATACTTCAAAAAAGATTCTAACCGTACAATTATCATGACAGCATTTGTACTTATGGGATCTGCTGTCGCAGATTTCCTTCACCTTTCACCTCTGCTTCTGTGCATGTGCATGGGTGCAATGCTTGCAAATATTTCATCTGCAACTACTCATATTCTAAAACTCTCGGATAATATCACACCACCGATCTTCGTTATGTTCTTTGTACTTTCCGGTGCAGAATTAAACGTTACGATTCTTCCGGAAATCGGACTGATCGGACTGGTCTATGTCATCTTCCGAGTAATCGGTAAAGTTGCCGGTGCATCTATCGGAGCATATATTATGAAAGCTCAGGATACTGTAAAGAAATACATCGGATTTGCCCTTGTGCCTCAGGCAGGTGTTGCCATCGGTCTTTCACTGATCGCATCACAGCAGATTCCTTCTTACGGTGCAACAATCCGTGCTGTCATTCTCTGTGCAACCCTGATCTATGAACTGATAGGTCCGGCCATCACAAAGACAGCTCTTCAGAAAGCCGGAGAGATCACTCTTTAATAAATGAAACAGCAAAACAGCCATCAGTTAAACTGATGGCTGTTTTTTCCCCCACAAATCTAATCAAATTTTCTATCATAAAGTAACGCTGCATTTAATACTACCAGACAGGAACCTGCATTGTGAACCAATGCTCCGGTAACCGGATTCAGTACTCCAAGTACAGACAGGGTAACCGCTACTGCATTGATACACATAGATGCTGTAATATTTCCCTTGATCGTCTTTAAAGTGCTCTTTGAAAGTCGGTTCAGATAAACAAGCTGTGTAAGATCGTCACTCATCAGTGCAATATCTGCCGCGTCTACCGCGATGTCACTTCCCATACTTCCCATGGCAACACCTGCACTTGCTGTCTTCAGAGCCGGCGCATCATTTACTCCGTCACCGACCATACATACTTTACGTCCGCTGTTCTGAAGTTCTTCTACTGCTTCAACCTTCTGGCCCGGAAGCAGTTCCGCACGGAATTCTTCTACTCCGGCCTGACCCGCAAAGTGTTCTGCGGCTCTTGCATTATCACCTGTAAGCAATACCGGGCGTACTCCCATATTCTTCAGACCGTGAACAATGTCTTTTGTCTCTTTTCGAAGTACATCGGAAAGGGCTATAACACCCAGACACTCTTTTTTATCGGCAACAAGAATGACTGCTTTACCCTGATTTTTATATTCTTCGATCACATTCTTATCTTCATCTGAAAGAACGATTCCCATATCCTGAAGATATTTTTCATTTCCACACCACAACTGTGTTCCGTTCACCTGAGCACAGATTCCTTTTCCTGCTTCCATTCGGAATTCCTGTGCTTCCTGTAATGCGATCTCTTTTCCGGCCGCATAGTCAACAACGGCTTTCGCAAGAGGATGTTCACTCTTTGCCTCGGCCGATGCCGCAAGGGCAAGAAATTCTTCATCTTTATAATCACTGCTGAAAGAACGGACATCACTTACTTCCGGCTTTCCATATGTAAGAGTACCTGTCTTATCAAATGTGATCGTATCGACACGTCCCATGGCTTCAAGAGCTTCACCCGATTTGATGATCACACCGTGTTTTGTCGCCTGACCGATAGCTGCCATGATGGATGTCGGTGTTGCAAGGGCAAGAGCACAAGGACAAAATACAACCAGTACTGTTACTCCTCGTTTCAATGCTTCCATCATTTCAAATCCAAGCGCATGGTTCACAATTACAGCTCCGATGGCAATGAGAAGTGCGATCGGTACCAGCCATACAGACCACTGGTCCGCGATTCTCTGCATCGGTGCCTTCTTCTCATCCGCCTGTTCTACAAGGTGGATCAGTTTCTGAAGAGAAGAATCTTCTCCGACCGCTGTCGCTTCAATATCAATCGTACCGAAACAGTTCATTGTTCCACAGAATACATCGTCTCCCGGATATTTATCCAGCGGAAGTGATTCTCCTGTCATGATCGACTGGTCAACCGAAGTCTCACCCGTCACGATCTTTCCGTCCACCGGTATTGTCTCTCCCGGAAGAACTCTCAAAAGATCACCTTTTAAAATCTTTTCCACAGGAATCTGTTCTTCTTCATATTTATCCCCACATTTTGTGAGTCGTCTTCCCTGAGATGGGGAAAGTGCGATCATAGCCGCAAGACCTTTGCGGGCTCTGACTACTGTCATATCTTCCAGAATCGCTCCGATTGCCATAATGAAGGCAACTTCACCTGCCGCAAACAATTCACCGATTGCAAGAGATGCAACCATGGCGATAGATATCAGAAGACACGATGAAATCCATTTCTTATAGACCAGTCTGGTAATCGCAAGATATAACAGTGGATAACCGGAAAGTACAACTGTCACCCAGGCCGGATCGATCGGGACCTCCTTACCTGTAATCATTAGTATCAGACTTGCAATTAAAAATATTCCCGATATCACTGTCATCTTCAGGCCGGAAAAATAATCACACATCTTTTTTAACATATCAAAACCTCCCTACTTGTGTAAGCAAGATATATATGGTACATTTAATTCGTTACCGAACATCTTGTTTGTTATATTATAATTTATCCTATGATAGGATAACAAGACACAAAAAATACAATATGTGCGTTAAAGAACATTTATTTCATTTTGTACGGGAGAATATATTATGGACAGAAGACAACAAAGATCCAGAAATGCTATTTTAAATGCTTTTGAAGAATTACTTGCACAGCACAATTACAATAAGATCACCGTTCAGGAGATCATCGATAAAGCCGACGTGGGACGTACCACTTTCTACGCCCATTTCGAGACAAAGGATGCACTTCTCGAGGAAATGTGTACCAACCTGTTTCACCACGTTTTTTCCGATCACCCCGAGGTGGAATCCACACATGATTTTTCCCTGTCGGAAGGAGATTCGCGAAAGATCGTGACCCATATCCTCTATCATCTGAGAGACAACGGGGCCAACATTTCCAAACTCCTGACCGGCGAGAGCAGCGATATCTTTCTTCAATATTTCATACCCTATCTCAACAGGCTTGTGGTCAACTGCCTTCTTGTCGGTATGAAGCGAAGAAACCCTGTTGTCCCGGAAGGATTTCTCCGAAATCATGTGTCGGGAAGTTTTGTCATTATGGTTCAGTGGTGGATCAAAAACGGTATGCAGGAGACTCCGGAGGATCTAACTGAATATTTCTTTGCCGTCATCGATCCTATCCTATAAAAAGTGAGGTTTTAAAATGAATAAATTAAAATGTATCAATGCTTTTCACTTGAAGATGCTCGCCATGATCTTCATGCTCTGCGATCACCTGTGGGCTACCATTATCCCGGGTAATCAGTGGCTGACAAATGTAGGCCGCCTGGCCTTTCCGATCTTTGCCTTCCAGATTGCCGAGGGCTATTTTATGACCGGAAACTTTCAGAAATATTTTAAACGTCTGTTTCTGTTCGCTCTGATCTCCGAGATTCCTTTTAACCTGATGTACGGTGGAAATATTTTCTATCCTTTCCACCAGAATGTGTTATTTACATTCTGCATCGCCCTCCTCTTCATCCGATGGATGGATCGTTCCAGAGAAAAGGGACGGTTACGATATCTGATAACTGTTGTCGCCTCCTGCTTCCTTGGATTCTTGATCGGTACTGTCACCATGACAGATTACTTTGGCTTCGGTGTGCTTACCGTATTTGTATTCTATTTCTTCCACGACATGAAACTGGGATGGATCGGAGAATTTGCCGGACTTTTCTATATCAATGCGGTCATGATGGCGGGACTTACCATTTCCTTTGATATCGCAGGAAAGGTTTTTGAAATTCCCCAGCAGTCTCTTGCACTTCTGGCACTTATTCCGATATGGATGTACAACAGAAAACAGGGACCTCACAACAAAGCGATCCAGATTGCCTGCTACGCTTTCTATCCGGTCCACATGCTGATCCTTGCTTTGATCTGGCTGTTTCTGATCAATTAAAAGACACTAAAAAAGGAAAGAAGTTCAACTTCTTTCCTTTTCTTATACTATGATACTTGATTTAAAATTTTATCAAGCCCTTCAGGCTCATCATTTGCATGCACTACAAGTTCCAGATTACGGGCTTTGCTTATTGCCATTACACCCATAATAGATTTCGCATCAACACTCATTCTTCCGCTTACCAGATCAACATCACACTCGATTTTGTTTACCGCATCTACAAATGCCGAAATGTCATCGGATTGATTAAATTTGACTGCAAATCGCATCATATTTCTTCCCTCCTGACTTTCTTGGTCAATAAAATACTTCCAATAAAAACTGTTATGATCTTCAGAACCAGCCGACAGCATAATTCTGTAAGTTTATTATAAGCACTCTATTTGAAACTTCAAGGAGTCTGATGTAATATTAACATTTTATTCACAAAACTTTAACACACTGCTCAAATCCGCTCATTATTTGACACTTATTCAAGTATTGTCAACAATTCTTTCAGGTTATCGCAGATATAATCCGAACGCTCTGCACTCTCCCTGTCCGGCCTTGTAAGATCCGGTATCAGAGTCACATTACATCCCGCTTTCCAGGCAGAAGTCACTCCGTTCGGTGAATCTTCCACAGCCATGCATTCCTTTGGATCTCTTCCGATTCTTTCGCAGGCATAAAGATAAACATCCGGATACGGCTTCCCGTTTTCCACCATAGATGCAGAGATAACCTCATCAAAAAGTTCCAGAAATCCTGTCATTTTCAGATACTCCAGCGCCTTCTTTTCTTCAGTGGCGGTCACCACAGCCACCTGATACCCTCTTTTTTTCAATTCGGAAACGGCCTCTCTGACATACGGCTTCTTTTCAATACCATATTTTTTTTATATGCTGTTCCATCAGATCTCTTCTTCTCTGCTTAATACCTGTATAGTCAAAATCTTCACCATACCACTGCTTTGTCAGTCCGACCGCAAACTTGGAAGCATAACTTCTCAAAGCATAGGCTTCCTCCAGACTCATACGGTATCCGGCCTCCCTCATAGCCTGCTGCTTGTATACGGTAAGATATTTCTCCGTATCAATGAGTGTTCCGTCCATATCAAATAATACTGCTTTAATCATACTTTACCTCTTTCATTCCAAAAAAATGGACGACTTCCCATCCGAGAAATTTCGTCCATTTTCCATTTGATATACTATACCTGTTTACAATTTTCAACCAGCCAGTCTTTTACGATTTCTTCCTTAGCCAGTCTTTCCAGTTCATCTAATGTTCCCACTTCTTTGAGTGTCTTTTTCATCACATCAACACTTTCAAATCCAAACTGCTGTACAAAGTCTTCGTATTTCTTTTCAAGTGCTTCTTCCGAAAAATCAACCTTTACATTATCAATAAGAAGGTCGAGTACCAAAATTTCTTTCACCTGATTTTTTGCAGCTTTTTCAACTTCTTTTGCAAATGTTTCTTTGTCCATCTGCATCTGAGCTTTTAAGAATTCTTCAAATTCCATTCCATAGCTCTTAGCCATGTTTTCATACTGTTCGTAAAGCTGATCCGATAATTCCTTGATATCTTCTTCCGGGTATTTCAGAACCTGGGCATTTTCCATCACTTTCTGCCAAACCTGACCTCTGACTGCTTCTTTTGCCATTGTCTCATTGTCTTTCTGGATTCCGGCTTTTACTTCTTCTTTAAATTCTTTTACTGTCTTTGATTTCTCAGAAGCTTCCTTCACAAACGCATCATTAAGTTCCGGAGCTTCTCTCATTGTAATTCCGTGTAATGTCACTGTAAATACGACCGGCTGACCGGCAAGTTCCGCATTCTGATATGGATCCGGGAATGTAAGGTTCAGATCAAATGTTTCCCCCGTATTATGTCCTATAATACCGGCCTCAAATCCTTCGATAAAATCTCCGCTTCCGATCTCAAGTTCAAATCCTTCCGCGCTTCCACCATCAAAAGCGACTCCGTCTTTCTTACCGACAAAATTGATATTTACAAAGTCTCCGTCCTGAACCGCTCTGTCTTTCACTTCTACTGTCTTCGCATAATCGTTGAGAAGTCCGCCGATCCTTGCCTCTACCTGTTCGTCTGTTACTTTAGGAATCTCCTGTTTTTCAACCTTCACTCCCTTATATTCAGTAAGTTTTACAAATTCATTTGAAAGTTCTTTTGCACAACCCGTCAAAGCCAGCACGGCTGTACACATTACTGTCGCCAGTATGATACTTCTTTTCTTCATCTCGTCACCTCTATTATTTTTTATTTTTTACAAATAAACATACTATCTCGGTTATATCATAGAATCAGAAAATTGAAAAGTGATTTTGGTCAGTTCATACTTATTTCAGACTTATATTTCAAAATTAACTTAAGAAATCTTCTGATAAACCTTCAAATCTCTTGAACTGATACATAAATTTTGTTACAATAGCTTTCGTATATAATAATGTTTGAGGAGGACTGTCCGTGAGTACACTAACAACTGTTTTATTAGTAATCCTTGTCATTCTGGTCATTGTTCTTATCGCTTTATACTTTTTCGGTAAAAAAGCTGAGAAGAAACAGGCTGAACAGGAACAGGCATTAGCAGCTTCAGCACAGCAGGTTACAATGCTGGTAATCGATAAAGGAAAAATGCGTCTTAGAGATGCTGGATTCCCTGCTATTGTAGTTGAAAATACACCAAAATACCTTCGTCGTTCTAAGGTACCGGTTGTAAAAGCTAAAATTGGACCAAGAATTATGACATTAATGTGCGACGCGTCTATATTTGCAAGCATCCCTGTTAAAAAAGAAGTTAAGGCTACAGTAAGTGGTATTTACATAACTGCAGTCAGAGGTCTTAGAGGACCTTTGGAAACACCTAAAAAGAAAAAAGGATTCTTTGCAAGATTTCGTAAGGACAAATAAAAAAGAGCTATTGGAAATTTTCCAATAGCTTTTTTTATTGTTTAATCTCTTAAAAGAATTCCGTTAGACGATGCCTTCGGCTGGATCTTCATCTTGATTTTACAGTCGGCAACCGCCTCGTCATTCATATTCAGTCCATACTCGATATCTGCATGGATCATGTGCTCATCTTCTCTGATACTGATATCACGCGTGTGAACACCTATATGCATTTTCCCGAAAGGTGTCTCATAAAAGCTGAGATTTGTCTTCCCCTTTTCGAAAACCATATGTGAGTTTGTAACCCCGCTCTTCATGATCTCAATACATGAATCGCCGGTGATCTTTATCTTATTTTTGATAACTCCGGAAAAGCCGTCAACGAGTTCATCATACAGAATATAATGCTTCCCGTTCTTCCAATAATAACTGGCCGGTGTGATCACTTCGATCGGTTCATCCTCTTCGGTGACCTGATCTGCCATTGCTACCGTATGCAGTCCGGAAATCGTTAACAATACGTCTTGTTTCATATTTTTTCCTCAGAATATTAAATTGACAACAATTTTGAAACATTATACTGATACTGTGAAATATCCTTCTTCATCTCAAGAGCTTCGTGAATGTCGAAATCTGTGTATTCGCCGTGTTTGTATGCGATCACTCGATTTGTCTTTCCTTCGATCAGAAGATCTACGGCCTTTGCACCCATTGTAGAAGCATATACTCTGTCTTTACATGTCGGATTACCACCGCGCTGCATATGTCCTAAGATACTGGCTCTTGTCTCCATACCTGTTTCTTCTTCAATTCTCTTTGCCATGTTGAGAGAGTCGCCAACGCCTTCTGCATTGATGATGATATAATGTTTTTTCCCTCTTTTTCTACATTCAATAATGTCCTGTACGATCTTATCTTCGTTGAAATCGTGTTCTTCAGGAAGCAGGATTCTCTCTGCTCCGTTGGCAATTCCACACCAGAGTGCGAGGTAACCTGCATCACGTCCCATAACTTCAATGATACTGCAGCGTTCATGAGATGTTGATGTGTCGCGTACTTTATCGATAGCTTCCATAGCTGTATTTGCAGCTGTGTCAAATCCAATCGTATAATCTGTACATGCAATGTCAAGGTCGATCGTTGCAGGAATTCCGATTGTATTGATTCCTAAGTTAGAAAGACTCTGAGCACCTTTGAAAGATCCATCTCCTCCAATGACAACAAGACCGTCAATACCATATTTTTTACAAATAGCTGCTGCGTTCTGCTGTCCTTCTACTGTGCGCATTTCTTCACATCTTGCAGTCTGAAGAATTGTACCACCCCTCTGAATTTTTTCAGACACATCACCTGCACTTAAATCTATGATTTCTTCGTTGAGCAGACCTGAAAAGCCTCTACGGATACCGCGAACTCTTAAGCCTTTACCAATAGCTGTTCTTACAACTGCACGAATTGCAGCGTTCATACCCGGAGCGTCGCCTCCACTAGTCAGTACTCCTATCGTTCTTATTACCTTGTTGGCCATGATTATTCCTCCGTCTCTTCTGTCGTTCATTTTTCCAAACCTCATTGTAAACTATTTATCAATCTTTTTCAATGTGTTTTTCTACCACTTTTACACAGGTTTTTCCATAGCAATTCAACAGTTTTTCTAAAATTAAAGGCTCGATCTTGATATTCCTGTTCTTAGGAAGTCTCTTGACCGCTCTCTCTGCTCTGCAGTAGATTACAACCTCATCATTTCCTTCACTCTGGGCAAGCATTTCGTATAATCTGCGCTCGTCCGTAAGGAATGCGGCCTTATCACTATATTGTATCCATAATTCCCGTTTTGTCTGCTCAAACGGAATGATTTTTTCGCAGATCAGTTTACTTGGGCTGTCATCCTCTTCCGATACTCTTCCTTTTATGAATACTTTATTGTCTTCCTGCAGATAAGCCTGATTTTTCTCATAATCTCTCGGGAAGATTACGACTTCCACCGTGCCCATCAGATCCTCTATCGTCAAAAATGCCATGGTCTGATTGTTCTTGGTATATTTTATGGTCTTTTCCGTTATAATACCACCAACAATTTCTTTTGCTCCGTCATGTACCTTTGTGTGTCCCGTCTCTTCGTCGATCTGGAAATCCAAAGTCGTGGCGGAAATATTTTTTCTCCACTTCTCTTCATACTCTTCCAGAGGATGTCCGCTGACATAAATTCCAAGAACTTCCTTCTCGTACGCGAGCAGTGTTTCTTTCTCATACTCACCGACATCCGGAAGAGAGATCTCAAAATCTTTCTTGCAGTCGTCGTCCACAAAATCAAACAGAGACATCTGGCCTGTCATGGAAGATTTTCTCTCCTGGCTGACCTGATCCATGATGCGCACATATACCATCATATGCTGTTTTCTTGTTCCTTTCAAACCGTCGAAAGCCCCTGATTTAATAAAACTTTCCACCGTTCTTTTGTTGACTTCCTTTCCGGAAAGTCTTTCTGTGAAGTCCTTCAGATCTCTGAAAGGTCCTCTTTCTTTTCTCTCCTCGATGATTCCTTCGATCACCGGTTTCCCGATGCCCTTGATCGCGGCAAGACCGTATCGGATATTTCCTTTATCTACCGAGAAGCTTCCCACTCCTGTATTGATGTCCGGCGGAAGAAGGGAGATTCCCATCTGCCGACAGCTGTAAATATATTCTGCAACCTTGCCCGGATTGTCGATCACGGAGGTCATAAGCGCAGCCATATATTCTACAGGATAATAATATTTAAGATATGCTGTCTGATATGCGACTACCGCATATGCCGCAGCATGTGATTTGTTAAATGCATATTTGGCGAAATCGATCATATCATCGTAGATCTTATTTGCCACGTTTTCCGGGATTCCGTTTGCCACACAGCCAGGGATTCCTTCTTCTTCATTTCCGTAAACGAAGTTCTGTCTCTCCCTCTGCATGACATCGCCCTTTTTCTTACTCATGGCTCTTCGCACCAGGTCACTTCGGCCGAGAGAGTATCCCGCAAGATCTCGAACGATCTGCATA
>SAMEA104404100__coassemble_2422_pt1 | contig 14167 bp, 12 predicted proteins | sample SAMEA104404100__metabat2_low_PE_078 | metagenome-assembled genome bin SAMEA104404100 (sample SAMEA104404100) | Balaenoptera acutorostrata
GCAATAAATAATCACCTTGTTGTGTGTAACCTTTTCCGGTGCTTTCATAAATTGATTTCATAAGATTTTCCTCCGTTTCATATTTTGTATCACTATGATAACGGATATTTATTTATAAAACGAATGTGTCGATTGCACATAGAAAAAGGCACTATCCTTTCGAATAGTGCCTAATCAACCTTGTAATGCCTGTAAATATTAAGTTTTATAATACTGCCTTATAAGTACAGGGCTTTCTGCGAGTCTTCTTTCTTCTCCATCTCCCTACTTCAGCATATCCACTGCGCTTTCCATCATATGGATCGCCACCTCGTGATTTGCCTCCAGCAGGTTATAAAGTTCATCCTGGCTGAGTACAGCCCTGTTGATGTTCTCCGGGATTTCTCCATTTTCGTCGGCATCAAGATCAAGCATCCTCTGCTCACTTGACAGGTAGTCCTTCAGCTCTTCAAACTCTTCTCTTCCACCGTCAAGTTCATCCAGAAGTTCCTCTAATCTGTCCGTCAGCTCCTGCCTTTTCAGAAGAAACTTCGACATCCTGTCTATCTTGATCGCTCTTTCTGTTGTAAAGTTGTCAGTTTCACGCGAAACCATATTTTCTTTAATTTCTTTATCTTTCATAGTTCTTCCTCTCATTTCTCAATGGATACGACTGCCGGGACATCGGCCCTCATCATATCTATAATCAGTTTACGGTACTGTCCCTGTATCCCTTAACAAGTCTGCTGCTTTACAATCACATGGTCAAAGGCACCTTTGTGATAAATAACAGGCCGTGTCTGACGCTTGCCATTTGAATCACGAATAAAAAATGCGATTTGTTCAACACCGGTTTTTTCATAGTAGGGATTCGTTTTAATTTCGATTTGTTCCATATTTTTAAAGGGGATCAGTTCATAACTGGCTGCTAAACCGGTTCGGATAACAACCCCTTCTTCAACAATCTGATACCCATGTGCCACGTAATTGCAGATTGTCATCAAAACAGAAAGGGCTACCATAATATAAGTTGCAATATTAACCATTGGGATCGTATAATCAACGATCAAACCAACAGGTAAAAGGATAAATAAATTTCTCACCAGAAAATACCATATTACTGCAATCGGACGGCGGACTGCCTCCCGGTATAATGGAAATTCCGGTATAAAATTTTCTACAAATCCCGGGATCTGATCTTTTTTCATAAACAGACAGAGACTACTTGAATTATCCGTAATACCTATTGTTTCAACTTTTACATATTGATAACCGAAGATTTTCGATAGAATAGTCTGTTTCGTGCTGATTGATACAATGTTTTTCACCGGAATCATATATTCCGTCTTATGAGTTAAACCATACGATAAATAAATATTTTTATCAGACCTGCCAACAATAAAATTAAAACTTTTATTATACTGCTTCAAAATATCATAAATAAAAAGTAAAGCCGGTAGAATACCGATCGCTAAATCTGCCGGGCGGAATGAAAAGTCAATATACTGTCCATATACACAAACTACGCCAACTGCAATCAGGGCCACGACAATTAATGATCCCAATGAATCTAACAGAATGTGTTTCGTGGTATCCTGAATTGAAAAATGTTTTTCAGATAAAAGAGCTTCAGGTTTATTCTCCTGTACCTGCAGAATATCCTGCTTCTCCCTGTTATGTACCTGTGCCGATTGTTTACGTAAATCATTGATCATGGCCTGAAAGCTGACCGCCTGATTTTTTTCTAAAACAATAGCAAAATCATCATCTTCTGCTGTTGTTGCAGTATTAATATCAATAGTCACCTTTTTCAGTCCCAGCAAACGGGCAAACAAAGAGCTGTCCAGAGTTACATTCGTAATATTTTCCAAATTTGCATGTCTTGACTTTTTATTAAAAAGAGTTCTCTTTTGATAAAAAATTTCATTCTGATCTAGTGTAATATATGTGTTTTTCCATATAAAAAGATTACGCAGAGCACTAAATATCATCGCAACAATTAGGAATCCGCAAATCCCTGCGATTAATAATATCTGTTCACTGTCAGAGGTATCTACTTTTTTTAGTAAATGAATGGTCTCTATAATGTCGTTTAAAAAAAGGATTAATAAAAGTATTAAGGGCTGGATCAGGCCATTGATAATAATTAATTTACTATTATGGAAAACCTGCTTAGATGTTTCTTGTTTCATTTTATCACCAACTTTAACTGTTTAAAACCTGCATTTTCGCGGCTATTGAATCTTCCTGAGCAAATTGATTAATAATTTCTTTTAAATCAGATACCAGCTTTTCAGCAACTTCCCGCTCAAGATATTCAATCTCTAATTCGCCGCCTGCTGTAATCAGATTAATATTGGCAAGTTTAAAGTGACGGTTAATAAAACCTTCTGACAGTTCAACCTGCTGTATTCTTCTAATAGGAATCATTGTGCGGGACACAATAAATACTCCGGTTATATACTCCACACTTTCACCGGTAATACGATATTTTTTATGTTTAAAACCAATAGTAAAGTCTAAAATCCATTCTAAGATTATATAAATGATTGCTATGGATTTAATAATTTCTACTACATTCCGGACAGTTTCAGGAATTTTAAAAACACAAATTATGAAACTTGCCACCGTTACAACAACTATGGCGATAACAGCATAAACCGCCTGCCTGATCATTAAACTTTTACGGGCATTTTTACTTAGATTGATATAGTCCATATAGCCTTCTCCCATTTTATTTTTTTAGATTATACACAATAAAATGGTCCTAAATCAACACAATCATTTATTCTTCATAATTCTTAAGAAATACTACAAAAAAAGACTCATATTTCTATGAGCCTTCCTTTGGTATCTATTTATTCGATTAATCGATGAAAACGATTGGTTTGATAAGATCCTTCGGTTTGTCTTTCATAAGTAAAAGAGCTTCTTCTACTTTGTCAAATCCGTGGAACTTATGTGTAACAAGGCGTCCCGGATTGATACGTCCTGTTTCAATAAGAGAGATTAATTTTTCCATACGTAATCTTCCACCAGGCATTAATCCTGCTGCGATCTGTTTGTGAGCCATTCCGCATCCCCATTCAACACGTGGGATTTTGATGTAGTCGCCTTCTCCGAGGTAGTTTACGTTTCCGATTCTTCCGCCCGGTTTTAAAACTTTGATTGCTGTTTCGAATGTATCGTTGTCTCCACCTGCGATGATGACTTTATCTACACCCTTACCGTTTGTAAGTTCCATAACCTGATCTTCAATGCTTCCGTTTTTGTAGTTGATGATATGTGTAGCACCGAATTCTTTTGCGATCTCAACACAGTTTGGACGGCTTCCAACTGCGTAAATTTCAGAAGCGCCTCTGATTGCTGCACCTGCTACTGACATAAGACCAACAGGTCCGATTCCGATAACAAGAACTTTGTCACCGAACTGAACGTCAGCTAACTCTACTCCGTGGAAACCTGTAGGTACCATGTCGCAAAGCATAACGCCTGATACATCATCGATTGATTCCGGTAAAATTGCAAGGTTACCATCGGCATCGTTTACATGGAAGTATTCTCCGAAAACTCCGTCTTTGAAGTTAGAGAATTTCCATCCTGCAAGCATTCCGCCTGAGTGCATTGAATATCCTGCCTGTGCTTCAAGTGAGTTCCAGTCCGGAGTGATCGCCGGTACAACTACTCTGTCACCCGGTTTGAAGTCTTTTACTTCGCTTCCTACTTTTACTACAACACCTACTGCTTCATGTCCTAAGATCATGTCAGTACGTTCTCCGATTGCTCCTGACCAAACTGTGTGTACGTCTGATGTACATGGAGAAATAGCTGTTGGTCTAACGATAGCATCTTTCGCTCCGATTTCCGGAATTTCCTTTTCTACCCATCCGATCTCACCGATCTTTTTCATTGCAAAACCCTTCATTGTTTGCCCTCCTAAAATTTCGTCCAGTTCAATATAACACACTTTCAAGAGGATTTGTCAATTTTTTATCAAGGTTAACAAAATGTTAACATTTGATAAATTTCTTCATCGTTTACAGTGAATTTGGGTATTTTTATTGTCAACTATAGATAATTTTTGAACTTGTTTTTCTTACTCTTCTCTTCTCAAAATTCCGTCTGTAGCGTTACTCATAACTAACTCGTGGAAGTTTTCCGAGTACACTGCATTCAGGGTTCCGTCTTCGTCGTTCATGGTGTAAGTCACCGTGTATACATAGTCCGGAATCGGATCGTGATTGTCCGGATCGGCCGGATCCTGGTAGCAGTTATGGTCAAATGTGGCCTTTACTGTGTTCTCGTCTATGATCTCGTAAGTTCCGCTGTCCGTGTTTCTGTATCCCGTCTGGATGACGGTTCCGTCCTTCAGAAACTGTGTGTGATATGCCATGGAAAATGCGGTTATTTCGTCATCTGAAAATGCATATTCATTTCCCCAGGTTCCGATAAATACGGATCGTACTTCGTCTTCGTTAAATGTCGGTGTCTCTTCCGGTTCTGTCTTTGGTTCTTCTTCTATGATATCCTGTTCTTCCTGTTCTTCGACCACGTCCTGTGGCTCTGCAGGTTCATTTTCGCAGCCTGCAATTCCAAGGACTCCTGTCAGCATCAGGACTGTAAGTAATTTTCTCATCTTCATGTTCTCTGCCTCCTGTCTGTCTTGTTTTTCTTCATTATACCACAGAGCCTGTGTCCGCCGCTCGTTCTTGTATCAAAAAAGCAGGCTCTTTCGAACCTGCCCTGTATTGTTTAGATTTTCTCGCCCGGGACCACAGGTACTGCGCCCTGAGGGATCGGACAGTAATATCCACCGTGTTTTTTTAGTTTCTTTGCGTGTTCTTCTTTTGCCGCCTCGAGTAATTCCGGCTTCTCGATCATGTCGATGGCCGCCGATGCGAGTACCATACCTGCGTATTTCATACCTTTGTGGGCAATGGAAGTTTTTCCACAGGAAACGTTCTGCCATGAGTGCCCGGGACTTTTCGCTGCAAATGTGACCACGTTGATCTGGGCTGTCGGTACAAGCCAGCTGACGTCGCCTACGTCTGTGGATCCCATGCCTGCCTTTGTGGAGTAATGGTATGGAACCAGAAAGTCGTTGAGGCATTTGGTGCCGTGGTTGGATGCTTCGTCTACAAACTCGTAGATCTCTTCATTTTCGGAAGCCGCGTCGCCCGGGAGTTTATCGTCTTTCATCTCTACGGAATCCGTCAGTTTCTGAGCGAGTTCATACTCTGCTTCAGTGTAAGATGGTACTCCGATCTCATTGAATTTCTCCCAGAGGAGGGTTTCCATTACTTTGTTTGGAAGGGTGTTGGAGCATCCGTCGATAAATTTCTTTTCGACTGTGGTCTCTGTCATCATGGCTGCCGCCTCTGCGATCTTGTCTACTCTAGCCTGAAGTGCAAGGGCGTCCTTTGCCCACTCGGAACGAACCATGTAGAGAACCTGTGCTCTTGGCTGAACTACATTTGGTGAATCTCCGCCGGCGTCTGTGATGGAGTAGTGGATTCTTGCCTGATCCGGCATATGTTCTCTTAGGAACTGGACTCCGATGTTCATCAGTTCCACTGCGTCGAGGGCGGATCTTCCGAGTTCCGGAGAGCCTGCTGCGTGGGATGCGGTTCCTGTAAATTTGTACTCTGTCTGGATACAGGTGTTGCAGGATCCCGACCTTACCTGATTGACGTCTGCCGGATGCCATGTAAGAGCCGCGTCGCATTCTTTGAAGACATTGTCTCTTGCCATAAATGCTTTTGTGGCCGCTCCTTCTTCTCCGGGACAACCGTAGAAAATGACAGTTCCGTTGCCTGTATCTTCTACATATTTTTTCAGGATCAGGGCCGCTGCCATGGATCCTGCACCTAAAAGATTATGTCCACAGCCGTGTCCGTTCCCGTCTTTTTCAATTTCTTCTTTTACGGCCGAGCCTGCCACCTGGGAAAGTCCTGTCAGGGCGTCGTACTCGGCGAGGATTCCGATCACCGGTTTCCCGTTTCCGTATGCTGCGCGGAATGCGGTCTCGATTCCGCAGAAAGGATGCTGTACTTCAAATCCTTCTTCTGTGAGGACTTTTGCGTAGAGTTCGCCTGACTGATATTCGCGGAGAGACAACTCTGCGTACTCCCAGATCTTATCTGAGACCATCTCTACCAGATCCATTTTTTCATCTATATATTCAAGAAATTTCTTTTTTACATTCTCCATCTACATCAGCACCTTTCCAAGAAATTCTTTTGTACGTTCGTTCTGTGGATTTCCGAAAACCTCCTCCGGTGTTCCTTTTTCGGCGATCACCCCGCCGTCCATGAAGAAGACTCTGTCGGAAACTTCTTTTGCAAACCCCATCTCGTGGGTTACGATGACTGTTGTCATTCCTGTCTTTACCAGTTCTTTGATTACCTGAAGGACTTCGCCTACCATCTCCGGATCGAGTGCGGAGGTCGGTTCGTCAAAGAGCATCACGTCCGGTTCCATTGCCAGGGCACGGACGATGGCAAGTCTCTGTTTCTGTCCGCCTGAGAGTTTTTTCGGATATTCGTTGATCTTGTCTAAGAGTCCGACTCTCTCAAGAAGCTCTTCTGCCATCTTTTTGGCCTCTGTCTTGTTCTTTTTCCCCAGGAGCATCGGTGCCATGGTAATGTTTTCCCCAACTGTCATATGTGGGAACACGTTGAAATGTTGAAATACCATTCCCATTTTCTGTCTGTGTTCGTCGATGTCGATCTTCTTGTCTGTGATATCTACATTTTCGAAGTATACATTTCCTGAAGTCGGCTTTTCCAGAAGGTTCAGGCAGCGGAGGAAGGTACTTTTTCCACCGCCGGAAGGGCCGATGATGGAGACAACTTCTCCTCTGTGGATTTCTTCTGTCACTCCTTTGATGACTTCTACGTGTCCGAAGTTTTTATATAAATTTTCAACTTTAATGATTGTATCCATATTATTCACCTGCACTTAATCTCCTCTCCAGTAATGCGATTAGTTTCGAAAGTGTAAATGTCAGAAGGAAATAAATGATTCCGACGATGGTCAGTGGTTCCAGTACGTGGAAGGTAAGACCGTTGATTGCCTTGAACTGGGTCATCAGTTCTCCGATGAAGAAGATCGATGCCAGTGATGTTTCTTTTACGACCGCAATGAATTCGTTGCACAGGGCCGGAAGAATGTTTCTGACTGCCTGTGGAAGAATGATCTTGATCAGTGTCTGTCTTGAGTTTAGTCCAAGGGATCTGGCTGCCTCTGTCTGTCCCTTGTCTACTGCCTGTATTCCTGCTCTTATGATCTCACATACGTAAGCGGTGGAGTTTACGCAGCAGGCGATCATTACACATGTAAATTCGCTGAGTTCCATAAAAGGCAGCCATTGAGGAAGCATAAAATAAAAGAAATATAATTGAAGGAGGATTGGTGTTCCTCGGATTATTTCTACATAAGCAGCCGCAAGTAAGCTGAATGGTCTGAATTTTCCTATTCCGAAAGTACTTCTTCGAAGAAGTGCCATGATCGAACCTGTCACTGAGCTGACTGCAACTGTGAGAAGTCCCATTAAAACTGTCATTCCCAGGCCATGTAAGAACATCGGCCAGTACTCCTGCCACATTCTGGCTGTTAGTGCGAAATAATTATCCATGATGTCTATTCCTCCATTTGAATTCCGAGTGAATTTGCGAGCTCAACTGCTTCGTCTTTCCACTGTTCGTAAAGTCCTTTTTCATTTACATCGGCGATGATCTCGTTGATCGCTTCGAGTAATTCTACTTCGCCTTTTTTGATTCCGATTACGTTTCCTTCTCTGTCGTAATCAAATTTGAACTGTGCAATTCCTACTTCCGGGTAGTTATGTACCAGACTGTCACCGTTATTGCTGTCTACTGCGAGTCCGTCAACTTTTCCTGTGACTACCATCATGACTCCGTCCGCGATGCTTGTCACCGGCTGGAATTCTACTTCCGGAAGCTGTGACTGGATCAGGTTCTGCTGAAGGGATGCGTTCTGTCCTGCAAGTTTTTTGCCTGCGAAATCTTCTTTTGTCTTAAATGTATCTACGTTTTCTTTTAATACCAGGACTCCCTGATATCCGTCTTTGTTTTTGATGTTGAATTTATCTGTAAGTTCCATGGCCTCTGCTCTTTTGTCTGTGTATGCGAAGCCTGAAAGTCCGATGTCAACGTTTCCTGACTGAATGGCCTGCTGGATCGCTGAGAATTCCATGGCTTTTACCTCCAACTCTACTCCGAGGGATTCGGCGATGTATTTTGCGAATTCGATGTCGCATCCTACATATTCGGCTTTTCCTGAACTGTTGTCGATGAATTCTGAAGGGGCAAAATCAGGAGATGTACCGACTACGATTTTACCGGATTCTTTGATTTTCTCCAGTCGGTTTTTGGCAGTTGCCTGATCTGTTGTCTGTCCATCCTGTTTTCCTCCACATCCGATTAAAGATACGGTGATCATAATCGCTGCTAATACCATACATAAACTCTTTTTCATAATACTCTCTCCTTTTCTGTCTCTAAAAATTTGTGTAAGTTCTGTAACTTGTTTTGTATTCTAATGCATATTCATGCATTTGTAAAGCCTTTTTTGTATTTTTATTCATTTATTTTTATTATTATGCATTAATATTCATTTTTTATTCATTTTATGCAGAGTATACTGTATAAAATCAGACACCGTGCGGAAATTATGTTCCGGTGGGACATCATTCTTTTTCTTTGTAGATATGAAATGCGGAAATTATGTCCCACCGGGACTTTATTTTTCCCCTATACACATGAAGCGCGGGAATTTTGTCCCACCGGGACTTTATTTTTACTCTGTACACATGAAGGGCGGGAATTTTGTCCCACCGGGACTTTATTTGGGCATAAAAAAAGAATCCCGAAGGATTCTTTTTGTGTTCTCTATAAGCAGCTTAAAAACTTTCGAATTTTTTCGTTGTCTGTCTGTGTCAGTTCATCGTAGCTTCCCTTTGCAAGGATCTCTCCCTGATTTACGAAAATGACTTCGTCGCTTACGTCTCTGGCAAAGTTCATGTTATGAGTTACCACGAGGATGGTGTAATGTTCTTCTGCAAGTTCACGGATGAGTTTTAATACATCTGCCCCAAGCTCCGGATCCAGGGCGCTGGTCGGTTCGTCAAAGAGCAGGATTTCCGGCTTAACGGCCAGGGCTCTTGCGATGGCGATTCTCTGCTGCTGCCCTCCTGAGAGCTGATGTGGGTATCGGTCTTTTTTATCTGCAAGTCCTACTTTTTCGAGAAGGACCATGGCTTCTTTTTTTGCCTCCGCCTTATTCTTTTTCAGAACAGTCACCGGTGCTTCGATGATGTTTTCCAACACGGTCATGTGTGGGAAAAGATTGAAGCCCTGAAAGACCATTCCGGTCTTTTTTGTGAAGGCTATGCATTCTTTCTTGGTGAGTTTCTTAGAAAAATCCAATTCTTTGTCTTCCCAGGTAATGGTACCTGAGTCCGGTGTCTCCAGAAGGTTGATGCATCGCATCAGAGTGGATTTTCCCGAGCCGGAGGAACCGATGATGGCTGTCGTCTTATGAGACGGGATCTGGAGATTGATGTTCTTGAGAACGTGGTTGTCTCCAAAATATTTGTTGAGATTTTTTATTTCAAGCATCCTGTTTCCTCCTATGATTTTTTATCCGCGGTGAGATTCATTTTTCTCTCTACCGCAGTCTGTACCCAGTGAAGAATAGTACAGAAGATAAGATACATAAAGCCGACCTCGAGATACATGATCAGTGGCTCGTAGGTTCTGGCTGTGATTCTCTGGGTCACAAGGAACATCTCGCTGACGGTGATCGTCGATGCTAAAGAAGTGTCTTTTACCAGAGAGATAAAGCTGTTAAATAAGGCCGGGATCGATATCTTTGTGGCCTGTGGAAGGATGATTCTTCTCAGGGTCTGAAGGTAACTCATACCGAGGGATGTGGATGCCTCCCACTGTCCTTTCGGAATGGACAGGATCGCTGCACGGAAGATCTCGGAACTGTAAGCTCCCACACTCAGTGAGAATACGATGACACTGGCCGGCAGCGGATTGATCACGATTCCTACTTTCGGAAGTCCGAAGAAGACAACGAAGAGCTGTACCAGAAGTGGTGTTCCTCGCATCACCCAGACATAGAATCGGCAGATCGGATCCAGGATCTTCACCTTTGATACACGGATCACGGCTACCAGGATTGCAAGAAGGATTCCCAGTGCAAATGAGATCAGAGTCAATGGTATGGTGAACTGTAATCCTGCTTTCAGGATCGGCCAGAATGAATCCGTGATGATGGAAAGAATTCTGTTGTCCATATCTATTTCTCCTTTCTCTTTTAATGCTTCTCTTTCTTCCTCAGTAAGTTCTCTTGAAAAATCTTTTCCGAGAAATTCTTCGGATAATTCTGACAGAGTACCGTCTTCCTTCATTTCAACGATGGCCTCATTGACCGCGTTGACCAGATCTTCATTTCCTTTCTGGATCGGAATAGCCACTGTGTCAGGTTCCGCTAAAATATCCGCAATCTGGATTGGTGTGTCAGGCTTTCTGTTTACAAAATCACTGAACGCCATGGTGCTGTTGATCAGGCACTCGGTTCTCCCCGCAATGAGGAGTTCGATATCTTTGCTGAAGGTATCGGAGGTGGTGATCGTCATATCATACTGCTCTGCGATCTGTGCATAGTTGCTTGAGACGTTCAGGGAAGCCTCGCATCCCCTTGCATCTTCCCACGAATGAATGTGGTCGTTGCTCTCATGCGTGATCAGAGCAGGATAACTGTATAAATACGGTTCCGAGAAATCGTATTTTGCATTTCTCTCTTCTGTCACACCCACCTGATTTAAGATGAGGTCCACGGTTCCGTTGTCCAGAAATCCTAAGAGGCCGTCCCAGGTGATCTCTTGAAATTCTACTCTGACGCCCATCTTTTCGCCGATGGCTTTTGCCACCTCTACATCATATCCGGTCAGATTATGTTCTTCATCATAATAGGAAAACGGTTTGTATGTTCCTTCCGTTCCCACTGTGAGCACTCCCTCTTCCAGGATCTGCTCATATTTTGTCAGCGAAGCTGTTTCTTTTCTATTTGACGGAGTGGCATCTTCGGATTTTCCCCCGCATCCTGTCAGAAGGGCCACTGCCATACTCATTACGAGTCCTAATGTTAAAAGTCGTTTTTTCATTTTTTCTTTCTCCTACATCAATTCGCATAGAGTATCATCATTTTTATCTGTTGTCAATCATACTTTTGCACTTTTTTTTCATTTTGATGCATAATCTTCTGCGTAAAAAAAGATTCGTATTTCTACGAATCTTTTTCTGTGATGTCTTACGGGCTGATGCCTCTCTATTAGAATCTGCGGATTCCACCTACATAGGTACCGCAGACCTTGATGTCTTTGATTTCGTCGACTGCTGTCTCCATTGGATTCTTGTCCAGAATAACGAAGTCTGCGAGCATGCCTTTCTGAATCTTTCCTTTGACATTTTCTTCAAATGAAGCGTGTGCTCCTTCAATTGTAAAGGAATCGAGAGCTTCTTTGATTGTCAGTGCCTGTTCCGGAAGATACGGGCCTACATGGTCGTTGAGTGTTGTTCTTGTAACGGCGCACTGGATTCCACCGAGAACGTTCGGAAGTTCTACCGGGCAGTCTGAACCGTTTGATGTGTGGACAGTATCGTAAAGAGTTTTGAAATTGTAGCTGCTCTTTGCTCTTTCTTTTCCTACACGGTCTTCAACGATATGAATGTCATAATCGAGGAAGATGGACTGGATGTAAGCGTGTAAGTTTAATTCTTCGAATTTCTTAAGCTGATCCGGTCTCATGATCTGGCAGTGAACGATTCCGTGTCTGTGATCGTCTCTTGGATTTTCTTTCAATGCTTTCTCGTAAGCATATAAAATGTCATCCAGGATTCCGTCACCGATAGCATGGATGGCAACCTGCATTCCGTGGCTGTGTGCGTATCCTACCATATCCACAAACTGCTGTCTTGTGAAGATCGGGATTCCGCATGTACTCGGATCATCTGCATAAGGAACGCTCATGTATGCGGATCTTGCTCCTAAAGAGCCGTCTCCCAGCATTTTCAGAGGTCCGATCTTGAACCATTCGTCTCCCCAGCCTGTGTTGTATCCGTCAGCGATGAAGGCCTTTAAGTCTTCCAGATTCAGGAACTGTGCCTGCTGGTTGACACGGACTGTCATCTTTCCTTCTGCTGCCAGTTCGTTGTATGCCTGAAGGATGTCCTTTGCCGGAACGTTGTTGAACACCGGAAGGTCGTCTGTCTGAGAAGATGTAATTCCATAGGTATTTAATACATGTGATGCATGTAAGATCATGTCTTTGATGTCTTCCACGCTGAATACCGGAAGTTTTGAGTAGACAAGATCCATGGCGTTTTCACGGAAGATACCGTTTGGTTCACCGTTTTCATCTACTTCGTAACGTCCGCCCTCTACCTGAGGTGTCTCGCGTGTCACACCGATCAGTTCCATTGCCTTGCTGTTTACGACACAGGTGTGTCCGCAGGTTCTTGTGATAACGATCGGATGTTCTGTGGAAACCTTGTCCAGGTCATAGCGGTTCGGGAATCTGTTTTCATCTGTGAAATAATCATGATTCCATCCTCTTCCTCTTGCCCATGTACCCGGCTTTAAGTTCTTTTCCTGAATGAAATCTTTCATTGCATCGATGACAGCCTGAAGGGAGTCTGTGTGCTTTGAAAGGTTTGCCATACTAAGTGAATAACCAAAGTTTACAAGATGCATGTGTGAATCGTTGAAACCTGCGCAGACAAACTGTCCGTTCAGGTCGATGACTTCGTCGTCCTCTCTTTTCTGAGCCAGCATCTCTTCTGTAGATCCAACTGCTGTAAACTTGTCCTGATCTACGATGAATGCTTCACAAAGAGGAAGTTCTCCTGTATATACATTTCCATTGGTGTAAATCTGTCTCATTGTCTTTCACTCCTTATTTGGATTCCTTTTTCTTTTTATCTTCATAGAAGATAGCGAAATCCTTGTCTACTGTACCCTTGTTCATGTAACGTGCTTTGTAGTCTTTTAATAACTTGAAGTAAGTTCCTGAAAGAAGAAGAACTACGATAACGTTGATGAATGTCGGAATACCACTTGTAATGTCTACCATTGTCCAGATACTGAGATCTCCGATATGGATGAGGTACAGAGTGAGAAGGAATGGCGGCAGTGCGTAGAGATAACGGAATACCGGCAGTAACCAGTTCTTGATCTTTGTATGTTTTCCTGCCAGGTGACGAAGAACTGCTTCGTAGTATACATACCATCCACCTGATGTTGTGATCGTAAATACGATCATTGTAAATGTCATGAAGATTGTTCCGAATACACCGAAACTCTTTGTGAATACATTTAAAGCAAGAGTAGCGTTTGTAGCTCCTGATGTCCATTCTCCTGTGATGAGAACGCTGACAGCTGTAACTGTACAAACAACAAATGTATCGATAAATACTTCGAATGATCCCCATAATCCCTGTTCTACAGGATGTCTTGTCTTACTTGAAGCGTGAACCATCGGGCTTGTTCCCCATCCGGCTTCGTTTGAGTATACGCTTCGAGCCATACCTGTTGAGATCGCTTTTGCAACAGTTGCACCTGCAAATCCACCGAAAGCTGCGCTTCCTGTAAATGCTTCTCTGAAGATAGAAACGATTGTAGGTACAAGGTTTTCAATATTTAAGAAAATAATTACGATTCCGAAGAAAAGGTATGCGATACTCATGATCGGAACCAGTTTTACGAAGATCTGGCTTAATTTTTTAACTCCACGCCAGATCAGTGCGTATGTAAGAATAACAAGAAGGATCGCTGCAATTTCCTGTCTCATATGAAGGGAACTTGCAAGAACTTCTGATGTTGTAAAGTTTGAAGCACTGATGAAGAATGTAGAGAAGATTCCAAGTCCGAAGATAAATGCTAACGGAAGCCATGCTTTTCCCCATTTCTTTTCTTCTCCGAGACCGTACTCCATATAGTAAGTAGGACCACCGTATGGGTTTCCTTCTTCGTCTGTACGTCTATAGTAAACAGCGAGTGTAACTTCCACCTGTTTGATGAGCATTCCCATCATAGCTGTGAGCCACATCCAGAGAACCGCTCCCGGTCCACCTGTAGTTACGGCTGTTGCTACACC
>SAMEA104404100__coassemble_2483_pt1 | contig 13838 bp, 13 predicted proteins | sample SAMEA104404100__metabat2_low_PE_078 | metagenome-assembled genome bin SAMEA104404100 (sample SAMEA104404100) | Balaenoptera acutorostrata
TTAAGGGTGTAGGAAAACGTATGCCGATCGTAATGTGGTGCTTCACTCTTGCTTCACTTACATTGGTTGGTATTCCACCTACAAGTGGATTCGTAAGTAAATGGTATCTGGCAATGGGATCTTTAGGAAGTGGATGCGGAGCATTGGAATGGATCGGACCTGCAGTACTTCTTACAAGTGCATTACTTACAGCCGGATATCTTCTTACAATATCAATCCAGGCATTCTTACCGGGTGCTGATTTTGATTACAGTAAACTTGAAAAGTGCGAACCGAATAAGCTTATGACAGTTCCACTGATCATTCTTGCAGCGGCAGCAGTAATACTTGGAATTTATGCAGGACCTCTTGCTACATTCTTTGAAAATATTGCAAGCACTTTGATATAGGAGGGGAAAAATGAGTACATTTTTAGTTTTAATACCTGTTTTATTCCCTATACTCGCTGGGGCGATCATACCGTTATTTAAATTTGAAAAAGCTTCAAAGCGTGAAATATATGTTTCTACAGTAGTTATTCTCAACTCGTTATTAGTATTTGGAATGTTCTTCACAGGAGTTAAAGATTCATTTACTATCGTACAGCTCAATGAAGCGATCGGCATTACATTAAGAATCGATGGAATGTCAATGGTATTCGGAGGACTGTTGGCAGGATTATGGCCACTGGCAAGTATTTATGCTTTTGAGTATATGGAACATGAAGGAAAAGAGAACATTTTCTTTACATTCTATACAATGACATATGGTATTGCATTAGGTGTAGCGTTCTCTGCAAACCTTGTTACAATGTATTTATTCTATGAATTACTTACATTAATTACATTGCCTATCATCATGCATAAGATGGACAAAAAAGCTATTAATGCAGGTAGAAAATATCTGATCTATTCAATTGCCGGAGCAGCCTTCGCATTCATGGGAATCATGGTTCTCTATTCAGCAACAGGAACAACTGATTTTGTATACGGCGGAGTGATCAAAGCGGCAGAATCAGGAATAGATCCTAACTGGTTACTTTTTGCTTATCTGGTAGTATTCATGGGATTCGGCGTAAAAGCAGCAGTATTCCCGTTACATGGATGGCTTCCAACAGCCGGTGTTGCACCTACACCTGTAACTGCTCTTCTTCATGCGGTAGCAGTTGTAAAAGCCGGTGTATTCGCAATCATCAGAGCAACTTATTACAGTTTCGGAGCGGACTTTCTCCGTGGTACATGGGTACAGACAGTTGTGATCTTACTTGCAGCATTCACTATCGTATTTGGTTCATCCATGGCTTTAAAGGAACAGCATTTAAAGAGACGTCTTGCTTACTCTACAGTAAGTAACCTGTCCTACATTCTTCTCGGTGTTACACTTATGACACCTATGGGATTTGCGGCAGGCTTGTCTCATATGATCTTCCATGGTATTATGAAAATATGTCTTTTCTTCTGTGCCGGAGCAATTATCTGCAAGACAGAAAGAGAATATGTATACCAGCTTAGAGGCTTTGGAAAGAAAATGCCTGTTACGATCGGATGCTTTGCCGTTGCATCAATGGCGCTGGTCGGTGTCCCGGGTATGTGTGGTTTCATCAGTAAATGGAATCTTGCAACTGCAGCAGCAGACCTCGACACACCTGCATCTATCCTTGGAATCTGTGCACTGATCATTTCAGCTATACTGACAGCAATCTATTTATTTACGGTAGTTATTCGTGCATATCTGCCGGGAGAAAACTTTGATTACTCTACAATCGATGATGTAAAGGATCCTACAAACTTCATGAAGATACCGCTTATTATCCTTTGCGTGGCAATGGTAGTATTCGGACTTTTCTCTCAGCCTTTGATGAACTTCTTCCGTAGTGTTGCATCAGGACTGATATAGAAAGGTGGCGAAGAGATGACAGGAGATTATATATTATTATTCTTAGCATTCTGGCCGATGGTCGGAGCACTGATCAGTTATCTGATTGGTAGAAAAAATAAAAAAGCGAGAGATTATTTCGCTGATTTTGTCGGAATCCTGGAATTTATAGTCATTGTTTTCTTATTTATTCAGGTATTCGGCGGAGCATCATATAAGTTCGCATGGAACGGTTTCTGTGTTCAGGGGCTTCATTTACAGATGGACGGATTCAGAGCTTTATACAGTGGAATCGCTATCCTGATGTGGATGATGACAACGATCTTCTCAAAAGAGTATTTCGGACATTACAGAAACAGAAACAGATACTACTTCTTCCTTCTGATCACATTTGGAGGAACAGTAGGAATGTTCCTTTCAGCTGACTTATATACAACATTTATTTTCTTTGAAGTTATGTCAATGGCATCATATATGATGGTTATTCATGATGAAAAACCGGCAGCTATGAGAGCGGGAGATACATATCTTGCAGTAGCCGTACTTGGTGGTATGGTAATGCTTATGGGTATTTTCCTTCTGAAAGATGCAGTAGGCACACTCTATATGGATGAGCTGCTCGCAGCTTGTCAGGCATATGAAAATAAGACAGTTCTTTATGTGGCATCATTATGTATGCTGTTTGGATTTGGCGCGAAAGCAGGTATGTTCCCATTACATATCTGGTTGCCAAAAGCCCATCCGGTAGCTCCGGCTCCGGCATCAGCATTACTTTCAGGTATCCTTACAAAAGCGGGTATCTTCGGTATCCTTGTTATTGGATCCAACATCTTTTTACATGATCAGAAATGGGGAATGTTAATTCTCTGTATCGGTGTGATCACAATGTTCCTCGGAGCAGTTCTCGCAGTATTCTCTGTTGACTTAAAGAGAACACTTGCCTGCTCATCCATGTCTCAGATCGGTTTCATCCTGACAGGTGCAGGTATGCAGGGACTTCTTGGACATCACAATGCACTTGCAGTAAGAGGTACACTTCTTCACATGGTAAACCATTCACTGATCAAACTTGTATTATTCATGGCAGCCGGAGCAATCTTTATGAATCTCCATAAACTGAACCTGAATGATATTCGTGGATTTGGTAGAAAGAAACCTCTGTTAAATTTCATCTTCCTTATGGGAGCACTTGGAATTGCAGGTATGCCATTATGGAACGGTTATATCAGTAAGACATTAATTCATGAAAGTATCGTTGAATTTATCTGGTTATTTGATGATTATACAGTCTGGGCGAGATTCTTCCAGTTTGTTGAGGCGATCTTCTTGTTCTCAGGTGGTCTTACAGCGGCATATATGACGAAATTATATGTTGCGATCTTTATTGAAAAGAATCCATACGAACAGGATAAAATGGATTCATTCAATAAGAAGTATATGAACAAAGAAAGTACATTTGCACTTCTTGGTTCAGCGGTAATCTTACCGGCACTTGGATTCTTCCCATATAAACTTATGGATGGAATCGCAACAATGGGTCAGGGATTTATGCATGGAGAAAATCCTGCACATGCAGTTAATTATTTCTCATGGGTAAATGTTCGCGGTGGTCTTGCTTCATTACTGATCGGGGCGGTAGTGTATGTATTGATCATTCGTAAATGCCTTATGAAAGAAGATGAAAACGGAAATCTTGTTTACATTAACGCATGGCCAGACTGGCTCGATCTTGAAAACGGAATCTACAGACCTCTGGTTCTGAAGATCTTACCGTTTATCGGTGCTTTCTGCAGTAGATTATGTGATACAGCAATCGATGTTATCATCAAGCTGCTTCCAATGATCGGATCGGCTATAGTAGCTATTCCTCATAAGATCTCATTAAGAATTACTACATTCAGATTTATGAGAGAAGAGACAAAGACACAGAAGATCAGAAGACAGATCTTCATGAGTTTATCCTTCAGTTTGCTTCTGTTCTGCGTCGGCCTTTGCAGTGCATTGATTTATATGTTATTTGTAATATAGGAGAAATTAAAGCATTATAATACTCTGGACGGGAGCTCTGGCTCCCGTTCAGATAATATATTTTGTGCAAACACAAGATATGGGTGCTTTTCCTGAAACTCGAAAGAGATTTGGGAGGAAGGAAGGTAATTATGGAAAATACGGCTGAAAATAATAGTAAAGTGATATTTAAAGTATTATTAGGCTTTTCGTTAGCGTTTATCGTCGCTTCATTATTTGCGGGAGATTTAGAAAACCTGATACCGGGATTTATTACGATAAACACAAGACCGTCACAGTTTACAATGGACTATTTTGTTCTGGGTGGTCTTGGATCTACATTCCTTAACGTTGGTATGGTAGGTCTGGCATGTTGCTTTATGATCTTTATAACAAAAGCAAAATGTACCGGTCTTTCAATCGCAGCATTCTGGCTTAATGTCGGATTCGCATCATTTGGTATGACATTTGCAACAGTATGGCCATTCTTCTTTGGTGGATGGGTATACTCAAAAATCAAAAAAGTGAAATACGGAACATGCGTAAACTTTGCAATGTTCTCAACAGCACTTGCACCATTTGCAGGTGAATTAATGTTTAGATATCCAAATCTGGAGACAAGAGGATTTTCATTTGTAGGTCTGATTCTTGCTGTAATCCTTGGAATCGCAACAGCATGTGTAATGCCTGCATTATGTACACACTCACCAAACTTCCATAAAGGATACGATTTGTACAATGCAGCACCGGCAGCAGGTTTCTGGGCATTCCTTGTATTCTGTATTTTATACAAATCAGCAGGAATTCCTGTTCCTACAAATACAAACTTAGGTGACGGACATAGAATGTTTGTCAATGTATTTTTTATCATTGTGTTTACGGCATTGATCGTAACTGCATACATAATGGATAAGAACTGCTTCAATGACTACAAAGCATTATGGAAAGCAAGCGGATACAAAACAGACTTTACTGTTAAATACGGAATGCCTGTAACACTCATTAACATGGGATTGTACGGACTCTTTATCGTCCTTTATTATAATCTTGTACAGGGAATGACACTGGTTGACGGAAATATCGTATTTACGGGAGCTAAATTCACAGGAGCAACAATGGGTGCCATCATGTGTATGTATGCATTCTGTGCACACGGAGCTCAGCCAAGAACAGTATTCCCTATCATGATCGGTTATGCGGCTGCATCATTCCTGCCTTTCCTTATGCAGATGGGCGGACTTACAGAAGTTCAGGGATGGAGCCTTACTACACAGGGAATCCTCGTAGGATTATGCTTCGCCAGCGGACTTGCTCCTATCTCAGGAAAATTCGGTTTCTGGCCTGGAGTGCTCGCGGGTGCAATGCATGCAATACTTGTTACCAGCGTACCTTTATGGCATGGTGGATTCTGTCTGTATAACGGTGGATTCACATGTGGTATCGTAGCATTTATCCTTGTACCTGTACTTGAATGGTACGGCAAAAAAATGAAAGAAGAATAATAAGTTCAAAAAATAATTTGGAGGCACAATATGGGAGTTTTAAAAGGCGTCTGCATTAGCAGGGAGAAACAGGGCAGAGCAAAAAATGTACATCAGTGTGAGGTAGGACAGAGAGGAATGTCCGGAGACGCACGCTATGGAAAAGGCATCAAACAGGTTAGTATTCTTCCTTATGAAATAGTTAAACAGTATTTTGATGAAAATAATGAGCCGGTAGATTATGGACGATTTGGAGAAAACCTCGTAGTTGAAGGACTGAATCTTGACGACATCAAGCCGGGAGACAAATACTTTAGCGGCGATGTAGTGCTTGAGGTCACACAGATCGGCTCGCAATGGGAAGGTATGGATGATTACCAGGGAGAAAGAGTATGCTACCCGATGGGAAAATCATTTATCTTCTGTAAAGTTCTCCACACCGGTATTCTGACAGAAGAAGAAGGTTTCGCAGAATATTAATTAAATAACAAACAATAACAGGAGTATCCTAAATGTCAATAGGAACTCCTGTTTTTTTGTTCTAAAAACAGTACAATATTATGAAAAGTGTACAAAAGTAAATACAATTTCTGTATATTATGCAATATGCACAAAAAAATGCTTGTGAATTTTATAGCAAAAATGCACTAATTTATTGACACTATATATGAAATACTATAAAATAAACATAAAGAAATGAATATCCGATTCCGAGTCTGTGATCCTAAAGAAAGAATATTCCATGGTAGCAGTCCGAGCGTTATCCAGGGTAGTGTGGGAAACGATACTGCCTTCCCTTTTATTAATTTTGAAAAGGACTCAGGTGTTCACTTAAAAGAAGGAGGAAAAGTATGGCTACAAAACAAGTACAGACAACTTGCCCTTACTGTGGAGCAGGATGCCAAATTATGTTTACAGTTGACACAGATGCTAATAAAATTATCGGCGCTGTACCAGCAATGGGTCGTACGAATCAGGGCACTCTTTGCTTAAAGGGACATTATGGATGGGATTATTTAAATGATCCACAGATCTTAACAAAGAGATTAAGAAAACCTATGATTCGTAAAGGTGGAAAAGGTGGAGAGCTTGTTCCTGTTGAATGGGATGAAGCAATCAGATTTGTTGCTGACAACCTCAATAAGATCAAAGCAAAATACGGTCCGGATACAATCATGGGAACAGGATGTGCCCGTGGACCTGGAAACGAAGCAAACTACATTATGCAGAAATTCATGCGCGCGTGTGTCGGAACTAACAACGTTGACCACTGCGCACGTATATGACATGCACCTTCAGTAGCGGGGCTACTGTATTCCCTGGGTTCAGGAGCTATGTCAATGGGTGTTCACGAGATTGAAGACGCAAAATTAATCTTTAACTTTGGATACAATGGAGCAGATTCACATCCGATCGTTCAGAGACGTATCGTTCGTGCAAAACAGAAAGGTGCACAGATCATCTGTGTTGACCCTCGAGTTATTGAAACAGCACGTATCGCAGATATGCATTTACAGTTAAAAGGTGGTTCAAACCTTGCTTTAGTAAATGCTTTATGTAACGTAATTTATAATGAAGGCTTAATGGATGAAAAATTCATCGCAGAACATACAGAAGGTTTTGATGAATTCATCGAAGTCATTAAGAGATATACACCGGAAGTTGCAGAACCTATTTGTCAGATTCCGGCAGAAGAAATCAGAAAAGCAGCAAGAATGTATGCTAAAGCTGAATCAGCAATGATCCTCTATGGTATGGGTGTCTGTCAGTTTGGTCAGGCCGTAGACGTAGTTAAAGGTCTTGCTAATATGGCATTAATGACAGGTAACTTTGGTAAATGGGCAACAGGTATCGGACCGGTTCGTGGACAGAACAACGTTCAGGGAGCCTGCGATATGGGTGTATTACCTAACTGTTATCCGGGATATCAGAATGTAACTGTTAAAGAAAACCGTGAAAAATTCGAAAAGGCATGGGGAGTTAAATTACCAGATAAGATCGGTGTTCATTTAACACATGTTCCTGAGAAAGTACTTGAAGAAAAAGATCCTAAGAAACAGATTCATGGATACTATATCTTCGGTGAAGACCCGGGACAGTCAGATCCAGACCTTGGAGAAATTCGTGAAACATTAGAGAAATGTGATTTCGTTATCGTTCAGGATATTTATATGAATAAAACTGCTGAATACGCAGACGTAATCTTACCTTCAACAGCATGGGGCGAACATGATGGTGTTTACTCAAGTTGTGACCGTGGATTCCAGCGTATCCGTAAATGTGTTGAACCTACAGGCGATATCAAGACTGACTGGGAAATCATCTGTCTTGTATCAACAGCTATGGGATACCCAATGCATTACGACAATGTAGAACAGATCTGGAACGAAATGATCGACCTCTGTCCAAGCTTTACTGGTGCAACATACGAGAAGATGGAAAAACTCGGTGGTGTTCAGTGGCCATGTAAGAGCAAAGATATGAGCGATACAGGTACATCTGTACTTCATAAAGACGGACATTTCGCTAATCCAAACGGAAAAGGTAGATTCTACGGAACAGACTGGAGACCTCCGTATGAACTTGAAAACGAAGAATATCCATTATCATTCGCAACAGTTCGTGAAGTTGGTCACTATTCAGTACGTACTATGACAGGTAACTGCCGTATGCTTCGTAGTCTTGAAGATGAACCAGGATGGATCCAGATGAATCCGGAAGATTGTAAAGAACTTAACATTCACGAAGGTGAACTTGTTAAAGTATTTAATAAACGTGGTTGGTGTATGACAAGATGTCTTCCTACAGAACGTGTTGCCAAAGGTGCTACATACATGACATACCAGTGGTGGATCGGTGCATGTAACGAATTGACAATCGGTAAGAACCTTGACCCTGTCAGCCAGACACCAGAATTTAAGTATTGTAACTGCCGTGTTGAAAAGATCGCAGATCAGGCATGGGCAGAAAGATATCTTGTAACAGAATATCAGTCTATTCGTGAAAGAATGGGAATCAAATGTGTTGGAGAAACTAGAATCGCAGGAGAAGAAGCACCTGCATCCGGCTACGGAAAGGGGGCTTTTTAATGAATTACTTTGTTAAAGGAAATCCAGATTTATGTATCGGTTGTCGTACATGTATGATCGGTTGTGTAGTAGCTCACGCACAGGATCATATCTTTGATATTGACCCGGATTCATATACATTCAATCCAAAACTTCACATGGTAAAAACTGCTAAGATCAGTGTACCAGTTCAGTGTAAACATTGTGAATCACCTGCATGTATGGCTGTATGTCCTGAAGGATGTATCACAGTTCATGATCACGCAGTTGTAATCGACACAAAGAACTGTATCGGTTGTAAAAACTGTATGGATGCATGTCCATTCGGTGCAATCAACATGGTAACAGTTGCAAATGAATATCAGATCAACGGATTAGAACGTATCGTTGCTAACAAATGTGACCTTTGCGTTGGACGTCCGGGCGGACCAGAATGTGTAAGAGTATGTCCTACAAAAGCTCTGAAACTCGTTTGCGAAGATAATATGGATGAAGTTGTAGAGAAGAGAAGATTAACAACAGCTGCAGCTATGACAGCATCAAATGATATTTAGAAATGAACCAACTTTGTAATAGTTGATTTTGCTGATTGATAAACGGCAGCATACTCAGATAAGAGCTTGCTGCCGTGTTCAGCATACGTAGCATCTTGAGAATGGAGGAGTTAATATGAGTAAACAAATGGGTTGTTTTGTTGTGGGCGATAGTTCAAAATGTACCGGATGTAGAGCCTGCGAAGTAGCATGTTTTACAGAACACAACAAAATTAACAATAATTTTGGTAAAACAGTAGGTACTGTAACTGTACCTGTAACACCAAAATTATACTTGGTCAGAGGCGAAGGTTATTGTGTACCTGTACAGTGTAAACATTGCGAAGATGCGCCATGTCTTAACGCATGTGCTAAACATGCAATTTCACGTGTAAACGGACAGGTAATCGTTGATGAATCAAAATGTATCGGATGTAAAGATTGTATGATGGCATGTCCATTCGGAGCAATCTCAATCCTTCCAGTAGCTGAAAACGGTAGAACAGTTGCACAGGTTGGTAGTGTTGAACCTGTAAAAGCTGCTTCTAAATGTGATCTTTGTGCAGGAATTGAAGGCGGACCAGCTTGTGTAAGAGTCTGTCCAAATAAAGCACTCAGACTAGTTAGACCGGACGATGAACGTATGGAAAAGAGTCTTCGTACAGCACAGAGTCTGTTCCTGACAAGAGACTTATAAGAAGGAGGATTAGAACATGAAGGTAGTTACGATTGATAAAAATATTTGTACAGGTTGTAGAGAATGTGCCACTGTCTGTCCTGCTTATGCAATCATTGGAGAACCTGGGGAACCTCAGACAATTGATACTGATAAATGCGTAATGTGTGGTCAGTGCGTACAGAAATGTAAATCTTATGTTTCATTAATCACACACGGACCGGAAGCATATGAAAAAGTTCGTAAAGAACGTCATCTTCCGGAATCAGTTCAGGAACCTTTATTTGCAGCATACAATGTATGTCATTTGGATGAAGTTAAAAAAGCGCTCGCTGATCCTGATGTGATTACTATGGTACAGTGTGCTCCTGCAGTACGTGTAGCACTTGCAGAAGATTTCGGAGCACCTCTCGGAACACTTGCAGCAGGAAAGATGGCTGCAGCACTTAGAAAAATCGGCTTTGATTATATTTACGATACAAACTTCTCAGCTGACTTAACAATCATGGAAGAAGGTACAGAGTTGATTACTCGTGTAACTAAAGGCGGAGTTCTTCCAATGTTTACATCATGCTGTCCTGCATGGGTAACATACCTTGAAAGAAATTATCCGGAACTTAAGGATCATCTGTCTTCTTGTAAGAGTCCACAGCAGATGCTTGGTTCTGTATTTAAAACTTATGGAGCACAGATCAATAAGATCGACGCTTCTAAAGTTTGCAGTATCTCAGTAATGCCATGTACATGTAAGGAATTCGAATGTAATCGTGAAGAAATGAAAGACAGCGGATACCAGGATGTAGATGTAGCTATTACTACAAGAGAACTTGCATACCTTATCAAAGATATGGGTATTGATTTTAACGCACTTGAAGACGAAGAATTTGATTCTCCACTTGGTGATTACACAGGTGCAGGTCACATCTTCGGTGTAACTGGTGGTGTTATGGAAGCTGCTCTTCGTACAGGTTACGAATTAATTACTAAACAGCCTATTCCATCAGTTGACGTATTAGCTGTACGTGGTACAGAAGGATTCCGTGTATCTGATATTCAGGTAGGAGATCTTGTACTTAAAGTTGGTGTAGTAACTGGTCTTAGAAATGTTGTTCCTGTTCTTGAAGCAGTTAAAGCCGGTAAATTAGACTTACACTTTATCGAGGTTATGACATGTCCTGAAGGTTGTGTCAGCGGTGGTGGAGAACCTAAACTCCTTGAAGATACTGATCGTGCTGAAGCTTATGCAGCTCGTCGTGAAGCTACATTCGTTCATGATAAGAATCTTCCACTCAGAAAATCTCATGAAAACCCAAGTATCAAGAAAATCTATAAAGATTTCCTCAAAGAGCCTAATGGACATATTCCACATCACTTATTACATACAGAGTATTGTAAAGGTGCAAACAACTGGGCAAAAAATAAATAAAGAACGTTAATACAACGTGTGGAGGGATAGATATGTACGCAGTATTTGATAAAAATTTACAGCTTGACAACGAATTGATCGATTCACAGCATAAGGAATTAATTGACAGAATTAATGACCTTATCAGAAGTTGCGAAGAGAAGAAAGATGCTGATGAAGCTATGAAAATGTTAGATTTCCTTGTAGATTATACACATTTCCATTTTTCAGCAGAAGAAAAACTTCAGGAAGATATGCAGTTCCCTGGAATCGATCGTCACAAAGCTCAGCACAGAGAATTTGTAGAGACAGTTGGTGAACTGAAAGAAAAATTAGCTAAAGAAGGACCGACAGATGAATTTGTTGATCTTGTAAATAAAAAAGTAACAGAATGGTTATATGGACATATCAAAGTATTTGATCGTGCCGTAGCAGATTTCAAACCATATATTGGCAGTGCATCTCACCCGGAAAAAATGGGCTAGTAAACGGATTATAATAAAAACAAAACGGTATCCAGCCGAGGGCTGGGTACCGCTTTTTATGTTCTTGAATAAAATTAAAGTTATGAATCAGATGGGACAACGTCATATTCCTGAAAATCCTTTTTTGAACCACCACATCCGAGGCATTCAAAATCCTCAGGAAGTTCTTCCCATTTGGTATTAAGCGGAATACCTTTATGTGTGTAGTCTTTCGTATCATCATAAATAAATTCGCAATTAACGCATATATGTTTTGCCATTTTTGTGCCTCCGTTCTCTATAATATGATACAATCAGAATAACACATTCGAAAATAGAAAACAATGGAGTTACAAAAGAAAGGAATAATGTCTATGGAAGTAGAAAAAAATAAATTGATGACTGAAGGAAAAGCAATAAAAGTCAAGAGAACTGCAATTGAAGATATGCAGGAAGTAGATGATATTATTGTAACAGAGTATGTTCTTCATGTTGTTGTGAACGGAAAAGAAGCATTAAAGCTTGTCTGCAGCGAATGCATGCTGGAAGAAATTGTAATAGGACGTTTATACACAGACAGATTTATTAATGATTACAGTGAAATCAAGAGTATGGAATACTTTGAAGAAGAGCAGACGATGTATGTGGAAATAAAAGGTGACGGACTTCCGGGTAAAAAAGAAGTAGTGGAATACGAATCTTCCGAAGAAAAAGTCGTACTGACAAAGGAAAATATAGATTTTCTAATGGAAAAATCAGAAAAAATGTTATTTGAGAATCCTCTTTTTGATATGACGGGAGCCCTGCACAGTGCACTTCTATATTACGGACCGGAAAAAAGACAATTTCACAGCATAGATCTGGGACGACATCATGCGATAGACAAAGTTATCGGTATGGCACTTAGAGAAGGAATCGATCTTACGAAATGTGTACTCTTCTCAACGGGAAGAGTTCCTACAGATATGATAGCAAAAGCAGTCCGCTCACACATGCCTATGATGGTAAGCAGAGGAGCGGTTACTAAAGCTTCTATTGATATTGCTAAAGAAAATAATATGTTTCTCAGCGGATTTTCGAGAGGTTCAAGAATGAATATTTATTCTCTTGGCAGATTCGAATTGGAAGATATCTGATTGCGCTTGAGATAGTTGTAAACGTACTCGGCAACAGGAGATAACATTCTATTCTTATGATATACCAGATAAAAAATATTATTCAGGTGTTTAGAATCAAATTCAAAAGCAAGAACATATCCAAATTTGATATAGTCTAAAGCGGCTCTTTTACTGATAAAAGAAATACCGAGATTTTCAGAAACGGCATGTTTTACTGATTCAACAGTCTGCATTTCAGAAATAATATTCAGATCAGTTAAAGAGATCTTCTTGCTTTTTAAAAATGCAATTGTTTTGTTTCGAGTACTGCTTCCGTCTTCGCGGATGATGAAAGGATCTTTCTTCAGATCATCCAGATGGAAATCTCCGTTCATGGATCGGTAATGTTCTGTGTTCGGAGTGATCAGTACAATTGGATCTTCACCCAGTGTCTCAAAGACACACTGAGAGTTAGACGATTTAAGACATGTAATACCAAGTTCATATTTATAATCATCGATTTTGTTGATAACTTCCTGACTTCCCATTTCTTTAATACTAAAGAAGATAGACGGCTGGTCCTGATGAATATCTGCGATAAGTTTTGGAACCAGATATTGAGCAGGAACAGGGGAAGCTGCCAGAGGAAGTGTTCCTGTGATGTCGGTCATATAGTTCTGCATTTTATTATATGCAGTATCGCGGATACGAATCAGTTTTACTGCATATTCGTAAAATACGACACCGGCTTCTGAGAGAACAACGTCGCGGGTTGAACGTACAATTAACTGTACACCTAACTCACTTTCAAGTGATTTAATATATGAGCTGATAGTTGGCTGAGAAAGGTATAATTCCTTTGCGGCTTTTGAAAAACTTTTAAATTTTACAACATTAATAAATGCTTCAACATGATTTAGATACATAGTAATATTTCCTTTGGTATTTAATATTTAACGTAGTGTAGTAAAAAATCTCTAAAAAATATTTTAACAGATGGTTATTAAAAAATCAAATAATAATATTCAAAAACGTAATAAGAATGGCTAAAAAATTTAGTCGAGGGAGGGCTTATGGGAACAGTTAAAGCGGTTAATATCAGTGAGAAAAAAGGAACACAAAAATATAATATTCATACAGTGAATGTTATAGAAGACTGGGGGCTCGAGAATGATGCACATGCGGGGAAATGGCATCGTCAGGTCAGCCTTTTATCCTATGAAAAAATTGAAGAATTCAAGTCGAAAGGTGCG
>SAMEA104404100__coassemble_2538_pt1 | contig 13607 bp, 13 predicted proteins | sample SAMEA104404100__metabat2_low_PE_078 | metagenome-assembled genome bin SAMEA104404100 (sample SAMEA104404100) | Balaenoptera acutorostrata
ATAGTTTGGGAGAAATTTATCCAGAAATATTGCAATTTTGGGATTATGAAAAAAATTGTGATTTGACGCCGTATAATATTTTACATAATTCTGGAAAAGAAGTGTATTGGAAGTGCTCTAATGGGCATAGTCTAAAAAGGCGTATAAATTATATGTCTTCACACTTTAAAAAAACAGGAAAAATACCGTGTCCATACTGTGACGGAAAACAAGTTATACGAGGCTTTAATGATTTGGAGACATTATATCCTGATATTGCGGCTTTATGGAATTATGAAAAAAATGTAATAGAGGGGCCATGGTGTGTCACAAAAAGAAGTGGGAAAAAAGTATGGTGGACATGCACTAAGGGACATAATTTTGAAGCAACGGTAGCAAGCATGACTGATGCGTCGTATAATAGTTGCAGTCAAGGATGTCCATACTGTGATGGAAAACAAGTTGTACGAGGCTTTAATGATTTAGAGACGTTACGACCAGATATTGCAGCAATGTGGGACTATGAAAGAAATGAAATAGAAGGGCCATGGGCTGTTACCCCAAGTAGTAGGAAAAGGGTGTGTTGGATATGTGCAAAAGGACATCAGTTTGAATCAACTTTATATAGTATTACGAGAGATAGTTTGAATGATAGTAGCAAAGGATGTCCATATTGTTCTGGACAAAAAGTCATGCGAGGCTTTAATGATTTAGAGAAATTGTGCCCAGATATAGCAGCGGAATGGGATTATGCTAAGAATACAATAGAAGGGCCATGGGCTGTTACAGCAGGAAGCAATCAAAAGATATGGTGGATTTGTTCTAAGGGACATGGTTACGAAGCAAGTGTATGTAGCAGAACTGGACGAAAAAAATGTGGTTGCCCATATTGCAGTAATCATAGAGTAAAATATGGATTTAATGATTTAGAAACCGTATATCCTCAAATTGCAACAGAATGGGACAGTATAAAAAATGGATATGGTCCCAATCTTATAGTCGCAAGTAGTCGAAAAATCGTGTGGTGGCGTTGTTCACTTGGGCATAGATATCAAGCTATGGTATATGATAGAACAGGACCATTGAAGATAGGTTGTCCATATTGTTCAGGTAGAAAGGCATTACCAGGATTTAATGATTTGGCTACTCTATATCCAGATGTAGCGGCTGAGTGGGATTATATAAACAACAAAAATTTAACTCCTGAAAAAGTGACTATAGGGTATGGTAAACCAGTGTGGTGGCGTTGCCCAAATGGACATTCATACAAAAGAACTATTTCTTTAAAAATACATTGTTCAAGTTCTTGTCCATACTGTTCTGGATTCAAAACGATTAGGGGTGTGACTGATTTACAAACAGTATATCCAGAATTAGCGAAGGAATGGAGTGATAAAAATCTGCCATTAACACCGTCTGACATATCATATAAATCTGTTAGAAAAGTTTGGTGGGTGTGTCCCAATAACCATGTTTATATAGCGAGAATACGGGATAAAGTATATGCAAACAGAAAATGTCCATATTGTGGCAAATAAAATTAATCTAGATAAAAAAAAGAAACAGGAGATACCTGTTTCTTTTTCCATTATTGAGGAGTCGCCAAGTGATTAGGGGAAGAACTCGGCACTATGAAATGTACAACAACTTGTCATACAAAATAATTGACGAATACGGTATTGCGCTTCTGTCAGTTACTATACATATATAAATAAAAAAAAGCGTACAGCAAGGTAATGAGCTGTACGCTGGCATGTGAGAGGTATGATGACTCACATGTATTTAAAGGGTACCCGTCGGCCAATGACCTCCGCCGAATACATTCATAATATAGAAGATTAAAAAATAAAGGGAAGGGTAAAACGAAAAAAAACGGTAAGATCATACGAACTTACCGCTTTTTATTGTAACTTTGGTCGAAGGATTAGCCAGCAGTTAAGTTAGTGCCACTCCATTGACCATAAACCTTAACAGCGTCCTGAGCGGAAGCCTGGTTACCACCAGTAGAGCCCATACGCACAAAGATTGTATACTCAGAGTTTCTATAGGTCTGAGATGACAGCTCCACATAGTCTCCAATAATGCCACGAACTCTGTTGTACAGATAATGGTTTGTATTACCAGTTGTGCACATTCCACCTAATGTGCCAGTTCCTACTGCAGACTCATCTACATCAGGTGTTCCAGGATTGTCCTGAACAGAGTCATAAACAGGTGTTGCATTTACATAAGCCACATCATCCGCAGTTCTGCCAGCTAAGTCTTCTGTGTTTGCTCTTACGAATTTGTTGACAACAGCAGATGCAAGTGTGTATTTTGACTTATTTGTGTTCTTAGCAGGAACAAAAGTTAATGTCATGCCGCGCATGTTTCCAGCTGGCTTATATGAAACTTCATCTGCACGACGAGCATCTTCATTATACATATACTGAGCCTTGTTTTCTCCAACGGCAGCTTTTGTTTCAACTTTCATATTAGCTGAGTTGGCGGCTGTTTCACTTTCAGCATCAATGTAGCAAGAGTAGTTTCCTTTGCATGTATAGAACAGGACCTCATCATAGATGTCCTGATCGGACAAAGCTAACATAACAGCGTTAGCGACCTCAGCCATAGCGGAGTCGTCCTTCTGCATACGAGATCTCTCAACATAGCTTAACAGAGATGGAGCTAAGACAGCGACCATAACTGCCATGATTGCAATAACTACAATCAGCTCGACAAGGGAGAAACCTTTGTCTTCATTTTTACGAATATCATTAAAATTCATGGGTATTACCGTCCTTTTTAAAATTTTTTTTGACATGTTTTTATGTCAGATTTAATATAGACGATAAAAATATCAGGTATCACTGATTGAAAAAAAACGGCAAGGCCAATGGTCTTACCGCTTTTTCTAAATATTGATTAAGGATTAGCCAGCAGTTAAGTTAGTGCCGCTCCATTGTCCGTACACTTTAACAGCATCCTGGGCGGAAGCCTGGTTACCACCAGTAGAGCCCATACGCACGAAAATGGTGTACTCTGAGTTTCTATAAGTCTGAGAAGACAATTCTACATAGTCTCCAATGATGCCACGCACTCTGTTGTATAGATAATTGTTATTAGCATCACCACTAGTGTGCATCGTACCTAATGTATAGCTCGCTGTGTCAGATGGCTTGCCATTGACATATTTGATTCCATTTGGAGCCTCAAATTTTCCGCCTGTTGTTCTGTTTGAAATCGTACCCGCATCTTGGGCTGCAGCACTTCCACTAATAAATTTGTTGATTTTGGCTGCTCCTAATACGTACTTAGACTTGTTGGTATTTTTTTGTGGCTCAAAAGTAATTGTTAAACCACGCATACGTCCAGCTGCTTTGTAGACTGTTTCATCTGCACGTCTTGCATCGTCGCCATAAGTCCATTCAGATGCTTTGAGTTGAGCATCTGCCTTTCCGTTGGTCTTAGTATATTCTACTGTGGTGTCTGCTGGTGTATCTGAATCAACATAGCAAGAAACATTGCCAATTGCAGAATAATACAGAGCCTCATCATAGATGTCCTGATCGGACAGAGCTAACAGAACAGCGTTAGCAACTTCTGCCATAGCAGAATCGTCTTTCTGCATACGAGATCTCTCAACATAGCTTAACAGAGATGGAGCTAAGACAGCGACCATAACTGCCATGATTGCAATAACTACAATCAGCTCGACAAGGGAGAAACCTTTGTCTTCATTTTTACGAATATCATTAAAATTCATGGGTATTACCGTCCTTTTTAAAATTTTTTTTGACATGTTTTATGTCAGATTTAATATAGACGATAACAAAATCAATTTTTTTCATCGTTTTTATGATTTATCATCAATTAAAATAAAAAAAGCGTACAGCAAGGTAAATAGCTGTACGCTGGCATGTGAGAGGTATGAGGACTCACATGTATTTAAAGGATACCCGTCGGCCAATGACCTCCGCCGAGTACATTCATAATATAGAAGATAAAAAAATAGATGGTGGGGTAATATTAATTATTTATTTTTTCTAGAATATTGTTCCAAATCCGTTTGTCGATTTCGTCCGTCAACAGTTCATTCGTGAAATCAATATCTTCTGTTATACGGTTTGCATATTCAGACAAAAAGATTGGATATTCTCTTAATAATTGATAAAAAGTGTCATCCATTTCGATCTTTTCGTATTTATCCATGATGGAATCAAATAATTTTTGTGTCATTGTGCATTCGTGATTAATTGCTTTTTGTTCGTCATTTGTAAATGTCGTGTTTTTATTTTCCATAAAATCAATTCCCCTTTATATTTAGCATTATATAGCATTGTGGAGATACCCACAATATATTCTTTATATTGGACACTCTATAATTAATTTATTAAGTATGAAAGGGGTGTCTGATATTATCGATTATGGTCCGTTATGGGAAACAATGAAACGACAGGGTATTTCGCAGTATTGGTTATTGTGCAATGGTCTTGATAACAAAACATTGGATGCCTTGAAGAAAAATAAGAATATAACATTATTAACAGTCGAAAAATTGTGCGATATGCTATCGTGTACACCGAATGATATAGTTAAGTTTATAAAATAAGAGCTACTGGATTAATTCACAGTGGCTCTTTTTATATATAAAATCGAATTATGTTGATTGAGAAATATATACGTAGTATAATATAATGCAATATATTCAAAATTGGAGGTTAACAATGTCTAGTGAAATAGTCTTTAAATTAGGTGAACTATTTTGTGGGCCAGGTGGCATTGCTTGCGGCGCAATGAAAGCGAAGAGCGACAATGGTAAATATAGAGTTCAACATGTGTGGGCAAATGACTATGATAAGGACACTTGTGAAACATATATAAAAAATATTTGTCCTAACGATCCTCAGTCGGTATACCATGGAGATGTTAGAGAATTAAATATTGATAGATTAGGTGATATAGATGCTTTTTGTTATGGATTTCCGTGCAACAGCTTTTCAAATGTGGGCAAACACAAAGGCTTATCAAATGAAAAATTTGGACAATTATATTGGTATGGAATTGAAGTTCTAAAGAAATATAAACCTAAATGGTTTTTGGCAGAAAATGTTTCAGGTATCAGATCCGCTGGTTCTGGCGATTTTCAAATTATTTTAGATGATATGAGAAAAGCTGGGTATAAATTAAATGTTAATTTATATAAAGCAGAGCAGTATGGAATTCCGCAGAGAAGACATAGAGTTATTATCGTTGGAATCAGAGAAGATTTACCAGTAGAATTTAAAGTTCCTGATCCATCTAAATATATTAATTTTGACATTTCTTCTAAGACGGCTCTTTTAAACATTCCTGCTACTGCATCTAATAATGAGAAACGAAAACTCTCAGAAAATGTAGTTCGTAGACTATCCTATATTTTACCAGGAGAAAATGTTTGGCAAGCTGAGGAAAGACTTGGTGAAGAGTTTCCAGAAGAGCTTAGAATAAATACAAAAACAAAAATAAGTCAAATATATAGAAAACTAGATCCTGATAAACCAGCATATACGGTGACTGCGTCAGGTGGTGGCGGAACGTATATGTATCATTGGACAGATAGAGAATTAACGAATAGAGAACGAGCAAGAATTCAAACTTTTCCAGATGATTATGAGTTTGTTGGCAACTACAGTAGTGTGCGAAAGCAAATTGGAATGGCCGTACCTTGTAAGTTATCGGAAATAGTAATTACAGCAATATTAAATTGTTTTGCTGGAGTTGATTATTCCTGGGTAACTCCTAATATGGAGGAATGATTATGATTGACCATGTGGACGATTTAGGTAGGATTACATTTATAACTAATTCATTTGATGAACCTGTTTTATATGCGCCTGCAAGAACAGATTGTCTTGGTGCATGTGATACGTTAAAGATTATAACCGCTTTTACAGATTGTGAAAGGATTTCAACACATATGATTGGCTTAGCAGATGGAATGAAAACAAAAAGATTTGTTAAGCCGATTCATATTGAAATTTTATTAGGGATGACTAAATCTAGTTTATCGCAAAAAAAACATGAAGATATATGTAGATTAGTTCGATTTATCAATGAAGCACACGGAATGCCTAAGCTCTCTTGTAGGTACATTTGTAATGGAGCAGAAGTTCATTCAAAAATATATTTGTGGGAATATCAAGAAAATTTTGGCTTAATGCCGTGTGTTGCATATTGCGGGTCATTAAATTATACTATGAATGCATTCTATAAGAGACGAGAAAGCATTGCAATGTGCAATGCTTTGGATGCACATCGTTATTATGATTCTTTATTGAAAGATACAATGGATTGTTTTGATCCAGACGTACAAGAAAAAATTAAGAATATTGTTAATAATGGGCCTGACAATATAGAGGAACCTGATAATTCTGAAAAAGATTATATGATGTATGATCAGAAGAATCCTATAGATACACTACATGTTTCTTTATTGCGAGCAGATGGTAGTGATACAGGCTATGGTTCAGGTATCAATTGGGGTATTCGTCGTAACGGAACAAAAAGAAATCAAAACCAAGCTTACATTCCATATAATAGAGCTAACAGAAAAGAAGGTTTCTTTCCTGATCGTATAAATATCGGAGATCCGCATTGCCCAATGTTTCGAGTTATAACAAAGGACTTTGGAGAATTTCATATGAGATTAGCACAGCAGGGCAATAAGGCACTAGAAAGTGTAGAAAGTAATGCTATTCTTGGGGAATGGTTAAGGAAAAGAATTGGGGTACCGTTAGGCGGATATGTAACAAAACAAATGTTAGAACATTATGGAAAAACATATGTTACTTTTCGAAAGTATGATGATGGTATTTATCTTTTAGATTTTTAATACTGTATTATGATAAGATGTTTATAGTTTATATAAACGAATATAATGTTTTCATATAAAATGAGCCGACGCTGTGATTGTGTCGGCTCATTTTTTCTATTTATAAGTAGTTATATAGTTCTTTATGTATTTCTTCTTTACTCTTTTTTATCGATATATGCAATGAAATTCCAGCTTTGATTGATTTTTTTCTTGTCAAAGAGATAATCATCCGCGGTTTCTGTTAGATCTTTCATTCTAACAAAGAACGCGTTGCTAATTTTTAATCGTGTTGGAACAGTTGCATCATGTCCTCTTCCGTGTACAAATCCAAAACAATGGAATATTTAGACAGATGTGACAAGGAAAGAGAGTTTATAAAAAAGTATATGTAGTAGATGAAATTGCATCCTGAAAGGATGCCATTGTGCGTATAAGAATTAATAAAAATTAGTGTCAATTTTGTATGTTTTTTTGATTTTTACTTGCAAAAAAAGGTAACTCCATTTACCGCACATGTGTGGGTTTTGGCACTTTATCCAAAATCTATTGACTATTCAAAAAAACTTGATATAATGTGGTCCGCGTAGTAAACATGTGATTTGCATACTACGCATCCCTTTCTCTGGAAAAGCAGGCTATTTGCCTGCTTTTTCTCGTTATAGCTGTTCTTTTCCTAAAATTACTTGCAAAAAAAGGTACTCATGTGTGGTGTTTGGAGTTTCATCTTAGTACTATTGATCTTCACAGATTTTGACTCGAAAATACAATTTTTCATTACAATAACAGACATTAAAATCAACATTTTTTCCTATCATTTTATACAATCATATCGTCGATTTTTTTAATGCTTTTTTTCATAATACTCATTCAAATTTGAAACTCATAAAATTATTTTTATCGTCGATTTTTTTCACTTCAATTTTACTTAATTTCCTACTTTTAAAATAACAACGATATAATGGCATTTCTAGTTTTTAGTTCCCTGCAGAATGAGACCGGATCGTGTAATTGTCGGTGAAACCAGAGGTGAGGAAGCAATAGACATGTTGCAGGCCTTTAATACAGGGCATGACGGTTCGTTCAGCACGGGACATGCCAACAGTCCGAAGGATATGATCGCGAGACTGGAGACCATGGTACTCATGGGAATGGACATCCCTCTTCCCGCGGTGCAGAGACAGATTGCGGGAGGAATCGATATTCTTATACATCTGGGACGACTCAGAGATAAGAGCAGGAAGGTTCTGGAAGTTATGGAGGTTCTGGGGTATGAAGAAGGTGAAATCAGATTACAGTCCCTCTATCATTTCAGGGAAACAAAAGTCACAGACGGAAAGATCGAGGGCGAGTGGGTGAAGGAATACCCGCTCAAAAACAGGGAAAAGCTTCTGGCATCAGGCGCTGGGAAATAAAGAATATTTCTCGGCTATGGCCAAGAGTCTTGTCCTGATTCTTCTGGTCACTTTTATCTTTTATTCCGATGTGCGTGCACTGGTGTTTTTTCTGCCGCTGGCAGGGAAAATGTACAGGGCATTGATAAGACAGGAAATCCAGAAGAAAAAGATACTTTTTGAAGGACAGTTTCAGGTGGCGCTACAGTCCCTGTCGGCGCAGCTCAATATCGGATATTCCATGGAAAATTCTTTGAGGGAGGTGCAGAAAGATCTGCAGATGTTGTATCCGAAGGAAGAACTGATCAATCGTGAATTTGGATTTATGGTACGTCAGCTGGGAATGAATATTACGGTAGAAGAAATCTGGCAGCAGCTTGCGGCGAGGACTCAGCTTGAGTCGGTAGAAAATTTTGTGATGGTTATCGTGCTCGCAAAACGTAACGGCGGCGACAGTCTGCAGATTATAAGAAATGCCGTGAGAAAGATTCAGGACCAGGTTGAGGTGAGAAGAGAAATTCAGACGGTGACGGCGGCTAAAAGGCTGGAGTTCCAGATGATGTGCATTATACCTATGGGGATCATCGCATATATGAGAGTCTGTTTTCCAGATTTTATGAAGATACTTTACGGAAATATATTCGGCATTATTTTTATGACTGTATGTCTGGGTATCTATCTTTATGCATGGAAGATTGGAAACAGGATCATAGAAATAGAGGTGTGATTATGTGGGTTTACGCAGGGGTGTATGGAATTGTGTTTCTGATCTTTTTAAGAGTTAGAAATAAAAATCTTTCTAATGCATCTAAAATGAAACTGATTTACAAGGTTTTTCTCGTTATGGTCTGTGTGGTGACAATTTCTCTTTTTACGGATCTCTCTCAAATGAGAAATGACGGAGGGCAGGCGTCAAAAATAGCGCGCCGGTCTTACGGTCAGGGAAGTAAGAAGGAGAAGGTGATCGCAAAAGTCGAAGGGGAAGAACCGAAGGAAATGGAGATTGAGATTTCTTCCAGAGAGTACAAAAAGTCCGAACTCGAAAAACTGTTTCGAAAGGCAGAGGAAGAACTGGATCAAATTATTCCGGGCAAAAATAAATCGATTTCTCATGTAGACAAGCCGCTGGTCTTTCCGGAACAGCTGGAGGGTCTTCCGTTTCGGATCTACTGGGAACTCAGTCGTTACGATGTGATGGATATGAGAGGAAGATTACAGAAGGATGCGATTGAAAAGGAAGATCCTTCGGGAGAAGGAATTCCGGTGGAAATCAGGGGAATCCTGAGCTGTGAGGGACAGGAATCTGTCTATGTTCGGGAAATCGTCCTATTTCTCCCGAAGAGTGAAAAGAAGAATATTCATGAACAACTTCAGGACAGAATAAAAGATCTGGACAAAAAACAGATCGACCGGGCGTATCTGAATCTGCCAAAGGAGATACAGGGAAGAAAAATAAGATGGGAAAAAGCGGTCCGTTCGCCGCTACCGTCATTTCTTTTATACGGGCTGATGATCAGTCTGTGCCTGTTGCTGGTGGAGAAGGAGAGAGCGCAGAAACAATATATCAATAAAAAAGAAAAGATGCTTCACGACTATCCACAGATAGTCAGTCAGTTTACTTTGCTGATGGAAGCAGGAATGAATGCAAAAAATGTATGGAAAAAGATCGTGGAAGATTACGAGGTACGTAAGAGCCTGACCGGCGAGAAGAGAGAGGCATATGAAGAAATGCTCTACACCTGGCAGGAAATGAGAAGTGGGATTCCTGAAGTGGAATGTTATGAAAGGTTTGCAAGGCGTTCGGACTCGGCACAATACAGAAAGCTGGGGATGCTGCTGGCGCAGAATCTGAAGAAAGGTTCCAGAGGTGTTGCACATATTCTGTATATGGAATCGTTCCAGATGATGGAAGAAGCAAAAAGTCAGATCAGAATGGCGGGGGAAAAAGCAGGGACAAAACTGCTTGGGCCGATGCTCATGATGCTCTTTGTTGTAATGTTGATCGTCGTAATCCCCGCGTTTCTTTCGATACAGATCTAGGGGGAATAAAGATGAAAAAAATCAAAATGATGTGTATGATCATTTTTTTCCGGGCCCGTGATGCATTGAAGGATCAGAGCGGAGCTTCGGTCATAGAATGGCTGTTGGTCCTGGTCGTTGTCATCGGACTGACAATGATTTTTAAGATACAGCTCACAAACATGATAATGGCAATATTTCAAAAAATAGCAAGAGAAAGTGCAGCAATATAACTAAGTAAAAGTTTATTTCAGAAATGAGCAGGTAAACAGATGAAAAAAACGGTAAAGGGAGAACTGACAGTATTTTTAAGTCTTGTCTTTCTGATCCTTATGTCTCTTGTGATGGCGGTCATACAAAGTGCCGCGATCCAGGTGGACAAGAATGAGAAGAGAGTGGATGCATCAAGAGCGGTGGAATCTGTCTTTGCAGAATATCACAGGATGATGATGGAGGACTATGGTGTTCTGGCGCTGGATAAATCTTACGCCACGGACAGCAGTGCGGACCGGAATATTTTAAACCGACTGTCCTATTACGGGGCAGAAAATATGAAAATTCGTATCACTTCTATCCGTTATCTTACAGATCAGTTCGGCAGCAGTTTTTATGAGCAGGCAGTAAAGTATGAAAAAGAAAAGAAGGGAATGACAGGGACGGACAAGATTCTTCAGTATGTGGATCAGTGGAAGAGTCACAAATCAGACTCCAATGATCTGAATGAGGATCTCGACCATGTCAGGGAGGAACTGGAACAGACATCAGACGGAGAAAATGGAGAGCTGAAACAGATCAGGGAGTTTTTATCCGAGAAGTTGTTAAAGCTGGTTCTGCCCGGGGATTTTCAAGTGTCTGACAAGAAACTGACTCTGTCCCGTCTGCCGTCGCAGAGAGAACGAACAAAAGGGTATGGAAACCTGGCTCCGGTCTCCAAGTCCGTGGCAGATCCCGTTTTTTTCAATCTGTACCTGACAGAAAAATTCGGCAATGTTAGGAACAGGAAAGACAGAGCTTTGGACTATGAACAGGAGTACCTTCTCAACGGGAAGAGTACGGATAAAAAGAATCTGGAGGAAACGTTAAAGAAAATCGTAAATTTTCGTTTCGGAATCAATTATCTTTATCTTCTGAGTGACGAGACAAAGAATACGGAAGCAGAGGTTGCGGCGGGGATTGTTGCGGCAGCGATACTGGCTCCGGAATCGGAACCTGCGGTAAAGACGGCGCTTATGCTGATCTGGGCTTATGCAGAGTCGGTCATGGATGCGAGAGAACTGGTAGAGGGTGGGAAACTGCCTGTGGACAAGACAAAAGAAAACTGGAAATTGTCCATCAGCAATCTTATGCATATCAAGGATACGATTAATCAGGGAAAGTCGGATGAAGACACCGAAGGGTGGGATTATGATACCTATTTAAGAGTTCTTCTGATGCTGCGAAAGAAGGAAGTGCTTTCCATGAGAGCGCTGGACTTGATCGAGGAAAATATCAGGCTGAAAGGGGAACCGCACTTTAGGACAGACCAGATGGTGAGCGGGGCGGAATTTCAGATGAGATGTCCTCTGGGAATAGGAATATCTTACGATTTTAACTCAGTTTATCAATATAAATAGAAAGGGGGGTGGATACAGATGCCTTTTCCGTTCAAAATCTTTTTGACTCAACAACACACATATCAACTAAAAACTATTATTTCTTGTAGGAAGGAGGAAGAATTGAGACTCTCACAAAATCCTTTATCTTGTAAAGCGGAAAAGGTATCTGTATCCACCTTTAGAAGAATAGGTTATGCAGGCAGTGTGACGGTGGAAGCCATCATTTGTATTCCTCTGTTTATCTATGCAGCTATCTGTCTGATGTGGATTCTGGAGTTTCAGTCGGTACAGACTGCGGTCAGATGTGGAATGCAGGAAGCCGGTAGACAGATGGCGGTTCAGATGTATCAGGTGCCTGTAGCTCTGCCGTCGGATATAGAGCGAAAGATCGTTGATTCGGTCGGGGCACAGAGGCTGGATCACAGCTTTATTGAAAATGGTCGGAGAGGTCTGGACTGTAGTGGTTCTTATGTGCATATACGAAGTCAGATTCTCGAGATGAAGGTCAGATACAGAGTCAGACTTCCGTTTCCTCATCTGGGCATTATCAGTCCGTCTTTCGACCAGCATATGAGGATTAAAGGGTGGACAGGATATGTAAAGGACGGATTGCCGGGGATCGCAGATGCGGAGATGGTCTATATCACACCGGAGGGAGTGGTGTATCACAGGGACAGAGAATGTTCCTATCTGAAACCATCCATCAGGAAGGTTTCAAAGGATCAGCTGGATGAGTTGAGGAACAAGGATGGAGAAATCTATCACGTCTGCGAGAAATGTGCAGCCGAAAATGGGGATAAAACGGAGGTATATATCACCTCTTATGGGGAAAAGTTTCACTTTTCTTCGGAGTGCAGTGGATTAAAAAGAAAAATATATAAAGTACCGCTTGCAAGTGTCAAAGGAAGGAGAGCGTGTTCGAAATGTGGAAAATAGCAGAAATAATCATGTTGGCGTATATGTCATATGGGGCATATTTTGATATAAAAAACAGAGAGATACCGGGGGAGTATCTGATCGTGGGGACGGCGCATGCGCTGATCAGCCAGATTTTCTTTGGAAATCAGGCGTGGTATGTTTGGGGACTGGGAATTGTGACAGGGATGATCTTTATAGTCCTGTCCACCTACACGAATGAAGGAATAGGTTATGCGGACAGTATGATGATCATGAATCTCGGTATTTTCTACGGTGTGTGGACGGTGTTGATTCTTCTGGCCATCGCATTTACCTTGGCAGCAGTAGTCGCGGCAGCAGGATCGGTAGCAGGAAAATGTAACAAGAAAACGAAGATTCCCTTTGTGCCGTTTCTGGCTTTGGGATATTTAGGGGTGATGCTATGAGAAAGTACAGAGGAACAGCGGTAATTGAAATGACATATATTATGCCTCTTGTTCTTTTAGTCTGGATTTCGGTGATCTTCTTATTGTTCTATTATCACGATAAAAATATTATTTCGGGAGCGACCTATGAAACGGCGGTGGTGGGCAGTGACCTTTATCACAGAGACGAGAAGATCGACGAGCAGCTTCTGGCCACATATTTCCGAAAAAGGATCGACAACAAGCTGTTGTTCTTTTCCGGTGCGGATCCAAAGATCCGTGTCGAGGATGACAAGATCTATGTCAGCGTAAATGTGGATGAAAAGAAGATGAAGCTGTCGATCAAAAGCAGGGCGGAATTTTCTATACCGGAGAAGGAGGTTCGAAAGATCAGAGTATGGAAGGAAAGAATCGAGGGCATTGCACAGTGAGGGAAGAACTAAAAAGAAACATGCATCAGGTATGG
>SAMEA104404100__coassemble_2687_pt1 | contig 13005 bp, 8 predicted proteins | sample SAMEA104404100__metabat2_low_PE_078 | metagenome-assembled genome bin SAMEA104404100 (sample SAMEA104404100) | Balaenoptera acutorostrata
ATATTGATGAATTTATATTCATCGTTATGTATAAAAAAGCATAAAAAAGCATCCTCTTTTTTCTAAAAGAGGATGCTTTTCAACCTTAAAAATATTAAAATTGTTCAAGTTTTCTGATTTTTTATACAATTAGCAGATTTCAGCTCCGGCCGGCATTTTCTTCTCCGGTGTCATAAGAGCAAGATTTCCTTCTGCATCTTCTGCGCAGAGTAACATACCTTCAGAAAGTACTCCTGCAAGTTTTGCAGGTTTCAGATTCACAAGGACCATAACTTTCTTTCCTACCATTTCTTCTGCTGTGTAATGAGCTTTAATTCCGGAAACGATCTGTTTTACCTGGCTTCCGATCTTAACCTGTGAGCAGAGAAGTTTTTTAGATTTTTTTACTTCTTCGCAGGCAATGATCTCTCCAACCTGGAACTGCATTTTTCCGAAGTCTTCAAATGTGATCTCGTCTTTTGGTTCGATATCGATCACGTCTTCTTCCACTTCTTCTTTTTCTTCTTTTTCTTCTTTTACAGGTGGGTGAAGTTCTGCAACCTTAGCCATTACTTCGTTGATGTCCAGTCTCTGGAAAAGAATTTCAGGTTTTTCTGTCACTTTTCCGTCACCTAACTGAGCAAGAACTTTTTCCGATGTTCCCGGCATGAATGGTTCCAGTGCTTTCACTGCGGCTTTGATGCTTTCGATCAGATTGTAGAGAACTGTCTCAAGACGGTCTTTCTTTTCTTCTTCTTTTGCAAGTGCCCATGGCATTGTCTCATCGATGTATTTGTTGCAGCGTTTGAATACGTTGAAGATCTCTGTGATAGCGTCTGCCACACGAAGGTCATCCATTTTCTTTTCAACCAGACCAGGCATAGCTTCAACAACTCTCTTAAGATCTGCATCTACTTCTTCTGTAACACCCTTGTCTGTCACAACTCCTCCAAAGTATTTGTTTGTCATTGAGATTGTACGGTTTACAAGGTTTCCTAATGTATTTGCAAGGTCTGAGTTCATTCTTTCTACCATGAGTTCCCATGAAATGACACCGTCATTTTCAAACGGCATTTCATGAAGTACGAAGTAACGTACTGCGTCTACACCGAAGAAATCAACCAGTTCGTCTGCGTAGAGTACGTTTCCTTTTGATTTACTCATTTTTCCGTCGCCCTGAAGGAGCCATGGATGTCCGAATACCTGTTTTGGAAGTGGAAGATCCAGAGCCATAAGGAAGATCGGCCAGTAGATTGTATGGAAACGGATGATGTCCTTACCGATAAGGTGAAGGTCTGCAGGCCAGTTCTTGTTGAAGCTTTCTTCACTTTCTCCGTCGCAGTGGTATCCGATACCTGTGATATAGTTTGTAAGGGCATCAAGCCATACGTAAACTACATGTTTTGGATCGAAGTCTACAGGGATTCCCCATTTGAATGATGTTCTTGATACACAGAGATCCTGAAGTCCCGGAAGAAGGAAGTTGTTCATCATTTCGTTCTTACGTGCTACAGGCTGGATGAATTCCGGATGAGTGTTGATGTAATCGATAAGACGATCTGCATATTTACTCATTTTGAAGAAGTAAGCTTCTTCTTTTGCAGGCTGTACTTCACGTCCGCAGTCCGGGCATTTTCCGTCTACAAGCTGTGATTCTGTGAAGAATGATTCACATGGTGTACAGTACATTCCTTCGTAATGTCCTTTGTAAATGTCTCCCTTGTCGTAGAGTTTCTTGAAGATCTTCTTTACTTCTGCTTCATGGAACTCATCTGTTGTACGGATGAATTTGTCATATGAAGTATTCATAAGATCCCAGATATTTTTGATCTCACCTGCTACTCCGTCTACGAATTCTTTTGGTGTGATTCCTGCTTCTTCTGCCTTTAATTCGATCTTCTGTCCGTGTTCGTCAGTTCCTGTCTGGAAGAATACATCGTATCCCTGACTTCTCTTGTATCTTGCGATTGCATCTGCAAGTACGATCTCATAAGTATTTCCGATATGTGGTTTTCCGGAAGTATAAGCGATCGCTGTAGTAATATAATATTTACCTTTATCTGCCATTTTAAAAATCCTCTCTTTCTCTGGGCAATTATTATTTAAGTGATAGAAATGGATGAAAGGCCTCTGCCTTCACAAAAAAAGTCTTCTTAATCTACCCTCCGGTAAATTAAGAAGACGAATATATCGTGTTACCACTTCTTATTTGTTCCCTCCTCGCGGAAAGGAACCTCTGAAAGTACCCTGTAGTACTTGTGCGCTATAATGGGCGTACCCATCGCAGCCTTACATCTCCATGCTCGGTGCGCTGCTCGGAAGCCATCTTCATCTAATATCCCCTATTTCCTCTCAGCCTTCGGAAATTCTCTGTAAAGGTTCTAAAAGAGTACTCTCTTCGTCACTGCTTTTATACTTTATCCATATGTAAGAAATCGTATCACACACCGAACAAAATTGCAAGGCGGTTTTCCGTTTCCATACAAATGCTATTCTACCAGAAAATGCTTGTTTCTCAGCGTTTCCTCGATCAGATCCAGCGTCTCTTCACTGTCCGCCTCGATCGTGTGGTAGTGGTAGTTTGAGGTGATATTCTTCAGCGGACTTGATTTTCCGCTTCGGATATCGTCCATAAATTCATTTACCAGTCGTCTCGACCCGATGTTCAGCTGCGCCTCCATATGACCGTAAACTCTGTGGTTGATCATGACATTGAGAACTTTGCCTCCCAGATCTACGATGGAGAGGAGTTCTTCCTCCAGCTGTTCATCTGTGTGACTGACTTTAAAAACACGTGTGACTGCATTTGATGCATTCAAAAGATATCCTCTGTTCGTTGACAGCACATCATATCCCGCCGCGCGGATCAGTGCGATATCCTGCACAATAACCTGACGACTGACATCATATAATCTTGCCAGTTCTTTACCTGAAACAGGCGCATTGCTGTTCTCGATCTTCTGTATGATTTCTTCCCGCCTCTTGGCTCCTGTCATTTGTCTGTCACCTCCCTGTCATCCTGTTCCTGCTCTTCTTAAACTGCGTGAAGATTTTTCATGGAAATGTCCATGATCGGAGCAGAATGTGTAAGTGCTCCACTTGATATAAAGTCTACACCAAGTGAGGTCAGACGTTCAATATTTTCTTTTGTGACATTGCCGGAACACTCTGTCTGTGCTCTTCCGTCGATGATGCGGATCGCTTCTTTCATATCTTCGCATGACATGTTGTCGAGCATGATGATATCGGCTCCTGCCTCCACCGCTTCTCTTACCATGTCAAGATTTTCAACTTCCACTTCGATCTTTCTGACAAACGGTGCATATTCCTTTGCCATCTGTACGGCTTTTGTGACACTGCCTGCTGCCCCGATGTGGTTGTCTTTTAAGAGAACTCCGTCTGAAAGATTATAGCGGTGGTTGTATCCTCCACCTACACGAACAGCGTATTTTTCAAAAATTCTCATGTTCGGTGTTGTCTTTCTTGTGTCCAGAAGTTTTGTCTTTGTCCCTGCAAGAAGCTGAGCCACCTGGTTTGTGTAGGTAGCGATACCGCTCATTCTCTGAAGATAATTGAGGGCAACTCTTTCTCCCGATAAGAGAACACGGATATCGCCTCTTACGACAGCCATAAGCTGTCCGCTCTTCACCAGGTCTCCGTCTTTACAGTAAAATTCAATTTCTGTCTCTTTATCCAGTAATTCAAATACTCTTTTATATACGTCCAGTCCCGCAATAACTCCGTCCTGTTTGCAGATCAGCTGTACTTCTCCGAGGACAGCTTCCTTCATTACGGAATTTGTTGTAACGTCTTCACTTGAAATGTCTTCTTTTAATGCTTCTAAGATCAGATGATCTGTCTGCAATGTCATTGTGATCTGATTCATATCTGCCAGACTCCTTTTCTATATGTTAGTTGTCTTCTGTTATTTTTTTGGCTGCACGTCTTGCAAATACAAGGCTTTCAAGAAGCGAGTTGCTTGCAAGTCTGTTGGCGCCGTGAACTCCGTTGCAGCTTGTCTCTCCTGCTGCATATAAATGTTCCATGGATGTCTTACTGTCAGAGTCTACCCATACTCCGCCCATGAAATAATGCTGGGCCGGTACGATCGGGATCCTCTCTGTGAGCGGATCATATCCTTCGTCCACGCAGCGCTGATAGATATTTGGGAAATGTCCGAGGATCATTTCTTTTCCAAGTGGTCTCATATCCAGCCATACTCTGTCCGTGCCGTCTTTTTCCATCTGTTCTCTGATGGCCTTTGTCACTACATCTCGAGGAAGAAGTTCATTTACAAAACGTTCTCCGTCTTCTCCCGCCTTGTTGTAGAGCAGAGCGCCTTCTCCTCTTACAGACTCAGAGACAAGGAATCTTCTTCCCGGCTTCTTTGAGTATAATGTAGTTGGATGAATCTGTACATAGTCAAGATGCTCCAGACGTATATTATGTTTCTTTGAAATCTCCAGTGCATCCCCTGTAAGGTGAGGGAAGTTTGTGGAGTGTGTATAAGTTCCTCCGATTCCGCCGCTTGCCCAGATGGTGTCTTTTGCATGGATCTGCATCTCTTCTCCGTCCTGAGCCGTGGCGATGATTCCTTTACATTCACCGTCTTTCACAATGATGTCTGTCATGGTGGTATATTCATATAATGTTACATTTTCAAGTTTTTTAACCTGCATTAAAAGCTTTCTTGTGATTTCTTCTCCGGTAATGTCCTTGTGATACAGAATTCTCGGCTTTGAGTGTGCCCCCTCTCTTGTATAGAGAAGTTCGCCGTTTTCACTCTCAAAGTCTACTCCGTATCGGATCAGTTCGTCGATGACCGGTCTGGACTCACGAATCATGATATCTACAGATTCTTTTCTGTTCTCATAATGACCTGCCTTCATTGTATCTTCAAAGAAGCTGTCATAGTCGGTGTCGTCTCTCTCTACACAGATTCCGCCCTGTGCGAGAAAAGAGTCACTGCTCTCAAGATCTGCCTTTGTGATCATGATGATCTTTTTGTCCGACGGAAGATTCAGTGCAGCAAATAATCCTGCAACTCCTGTTCCTACTATCACTACGTCTGCTTTTAATTCCATTATATTGTCCTCCCAATTATTTTCCAAGTTCAAGCATTCTTTCCAGTGGTCTCTTTGATCTTTCTCTTCGTTCTTCTGTCAGGTGCATTTCGTTTTCGCCTGTCTTGAGAACGTGAAGAATCTTCTCCGGTGTGATCAGTTTCATGTCTTCACATACCGGTTCCGTTTTCGGGAAGTAGAATTTTTTATCCGGATTTGCCTCTTCTAATTTATAGAGAACTCCGTCTTCTGTACAGATGATGTATTCTTTTCCATCATGTTCTGTCGCATATTTGATGATTCCTGTTGTACTTCCGAGGTAATCGGCGATCTCTCTGATTGCTTCGTTACACTCAGGATGTGCGAGAAGTTCTGCTTCAGGATGTTCTTCCTTCAGGCTCTTTACTTCTTCGACCAACATTTTTTCATGTACCGGGCAGTATCCGTCATTGTAAATGAAGTTTTTCTCCGGAACCTGTTCTGCGATAAAGTGTGCAAGGTTCTTGTCCGGAATGAAGTAAATGTTCTTATTAGGAAGAGCTTTAACGATCTTCACTGCATTTGCAGATGTTACACATACATCAGAATATTCTTTTAACTCTGCTGTTGAGTTGATGTAACATACAACTGCGAGGTCATCGTACTGCTCTCTTACTTTCATGATTGCTTCCGGTGATGCCATATGTGCCATTGCACAGTCTGCTTTTGCATCCGGCATCAGCACTGTCTTGGATGGATTTAAGATCTTCGCACTTTCTCCCATGAAGGAAACTCCGCAGAATACGATTGTCTGCTCTTCAAGACCTACTGCGACTTTGCTAAGGTAGAAGGAGTCTCCTATATAATCTGCCAGATCCTGCACTTCCGGTCTCACATAATAATGTGCAAGGATCACTGCATTTTTCTCCTTCTTCAGTTTTTGTATTTCTTCCTGGATCGTCATTTTTATTCACCTTTCCCGTTATGATCGTAGCCAGATCATTTATAACGTACCTTTTATTATTACTCTTGGTTGTCAAAATCCACATTTATCGCCCATTATAGCACATAACTTTACAGGTGACAAGACACTTGTGTTAACACTTGTTTACAGCTGTTCCCATGTCTAATTATCCGATCTCCGTCATAAATTAATAGAAAACCTGTCGGAGAATTTTATGACGTTTTCTAAATTTTCGTTCCGCCCCGGGCGGCGTGTCTGTTATCTTGCCGCGGCCGGCGCTGTCCTCCTTATACTGATCCTTTCAGCTGTCTTCTCCTCCCGCAGCGGAAATAAAGATTTCCGTGATTTTACCGGGGAACTCTTTCGCAAAGAGATCAGCTCCAGCACCATCAGTCTTCATTACACCCTGAAAAATCCTTCCGCTTACGGCATTTCCAATGTTCCCGTGAGCTTCGGAGAGTTTTCCACAGACATAGACAAAACCACCGCGGGAATCCACCGCGTCCGCAAAAAACTCCACAGTTTTCGTCACAGAAACCTGTCCGACGAAAACCGTCTTACTTATCAGATCCTTGACTATTATCTGCAGTCTGCCGAGATGGGGGCTCCCTTTCTTCTTTATCAGGAACCCTTAAGTCCCGTGACCGGAGTCCACGCCCAGCTGCCCGTTCTCCTGTCCGAGTTTACCCTGTCCGACTCCCATGATGTGGAGACCTACATTCAGTTGCTGAAACAGCTGCCTTCTTATTTTTCTTCTCTTCTTCACTTCGAGCAGAAAAAACAGGAGGCGGGACTTCTCATGCCCGACTATCAGCTGGATGATATTCTGGCATGGTGCCACACCTTCCTTGCCATGAAGGATCAGAACTATCTATATGAAACCTTCTCTGAGAGGCTGGACGCTGTTTCCTCTATCGCCCCTCACAAAAAGGCACTCTATATTCAGGAACATGATTCCGCCATCCGCGATTATGTTTTCCCTGCTTATCTGGAACTGGCTCACGGAATGGAGACCCTGAAGGGAAAGGGGAAGAATGCGAAAGGACTATGCTATCTTCCCGAAGGGAAAAAATATTATGAATATCTTGTGCGTCAGACCACAGGGATCTCGACTCCGGTAGAAAAGCTTCAACAGCGGGTCGAGGATCAGATCTACGATGACCTCTCCGCCTTCGACTCCGGACTTCAGGTGTCAAAGGATCTCTCCCCTTCTATGTTGGAGACGGAAGATGCCTCTTTGATCCTCAATGATCTGAAATCACGCATCAAAAGCTCCTTTCCTGAGATTCCCGACACGCAGGCAACCGTAAAATATGTTCCCCGGGCAATGGAACCGTATTTAAGTCCGGCTTTTTATCTCATCCCTGCCATCGATAATCTCAGGGAAAATGTCATTTACATCAATCGTGCCCTCACCAAAAGCGGGATCGAACTTTACACCACTCTTGCCCATGAAGGTTATCCGGGGCACCTCTACCAGACCGTATATTTCTCCTCCAAAAATCCGGATCCTGTCCGAAGTATGCTGGACTTTGGCGGTTATGTGGAAGGCTGGGCGACCTACTGTGAGATGATGGCTTACTATCTGTCGCCGCTCTCCAAAAATGAGGCTCTGTTGTGTCAGAAAAACAGTTCCGCATTTCTCGGGCTCTATGCCCTGGCGGATATGGGAATCCACTATGACGGCTGGTCACGAATGGATACTCTCTCCTTCTTCCGGGATTACGGAATAAATGACACCAACACCATCAACGAGATCTATGAACTGATCATCGGAACCCCGGCAAACTACCTGAAATACTATCTGGGTTATCTGGAATTTTTAGACTTGAAAAAAGACATTTCCAAAGCCGCGGGAAAAGAATTCTCACACAAGAAATTTCACCGTGCCGTTCTGGAGACCGGCCCCGCACCTTTTGAGATTGTAAGATCTGAGGCTCTGAAATATTTTGATCTGAAGTAAAAAAGCTCCGCCGATACACCGTTCAAAGTGTATCGGGCGGAGCCCGTTTTTTTATTTTTCATCATAAAGATGTTCGAGAAGAAAAACTTCCTTCATATGTTCTACTTCCTCCGGCGTATACTCTTCCACCGAGTCCACCGTCACCTTCTTGATCTTGTTTTTCTTAAGTTTCAGGTAGACCACTTCGCGGAACAGTGCGTAGAGCACAGAGACGATCGGGATGAAGATCAGCATACCCACGATTCCCATCAGCCTTCCGCCGATACTTACCGCTGCCAGCACCCAGATGGACGGAAGTCCCACGGAATTTCCAACCACATGAGGATAGACAAGATTTCCCTCTATCTGCTGCAGAAGCAGGAAGACAGCCAGGAATAAAATCGCCTGTTTCGGATTGACCATAAAAATCATAAAACAGCCGAGAGCGCATCCGATGAACCCTCCGAAGATCGGAATCAGAGCCGTGATAGAAATGATGATTCCGGTCAGGAGCGCATACGGCATTTTCAGAAGTGACATGACGATCACAAACATGGTTCCGAGGATGACCGCCTCCATACACTGTCCGGTGAGGAAGTTGAAAAATGTTCTGTAAGTCAGAGAACAGATCTCGAGGACAACCTCTGCCTTTCTCTTCGGGATAAATGCATAGACCACTTTGCGGCTCTGCACATGTAATTTTTCTTTCTGGAAGAGGATATAACATGCAAAGGAAAATGCAATGAAAAATGTAGTCAGTCCACTGATCAGGGAACCAACTGCCGCCACTGTCGTGTTCATTACGCTGTCTGCGCCGCTTCCCACGATATTCATTCCCCACGCGATCATCTTATCCGGGTTAAATTCCAGCTGGTTTACCCACTTCATGATATCCGCATTGTCGTGTGTAAATTCTCCGATCCAGTCCTGCATTCTCGGAATGAAGGCTGCTATGGTCTTTCCCAGACTGGCAAATGTCTCGCCCAGCTGAGGGATCAGTACGAAGAGTACCACCCCTACGATTCCCACCGCCATGAAAAGAGTGAGGATCAGACTGACCGGTCTTGCAAATTTTGATTTCTTTTCCCCGAACAGTTTCTTTTCCAGAAAACTCATCGGGACGTTGATGATGAATGCGATGGCTCCGCCAAGTACAAACGGAAAAATAATTTCCCACAAGAATCCGAAAACCTGCAGCACGGTCTTGAAATTCCAGAGTGCCACAAGAATGGCTATGGTAAATAATATCAATCCCCTTATTTTTCTAAATGTCACCTGGCTCCAATCCATACTTTATTCTTCCTTTCCTGTGCGGGCTTTCTGTTTTACCATCACCCATTTTATAAACTGAATGACAGGGAGATTTGCAAGTGCAAGCGCACATACAATACCCATCTGTCCAATATCTAACGTAACTACTTTAAATATACTATGAAATCCCGGGATCATCAACACAGATGTGATCAGTACAAATCCGATTGTAAATGCTCCCTGCAGATATTTGTTATTGAAAAATCTTCCGCTGCCCAGCACCGGCTCCGGACTTTTACAGTTGTATCCGTGAACCAGTCGTGAAAGACACAAGGTACCAAACGCGAGGGTACTTCCCAGAGCGGAACCGCCTGATCTGTAACCGATATAGAATCCTGTCATTGTCATGATACCGATGATGAGACCTTCCCATCCGATCCTGCACAGGAACGGTTTTGTCAGGATACTCTCGTTGACCGGTCTCGGTTTTTCTTCCATGACCTTCTGTGTGTGAGGCTCCAGTCCAAGAGCGATGGCCGGAAGGCTGTCCGTGAGAAGGTTGATAAACAGAAGATGAACCGGCGCAAACGGAACCGGAAGTCCGGCGATGGATGCGTAGAGAACCGCAAGGATCGCTCCGAAGTTACCTGAGAGCAGGAACTGAATCGCACTCTTGATATTTCTATAAACATTTCTTCCGTTTTCCACAGCTTTTATGATTGTGGCAAAGTTATCGTCGGCGAGCACCATGGCCGCCGCATCTTTGGAAACCTCCGTTCCCGTGATTCCCATGGCCACTCCGATATCCGCCTGTTTCAGAGCCGGTGCATCATTTACGCCGTCCCCTGTCATGGATACGATATTTCCCTTGTCCTGCCATGCGCGGACGATTCGGATCTTGTGCTCCGGAGATACTCTGGCGTAGACCGAAATGCCTTCTACAAAATCTCTGAGTTCTTCGTCCGACATCTTGTCGATCTGTGATCCTTCACAGGCCTCGGAAATGTCTTCGAGGATTCCGATTCTCTTTGCGATGGCCGCCGCGGTCACCTTGTGGTCTCCCGTGATCATGACCGGTTTGATGCCGGCTTTCTTACATTCTTCTACCGCAAGTCTTGATTCTTCTCTCGGCGGATCCATCATGGAAATCAGACCCAGGAAAATCAGTTCCTTTTCGTCATCTACTGTGATTTTACAGCTGTCATTCACCTGCTTATAGGCAAATGCCAGCACGCGGAGACCTTCCGAAGAAAATGTGTCATTCTGACAGACAATATCCTGAATATCCGTGTCGATCAGATCCCTCACACCCTCAGATGTCTGAATCTTCGTGATTCTGTTCTGGAGCACATCCACGGCTCCCTTTACCAGCATGTAACATTTTCCGTTGATTCGGTGAACGGTGTACATAAGCTTTCTGTCACGGTCAAACGGGATCTCGTCCTGTCGAGGGAATTCCTGTCTCTCACCGGAAACCGATACACCAAGCGCTGTCCCCAGATTGATCAGAGCCGTCTCTGTCGGATCCCCGATCTCCACTCCGTTTTCATTGGTCGAGTCATTACATAAAATGCTGTAGGATAACAGCTGTCTTGTGGCCGCGTCGCTGATGTCCGCTTCTTCCACGGGAATTCTTCTGCCTTCCACATAATAGTCTTCCACTGTCATTTTGTTCTGTGTGAGAGTTCCCGTCTTGTCGGAACAGATGACAGACACACTTCCCAGTCCTTCCACCGCCTGCAGTTTTCGGATGATGGCATGTTCCGCCGCCATTTTCTGTGTGCCAAATGAGAGAACAATAGTTACGATGGAACTTAAAGCCTCCGGTATCGCTGCCACGGCGAGAGCGACTGCAAATAAAAATGCATTTCCGATATTTTCCCCGCGGATCACACTCACTGCAAACAGGAATCCACAGAAAATGAGGATGAGGATTGAAAGTTTCTGGCCAAACTGATCCAGACTGACCTGAAGCGGAGTCTTTTTCTCCGAAGTACTTTTTAAGAGACTTGCGATCTTACCAACCTCTGTCTCCATCCCCACGCCTGTTACAATAAATTTTCCTCTTCCGTAGGTGACAAAACTTCCTGAAAATACCATGTTTGTCCTGTCACCTAAAGGAACCTCCGTCTCGATCACATCCATCTGTTTCTCCACGCCGATACTCTCACCGCTGAGTGCACTTTCATCGATCTTCAGACTGGCATTTTCAATGATCCTTCCGTCTGCCGGGACGTAATCTCCCGCCTCCAAAAGGACTGTGTCTCCCACTACGATCTCTCTGGTCGGAACACAGATCATCACTCCGTCACGGATGACCTTCGCCTCCGGGCCGGAGAGCTTCTTCAGACTCTTAAGAGACTGCTCCGCCTTTACCGTCTGAAATGTTCCGAGAAGTGCATTGATGGTAATGACCACCAGAATTACCAGCGCACTCTCCGCGTCTCCCATGATTCCGGAAATGGCCGCCGATACAATCAGAATAATCACAAGAAAATCCTTGTACTGCTCAAGGAAAATCTGAAAAACACTTTTCTTCTTCCCTTCCGCCAGCTCATTCCATCCATATGTTGCCCTGCTCTTTTCCACTTCCTGTTTCGTCAGACACTCCCTGTGTCCATTGATGTTTTTCTGTACCTCTTCTGCCGATAGCTGATACATTTCTTTCATCGCCTGATCCTCCTGTATTATAAGTATTAGCATTTTTGAAGGCTGTATTCGAATCCTTTTTCATTTTCCCGAACCAAATCCGGGGTAATAAAAAAAGACCCTTATTGCCTTCTTCCATGGCAATAAAAGTCTCACCAGTTATTTTGTGATACCGGATGTCTCCATCGTACTGACGATATCACAAACGCTTAAGAACTAACGTCGGTTACTCCCTCTTATTTGAAATAACTATACGCATTTTTACACTCAATGTCAATTTATTTTCTTCTTTTTTCACAGAAAATTGACATGCCTGTTCTGCGGTGCTATTATCGGCTTATGGAAACGTTTGAAATTTTATTTTTTCGATAGAAAGGGTCAGCCATGACGATCAAAACACTTGCAGAAAACCTGGGTGTCAGCTATTCTACCGTATCCCGCTGTCTGAACAACGATCCGAAAGTTTCGGAGAAGACAAGGCAGCGTGTTCTTGAGGAGGCAAAGCGCACAGGCTTCACATTTAATATCAATGCCCGCAGTCTTGCCAAAAAGAAATCGGACAGGATCGGGATCATTTTTTCCGATAACTTTAACACCAAAGATTATCGCTGGCTTTTTAATGAAATTGAAACTTATTCGACACGGCAGATCGAGCGCAACGGCTATGACTATATTATTCAGCCACTGTGCAATCACAACGGAATCAGCAACATCAACCGTCTGGTAAACAGCCGTCTGGTAGACGGACTTGTGATCTTTGCAAAAGACGTGACAAAGGAGGAATGCAGCTTTCTGAAAGAAAACAAGATTCCTCATGTGTTCGTGTATTTCAAGCCGGAATGCTATGACGAAACGCCGGAAAATTTCTTCAGTGACGACAGTGAGTACGGCGGATATATTGCCACACGACATCTGATCGTTAACGGTCACCGTCATATTCTGACAGTCACCACAGACGACCCTCAGCAGAAGCTCTACACAGGGCGTACCAACGGATACAAAAAGGCGATGGCCGAGGCCGGACTGACTCCGGAAATTCTGAATGTGGACATGGAATTTTTAAGTGCCAAGGACTGGTATCCGGTCTACAGAGATTATATGAAGAGCTTCACCGGAATCTTTTTCCAGCGTGATCTTCCGGCTCTGTCTGTCATTCAGGAATTTACACGGGACAATAT
>SAMEA104404100__coassemble_2703_pt1 | contig 12932 bp, 13 predicted proteins | sample SAMEA104404100__metabat2_low_PE_078 | metagenome-assembled genome bin SAMEA104404100 (sample SAMEA104404100) | Balaenoptera acutorostrata
TTTACTTCTTTTACTGCTTCAACTTCATGATCTGTACTTTCACTAAAGTAGCGATGACAGAAGAATTCCACTTTACATTGTCACAGACAGAGCAGATCTTCGCTTACATGACAATCGGAACAATCATCGGAACATTCTTATTCGGTAAGATTTGTTCAAGAATCGGTAAAAAAAGAACATTGATCATTATTGCACTTGCAATTTCTGCAACAACAGCGATTCCATTCATCAATCCAACAAGTGTTACACTTTGGATGGCAGCCAGAATTATCACAGGTGCCGCTCTTGGTGGTATGTTTGGTACAGCTATGCCGCTCGTAGCTGAAATGTTCCCAAGTAAATACCGTGGAAAACTTGCGGCCGTTATCACATCATTATTCTCATTAGCTATGATGTTCGGTGGATGGGTTTACGGTTTACTTGGAGAAGCAAACTGGCAGGGACTGATGTATACAGCCATCATCCCACCGGTGATTGGTGCGATCATGACATTCTTCTTCGTACCTGATGACTATGAACTTACTCAGCAGAGAAACGCTGAAAGTGAAAAAGGCGGAGAAAAGATCGGATACCTCAGCATGTACAAAGGAAAATACCTCTGGATCGGTATCGGAGTTATCCTTCTCTCAGCCTGCAACTTCACAGCATACGCTGCATTTGCAAACAACTCTACAGCATACTTACAGTACACAGTAGGAATGACAGCGGCAGCTGCAGGTTCAATCTATGCATGGCAGGGATTTGGACAGACATTCGGATATATTTTCTGGGGATTCATCGCAGATAAATTCGGACGTAAAAAACCATTGATCGGTATGGCAATCGCCGGTATCGGAGTATTCCTTTACACAAGACTTGGCGGAGACCAGATCATGGCATTCAAACTTATTTCTATCGTAATTGGATTCTGTATCGGATTCTCGGGAGCCTGGGGAGCATACTACACAGAACTGTTCCCTCAGAAGTTCAGCTCACTCTCAGCCGGAATGTCATTCAACGGTGGATATGTTATTTCATCTATCGCAGTACCGGTCGTAGCATCATTTACAACAGCTGAACATATGTTACCATTATTCTTATTATCAGCAGTAGTATTCGTAACAGGAGCAGTAATCTGGTGCTTCCTTCCGGAAACACTTAATAAGGTCAGAGAATAGATTTCAGACTTTGTTACATATTACCTAAAAGAAAACAGCCTCGACCTTTGGTCGGGGTTGTTTTTTTGATACAGTATTAATATAGAAGAAACAGCAGAATCCGTTTCGGAGAAAGAGGATTTTAATGTACAAAAAAAGAGTGTATCCAATTCGGATACACTCTTTGAAATTTTAATTTATCTATAGACTAAGCTAAGATCATAGCTGTAAGATCCATTGGATCTACGATCTTTCCGTCTTTGTATACACGCATGTTTCCGCTTGCGATTTCATCGATAAGGATAACGTTTCCTTCTTTATCATATCCGAATTCGAATTTGATATCGTATAAGTCTAATCCTTTAGCTGCAAGGTCATCTGCAACAAGTTTTGTGATCTTAAGTGTCTGTTCTTTCATGCTGTCATACATTTCAGGACTCATAACTCCTAATGCAACAAGAGCATCTTTAGTTACAAGTGGATCCTGTCTGTCGTCATCTTTGAAAGTTGTTTCAACATAACCACCTTCAAGTCTTGTTCCGTCTTCGATGTATTCGCCATAACGACGGATGAAGCTTCCTGTAGCTACTAAACGGCAGATAACTTCAAGACCATGTCCGAAAACTTTTCCCGGAACAACTTCCATTGTAGCATTGTCGATATCGGCATTGATGTAATGTGTTTTGATGCCTGCGTTGTTAAGAAGCTCAAAATAGTGTACAGATGTTTTTAAGTTTTCTTTACCGATTCCTTCGATAGATAAGCCTACTGTATTTTCGCCCGGATCGAACTTTCCGTCTTTTCCAGTACAGTCATCTTTGAACTTAAGTAATACGTTTCCATTTTCAAGAGCAAAAACATCTTTTGTTTTACCTGTATAAATCTTTTCCATTTCATTGGCTCCTTTGTAATATATTAAATTTCGTTGTATTTACTGGCTTTTACGCAAAAAACCATATAATATAAATACCACATTTTGGAGTGATATGGTAGTGTTTTTTGAAAAAATTTATTGAAAGTATTGAATTTTTATCGGATGGTTGAAAAACCTCTTATGAACAGTTATTATGGGATAAGGATTATAAGGAGGAAAGCCATGGAAGGTCAGGAAAAGGAACACAAAAGAAGAAAGCGCTATTCGGGTGCTTATCCAAGAAATTATAAAGAAAAGTATAAGGAACTACAGCCGGAGAAATACGCAGACACGATTTCCAAAGTAATCAGTAAGGGAAGTACGCCGGCGGGAATGCATATTTCTATCTGTGTGGATGAAATCATGGATTTCCTGCAGATCAGGCCGGGACAGAAAGGTGTCGACTGCACTCTGGGCTATGGAGGACACAGTAAAGAGATGCTGAAGCGTCTGGAAGGACAGGGACATCTCTACGGGCTGGATGTAGATCCGATTGAATCGAAGAAGACAAAAGAACGTCTGGAGAGTCAGGGATTCGGCGAAGACATTTTCACAGTCGTGCTCACAAACTTTGCAAATATCGACGAGGTGAGCGAGATGGCAGGAAAGTTTGACTTCATGCTGGCGGACCTTGGAGTTTCGTCCATGCAGATCGATAACCCGGACAGAGGATTTTCTTATAAGATAGACGGGCCTCTGGACCTGCGTATGAACCCGGAGAAGGGAACAAGCGCGGCTGAGAGACTGGTGGGCATCACAGTGGAAGAACTGGCGGGAATGCTCTGGGAAAATTCGGACGAACCTTATGCGGAAGAGATCGCAAAAGCGACGGTTAATTATATGAAGCGTGTCGGCAAGATCGAGACGACAACACAGATGAAGGAGATCATCGAGAAGGCACTTGCATTCCTCCCTGAGAAGGATAAGAAGGAAGAAATCAAGAAGGCATGCCAGAGAACATTTCAGGCTCTGAGAATCGATGTGAACGGTGAATTTGAGGCGTTGTACTCTCTGCTGGAGAAACTACCGGATGCAATGGCGCCGGGTGGAAGGATCGCCTTCCTCACATTCCATTCAGGAGAGGACCGCATGGTCAAGAAATCATTCAAGAAGTTTTATAAAGAAGGTTTATATAAGGAAATCTGCAACGAAGTTATTCGCCCGTCTAAAGAGGAGTGCTTTAGAAACGGACGTGCAAAATGTGCAAAACTGCGCTGGGCTGTGAGAGCTTAGGCATTTAGGAGGGAATTCATGTTAACATTACAGGAAGGCTTAGAATTACTGAAGAAGGAAGAGGAAGCGGTTCTTCTCGACGTGAGAACAGAGGAAGAATACAGCGGCGGACATGTGGACGGAAGTATCAATGTACCGCTCAACAAGCTTGCCACATTTAAGGTGTCAAAGGACAAGAAAGTGTTCGTTTACTGACAGAGTGGACAGAGAGCTGAGCGAGCTGTCAAGGTACTTGCAAGTTTAGGATATGATGTTCAGAATATCGGCGGAGTCTGCGGTTATCCGGGAAATCTTGTGTTCTAATAAGCAGGGTTCTATTATATAGGAAGAAAGAGAGGCATTTTCATGGGAGATAACCTGTGGAAATGCCTTTTTATATGCATCAGTTGAAAGAAGTGTTCAAAGTGTGAACATAATATTAAATAATAACAGATAATTGTTATATATTTATAAACTAGATTGACTATTAAAAGATAAAAGGATAGTATATAGATAACAAAAGAAATTGAAAGGAGTGGCAGCTATGTTAGAAAACATTATTCTCTTTATTTTATCCTCAGTAGCAGTACTTGCAGTATGTGGAATGGTGATCAGTAAATGGCTTCGCTCCGAAAACCGGTTTACGGCGGAGGAGATTGATAACCTCACATTCTGGGAAAAAGTTACATTTGCATTTACACATTTCTTTGACAAGGTAGATCATTCGAAGGATTATTCTAATATCGAGATCGAAAAGAAATGCAGTGGATTCAAGAATCTGTAAGAGACAGGATGAAGGCCGAAGCAGTAAATGAAGAAAAAAGACCATGAGATCCGCCGCAGATAATGCGGCAGACCACATGGTCTTTTTATTTACTGAGCAGAAGGATTTTCAGAGTCGGCCAGTCGTCTGACAGGTGAACTCTTGTCGATGTCTTCTGCAATTTTCTGTGCTTTGACGAGAATATCGGAATATTCTCCTTCTTCCTCCTCTTCAGGCTGATAGCAGCGGGCACTTGCATCCGGGAAGAGATGGTTTTTCAGTTTGAAAGCCATGAGAAAGGCTTCCAACTCCTGGTTGAGAGCATCTTTGTAAAATTCAAAGTAAAAATGAATTTCTGTATTTTCAAAATCCGTACAGAAACATCCACACTGTGAACCATGTGTACGGCTGTGACGTCTGAAGTATTCAGAATCTCCGGTGACCATATAGAAAATCTGTACCAGAAGGTTTTCTTCTATGTCATTTTCATAGGCAAACCAGTGTTTGCTAAGCTTGTCTTTCTGGAGAGCTTTTTCATCGATATCGTATTTTTTGAGTAATTTGTCATAGAGTTTGATCGCAGACTCTTTTTCCCCGCCTTCGCCACGCTCGGCAAGAGCTTTGATCTTTAAAAGTTTTGCTTCTAACTTATCGTTGTCCAATTTGATATACCCCTTGATTCCCCATGAATTTTGTAACGGTGCTTATTATATCATAATTTTTTTGCAAAAGTAATTGGAATATTAAATATTATTGAGAAATTGTGAAGTCGGTTGAAATCCTGACTGAGTATAGTACAATTAAGGTGTAAGTGTTGGTTGGTTTTGAACGGAAGAAGGTAATATTATGACAGAAGAATTAATCAAAAAAGTAAAGGAAATCAAGCAGGCTCTGGTCAACGTGGAAATGTCCGGCGATGACTGGGAAGAAAGATGTAAGATCCTTGAGAAGCTGGAGGATGTTACCACATATCTGAAAGATGAACTTGGAAAGGGAATTGAATTTTAATGAATATAGAAGCACTGATATTTGATATGGATGGTCTGATCTTCGACTCGGAGAGGATTGTCCAGAGATCCTGGAATATGGCAGGAGAAGAACTAGGATACGGAAAGATCGGGGAACATATTTATAATACGTTAGGCTTCAATGTGGTTCGAAGGAAAATGTATTTTAAATCTGTTTTCGGACAGGATTTTCCGATGGAAGATTTCAACAGGATTACAAGACAGGGATTCTGGGATATTGTGGAGGCGGAAGGTATCGCCATCAAGACCGGTGCGAAAGAACTGATGGAATATGGTAAGAAGAACGGACTGAAGATCGTGATCGCTACTTCATCGAGACGTGAGTACGCGACAAAGCTTTTGACGGAAGAAGGAATCATGCCTTATCTCGACGGATGTGTATTTGGAGATATGGTGACACATGCGAAGCCGGATCCGGAGATTTATCTTAAGGCGGCGGAGATCGCACAGACAGAGCCTGAGAAATGTCTCGCGCTGGAAGATGCGCCTTCGGGAATTCGTTCCTGTTATGCGGCAGGTATGAAGCCCGTCATGGTTCCTGATCTTGCGGTTCCTACTCAGGAGATTCTGGATATGTTATATTACAAAGCGGATACACTGCTCGATGTTATCCCGCTGCTGGAAGAAAATTAATGAGACTGTCACATTGGACGAAGGTGCATTGTGGCAGTTTTTTATATTTTTTTAATAATATTTCATTTTAGAAACGTTGTCTCTGCCAATGTGCAATGCTAAAATATAGTTAAAGTTTATTTAACGTTCAGTTAAAGCATTTCAAAAGATAAATGCGTAGCATGTGCAGGAAAGGAGAGGGGCAGGCAGGAAATGATCAATTGCGTTTCCATCCCTATGAAGAGGGACATTGCCTGTAAGCAAAGAACATGAAATTTGCGATTGTTTGTGACAGTGCTGCGGATCTACCGGAAATATATGCAAAAGAGGCCGGAGTTGGCGTGGTACCGTTCTATGTGTCCATGGATGGCGAAAACTATTTAAGAGAGGGCCGGGATATTTCCATAGCTGATTTTTATCAGACGATGGTAGATCATGAAGATTGTTTCCCTAAGACATCAATGCCGTCTGTGCAGGATTATATCGATGCGATACAGCCATTGACAGATCAGGGAATGCCGGTCTTGTGTATTTGTCTTACAAAGAAATTCAGTGGATCTTTACAGTCGGCAGTCAATGCGAAGATGGAGATCGAGGAGGAGAATCCGAAGGCAGAGATTTATGTGATGGATTCCGAACTGGTCACAGCTTTGGAAGGACTGTTTGTGAAAGAGGCGATTCGTCTCAGAGATATGGATATGGAACTGAAGGATGCGGTTCCGCTTCTGGAGGAGATCAGAAGTACGGGAAGAATCTTCTTCACAACAAAAGATCTGAAGTATCTGGAACACGGAGGAAGACTTGGAAAGGTTTCCTGTATCGCGGGAAGTGTGTTGAATCTAAAACCGGTGCTGTCGTTTAGCGACGGAGAGCTGGGACATGCGGAAGTGTGCAGAGGAAGAAAGAAATCGATCCAGAAGATCATCGAGAAATTCTTCGGTTATCTGACAGAGAATCATATCGATCTGAAAGGATATTATTTTGGATCGGGAATTGGACTTGATATTCCTGAATATCAGGATTTTGTGAATCTTCTTAAAGAGAAATTTGAAGAGACGGGAATTCATGCAGATGAGTGGGTCAAGGTAAATATCGGAGCGACCATCGGAGTTCACACAGGTCCTTATCCTATGGGACTTGGAATCCTGAAGAAATGTAACATCTAAAAATAAAACAGAATGCCATCGGTAGAGATTCTACGGATGGCATTTTTTTATTCATTATAAAGTTCGCATTTTTCAAAATATTCCGGGAGATGGAAGTTCGGTTCTTCGCTCAGCACCGGAGAGTAGCTTGCGTAGTGCTCGATCTCAGGGTCTTCGCTGATCTTGTAGAAGTTGAGGTAGACCGAGCTGGCGTCGATGAACTCGACCTCCTGATAAATATCGTTGAGCAGTGAGAGCGGAATCGTCACCTGTACACTCCAGCTGTCCGGGTCTACATGGGCGGAGCAGCCGCAGGATTTGATCTGCTCTTCTGTTAGGAAGGTTCTGCCCGAGCGTCCGACACCGTATTCGCCGAGAATGACGCCGTTGGCATTCATTTCCAGGTTGAGGTAAACTCTCTTTTTTGTCTCCTGCGGATCAGGCATCAGGAAGACTTCCATGGCACTGTCACGGCAGACAGGAGAGTTGTTTTCTGTATAGTCACGTTTTGGAGAGGATTCCATACAAGTCATTTTTACAAGAAATCCTGTTCCCGGAAGAAAACCAATCTGACCTTTGGTCAATGGCATGTCTGCCGTTCCCCAGAGAAGATGGTCAACATAGAATTCCGGACATCCTTTTAATTGTGATGCCTCTTCAAGTATTCTGATTTTCATTGTAGTCTGCCTCCTTCTAGAAAATGTGTGACCAGTCACATGGAATACAGAATTCCATTTCCCTGTGTGTGTCAGGGTGATGGAAACACAGGTGGTTTGCGCACAGGGCGATCGGATGATATCCTCTGCCCGATGTAAATTCAGGGTTGTATTTATTGTCACCCCAGAGAGGTGTCCCTGCATTGGCCATCTGTACACGGATCTGGTGATGGCGTCCTGTCTTCAGGCGGATATTCAGAACGGACATAGGTGGAAGATCCACGGTCCTGGATACCTTATATGAGAGTTCCGCATATTTGGCATCGGGAGTATTTTCCGTGCACACGCGGGAAGTGTTTGTCCTGCCGTCCTTCACAAGATAGTCGGTGAGGGTTCCCTCGGAATATTTCGGGTGACCGCTGATCACTGCCTGGTATTCTTTTGTGAAATCGTCTTTCTGAAGCTGACGGTTGAGCGCTTTTGCGGCAGCAGGTGTCTTGGCAAACACGAGGATTCCGCCTACAGGCTGATCCAGTCGGTGGATCACTGCCAGGTACGGAGGTTTGGTGCTGCGGCTGTTTCTATTTTCAGGATTATGAGCGAGATGGTTTTTGAGAATATTTTCCATATCCTGGGTACCCAGTTTCTTGGTCTGTACCGGGACTCCTGCGGGTTTTACGCAGACGATGATATGAGAATCTTCATATAATATATTCAAATCTTTCATCATTTTGTCCTCTTTCATAAAAAATCTTGACTTTTCAAATAAACACAGTTACACTAAATCCGTAAAAGGGAGTAGCTTCCATTGAAATTATTCAGTGTAATACGAAATCGTCATCACGATTATTTTAAATAATCCGGTTCGTATTGTCAATTAGCGAGACTTTTATTGCAGATTTTTTTGTGATACGTATAAATTTGCAATAGGAGTTTTTTTATTTGCAAAAATATACTAAATCGGTGTCAGAGAGGAGCATGTAACATGGAATACCTATTATTGGTTCTGGGATTTGTTCTCCTTGTAAAAGGTGCAGATCTCTTCGTAGACGGTAACTCGAGTGTAGCCAAGCTTTTGAAAATCCCGTCGATCATCATCGGACTTACAGTTGTAGCATTCGGAACAAGTATGCCGGAGGCTTCCGTAAGTATTACAGCAGCTTTGAAAGGACAGAACGCGCTTGCTGTAAGTAATGTTCTGGGATCAAATATGTTTAACCTTCTTGTTGTATTAGGTGTGAGCGCGATCCTGAAACCACTTCATACTACGATCTCTGTTTTGAAAAAGGAATTTCCGTTTTCAATCTGGATCACCATCCTATTACTCTTACTCAACAGTCATTTAGCATTCATGAACATTATTCATGGAGAAGGCGAGTTCGTATTAGGAAGAATCAGCGGAATCATACTTCTGGTCTTATTTGTACTTTTCCTTGTATTCCAGATCAGAGATGCGCTGAAAGCAAGAAACGAGTATGACGGAGAAGAATATGAGACACTTCCACCGGCCAAGAGTGCGGTCTATATCGTGATCGGTCTGATCGGAATCGTGTGGGGCGGAAATCTTGTAGTAACAAGTGCAACACAGATTGCCAACAACTTCGGACTGAGCCAGACATTTATCGGACTTACGATCGTAGCGATGGGTACTTCTCTTCCTGAACTTGTCACTTCCGCAGTGGCAGCGAAGAAAGGTGAGAATGACCTTGCCATCGGAAATGTTGTCGGATCCAACATTTTCAATATCCTTCTGATCTTAGGAGTAAGTGCGACGATCAATCCGATCGTGGTGGACGTCAATGCAATGTATGATATGATCATTCTTATCATCATCAGTTACCTGGCATACAGATGTGCCAAGAGTCAGCTGAAACTGGGCAAATTCGAAGGTATTTCTTTCCTTCTTATTTATGCCGTTTATTTCGGATATATATTCGTAAGATAATAAAAATCAAAGAATCCATGTTGGAATGGGTTGACAAACAAGGCATTGTCCATTAAAATTCATGGTAATGTAATATGAATGGACGAAGAAGAGGATTAGTATGTACTCTGTTTCCGGCACAGAGAAGTTTCCGTTGGTGAGAGGAGATTGCGGTGCGAGTACAGAACCTGCCTTGGAGTCTCTGCACGAAAGTGCGGCGCATTCCTGCGTTAGAGGATAATGAAGAGAACTGTGATATACAGTTAATCAGGGTGGTACCGCCGATTTTTCGGTCCCTTTTACGGGATTAGAATAAGGTGGTATTTTTTTGTGCAAAAAATCACCGGATGGAACTGTCCCTATAGAATAAAACATTCAGTTACTCAGAGAGAAGAGAGAAAAAGGAGTTAAATCAAGATGGCAAAAGAAAAGAAATTTGTTGAATCTATTACTGCTCGTGACGTTGATTTCGCACAGTGGTATACAGATGTGGTAAGAGAAGCAAAACTTTGTGATTATTCAAGTGTAAAAGGTTGTCTTAACTATCTTCCAAACGGTTATGCAATCTGGGAAAAGATCCAGGCAGATCTGGACAAACGTTTCAAAGAAACAGGAGTTGAGAACGTATATCTTCCTGTACTGATTCCTGAAAGCCTTCTCACAAAAGAAAGTGATCATATCGAAGGATTTGCACCGGAAGTAGCATGGGTTACAAAAGGTGGAATGGAACGCTTAGAAGAAAAATTATGTATTCGTCCAACATCTGAAACATTATTCTGTGACCTCTGGTCAAGAACAGTTCAGTCTCACCGTGACCTTCCAAAGGTATGGAACCAGTGGTGCTCTGTTCTTCGTTGGGAAAAGACAACAAGACCTTTCCTTCGTTCAAGAGAATTCTTATGGCAGGAAGGACATACAATCCATGCAACATATGATGAAGCTGAACAGCGTACACTTATGATGCTCAAAGTATATCAGGATTTCATCAGAGATTCTCTTGCAATCCCATATGTATCAGGACCTAAGACAGAAAGCGAAAAATTCGCAGGTGCTGAAGACACTTATACAGTAGAAGCATTAATGCATGACGGAAAAGCTTTACAGTCAGCAACAAGCCACTTCTTCGGAAGCGGATTCCCGGATGCATTTGATATCAAATATCTTGACAAGAACAACGAACTTCACAGTGTTTACGAGACTTCATGGGGAATCTCAACACGTATCATCGGTGCGATCATCATGGTTCACGGCGATGACAGTGGTCTTGTTCTTCCACCTAGAATCGCTCCTGTTCAGACAAGAGTTATTCCGATCGCTCAGCACAAAGAAGGTGTACTCGACAAAGCAAATGAATTAGTTGCAGCACTTTCTAAAGCAGGATACAGCGTGAAGATCGACGATTCTGAAAAGAGCCCGGGATGGAAATTCAGCGAACAGGAAATGCTCGGAATTCCTACACGTATCGAAATCGGACCAAAAGATATCGAAAACAATCAGGTTGTTGTTGTACGTCGTGATACAAGAGAAAAGATTGTTGTTTCTATGGATGAAATCGAAACAAAATTAGGAGAAATCCTTGAAACAATCCAGGCTGATATGTACACTCGTGCAAAAGCATTCCTTGACTCACATATCGACACAGCTCTTACAATGGATGAAATGAACCAGAAGTTCAACGATAACCGTGGATTCATCAAAGCTATGTGGTGCGGAAGCGAAGAGTGTGAAGACGAGATCAAAGCACAGACAGGCGGAGCTACTACAAGATGTATCTGCAAGGATCAGGAACACATCGGAGACACATGTATTTGTTGTGGAAAACCTGCTAAACATATGGTATACTTTGGAAAAGCGTACTAAACAATACAAGGTAAAACAGGCTGTTGCGTCTACACGCGGCAGCCTTTCTATATTATAAAAGGGAGAGTTATACATGAAGATTCAATTACCTGAGAAAGTCCGTCAGATCCTGACAACATTACAGGAAAATGGTTATGAAGCGTATGCAGTCGGAGGCTGTGTCAGGGATTCGATCCTTGGAAGAGAGCCGGGAGACTGGGATATCACCACATCGGCATTTCCATTGCAGACAAAAGAATTATTTGAGCGGACATTTGACACCGGAATTGAACATGGAACGATCACCGTTCTCCTAGAGGGAGAGGGATTCGAGGTCACTACATACAGAATCGACGGAAAGTATGAGGACAGCCGACATCCGAAGGAAGTAACATTTACAAGAAGTCTCACGGAAGACCTGAAGAGAAGAGATTTCACCATCAATGCCATGGCTTACAATGAAGAGCAGGGACTGGTGGACATTTTCGGAGGGATCGAGGACCTGAAGAGAAAGAAGATCCGCTGCGTCGGAAATGCGGTGGAGAGATTTACGGAAGATGCTCTGCGTATCATGCGCGCCATTCGTTTCTCGGGTCAGCTGGGATTCGAGATTGAGGAAGATACAAGAAAGGCGATCACTCTTCTGGCGCCGAATCTGAAGAATATCAGTGCGGAAAGAATTCAGACCGAGCTTGTGAAACTGGTCGTATCCCCGCATCCGGAGCTGCTCAGGGAAGCCTATCAACTGGGGATCACAAAGGTGATTCTTCCGGAATTTGACAGAATGATGGAGACGAAGCAGGAGACACCTCACCACAATGCAAATGTGGGCGAGCACACGATCCGTGCGATGCAGGGAGTGGAACCTGACAAGATCCTTAGACTTACCATGCTTCTCCACGACAGTGGAAAACCGGATAAAAAGACGGTGGACGAGAAAAATGTAGCTCATTTTAAAGGTCATGCAAAAGTCAGCACAGGGATCGCAAAGGAAATCCTGATAAGACTGAAGTTTGACAACGATACCATGAGAAAAGTAACGAAACTGGTAGAGTATCACGACTACAGAATGGCAGCAGAGCCGAAAAATGTGCGACGTGCCATGAACAAGATCTCGGAAGAACTTTTCCCGTATTATATGAAAGTAAGAAGAGCAGATGTGCTCGCGCAGAGCGAGTTTAAGAGAAAAGAGAAGCTTCAGAATCTGGATGAGATCGAGGAACTTTACGCCGAGATCGTGAAAGAGGGGCAGTGTGTCTCTCTGAAGAAGCTTGCGGTGACAGGAAAAGACCTGATCGGAATCGGCATCAAACCGGGGCCGGTCATCGGAGTCGTTTTGGATCAGCTTCTCCAGATCGTAATAGAAGAACCGGAAAAGAATGACAGAGATGTCCTTCTGAAGACAGCCAAAGAACTGATATTTGAAAACCTGTAATTTTATGCATGAGATACCTTCCATGCTGCATAGACTAGAACGAACAATAATTAGATGCAGTGTGACAGGGGGATAACATGAAGGATTATGGGATCAGTGTTTTAGATCAATATGAAATCAATGTAGACAGCACCCGCAGAACCAGGGGTGCTGTTTTGTGCAATACGGATAAAGGACTATTTCTCTTGAAGGAGTTACATATACCGGGAGACAGGATGCCGATCCTGACAGAGGTATACCGTTACCTGGAAGAACAGCGAGCTACCATG
>SAMEA104404100__coassemble_2735_pt1 | contig 12820 bp, 12 predicted proteins | sample SAMEA104404100__metabat2_low_PE_078 | metagenome-assembled genome bin SAMEA104404100 (sample SAMEA104404100) | Balaenoptera acutorostrata
CCATTATGTTTTATTGCAAAAGGAATAAATTATAGTAGTGCATGTAATCGTGCTAACTGGCAATATACATACAAATATATTAAAAATATTCTCCAAAGAAAATCAACAACAAAGGAATTGGATAAAGAATAAATAAAAAGATATATGAGGGATTGAATTTACGCTTCAAAGTTAGAATTTAAATCTGACTTTTGGAGGAGAAAATTTCAATCCCTTCTTTTTATGGATAAATATTGTGTTTATTTTTAATGTGAGGATAACTCGCAGAGTGTACATAAAAAACGTGCGTCCTCACGTCCGTTTTCGGCAGCGGTGCGAAAGAGTTCGGCCGCTTTTTTATAATCTCGTGGAATTCCCTCTGCGTTACTGTACATTTCCGCAAGATTGAACATGGAATCCACATGTCCCTCCGCTGCGGCTTTTTCATAGAGGAGGGAAGCTTTCAGACTGTCCTTTTCTATTCCGTCTCCGAAGCGGTACATATTGGCAAGGCGGAAGGAAGCTTCTTTGTTCCCCAGGTCGGATGAACTTTGAAATAATTCTGCTGCCTTTGATCTGTCACACGGAAGATCCTTTCCGTCAAAATACATATTTCCAAGAATAAAATCGGCATTGGAATTTCCAAGATCCGATGCGGCATGGAACAGTTCCAGCGCTTTTGAAAAATTACGTGATACTCCGATTCCCTTCACATACATAATACCGAGCTGGATATCGGCATCACTGTTTCCGTTTCTGGAGGCAATACTGAAAAGACGGATCGCCTCTTCTTCATCCGGTGGAGTACCGTCTCCGTGCAGATACATTTTTCCCAGTCTCAGCGCCTCGGCGGCCTCTGTCTGCTGCAAGTTTTCGTTTTCGGAAATTTCCATGATACATCCTCCTTTTGCCGTGAAATTCAGGTTGTTGTGATCTGCCCTGATTATATCATGAAACAGGCCGGAAAAGATGAGGGAATTCGGGTAAGAACACATAGATAAAATAAAAGCGTTTAAGAGCACGCGGTGGTTTCTGACTGCAGCGTGTTTTTTATGTTAAAATCCATCAATTGTAAAAGTCGTACTGCGGCCCTTATAATGGAGGTCGGACACAGAAAAAAAGAACGTTCAGGTACAGAAGTCAAAATGTACGTTTTAAACGGCGGAACAAGCCGGAAAATGGTATCTTAACCATACCTTAACTGCTTACATGATAAACTATAAAAGACTCAAAGGAGAGGAAAAATGAAAAAAAACAAGATAATAAAAGACATACTGGTCACTGTGGTCGTCCTGATATTGGCAATTTTCTGCAGCATGATCTTTAAGAAGCTCAATGTTCTGGAACACAGCACAACAATCTTTGTTTTTGCCGTATTTCTCATCTCTCTTTTCACGGACGGTTATGTCTATGGAATTCTGTCCGGCATCGTCGCAATGCTTGCAGTAAACTACGCGTTTACCTACCCGTATTTTAAGTGGGACTTTATGACTCCGGTGAATGTGATCTCGGCAGTCATCATGATGATGATTGCAATCCTGACAGGGATGCTCACCACGAAACTGAAAGAGCATGAAGTGATGAAGGCGGAGAGTGAGAGAGAAAGAATGAGGGCAAATCTCCTGCGCGCAATCTCGCACGATCTTCGAACCCCCCTCACAACGATATACGGAGCGAGCTGCACACTGGGAGAAAACATGAATACACTTTCTGATGAGCAGAAACAAAAAGTATTAAAGAGTATACAGGAGGATTCTATGTGGCTGATGCGCATGGTGGAAAACCTCCTGTCTATCACAAAAATCGACGACGGTAGGATCAAGATCATAAAGACACCGATCGTTCTGGATGAACTGATTGAATCGGTCATGTCAAAGTTCGGATCAAGATATCCTCAGCAGAAGATTGACATCGAACTTCCGGAAGATATCGTGGTCATCCCGATGGACGCCATACTGATCGAACAGGTTCTGGTCAATATTCTGGAAAATGCAGTGATCCATGCTAAGGGGATGACGAGGCTGATCCTCAGAGTTTTCACCGTCGGTGATAAGGCAGTATTTGAAATTGAAGATAACGGGTGCGGGATACCGAAGGAGAGAATGCACCATATTTTTACAGGATGTTACGATGGACTGGATAACAATTCGGACAGCTGTAAGAGAAATGCGGGAATCGGTTTATCTGTATGCGCAACCATTATCAAAGCACATGGAGGAGAAATATCTGCAGAGAATCTAAAAAGCGGAGGAGCAGTATTCAGATTTGCACTGGAGAAGGAGGATATGATAGATGGATAATAACAAATATAAAATACTCCTTGTAGAAGATGATCTGAACATTCAGACAGTGATGAAGGCAATGCTCGAGGCGGCAGACTATCAGGTGATCGTAGCCGACACCTGCAGCATGGCGAAGACCTTGTTTGCCTCACATCAGCCGGACGTGGTGATCCTGGATCTGGGACTTCCCGATATGGATGGGATGCATTTTCTCGGGGCAGTACGCAAGCAGTCACTCACACCGATCATTGTCCTTTCCGCAAGGACCACAGACGATGACAAGGTGCGCGCTCTCGATGAAGGAGCAAATGATTATGTGACGAAACCGTTCAGTTCGGCGGAACTTCTGGCGAGGGTCCGCATGACACTCAGAAACTATCGTCACAGTGCGGAGGAAGGAAAATTTCCATGTGGAAGATTCCGTCTCGGTGACCTGGAACTTGACTATGACGCAAGACAGGTATTTGTGGACGGAGAAGAAATAAAATTATCACAGACAGAATACAATATTATAGCCCTGCTCTCTGAGCACTGCGGCAAGATGATGACCTACTCTTCGATCATCAAAGAAGTATGGGGATATTCAAACGAAGGAAGTACAAAGAAATTACAGGTAAATATGGCGAACATTCGCAGAAAATTCGGCGTGAAACCGGGAGAGAGCTGGTATATTTCCAACGAACTCGGAGTCGGTTACCGCATGAATCGGGAAAGATAATAACAACCAAGGTTGTTGTTATATATTAAAAGTGGATGAGATAGGAGGAAAATCTTATGGAAGCTATTCAAACAGTTGTTCAGACAATCAACTCGTACCTATCCGACTATGTGCTCGTGTTCTTGCTTATAGGCGTGGGATTATGGTACACCATCAAATTGAAGTTTGTTCAGGTGCGTTATCTGGGAGCCGGTCTTAAAAAGATCTTTGGAGATCTTAACTTCAAGGGTGGAGATCACGGCGGTGGAATGAGTTCATTCCAGGCTGTAGCGACAGCGATCGCGGCTCAGGTTGGTACAGGTAACATCGTAGGTTCTGCAGGAGCGATCCTTACAGGTGGACCGGGAGCGATCTTCTGGATGTGGGTTATCGCATTCTTCGGTATGGCAACAATCTACGCAGAGGCAACTCTTGCACAGAAGACACGTATCGTTGATAAAGACGGTAATATTCAGGGTGGTCCTGTTTACTACATCAACACAGCGTTTAAAGGCCCTCTTGGCAAATTCCTTGCAGGTTTCTTCGCAATTGCGATCACACTTGCACTTGGATTCTTTGGATGTATGGTACAGTCCAACTCGATCGGATCTACAATTCATACAGCATTCGGTATCCCTTCATGGATCGTTGGTGTTGTATTAGTTGCAATCTGTGCATTCATTTTCGTGGGTGGTGTTTCTCGTCTGGCATCTGTAACAGAGAAACTTGTTCCTATTATGGCTGCGATCTTCCTTGTTGGAGGTCTTGCAGTATTAGTTATCCGTATTAAATATGTTCCTGCTACATTTGGAATGATCTTTGAATATGCGTTTGCTCCACAGGCCATCATCGGTGGTGGTATCGGTACAGCGCTCAAGATCGCTATCAGCCAGGGTGCAAAACGTGGTCTTTTCTCAAACGAAGCCGGTATGGGTTCTACACCTCATGCACATGCACTCGCTCAGGTTTCCTGCCCTCATGAACAGGGAACAGTAGCTATGGCCGGTGTATTTATCGACACATTTATCGTTTTAACATTAAATGCACTGGTAATCATCTCTACTTTATACACAGCAGACGGACCTCTTGCACAGGGATATACAGGTGATGTTGTAAATGTATTGAACAACACCAACCTTGCCCAGACAGCATTCGGTGTTGCATTTGGTGCAAAATTCGGAGCGATGTTCGTTGCGGTATGCTTATTCTTCTTTGCCTTCTCTACAATCTTAGGCTGGAACTTATTTGCAAAGATCAATATGTACTACTTATTCGGACCAAAAGTAAAATTACCTTTCATCGCTATCGCATTAGTATTCATCTTCCTCGGAACAGTTGCTTCAAACACATTCGTTTGGGATCTTTCCGATATGTTTAACCAGTTGATGGTTATCCCTAACGCGATTGCCCTGTTCGCACTGACAGGCATGGTTGTTGAAAGTATGAGAAAAGATACAGCTAAAAAATAACCACAAGTAACATACATAACAGACGGGCAGAGTTACCATAACATACCTTTGCCCGTCTGTTTTTGCTTTTTATGGAAATAATAAAATACATATGCTATAATTTTTTCAGAGGGAAAGAAGTACTCCCCGGCAAAAGCCGAACCGCTGTAAGCTGATGACTTCTGCACATGAGCAGAGGTGTCGGCTTTTTTTATATGATAAAAGAGGGTAAAAGGAGGTTGATCACATGAAAAATATAGATGAGATGATCAGACTACTTGGAGAAGAAGAACTACTGGAGCCTCAGTTGAAGGCTGTGTGTGAACTGAAGGAGAAAATCCGGCGAAAAGAAGTGATCATTTCCGTAATCGGTCAGTTCAAGCGCGGAAAATCATCGTTGATCAATGCCATGCTTGGAGAGGAGATCCTCCCCGTAGCCATCATACCTCTGACAACGGTAGTGACGGAGATACGATATAAAGAAAAGTTTCAGGCGAAGGTCTGCTTTGAGGACGGATCGGAGAAGGAGATCGGAAAAGAAGAACTGGAAGATTACTGCAGTGAACAGAAGAATCCCGGAAATTCCAAAAAGGTCGATCTTGTCAGGATATGGACACCGGCCCAGCCTTTCGGTGAAGGAATCGTTCTGGTGGACACGCCGGGTGTGGGGTCCGTTCATCAGCACAATACAGACAGTTCCCATGCCTATTTAAAAGAGAGTGATGCGGCGGTATTTCTTCTGTCGGTGGACAGTCCGGTCAGTGAGACGGAGAGAGAGTTTCTCCTGAAAGCCGGCGAGTATGCTTCCCGGTTCTTTTATGTAGTGAATAAAGCGGATATTGTCTCGGAGAAAGATTTAAACGAGTTTACGGACTTTTGTAAAAAGGTTATATCCGAGAGTGTGGGAAGCGGGATTTCCATGACTGCGGTCAGTGCAAGGACGGGACAAGGAATCCATGAACTGGTCAGTGCGCTGAAAGAAGAACTGACAGATTCCCACGCATTTTTGATCGAAGAGTCCGCAGCTAAAAAGATGGATCTTATTCTGGCGCAGGTTAAGGCAAAGCTTCAGATGGCGATTCGGACAGCATCCTTATCTACCTGTGAGCTGGAAGAGAAGATTGAGAACATTATAGAGCAGCAAAAGAAACTGGAAAGTTTTTCGGAGGAGGTAGAAGTTCTGGCAAGACACAGGACAGATCTTCTTGTGGACAGGATTAAGGAGGATTTTGATCATAAATGTATCGAACTCGGGAAAGAGATGAAGGTCAGAGCGGATAAACTCTATGGGCAGCTGGCCGGCCTTCCGACGAGAGAGTTTGAGAAGAAACTTGGGAATGGACTGGATTCATTTTTGGAGACGAATCTGAATATGCTGAATGAAAGCGGGATTGAAAAACTGGAGGAGGGATATGGAAATATCGTCTCTCTTCTGGAAGAAAAAGCGGTGGAAGCGGCAGTCTTTCTCGCAAAGCTTCTGAAGGATGAATTTGACCTGGATTATCCGGTCAGCGAGAACAGTTTTGAAGTGTCCGACCGAAGTGATTTTCTTATGCATCTTGGAAGATCGGGAGCTCTTCTTCTGGATATCGATGAACTTGCACGCCTGCTTCCGAGAAAGATGGCGAACAAGAGATTTTATAAGAACAGTCTGGAACAGGCAGAGCTGGATATTGAAAAGAACAAGAATAACATGCTCTACAATTACCGCTACAAGATGAAGGAAAGTCTCAGAGGACTCTGCAGAGAACTTTCGGAGCGCATCGAGGATATGTCAGGTGAACTGGACATTTTGATCAGACACATACATGGAAATTTTGATATCGCTGAACAAAAGAAAGAACAACAGCAAATACACCTCAGAAATCTTTTCAATTCGATAGAACTGTTGTAGAATAAAAAAAGAGACTCAAAAGAGAGCAAAAATGAAAACTGGCGGGAGATTATGGATTATAAATTATTGTTTGACACTGCCGTTATGGCAGGAGAGTTGTTGATAAAAAACGGTGCGGAGACTTACCGTGTGGAAGACACCATGTACCGCATCCTGAATAAGGCCGATCTTCAGACCGTGGAAGTCCTGGTTATGATGACAGGATTTGTGGCGACTCTGGATGATCCGTCCATTGATGCGTACACCGTAGTAAAAAGAATTGAGAGCAGGGAGACGAATCTGGAGAAGATCGACAGGATCAATGTCATTTCCAGAGAGTTCTGTAACGATAAGATCAGTTTGGAGGAGACCTTCCAAAGAATCAAAGAGGTAAAGAAGACAAAGAATCCGATACCACTTCACTGCCTGATGATCATGGCGATCAACAGTGGATTTGCCATTATGTTCGGGGCACATTTTGCAGAAGTCATGATCGCGGCTCTGACCGGTATGATGTCCTATGCGGTGCTGGAACTGTGTAAGAGATTTCACTTACATATGTTCCTTGAAAATATGCTGTGCTGTGTGGCGGTGGCAGTGACTGTGGGTCTGATCACCTCGGTGGATATCGGAAGGTTTAATGCGGACCTTCTGATCATAAGCTGTATCATGCCGTTTGTGCCCGGTGCGGCCATCACAAACGGAATCTTTGACACCCTTCACGGAGACTATATTTCCGGGACAGCCCGAATGGCGGAAGCCTTTGTCATTGCGGCGGCAGTGGCAGGCGGGATCGGTCTTGGAATGGTCCTGATATAATGACAGACAACAGGTAGGAGAATCAAAATGGATATTTTGTTAAGAAGTCTCGGAGGCATGCTGGCCGTGATCAGTTTCGGCGTTGTTCTGCGTGTCCCGAAAAGATTTTTGATATGGGCGGGAATTGACGGAGCCATAGGCGGATGTGTGTACCTTCTCGTGGAGAAAGGTTCGGATTCCGTTCTGCTGGCTACCTTTATCGGTGCGCTGGTGATTTCTTTTATCGCACACATATTTGCACGAATCTTCAAGACGCCGGTCACGATCTTTCTGATACCGGCCAATATGACCATTGTTCCGGGAGCGGGAATGTACAGGATCGTCTATTATGTACTGAATTCAGACAGCTATATGTCCAATTATTATTTCCAGCAGACCTTCCTGGCGGCCGGTGCGATCGTCGGTGCGATCTTCATTGTGAACACGGTCCTCGGAGGATTTAAGAGTGGAACTCACGGCTCGAAAACGGAGATTCAATAATTAAACGAACAATATATTTTGTTGACACAATTAAAAAAACATGTTATAAGTAGTAGATGAATGGGAATGAAGTACTCCCAGGGATAACCCCAAACCGCTTATTATAAGCTAATGACTTCTGCGACACGAAAACGCAAGAAGCATTAGCTTTTTTTGCGCCAAAAAATAGGAGGAATATAAGTTATGACATCGTTGGCATTTATTTTCTTAGTAGGACTCAGTCTGGCGGCAATCTGCCAGAAGATCAAGCTCCCGCGTATCATCGGTATGCTGATCGCAGGTATTATTCTCGGACCGTTTATTCTGGACGTGCTTGATCCGAAGCTTCTCGGGATCTCGGCAGAATTAAGACAGATTGCACTGGTCATCATCCTGATCAAAGCAGGACTTTCACTCGACCTTGGTGATCTGAAAAAGGTCGGAAGACCCGCAGTCCTTATGTCATTTTTACCGGCAATTTTTGAAATTCTCGCATTTGTATTATTTGCACCGGCCATGCTCGGTATCAACCGTATCGAGGCAGCAGTTATGGGTGCGGTATTAGGAGCTGTATCACCGGCGGTCGTAGTGCCGAAAATGGTTCAGCTGATCGAAGAGCGTTACGGAACAAACAAGAGTATTCCGCAGATGATCCTTGCAGGAGCTTCTCTTGACGACGTTTTCGTTATCGTATTATTCACGACTTTCCTTGGTATGGCTCAGGGAAATTCGGCAAACGCAATGGACTTTGTAAATATTCCGATCTCTATCGTACTCGGAATCATTCTCGGAGCTGTGTCAGGTCTGATCCTCGCATGGTTCTTTGAGACAAATTACTCACATCAGCATCTTGTAAGAAACAGTATGAAAGTAATCATCGTACTCGGAGTATCCTTCCTTCTGATGGCTGTGGAAGAATGGCTGGAAGGAATCGTCGCCGTTTCCGGTTTACTTGCCGTAATGAGTATGGCGATGGTAGTCGCCATGAAATCGGTTCCTGTCGTTGCAGAACGTCTTCGTCAGAAATACGGAAAACTCTGGATTGCAGCGGAAGTAATTCTCTTCGTACTTGTAGGTGCGGCAGTGGATATCCGTTATACTTTAGGTGCAGGTGGAAAAGCAATCCTTATGATCGCTATCGGACTTGCCTTCCGATCTGTAGGTGTTTGGATCTGTATGCTTGGAACAAAGCTCAACACAAAAGAGAGAGTATTCTGTATGATCAGCTATCTTCCAAAGGCAACTGTTCAGGCCGCTATCGGATCTGTTCCGCTTTCACTCGGACTTCCTTGCGGTAAGATCGTTCTTTCTGTAGCCGTACTCTCGATCCTGATCACAGCGCCTCTCGGAGCGATGGGCATCGATTACAGTTACAAGAAATTACTGACATACGAAGCTGACAAATAAGTATAATTAAATCAGATTTTGAAATAGTCCTGTATTTTTTGAAAATATAGGACTATTGTTTATATAACACTTTAATCACAACATAAAAATATTACTCGAAGAGAAGATTATTGGGGGAATGAAGATGAAAGAAAAGAAACTATTGATGACAGAGGGAACGATATGGAAGATATTGGTCCGATTTGCGTTTCCACTTTTTCTGGGTGGATTATTCCAGCAGTTATATAATACCGTAGACTCGTGGGTAGTAGGGCGTTATTGCGGGGACACGGCTCTGGCTGCGGTCAGTTCCTCGGGAAGTCTGTGTTTCCTTCTGATCGGATTTTTCCAGGGAGTCTTCCTCGGCGGCGGAGTGATCATATCAAAATTCTACGGGGCGAAAGACAAGGACGGAGTGGATCGTTCCATCCACACACTTGTGGCATTTTCTCTTGTTCTGGGAGTGGTCATTTCCATCCTGGGTGTTATTTTTACACCGGCACTGCTTCGATGGATGGGAACTCCGGACAATGTAATCGGAAACTCTATCACATATTTCAGAATTTACTGTATGGGCATGATGGCCCTTGTACTTTATAATACAGCGACAGGAATTTTCCAGTCCCTGGGTGACAGCAGACATCCACTTTATTATCTGGCAATCGCATCGGTGGCGAATGTGGTTCTCGACTTCCTTTTTGTTGCCGGATTTGAGTGGGGAGTGGCGGGAGCAGCACTTGCGACTGTTCTCGGACAGATGATCAGTGCGATCATTGCATTTGCCCATCTGATGAGCGGAAGATTCGTGGTGAAGATCGAGTTGAAGAAACTGAATTTCGACCGCTATCTGTTAAGGGAGATCCTGATGCAGGGACTTCCGAGCGGCGTGCAGAACAGTGTGATCGCCATTGCAAATGTTGTCGTTCAGAGTAACATCAATGCCTTTGGAAATTTCGCCATGGCAGGCTGTGGAAGTTATTCAAAAGTAGAAGGTTTTGTATTTCTTCCGATCATGAGTCTGAATATGGCCATCACTACATTTATCAGCCAGAATCTGGGAGCCGGAAATAAAGAACGTGCAAGAAAAGGGGCACATCAGGGAAGCATCCTTGCCATCATCCTTGCCGAGATGGTGGGAATCACGGTGTTTGTTTTTGCACCTCAGCTCATAGGAATCTTCAGCAGTACACCGGAAGTACTCGCATTTGGAATCAGACAGGCCCGTGTGATCAGTCTCTTCTACTGTGTGCTGAGTCTGTCACACTGTTGTGCTTCCATCTTAAGAGGAGCGGGAAGAGCGATGGTTCCGATGGTGGTAATGCTGTCGGTCTGGTGCGTATTCCGAATCATTTACATTACGGTCATGGTAAGAATCATACCGGACATCACAGTCGTATTTACCGCCTACCCGGTGACATGGATCATCAGCTCGATCTTATTCCTGATCGAACTGAAGCGTCGGGACTGGACGGAAAATGCGTTTGGACAATAAAAAGAAAAGATACTTTGCATGAAAATGCAAGGTATCTTTTTTGTTATGATCAGAGTGTCATGTAGTGAAGCACGATGTCTTCGTAGACTCCGTCGATATTTTTGAATCCTTTCGGGATGGTTCCAAGTCGGATGAATCCCAGTTTTTTATAAAGGTTGAGAGCCGGTGTGTTGGAAGCGACAACGGCGTTGAACTGGAGAACACCGAAGCCGGTTTCTCTGGCTTTCTCGATGCAGTCTCTTACCAGACTTTCTCCTACATGCATTCCCCTTTTATCACGTTTTACCGCATAGCTTGCATTTGCAAGATGTCCGCATCTTCCGATATTGTTCGGATGAAGTGTGTAGAGTCCGAACACCTCTCCGGAATCATCCACAGCCACCGCACTGTAAGTCTGGGCGGCGAAAAATTCTTTTGCCTCTTCCTGTTTCAGCGTCTCGATCTGCGGAAAGGCTCTTCCGTCCAGCACGACCTGATTCCAGATTTCCACTGCATCTTCAAGATGACGGTCTTCTAATTTGATTACTTTGATTCCCATGGAAACATTCCCCCTCTTTTGTATATAACGTATTCTCATTTTAACACATATAAGGAGAGAAGGTTATAGAAACAATCAATATATGCTCATATCCCATCAGCTTTTTGAATTGTAATAGATAAAATCTATATGTTATAATGATACAGGTAATAAAATCTTGTTTTCCGGAGGAAAATCAATGAAGATATTGACGATTTCAGCGCAGAAACCAAATTCTACAGGAAGTGGAGTCTATCTCACAGAGCTGATCAGGAGCTTTAAGAAAAAAGGGATAGAAAATGCGGTTGTCTGCGGGATTGATAAAAATGACAAAATAGATATGGGACAGGGTGTCAAGGTTTATCCGGTCCATTTTCGCACAGAGAGACTTCCGTTCCCGGTGGCGGGGATGTCGGATCTGATGCCTTATGAAAGCACCCGCTACAAAGATCTTACAGAGGAGATGCAGGAACAGTTTGAAACTGCATTTATAGAGGCAATCCGTGAGGCGGTGGAAGAGTTTAGACCGGACTTCATCCTCTGTCATCACCTGTATTTTCTGGCGGCGCTGGTAAAAGAAAAGTTCCCGGAAATTCCGACGGGGGCACTGAGCCACGGAAGTGACTTAAGACAGTTTCAGAAGAATCCCATGCAGAAGGAACGAATCGCGGACGGAATCCGCAGGATGGATGTACTCTTTGCCCTCCATGAGGAACAAAGACAGCTGATATCGGAATTATTTGACGTAGATATGGAGAAGATCGTCACCATCGGTACAGGTTACAACAGTGATATCTTCTATAACAGGAAATATGAAAAATCAAGGGACGAAGTCCGTCTGATCTTTGCAGGAAAAATCTGCGAGAAGAAGGGAGTCTTCTGTCTTCTGCGCGCACTGGATCAGATCAAAGCAGATCAGAAGATCCGTCTGTCCATTGCAGGTGGATACAGCGACGAGGAAGAGTACAGGAAGATCACGGAGCTGGCGTCAGAAGTAGAGACAGAGGTGGATTTCCTCGGCAAGCTGACACAGAAAGAACTGGCGGAAGAGTTTGGAAGATCGGATCTCTTTGTACTGCCGTCCTTTTTCGAAGGGCTGCCTCTTGTGATCGTGGAGGCCATGGCCTGTGGCCTGAAAGTGGCCGCTACCGATCTCCCGGGAGTGAGAACCTGGATCGATGCAAATGTCGATCAGAATCAGGTAGTATTTATTCAGCCTCCGGTCATGGACAATGTGGACGACGCATCGGAAGAAGCACAGGAAGTCTTTCAAAAGGATCTGGCAGCAAAACTGAGTGATGCCATCGCAGATCTGGACGGATTTGTCACACCGGACACTTCAAAGATCTCGTGGGATCATGTGGCGGAGAAAATACTGGGATCGATAGATTAGAGAGAAAACAGACATGTAACAGTGTCTGTTTTTTTATGTCATAAAAGAGAAATGCTATTTAGAAAAAAATCTAAATAGATATTGACAGGGATAAACAGAGGTGTTATATTGAACTCAACAATTTAGAAAAACTTCTAAATAGATTCATTTGCAGGATATTAAGGGGGAATTTCATGGGCTTTGCAGGGACATTTAAAGCACTTTCCGATCCGGTCAGACGGCAGATCCTGATTTTACTGAAGAACGGATCTATGTCAGCCGGGGAGATAGGCAGTCATTTTGATATGACCGGAGCAACGATTTCCTATCATCTGGGAATTTTAAAAAAGGCGGATCTGGTGTTTGAGACCAGACAGAAAAATTTTATTTATTATGAATTAAACACATCTGTGATAGAAGAGATCATGATGTGGCTTTCTGATTTGAAAGGGGATATGAAGAATGAAGACGGAGATGAATAAAGGATATAAAAATC
>SAMEA104404100__coassemble_2761_pt1 | contig 12709 bp, 10 predicted proteins | sample SAMEA104404100__metabat2_low_PE_078 | metagenome-assembled genome bin SAMEA104404100 (sample SAMEA104404100) | Balaenoptera acutorostrata
AATCGACGGTATCAAGATCGGTAAAGAAATCGGACTTGGCGGACGTATCAATACTGTACTTCAGTCAGCATTCTTCAAGCTTGCAAGCATCATCCCTGAAGAAGAAGCTATCGACCTTATGAAGAAAGCCGCAAAAGCAACTTACGGTAAAAAAGGTGATAAGATCGTACAGATGAACTACGATGCAATCGATGCAGGTTCTAAACAGGTACATTCAGTAGTAGTTCCTGAAGAATGGAAGAATTGTGATGATGAAGGTTTATTCGAACCTGAAATCAAAGGTAAGAGAGCAGATGCAGTAGCATTCGCTAAAAATATTCAGACAAAAGTTAACGCTCAGGAAGGATATTCACTTCCGGTTTCTGCATTCAAAGATTATGCAGACGGATCTACACCATCAGGTACAGCTGCATTTGAAAAACGTGGTATCGCAGTTGACATCCCTGTATGGAAACCGGAAAACTGTATCCAGTGTAACCGTTGTGCTTACGTATGTCCACATGCTGTAATTCGTCCTGTAGCACTCACAGAAGAAGAGATGGCTAAGGCTCCGGAAGGAATCAAGGCAATCGATATGATGGGTATGCCGGGAATGAAATTCACAATGACTGTATCAGCATATGACTGTACAGGTTGTGGTTCATGTGTAAACGTATGTCCTGGTAAGAAGGGTGAAAAAGCTCTTCAGATGGGAAGCATGGAAGAAAACAAAGGTGCACAGCAGTACTTCGATTTCGGAACAGAACTTGAAGTGAAACCTGAAGTTGTTGCCAAATTCAAACCTAACACTGTTAAAGGTTCTCAGTTCAAACAGCCTATGCTTGAATTCTCAGGAGCCTGTGCAGGTTGTGGAGAAACTCCATACGCTAAACTTGTTACTCAGTTATTCGGTGACAGAATGTACATTGCCAATGCTACAGGATGTTCATCAATCTGGGGTAACTCATCACCGTCTACACCATACACAGTAAACTCTAAAGGACAGGGACCTGCATGGTCTAACTCACTGTTCGAAGATGCTGCTGAATTTGGATATGGTATGCTTCTTGCTCAGAGAGCATTAAGAGACGGATTAAGATCAAAAGTCGAAGAAATCATCGCAAAGACAGAGAATGAAGAAATCAAAGCTGCTTGTCAGGAATGGTTAGACACATTCACATGTGGAGCTACAAACGGAGAAGCTACTAACAAACTTGTAGCTGCTTTAAGCCAGTGCGACGGTGATCTTGCAAAAGATATCATCAAAAATAAAGACTTCCTTGCTAAGAAATCACAGTGGATCTTCGGTGGTGACGGATGGGCATACGACATCGGATTCGGTGGTGTTGACCATGTTCTTGCAAGTGGAAAAGATATCAATATTATGGTATTCGATACAGAAGTATATTCTAATACAGGTGGACAGTCTTCTAAGGCTACTAAGACAGGTGCGATCGCACAGTTCGCAGCCGGCGGAAAAGAAACAAAGAAGAAAGACCTTGCATCTATCGCAATGAGCTATGGATATGTATATGTTGCGCAGATCGCCATGGGTGCCGACTTCAACCAGACTGTAAAAGCAATCTCAGAAGCTGAAGCTTATCCGGGACCATCACTTATCATTGCATACGCTCCATGTATCAACCATGGTATCAAGAAAGGTATGAGCAAAGCTCAGACAGAAGAACAGTTAGCTGTTGAATGCGGATACTGGAATAACTTCCGTTACAATCCGGATGCTAAGGGAGCGAAGTTCACTCTTGACAGTAAAGAACCTAAACTTGAAGGATACAAAGAATTCCTTAACGGTGAAGTTCGTTACAATGCTCTTGCAAGATTTAACCCTGAAAAAGCAGATGTTATGTTTGCACAGAACGAGGCAGAAGCAAAAGAAAGATACAAATACCTTAAAAAACTTGTTACTCTTTACGGAGCTGACGACGAAGAATAAAAGGATAATTTTAAAGGGGAAGACGAAAGTCTTCCTCTTTTTTTAAATGGTAAATTTAAAAGTTTACAAAGAATTGTTCCGGTTTTAAAACATTTTAATATTGTGTAAAGGTTGACAATCGGAAGAAAACATGTTAAAAGTAATAGTATGTGAATAAGAGCTAGATAGAGGAGCGGTACTTATTAGTAATGTATACTTATATGTAGGAAGTTGTATACGTGAAAGGAAATATCGCCGAAGGAAACAGAAACCGAAAACTGTTTTCTGGGATCCTGCAGAATATGTATGATCCTGTCACTTAATGTGGAGCGCTATCAGTGCATAATAAAGATTGCTGTCAGTAATATTTGATAGTCCTGACCCATGGATGCGCCGATAAACGTTAGCGTTATTCATGGTTTTTTGTTTTCTAAAAAACAAAAGAAAAAGGGAAAAGAGGGAAAAATATGAAAAAGACAGTAAGAAACATGATCTATAGTATCATGACGATTATGATGGCGGTGGTCAGTTGTCCAATGATCACTTTTGCGGCTGAAGAAGCACCGAAACCGGCCATGTATGCAACATTCTGGGCGTTGATTCCTCCGATCGTGGCAATTGGACTTGCCTTGATCACAAAGGAAGTATACAGTTCTTTGTTTATGGGGATTCTTGTAGGAGCCTTGTTTGCTTCAGAATTTAATTTTGAAGGAACGATAACACGTATTTTCATTGACGGTATCAGAGGAGTTCTGCTGAATAAGACAAATGTAGGAATTCTTATCTTCCTGGTTATCTTAGGCACGATGGTATGCCTGATGAATAAAGCGGGAGGATCTGCCGCCTTTGGTCAATGGGCAAGTGAACATATTAAATCAAGAGCGGGAGCTGAACTTGCAACAATTATCTTTGGTGTTCTGATCTTTATCGATGATTATTTCAACTGTCTGACAGTCGGAAGTGTCATGAGACCGGTAACAGATAAACACAATATTTCCCGTGCAAAATTAGCATATCTTATTGATGCAACAGCCGCACCGGTTTGTATCATAGCACCAATCTCTTCATGGGCCGCAGCAGTTACAGGTTTTGTAGAAGGCGAAGATGGATTCCAGATCTTCCTTCATGCAATTCCATATAACTTCTATGCACTGTTTACAATCCTCATGATGTTGATCATGGTTGCAATGAAGATTGACTTTGGACCGATGAGAACACATGAACAGAACGCTATAAGAGGAGATATTTATACAACTCCGGATCGTCCTTATGCGACTGCTGAAAATGAAGTGGGAAAGACAACAAACGGTAGAGTTATCGATCTTCTGATCCCAATCGTCTCACTTATTATCTGCTGTGTCATCGGATTGATCTATACAGGTGGTTTCTTTGACGGAGTAGACATTATCTCAGCATTCTCCGGCAGTGATGCTTCTGTAGGACTTGTACTTGGAAGTTTCTTCGGTTTTGTTATTACTGTTATTTTATATATGAGCAGAAGAGTTCTGAACTTTAAAGAATGTATGTCCTGCTTACCGGATGGTTTCAAAGCGATGGTACCGTCTGTTCTGATCCTTACATTTGCATGGACATTAAAGGCAATGACAGACAGCCTTGGTGCTGCAGAATATGTTGAAATGCTCACAAAGAGCAGCGCAGCAGGATTTATGAATTTCCTTCCTGCTATTATCTTCCTGATCGGATGTTTCCTTGCATTTGCAACAGGAACATCATGGGGAACATTCGGAATTCTTATTCCAATCGTAGTAAAAGTATTCTCAGGAACAAACCATACAATGATGATCATCTCTATTTCGGCATGTATGGCCGGAGCAGTTTGTGGAGACCACTGCTCACCGATTTCGGATACAACGATCATGGCCTCAGCCGGAGCACAGTGTAATCATATCAACCACGTAAATACACAGCTTCCATATGCGATCACAGTTGCAGCTGTAAGTTTTGTGACATATATTGTTGCCGGATTCGTACAGAATGCATGGATCTCACTTCCTTTCGGAGCAATCCTTCTTTTCTGTGTATTGTTGGTTATGAAGAAAAGATCAGAATCAAAACAGGCCGCATAGTCGGTATACAAAATAAAATCAAGAACCGCTGTAAAAAACTACAGCGGTTCTTTTCTTATTAAAAGTTTAAAATCCCTTGTACAGGGCATCATTACTGTGTAAAATGGTAGTTATGAGATTTGAAATAGATATGGAGGAGAATAATATATGGATTTATCAAAAATGACTGCATACGAAGTAATAGAACATAAAGATCTGAAAGATATTAAGTCCGAAGGAGCACTTTTAAAGCACAAGAAGACAGGTGCACGTGTTCTTCTAGTTTCAAATGATGACGATAACAAAGTTTTTAATATTGCATTCAGAACACCTGTAAATAACAGTACGGGAGTTCCACATATTATGGAACATACAGTGTTGTGTGGATCGGACAAGTTTCCGGCAAAAGATCCATTTGTAGAGCTTGTCAAAGGGTCACTGAATACATTCTTAAATGCCATGACTTATCCGGATAAGACTGTATTTCCAATCGCAAGCTGTAATGATAAAGATTTTCAGAATCTGATGGACGTTTACATGGATGCCGTTTTACATCCGAACATTTACAAGCATCAGGAAATCTTCCGCCAGGAAGGATGGAGTTACCAGTTAGAAGATAAGGATGCGGATCTTGCATATAACGGAGTAGTTTACAATGAAATGAAGGGTGCGTTCTCTTCACCGGACGGTGTTTTGGACAGAGTGATCCTCAACTCTCTATTTCCGGATACAACTTATGCAAATGAGTCGGGCGGAGATCCGGATGTGATCCCAAGCCTTACTTATGAAGAATATCTTGATTTCCACAGAACCTATTACCATCCGTCAAACAGTTATATCTACCTTTACGGTGATATGGATATGGCAGAAAAACTGGACTGGCTGGATAAAGAATATCTGTCAAAATACGATTACAAAGAAGTGGATTCCAAAATTGGATTCCAGAAGCCGTTTGACAAAGTCCTTGATATCAGGACAGAATATTCCATTGCAAGCAATGAATCTGTCGAGGACAATACCTACTTATCTTACAACAAGGTTGTGGGAACAAGTCTGGACAAAGAAATTTATCTCGCATTTGAAATTCTGGATTACGCACTTTTATCTGCACCGGGAGCACCTCTTAAGAAAGCTCTGATGGAAGCAGGAATCGGAAAAGATATCACAGGTTCATTTGACAATGGTATTTACCAGCCGATCTTCTCGATCATTGCAAAAAATGCAAATGAAGATCAGAAAGATGCATTCATTAATGTAATTGAAAGTACATTGAAAAATATCGTGGAAAACGGTATGGATAAAAAGGCGATCGAGGCAGGAATCAACTATCATGAATTCCGATTCAGAGAGGCTGACTTTGGCGGCTTCCCTAAGGGACTGATGTACGGACTGGATATTTATGACAGCTGGCTCTATGATGAGACAAAACCATTTATTCATATGGAAGAACTGGAAGTTTTTGATTTCCTTAAGAGTCAGGTTAACACAGGATATTTTGAAGAACTGATTCAGAAATATTTTCTTGATAATACACATGGATCTATCGTCACAGTTGTACCGGAACCGGGAAGAACAGCACGTCTTGATGCTGAGTTAAAAGAAAAGCTTCAGGCTTACAAGGCAACACTGTCAGATGAAGAAATCGAAGAACTTGTGAGAAAGACAAAAGAACTGGAAGCTTACCAGGAAGAACCGTCAACTCAGGAAGAACTTGAAATGATCCCTATGCTGGAAAGAGAAGATATTTCAAGAGAGATTGCACCAATTGTCAATGAAGAGATGACGGTGGATGAAATTCCGGTAGTATTCCATGAGATAGAGACAAACGGAATCGGTTACCTTTCTATGATGTTCGATCTTTCTGATGTACCGGAAGAACTGCTTCCGTATGTGGGAATTCTTCAGGCAACTCTGGGAATCATAGATACAGATCACTACGAATATGGTGAACTCTTCAATGAGATCAACGTAAATACAGGTGGAATCGGAACACGTATTGAATTATATCCGGATGTAACAAAGGTTAAGGAAAAAGAATTCAAAGCAACTTTTGAGTTGCGTGCAAAAGCGTTATATGAAAAAGTACCGTTTGCAATAGAAATGATCGAAGAAATCATCCTGCACTCTAAGCTGGAAGATGAAAAGAGACTGAAAGAGATCATTGCAATGTCTAAATCCAGACTGCAGATGAGATTCCTCTCATCAGGTCATATGTCATCCGCTCTTCGTGCCATGGCATATAAATCTCCGATCTCAAGATTTAAAGATCTGACACATGGAATCGAATACTATAATTACATCAAAGATATCGATGAAAACTTCGAAGAGAAGAAAGAGGAGCTGATCGCAAATCTCAAGAAACTGGAGAAGATCATTTTCACAAAAGGAAATATGATGATCAGTTACACTGCAACCAGAGAAGGAATCGATGCTCTGAAGGGTAATCTGAAGAAGATAAACGACGGGCTGTATACAAAGGGAGAGCAGACAGAAAGATGCTGTATCCACTGCGAAAAGAAGAATGAAGGATTTAAGACTTCTTCAAAAGTACAGTTTGTGGCTCAGGCAGGAAACTTTATCGATGCAGGGGAAGAATACACGGGAGCTTTACAGATTCTCAAAGTAATCATGAGCTATGAATACTTATGGATCAATATCCGTGTAAAAGGCGGAGCATACGGCTGTATGAGCAGCTTTAACAGAATCGGAGAAGGATATTTCGTATCCTACAGAGATCCGAACCTTGAAAAAACATTCGATATTTACAAAGGCGTACCTGAATATCTTAGAAACTTCACAGTAAGTGAAAGAGATATGACAAAATATATTATCGGAACGATCAGTGGAATCGATCAGCCTATGACAGCTTCCGCAAAGGGTGAACGTTCTATGAATCTCTACATGAATCACGTAAGTGAAGAAATGATCAGGGAAGAGAGAGAGCAGATCCTCAATGCGACACAGGAAGATATCAGAAATCTGGCAGATATCACAGAAGCAGTTTTGAAGAATGATCAGATCTGTGTGATCGGTAATGAAGCAAAAGTAGAAGAACAGAAAGAACTCTTCCTGGAAGTAAAGGAAATGTTCTAAGAAGGAGAATAGATGAGAGCAGATTTTAAATCGGGATTTGTAACATTAATTGGAAGACCAAATGTTGGAAAATCAACATTGATGAACCGTCTGATCGGACAGAAGATCGCAATTACTTCCAATAAACCTCAGACAACAAGAAACAGAATTCAGACAGTCCTTACACTGGATGAAGGACAGATCGTTTTTGTGGATACTCCCGGTATCCACAAAGCGAAAAATAAACTGGGTGAATACATGGTAAATGTTGCTGAAAGAACATTAAACGAAGTAGACGTTGTATTATGGCTTGTAGAACCTACTACATTTATCGGAGCGGGAGAACAGCATATCGCACAGCAGCTCCAGAAAGTCAATACTCCGGTCGTTCTTGTTATCAACAAGGTGGATATGGTAAAAAAAGAAGAACTTCTTCCATGTATCGATAAATACAGCAAGATTTATAATTTCGCGGATATCGTACCGGTTTCAGCAAGAAACGGAAACAATACAGATGAACTGGTAGACGTGATTCTTAAATATCTTCCGTACGGACCACAGTTCTATGATGAAGATACAATCACAGATCAGCCGGAAAGACAGATCGTTGCTGAGATCATCCGCGAGAAAGCATTACATAGTCTGAATGAAGAAATTCCACACGGAATCGCTGTTTCGATTGAAAGCATGAAGGGCCGCAGAAATATGATGGATATCGATGCGACGATCATCTGCGAGAGAGATTCTCATAAGGGAATCATTATCGGAAAACAGGGATCTATGCTCAAAAAGATCGGAAGTACAGCTCGATTTGAAATCGAACGTCTTCTTGACTGTAAAGTCAATCTTCAGCTGTGGGTAAAAGTGAAGAAGGATTGGAGGGACAGTGATTTCCTTCTCAAAAACTTCGGATACAGAGACGACGAACAGATGTAGAATTATTTGGAAATATTAAAATAGTATAGCTTTTTGTGAAAGGGAAAACCTAACTTTAACAGTACAACATATGATAGAAGTAACTTAAGAAAAGTTGAGGTGACCGGGATGAAACAGCTATACTGGGAAGAATTTGTAAAGACGGGAAAAGTAGAAGACTACCTTGTTTATAAAGGTGTGGAAACCTGTCAGAACATCATGGAAAAGTACGAGGAAAAAGGCATTGAGTCAGCAAACAACAGTAACGGGAATGATACTGTCATCGACTCCGGTGGGAGATTATGATAAAAGGGTCGTAATCCTGACAAAAGAAAGAGGCAAGATTTCAGCATTTGCAAAAGGTGCCAGAAGGCCGAATAATCATCTGTCCGGGGCAGTATTTCCCTGCGCATTCGGGACATTTACCCTGTTTGAGGGGAGAAATTCATATTCAATACAAAATACAGAGATCAGTAATTATTTTGAGGAGCTTCGGGCAGATATGGATGCGGCATGTTATGCGTTTTATTTTCTGGAGTTTGCCGATTATTACACAAGAGAAAATAATGATGAGAGAAAGATGCTGGGACTTCTGTATCAGACCATGAGAATTCTTACCAAAAAGACAATTCCGTTAAAACTGATACGCTATATCTTTGAATTAAAGGCGATCGCAGTCAATGGCGAAGGTCCGCAGACATTTCAGTGTGCCGTCTGAGGCAGCAAAGACAAGACACTGAGATTCAGTGCAAAACTGGGAGGTCTGGTCTGCGATCACTGCAAAAGCAGAGCTTATGATACTATGAATCTCAATACATCAACATTGTATGCTATGCAGTATGTTATAGCATCTCCGGTGGAAAAGGTATATACATTTACACTCAGCGATGAGGTACTTAAGGAATTCGAAAAAGTGATCGAGAGATATAAAGATCTATATCTTGATAAGACGTTTAAATCTCTGGAAATACTGGAACAATTATCATAAGTGAAACAAATATTTAAAATGTATGAAAATATGCGAATATTACAAGAGAAATATATAAAAAGTATCCATAAAGCTTGCAAATTTTGCGACAAATCGGTATAATAGTGTAAGCATGTAAGGCGTAAAAAAATTAACAAAGTTATACGATCTACAAATTTAATAGAATGTGAGGAATTATATTATGGTAGAAAAGACGATGGAAAAAATTGTGGCTTTGGCAAAATCTAGAGGCTTCGTATATCCGGGGTCTGAAATCTACGGGGGGCTTGCAAATACATGGGATTACGGAAATCTCGGTGTAGAATTGAAGAACAACGTAAAAAAAGCATGGTGGAAGAAATTCGTACAGGAAAATCCTTATAACGTTGGAGTTGACTGTGCCATTCTGATGAATCCTCAGACATGGGTAGCTTCAGGACATTTAGGCGGATTTAGTGATCCTCTTATGGATTGTAAAGAATGTCATGAACGTTTCCGTGCAGACAAATTAATTGAAAACTTTGCTCATGAAAAAGGAATTGATATTCCGGACAGTATTGACGGATGGTCACATGAAATGATGTTAGATTTCGTAAGAGAAAACAACATTCCTTGACCATCATGTGGAGAACATAACTTCACAGATATCAGAGAATTTAACCTGATGTTCAAAACATTCCAGGGTGTTACAGAAGATGCAAAGAACGTAGTTTACCTTCGTCCTGAAACAGCACAGGGAATCTTCGTTAACTTCAAGAACGTTCAGCGTTCATCAAGAAGAAAACTTCCATTTGGTATTGCCCAGATCGGTAAGTCATTCCGTAACGAAATCACACCTGGTAACTTTACATTCCGTACACGTGAATTCGAACAGATGGAACTTGAATTCTTCTGCAAACCGGATACAGACCTTGAATGGTTCCACTACTGGAAAGATTACTGCAAGAACTGGTTATACACATTAGGATTAAAACCGGAAGAATTACGTTTCAGAGATCACGATAAAGAAGAATTATCATTCTACAGTAAAGCAACAACAGACGTAGAATTCTTATTCCCATTCGGATGGGGCGAACTCTGGGGTATCGCAGACAGAACAGATTATGACCTTAGTCAGCATCAGAAAGTATCAGGACAGGATATGACATACTTTGATGACGAGACAGGTGAAAAATATATTCCATACGTTGTTGAACCTTCATTAGGAGCTGACCGTATGGTACTTGCTTTCCTTTGCGGAGCATACGATGAAGAAGAACTTGAAGGCGGAGACAGCCGTGTTGTACTTCGTTTCCATCCGGCTCTTGCACCAATCAAGATCGGTGTATTACCGTTATCTAAGAAATTAAGCGAAGGTGCTACAAAAGTTTATACAGAATTAAGCAAACACTATCAGTGTGAATTCGATGAAAGAGGAAACATTGGTAAGAGATATCGTCGTCAGGACGAAATCGGAACTCCATTCTGTGTAACATACGACTTCGATTCAGAAGAAGACGGAGCTGTAACAGTTCGTGACAGAGATACAATGGAACAGGAAAGAGTTAAGATCGAAGATCTTAAAGCTTACTTCGAAAAGAAATTCGAATGGTAAAATAACAGATAAGAGGCATTCCCGAAAGGGAATGCCTTTTTTGTATGAAAACAAATGCTTTTTAAAAATGAAAATCTGTGATAGAATTTAAAGCATGTCATGAAGTAGCTCTGGCAGAATGGAAAATTGAAGAAAGGAAACACGGGATGTTATACGAAGAAGCAAGGGTATATTTAGATCATGTGTCGAAATACGGAAGTGTACTTGGTTTGGACAGTATAAAAGGCTTATTGAATAAGCTTGGAAATCCACAACAAGATTTAACATTTATACAAATAGCAGGTACCAACGGAAAGGGCTCGATTTTATGCTATCTTTCCGAAATTTTGACAAATAGTGGTTGCGTAACGGGAAGATATTCATCACCGGCAGTCATGGACGAATTGGAAACAATCCAGGTGAACGGGGTGTCTATCAGTAAAGAAGAAATGGGAAGGCTTACGGAAACGGTAAAAGAGGCGTCGGAACTTCTGGTAAAAGAAGGAAGACCGGCACCGACTTTATTTGAGACGGAGACAGCAGTCGCACTTCTTTATTTTAAAGAACAGTTATGTGACATTGTAATTTTAGAGACAGGACTTGGTGGAGGACTCGATGCAACAAATGTCGTGGAGAATACGATCCTCGATGTATTTGCGCCGATCGGGATGGATCATATGGCCATTTTGGGAAATACGATCGAAGAAATCGCCGGGGCGAAAGCGGGAATTATCAAAAGCCGCGCTACAGTGGTGACAGCACCACAAAAAGAAACTGTACTTGCTGTTTTAAAAGACAGAGCAGAAGAGAAAAACTGCCCGGTACATGAAACAAAGGCAGAAGAGATTAAAATAAAAAAGACAGGTTTGTCGGGACAGGTATTTTCATACAGGCAGTTTGAAGATTTAAAGATCAATATGGCCGGGAAATACCAGACTGAAAATGCAGCCACGGCAATAGAAGCGGCGCTTGCGTTGAGAGAAAAAGGATTTGATATTGAGGATCAGGCAATCTGCAGAGGTCTTGCAAATGCAAGATGGAGAGGCAGATTCGATATGATCAGTGAAAATCCACTCATTATTTTAGACGGAGCTCACAATATTGAAGCGGCAAAGAGACTGTCCGAAAATGTGAACGATTATTTAAACGATAAAAAAATTACAGCAGTCATAGGAATATTTAAAGACAAAGAGTATAAAAAGATCATTCAGATCATGGCACCATATATTACAGCGGCCTATCCGGTAGAATTACCGAATGAAGATCGGACATTATCAAAAGAAGATCTTATAAGAGAACTTCAGGAGTATCCATTGGAAATCAGAGATGTGAACAGTATAGAGGAAGCGGTGAAACAGGCGGTTCAGGCCTGCGGCGAGAATGAAGCCGTCCTCATATTCGGATCATTGTCTCATCTTGGAAAAGTAAAGGCGTTAGTCGACGGAGGGGCGGATAATTATGGTAGATAAAAATAAAGTAGAACAGGCAATAAGACTTCTTCTGGAAGGAATAGGAGAAGATGTTGAAAGAGAAGGTCTTAAAGAGACTCCAAACAGAATTGCGAGAATGTATGAAGAAATCTGTGGAGGAATGGACCAGGATGCAGAAGAATATTTAAGCAAGACATTTACAGTTGAGAACAGTGATATGGTAGTTGAAAAAGATATCACATTTTACTCAATGTGTGAACATCATATGCTTCCGTTTTTCGGGAAGGTACATGTTGCCTACATCCCGGACGGCAAGGTGGTAGGGCTTAGCAAGCTTGCAAGAACAGTGGAAGTCTATGCAAGAAGACTCCAATTACAGGAACAGATGACAGCCCAGATTGCAGATGCGCTGATGGAATATCTGGCACCGAAGGGCGTGATGGTCATGGCAGAGGCAGAGCATACATGTATGACCATGCGCGGCGTAAAGAAACCGGGAAGTAAGACGGTCAATGTGGTTACACGAGGCGTATTTGAAGATAATGACAGCCTTCAGAATATGTTCTTCAGAATGATCAAGGATTAATCCGGTGGCTGATATGGATTATAAGGAAAAAAATCTCGAGGAAATCAGGATGAAACGGGTAAATCAGATTCTGGATCATCCACTTTTCAGAAAAGGACTGGAAGAAAATTTCATTTGTGAAGAAGAAAGAGAATTCTGCAGGCATAATATAGAACATTTTCTGGATGTGGCAAGGCTGGCATACATTTTCT
>SAMEA104404100__coassemble_2785_pt1 | contig 12624 bp, 14 predicted proteins | sample SAMEA104404100__metabat2_low_PE_078 | metagenome-assembled genome bin SAMEA104404100 (sample SAMEA104404100) | Balaenoptera acutorostrata
TATTTCCTGATGGTCAATAAATTCTTCTGCTTTTCTGGATGCTGGATTATACATAATTTTCTCCTCCTAATATAATTCTGCCTTGTTATCATTGTCGTATTTTTTTTATTATAGTTTCGTGTTAAGGAAACGTTAGACAGAATCGTCCGGATTGAGGTTCACCGAGAGAGGCTCATCAAATGTGGAATGAGAAATTATATAATAGAACGATATGAATAAAAAACGGAGCATACAAAATGCTCCCATCTCATTGAAAATATGTGGGCGCCTTTTTGTTCAGGGTGTTTCCTTTACAATCAGAACGTTTGATTGTGATAAGTATAACATGGTCTATATGCAGAATCAATGGATTATCGTAAAAAAATGAAAAAAAATTAACAATATTGCATAAAAACGAGTGCAATCGCTCGATTGAGCCCATATTATTGAAAAATTAGTCGTGATATGATATATTATTAGCAGTTGTACATAAATGGGTAAAAAATCAATTAATAAGTTCGGGTTTATTATATATAATGTATATAATTTTCGGGCTTGCCTCTGCCGGTAGAGCAGAGTTTTTTTATTAATATGAAGGAAAAGGAGAAGTAAAATGCAGGAATTTAACCACTTTGACGACGCTGGGAATGCAATCATGGTAGATGTTTCGGGAAAAGTTCCAACATCAAGAACTGCAGTCGCAAGAGGAAAGATACATGTCAATGAACAGGTTATGAAAGCCATACTTGAAGGTACTGTTCATAAAGGTGATGTTCTTGGTGTGGCGAGAGTCGCAGGTATCATGGGCATGAAAAAAACATCTTCGCTGATTCCTATGTGTCATCCGTTAATGATCCAGAAATGTTCAGTTGATTTTGAAATCGACGAACAGGAGAGAACCGTTTCAGCCATCTGTACAGTTAAGGTTGAAGGACAGACAGGTGTAGAAATGGAAGCACTGACAGGAGTAAGTGTTACTTTATTAACAATTTACGATATGTGTAAAGCAGTAGATAAAACTATGGAAATTGGTGACATTCATCTGGTTGAAAAAATTGGAGGAAAAAGTGGACATTTTGTAAATCCACGTGAAAAATAATGATAGATAAAGAAGGAAGAGTAATAGACTACGTAAGAATTTCGCTTACAGATAAATGCAATTTAAGATGTGTGTACTGTATGCCTGAAGAGGGTGTAGAGTATATTCCGCATGAACAGATCCTGACATTTGATGAAATCGTGAGAATCTGCAGATGTCTGGCTGAGCTTGGTTTCAAGAAAGTCAAACTTACAGGCGGAGAGCCGCTGGTACGTAAGAACTGTGCCACTCTTGTAAGGGAAATCAAAGCCATTCCGGGTATCGAGAAAGTTACATTGACAACAAACGGAATCCTGTTGAAAGAGCAGATGAAGGACCTTGCGGAGGCCGGGCTTGATGCTGTCAATATCAGCCTGGATACTCTGGATCCTGAATTATTTGCAAAGATCACAAGATGTCACAGACTTGAGGATGTTCTGGCGGGAATTCATGAGGCGTTAAAGTATCCTGAAATTCCGACAAAGATCAACAGTGTTCCGATGGGACAGAATCCGGAGAACTTTATAAAACTTGCGGAGATAGCCAAAAATAATAAGGTTCATGTAAGATTTATCGAGATGATGCCGATCGGCTATGGAAAGCAGTTCACATTCCAGGGAGAAGAAGATATCATCAAGATCCTTGAAGCAAAATATGGAAAGATGATACCGGCAAACGGATATTTCGGAAACGGACCTGGACATTATTATACAATAGAAGGATTTAAGGGAAAAATCGGATTTATCAGTGCCATGACTCACAAGTTCTGTTCACAGTGCAACAGAGTGAGAATGACTTGTGAAGGATTTATGAAGGCATGTCTTCAGTATCAGGACGGGACAGATCTTCGTGAAATCATGAGAAACGGATGTACCGATGAAGAATTAAAAGAAGCAATGACAAAAGTTATTTTAAATAAACCGGAATGTCATAACTTCCAGGAAAAAGAGAATGATGAATTTGAAACACGAGGAATGTCTCAGATAGGAGGATAAGGAATGAGAGTTGCGGTATTAACATCAAGTGATTCCGGCTATGCTGGACAGAGAGAAGATTTGAGTGGTCCGATCATTAAAAAGATCATGGAAGAAAACGGATATGAAGTTGTAAGAATGACACTTCTTCCAGATGACAGAAAAATGCTTTCAGAGGAAATGAAAACAATTGCGGATGAAGGAATTGCAGAATTGATCCTCACAACAGGCGGCACAGGATTTGCGGAGCGCGACTGTATGCCGGAAGCAACTATGGATATTGTGGAACGTCCAGTTCCGGGAATTCCTGAAGCAATGAGAGCGTTCAGTATGACGATCACTCCACGTGCCATGCTGAGCAGAGCAGCTGCAGGAATCAGAAAATCGACATTGATCATCAATATGCCTGGCAGTCCTAAAGCGGTTTCAGAAAGTCTGGAATTTCTTCTGCCATCATTGAAACATGGATTAGAGATCATGATCGGGGCAGCTTCCAACTGCGCAAGAAAATAATAGACTAGAACCAAGGGAGGAAATAGGAGTGAAGTGTATTAATACGACTGACGCGGTAGGACATGTACTGTGTCACGATATTACGAGGATTGTAAAGGATGTTGTGAAAGATGCGGCATTCAGAAAGGGGCATGTTGTAACCGAAGAAGATATACCGGTGTTACTTTCAATAGGAAAGGATCACCTGTATGTGTGGGAAAAGGATGAAAATATGCTTCATGAAGATGAGGCGGCAGAAATCCTTTACGGAGTCTGTAAAAATGAAAATATGCATCCTACACCTGTAAAAGAAGGAAAAATTGAGCTGATCGCAGACTGCGAAGGGCTTTTTACCGTAGATGTGGAGCGATTAAATGCCATCAATGAACTTGATGAAGTCATGATCGCAACACGCCACACAAATTATCCGGTAAAACCGGGAGACAAACTGGTAGGAACAAGAGTAATTCCTCTTGTGATCGATAAAGATAAAATGGACAAAGTGAAAGAAGTGGCAGGAGACAAACCACTGGTGACACTGACTCCTTTCTGCAAGAAAAAAGCAGCAATCGTAACAACAGGTAATGAAGTATTCCACGGAAGAATCAAAGATACATTTACTCCTGTTATTGTTGAAAAACTCGCCAGATACGGAATTGAAGTATGTGGACATGTGGTATGCGACGATAATAAGGAAAAGATTACAAAAGCAGTGCTTGACTTCAAGGCAAGTGGAGTGGATATGGTAATCTGTTCCGGCGGGATGAGCGTTGACCCGGATGACAAGACACCGGGAGCAATCAAAGATACAGGCGCAAGAATCGTTACTTACGGAGCACCGGTATTACCGGGTGCCATGTTCCTATTAGGATATTTTGAAGACGGAACAGCTGTTATGGGACTTCCTGGTTGTGTTATGTACGCAAGTACTACAGTATTTGATCTGGTACTTCCAAGAGTTGCCGCAGGAATCGAAGTAACACGTAAAGATATCGCACACATGGGCAATGGTGGACTATGTCTTGGATGTCCGGTCTGTCATTTTCCAAACTGTGGATTTGGAAATGGTGTATAACCGGAAAGGAATCAAAATGGAAAATGTTTCAGTTGAACAGGCTGTCGAGCTGATTTTAGAACAGACTAAGGTTTTGGAAGAAGTAGAGTATGTTTCGCTTTTGGAGAGTCAGGGAAGAATTCTTGCAGAAGATATGATGTCAGAATTTGATAATCCTCCGTTTGACAGATCTCCGATTGACGGATATGCATGTAAAGCTGAAGATATTGCCGGTGCATCCAGAGAAAATCCTGTAATCCTCAAGGTTCTAGAAGAAATCGATGCGGGACAGTATTCAGAGGTAGAGGTAAAGAACGGCGAAGCGGTAAGAATCATGACAGGGGCAGCCATCCCGGCGGGATGTAACTGCTGTCTGAGACAGGAAAGTACAGACTACGGTGAAGACCATGTGGCGGTATATGAAGGTGTTGCACCGTGGATGAACTACTGCTATAAAGGGGAAGACTTCAAAAAAGATACAAAAATGGTAGAAAAAGGAACCAAACTTGGATATGTTGAACTTGCAATCCTTGCAAGTATGGGATGTGCAGAGGTTCCTGTATATAGAATGCCGAGGATCGCACTTCTAACAACAGGAGATGAAGTGACGACTCCGGGAAAAGAATTACTTCCGGGCAAGATCTACAACAGCAATCAGACAATGCTGGCGGCAAGAATGCATGAATTTGGTATACGACCGGTCATCATAGAAACGGTAAAAGATGAGCCGGATGTAATGGCCGAACGTCTGAAAGAAATTGCACCACAGATTGACATCGTGATCACAACAGGCGGTGTATCAGTTGGAAAAAAAGATATTATGCATGGAGCACTTCCGATGATCGGAGCAGAAAGAATTTTCTGGAGAGTCATGCTGAAACCGGGAACACCGACAATCTTTTCAGTATATGAAGGAGTTCCAATCGTAAGCCTGTCGGGAAATCCTTTCGGAGCGATGGCAAACTTTGAACTGCTGGTAAGACCGATGCTGGCAAAGATGATGAAGGATTCGTCAATCGCACCGGTAAGAATGCAGTCAGAAATGGCAGATCCGTTTCCGAAGGCAAGTCGCGGAAGACGATTTATCAGAGGAATCTGGAAGGAAGGTTCGGTACATATGCCGAGCGGACTTCATTCATCCGGAGTACTCAGCTCATTGCAGGGATGCAATTGTATGGTAGATATCAAACCGGGCACAGATAAACTGACACCGGGAGATAAAGTAGAGATCGTTCTTATCTAAAAAAGAAAGGATTTGGAAGAGATCTATGGAAAAAGAACCGGTTATATTTGCAGTCAGCGGTGTGAAAAATTCAGGTAAGACCACATTGATCACAAAAGTGATCTCCATACTTACCGATAAAGGACTGAGGGTTGCAACGATCAAACATGACGGACATGATTTTGATGCCGATGTGGAAGGAACTGATACATACAGGCATCTACAGGCGGGAGCCTACGGAACGGCAGTGTTTTCCGGAAGCAAATTCATGGTAGTCAAAAAACAGAAAGATACCACGGAACATCAGCTCAGGGAATATTTTAAAGAAGCAGATCTGATCCTGCTGGAAGGATTTAAATATGACAGATATCCAAAGGTAGAGATCGTCCGAAAAGGAAACTCAGAACATAGTATATGTCCGAGAGAAGGACTGAAGGCCGTTGTATCTGACTTTGAGGTTGACAACTGTGAGGATATACCGATCCTGGATTTGAATGATCCGCATCAGACAGCGGAACTCATCTATGACTACTGGTATGCAGCCAGTCATTTATCCATGGTAGTTCTGGCCGGAGGGCTGAGCAGTCGGATGGGAAGAGACAAGTCAGATCTGGAATATAAAGGAAAGACATTTCTGGAGATACAGGTCGAGAAGGGAAAAGAACTGGGAATACAGGATATTCTGGTTTCAGGATATCACGGTGACAGTTGTACCGAGACCATCGTAAAAGACAGATATGAAAAGAAAGGACCTCTTGGAGGCCTGGAAGCTTCTTTCCGACAGTGTAAAAATGAAACATGTCTGGTTCTCAGTGTGGACTGTCCACTGGTTCCTGTTGAAGAACTCAGACATCTCATAAGAAAATATGAAGAGTCCCACTGCGGAGCGGTCATTATGAAACACGGAGACAAAGAGGAATCTTTGATGGGTGTTTACCGGACAGATCTTGCAGATGGGATGGAGCATGAAATCTTATATGAAAAAGGTTCGGTATTTGCCTTTTTAAGAAAAACAGGATATGAAGTTTACGAGAGTGATTATCCTGACGAATATTTTAGAAATATCAATAATAAAACAGAGTATGAGAAGATTTCGTAAACTGTTTTAATGTTTAGGTTTTAAAGGAATTAGAAATTAGGAGAGAAATAGAATGAAAACGGGTGCGTTAATTATAGCATCCCTGAATCTAGACAGGGAGAACAAAGACAACGAAGAAATGTCCACGTTTATTCCAATGTTACATCTCGATGGCACGTCAATTATTAAACGCGAGATCGTAACATTGAGAAGAGCAGGTATCACGCCTATTATGGTTTTGGGCGGATATCAGAAGGGTGTTTTGAAAAATCATCTTAGTCATAACGGAGTATTATTTTTTGAAGATGATGATTACGAAAAACATTCATGGATGGACAGCGTACAGCTGGGGTTAAAAAAGGCCATGGATGTATGCGACCGTATCTTGGTGATCCCGGTTGAAACACCGGCATTTTCCACAGACACGATCGTGAAACTTGCTGAATGTGACAAAAACACAATACCTGTTTTCAAAGGAAAAGAATCACGAATACACTTTGTAAATATGAATGAGCCGTATGAAGAGCAGGAACATATGTCTGTAGAGGATGAAGGCGTCTGCCTGTCGGTTCTTGACAAAAACGGAACAGAAAGTCTGCAGCAGTATGTTAAGGAACTGCGAGATGCCAATGATCTTAAACTTGGTATACGACTTACGCTGAGCAAAGAAACGGAATTTTTCGGACCAGATACATTTGATCTGTTAAAGTTGATCGGTGAGACCGGATCTATTCGGGCGGCCGCGACAAAAATGGGAATTTCCTATTCCAAAGGTTGGAAGATGATCAATAAAATGGAAGAGGAAATGGGATTCCATTTTCTAAACAGATGTAATGGCGGAAAAGACGGAGGAAGCTCAACACTTACTGAAGAGGGAATCGAGTTCATTAATAAATATCATGCGATGATGGATGATGTTGAAAGAATGGCCGGGAACTTTTTTGATGTGTATTTTGCTGATTTTCAGTAAAAGAAAACTCCCCGGATTTCCGGGGAGTTTTTTGTTTTCATTTAGTTATTGGAATAATGGACGCAAACGATGTTAAAAAAATATCGAATTTTACAGATGATTCTACTATTTCCTAATACATTATATAGTTTAAATAGTGTCTACAGCGGTAAAAAATCCGTTGTTGAGAGTAAAACAAATGCTTGAATTTTCTTCAAGTATTTTTAATAAATAAAATATAGTAAAACGATGTTTTACTATGCATATTATACAATAACTATTATCAGATATTATAATAACTAAATCATGGTAGTTAATTGACGTGCTAACTTATGAATGTTAAAGTTATTTATAGATATTGTATAATTATTAACATAATACGGAGGTGTATGAGAAGTGAAGAAGTGGATAAGTGTAGTTCTTGCTCTCGTTTTATCGGCCGGAATATTGTTGTACGTTTCGGCGGATGTGAATGAAGGGCACGGGCCAGGTTACGTCGCTACAGAAGAGGAGGGGGGACAGCATTGATTTTCTTTGTATTATTCGCAGTATGGTTAATTTTTAATGGCAAGATCACAATGGAGATCACAATTATCGGTTTGATCTTTTCGTTTGTACTTTACAGATTTTGCCTGAAACACCTTGGATATGCTGATCATCCAAAGAAATACTCTTTCAAGAGAACAATTTACCTGATCGAGTACTTGGGAATTTTAATTTGGGAAATCATTAAAGCCAATATCCAGGTTATCAAAATGACAGTGGCTAAAGAATTAGATTTTGAGCCATGTCTGATTTACTTCAAGACAGACCTTAAGGACAGCGTTTCGAGAGTTATGTTAGCCAATTCCATCACATTAACTCCTGGAACAATCACAGTTTCTCTGGACGGAGATACTTATTGTGTTCACTGCCTTGACAAGAGTATGGCTGAAGGAATCGATGAGTCGATTTTTGTACAGAAATTACGTAGATTGGAGGAGGTTTAATCATGGAGAAATATAACATGGCCGTGCACGGTTTGATGCTTTTTGCAATGATCGTTTTGGCAATTGCCATTTTCTTCTGCCTGTTCCGAGCAATCTTAGGACCTCGTTTTACAGACCGACTGATCGCAGTCAACCTGATCGGTACAAAAACAATCATCCTGATCTGTGTACTTGCAATCTTTATCGGTGAACAATATGTAGTCGATGTTGCTTTGATCTATGCTTTGATCAGTTTCCTGGCAGTCGTTGTTCTTGCAAATGTTTACAGAACTTCTTACAACCAGAGAAAAGCTGAAAAAGAAGCAGACACTGAATTCGCAGAGGAGGAGTCATAATGGTATTAGAGTGGATTAGATTTGCAATTGCTGCAGTCCTGATCGTCGGAGGACTTGCTATTATCGGAATTGCTATCTTTGGAGTTTACAGATTTAACTTCATCATTAACCGAATGCATATTGCGGCTGCCTGCGATACTTTAGGAATCATGATGATCCTGATCGGACTCATTATCTTGAGCGGTTTTACAAATATGAGTCTTAAGCTCGTTATGATCATCGCGTTTATGTGGCTCGCAAACCCGGTAGGTGGACATTTGATCTGCAAACTTGAAGTTGAAACAAATGAAAAAATCGATGAAGAATGTGAGGTGATCAAATAATGAAAATATTCGAATTTATCTTATTAACATTTTTGATCGTCTGTGCATTATCAGTAAGTCTGAGTAAGAACCTGCTGGTATCATTGATCATTTTCATGTCTTACAGTTTGGTTATGTCAATTTTATGGATTGTATTGCAGTCTCCTGACCTTGCCATCACAGAGGCAGCTGTAGGTGCGGGAGTAACCAGTATTTTGTTCTTTATAACTTTGAAGAAAGTAAATGCGATAAAGGAGGAATCGGATGATGAGCAGTAAAAACACAAAAGGTTCCAAATTCATGGACTGGGTAAACGGTGAATGGGTATTTGGTCAGGACACAGAAGATAAAACAGAACAGAAAGTTGAACAGAAAGTTGAAGTTTCAGAAAAGAAACATCACGAAAAAGGAATTGGACAGAGAATAAGGGAATGGCAGACAAAAGATGAGATGCGTACCTACCGTAAAGCGTACAACGTTCTCTCGGTTGTATTTGCACTGATCATCAGTTTCTGTATGTTGATGACAGTTTCAAAACTTCCTTCATTCGGTGATCCGTCAAATCCGGTAAATAACGAAGTATCAAGAAAGTACATCGAAGACGGTATGAAAGACACAGGAGCTGTCAATATCGTAGCCGGTATGATCCTTGACTACAGAGCATTCGATACATTTGGTGAATCTACAGTTCTTTTTGTTGCATCAGGAGCAGTAATGATCCTTCTTAGAAATGACAGAAAGAAAAAAGGAGCAGATATTCGAGACAGCATGTATGAACCGAAAGCAGATATGATCTTACATAATATAGCAAGACTGCTGGTTCCGATCGCTATCATGTTCGGTATCTACGTTGTATTAAACGGACACTTATCACCAGGTGGAGGTTTCTCCGGAGGAGCGATCATGGGAGCTGCATTGATCTTATACTGTAACGCATACGGAGCAGATAAGATTCATGAGTTCTTTACATATAAGACATTTAACACAGTTATCGTAAGTGCACTTACATTCTATGCGATAGCTAAGAGTTACTCATTCTACACAGGTGCCAACCATCTGCATTCCATCATTCCGCATGGTACACCTGGAAACATTCTCAGTAGTGGGCTGATCCTCCCATTGAACATTGCAGTAGGCGTTATCGTAATGTGCACAATGTTCGGTTTTTATTCATTATTCAACAAGGAGGGAATCTAATATGTTACACAATTTATTTACTAACTATTATGAAGCAACAGCCATGATTCTTTTCGGTATTGGATTCACTACTTTGTTGCTGAATAGAAATATTATTAAAAAGATCGTAGGATTCAACTTTATGGATACGAGTATATATCTTTTCCTTGCAGCGAAAGGATATATTACAGGAAGGATTGCTCCAATCGTAATCAGCGAACCAATTGAGTTTGAAACTTATATCAACCCTATCCCAAGTGGACTTGTACTGACAGGTATCGTAGTATCTGTAAGTGCTTCAGCGTTTTTCCTTTCACTGGCTGTAAGGTTATATAAAGCTTATCACACACTTGATCTGGAGGAGATCGTTTCTAAAATGGAGAAAGAGCAGGGGGTATACTAAATGGCATTTGTACAAAACTTTCCGTTTTTCAGTATCATACTGGCCATGTTCTCCGGTGTGATCTGTGCAGTTCTCAAACCAAAGGCAGCTAAAAACTTTTCATTAACGATCATCAGTATTATCGGTCTTATGTCTGCAGCTGTCCTGGCATTTACAGTAAAAACGGGTGAATCATATGTTTACTGGATGGGACATTTCCCGGCTCCATTCGGTAATGAAATCAGAATAGGAACATTAGAAGCGCTTATGGCAACCGCATTCAGCGTGATCATTCTTCTGTGTCTTCTTGGTGGTATGAAACATATTTTTCATGATGTCGAGGAAACCAAGACAAATCATTACTTCTTAATGATCAACTTACTTTTCAGTTCAATGCTTGCATTGATCTATACAAATGACTTGTTTACAGCATATGTATTCGTAGAAATCAACACAATCGCATCTTGTGCGATCGTTATGCTGAGAAAGTCAAAAGAGACACTGGTATCGACAACAAGATACCTTATCATGAGTCAGTTGGGATCCGGACTTTTCCTTATCGGTATCTGTATCTTATATGATATTACCGGACACCTGCTGATGTCGGATATTAAGGACAGCGTTGCAATCCTTGCAGCTACAGGAGAATATCAGCTTCCACTGGAAATGATCATCTGCCTGTTCTCGATCGGTCTTGCGATCAAGAGTGCATTATATCCGTTCCACTCATGGCTTCCTGATGCTCATGGATCTTCAACATCATCATCAAGTGCGATCCTGTCAGGTCTTGTATTAAAAGCCTACATCATCTTACTTATCAAGATCTTCTACCGTGTAATCGGTATTGATGTTGTTTATAAATCAAAAGCAGTAAACGTATTATTCGTAATGGGTCTGCTCGCTATGGTAATGGGATCTATCAACGCATTGAAAGAAAGAGACATGAAACGTATGATCGCATACTCGAGTGTGGCTCAGATCGGTTATATTTACATGGGAATCGGTATCGGAAGTTACGTAGGTATGGTTGCAGCACTTTTCCATATTCTTGCACATGCCGCAACAAAACCAATGCTCTTCTGTGCGGCCGGCGGATTTATGGATGTATCTAACGGAAGTAAAAAATTTGCGGATCTTAAAGGAGCGGCGAGAAGAAATATGCTTGCCGGTGTAGCATTTGTAATAGGTTCATTATCAATGATCGGTATTCCGTTCTTTGCAGGATTTGTTTCAAAAATGTATTTCGCCACAGCATCGATCGACATGCCGTCGAAGATGATACCTACATTAATCGTATTATCTATCAGTACTGTACTTAATGCATTGTATTACATTCCTGCGATCATGGTCATCTTCTCGAAAACAGATGATAAGATCACATGGATCCCGGACAAAAAGAATATTTCTTTTGTTATATCAATGGTAGTGTTCATCGTACTGAACTTTGTACTTGGAATTGGCTCTCAGCCGTTCTTCGCTATGATTGAACAAGGCCTCAATGTTTTCGGCTAAAGGAGGGAGAATAATAAATGAATTCTGGTATAATCTTGTTATTACCGGTATTTTTTCCGATAATTGCAGCACTGATAACATTACTTATAAAACAACAGTTTAGTGACAGAGGATTTAGACAAAAATATGTTGCAGCAGTGTTATCACTTAACTTGATTTTTACATTTATCGCATTAAAGTCAGGGGCAAGTTTCACACTTATCCGCCTGACAAAGGATCTGCCTGTATTCTTTAAGATTGACGGCATGACCTGGTTATTTACTTTACTTGTATCTGTAATGTGGCTGCTTGCCGGTATCTTCTCCTTCGAATATATGAAGCATGAAGATAACAATGAAAGTTATTATCTCTTCTATATGATTTCATTAGGTATCCTGATCGGATTAGGCCTGGCAGGTAACTATATGACAATGTATCTGTTCTATGAAGGAATGACTCTTCTTACATTACCGCTTGTATTACACAGCAGGACGAAAGAGTCAATTGCGGCAGGTATGAAATATCTGTTCTATTCCATCTTCGGTGCATCACTTGCGCTGATCGGATTCTTCTTTACATATGAATATGGTACAACAATCGAATTCGTAGCAGGAGGAGTTCTTGATCCTGCTAAGGTTGCCGGACACGAATCATTGTTACTGATCGTAATCTTTCTGGCAATCCTCGGTTTCGGCGCAAAAGCAGGTATGTTCCCGTTACATGGATGGCTTCCAACAGCCCATCCCGTAGCTCCGGCTCCGGCATCTGCAGTTTTATCAGGTGTAATCACAAAAGCCGGTGTGCTTGCTATCGTTCGTGTAGTATTTTATATCGTAGGTGTTGATTTTATCAGAGGAACATGGGTTCAGTACACATGGATGATCCTGGCACTGATCACAATCTTCCTTGGTTCAATGCTTGCCTACAAAGAAAATATTTTCAAAAAGAGACTTGCATATTCATCAGTCAGTCAGGTTTCGTATGTATTATTCGGTTTATCTACATTAACTTCAGTAGGTTTTGTAGGAGCCTTAATGCATGTAGTATTCCACTCAATCGTTAAAGATGCATTATTCATGTGCGCAGGTGCAGTTATTTACAAAACACACTCAACACGTGTTAA
>SAMEA104404100__coassemble_2871_pt1 | contig 12327 bp, 10 predicted proteins | sample SAMEA104404100__metabat2_low_PE_078 | metagenome-assembled genome bin SAMEA104404100 (sample SAMEA104404100) | Balaenoptera acutorostrata
TCCTCTTCTCTTTCTCCAGAAATTCCTTTTCCTTCTGTTTCTGTCTCGATACCTCTTCATAATCGGTAAATAGATTCATCTGCTCATAGCATGGTTTTTTCTCAACCTGATCCGCCGGTACGACCAGTGCTGCCGTGACATTCATTCTCCTGATCAGAAGATTCTTATCCACGATCCTGTCATAAAGTTCTGAGACTGCGTCGAGGATCATTTTGGACGAGGAAGTCTGTTCTTTCAGATTGATACTGCCGTGAGCGTTCTTCGGAATTCTTCTGCCATATACATCCGTGGTTATCTCACCCTTGTATTTATCTCTTATCTCCGGCCTGGTAAGATTTTCAATATCGTATCCCACTGTGAGGACGATCTGACTTGTCACCAGCCTTTTTTCCACCAGATCCAGGACGAGAAGATCCGTCATCTCCCTGACTACCAGTCTCGCCTTTTCAAATGTATAGGGATACTGAAGTACCTGACCTGAACCGATGCTGTTGGTCTGCGGTTTGTAAGCCTTGATATCCGCGATGGTACACGGCTCCCATCCCCAGGCATGATCGATGAGCAGTTCTGCATTTACCCCGAACAATTTATATAGAAGATCCTCATTATAATAGTCGGAATCTTTTCCCAGCGAACATCTGGCTACATCGCCCATGGTATACATGCCGTACTCCGCAAGTTTTTTCGCATAACCTTTCCCTACTCTCCAGAAATCTGTTATAGGTCTGTGATCCCACAACAATTCACGATAACTCTTCTCGGTCAGCTCCGCGATCCTCACTCCGTCTTTGTCCGCAGGTATATGTTTTGCCACCACATCCATGGCAATCTTGCAGAGATAAAGGTTGGTTCCGATCCCCGCTGTCGCAGTGATCCCTGTTGTACTTAACACGTCCTGAATGATCTTCATCGCAAGTTCGTGAGCACTGAGACCGTAAGTTCCCAGATAGTGAGTCACATCGAGAAACACCTCGTCGATAGAATACACATGAATATCTTCCGGAGAAATATATTTCAGGTAAATATCATAGATATCACCACTATATTTCATATAGAAAGCCATTCTCGGAGGCGCTGCGATATAGGATACTTCCAGAGAAGGATCTTTATTTAGTTCATCCACATTAAACGATGATCCTTTCAGTTCTTTTCCCGGTGCAAGACTTCTTCTCTTATTGTTGACCTGTTTGATCTTCTGCACTACTTCAAACAATCGTGGTCTTCCCGGGATTCCGAATGTTTTGAGTGATGGAGAGACTGCAAGGCAGATGGTCTTTTCTGTTCTGCTCACGTCCGCCACCACAAGATTTGTTTTCATGGGATCCAGTTTTCTCTCCATGCATTCAACCGATGCATAAAATGATTTCAGATCGATCGCAATATAAGTTTTTTCTCTGTCTGCCATCTTCCACCCTCCTTTCTACTGTGTTTCTGAGTTTATCATATCATCTCCCGGGTTTCTATTGTATATAATTAAAAAATATAAATTTGTTCGTTTTGAAAGAATTGTATCCAACAATCTTTTGTGATATTATGATTTAGGATTTTATAAGAAATGAAAGAAGGGTATATAAATGCTACATTTTGAATGTGACTATTTAGAGGGGGCGCATCCTCAGATCTTACAAAAATTAATCGATACAAACATGGACAAAACACCGGGATACGGTTTTGACTCTTACTGTGAAAGTGCAAAAGAAAAAATCCGTGAAGCCTGCAAATGTCCGGATGCTGAAATACATTTTCTGGTTGGTGGAACACAGACAAACTCAACAGTGATCAAAGCTCTTTTACGACCATATGAAGGAGTAATCTCTGCTGACACAGGTCACATCAATGTACATGAAGCGGGAGCGATCGAATCAGGCGGACATAAAGTCCTTACACTGCCAAATGAAGAAGGAAAACTTGTCGCTGCAGATATCGAAAAATACTTAGATACATTCTATAAAGATGAGACAAATATCCATATGGTACAGCCTGGAATGGTTTACATTTCACAGCCTACAGAACTTGGATCTCTCTACTCAAAGAAAGAACTGGAAGAACTCAGTGATCTCTGTAAGAGACATCACCTTCACTTCTACATCGACGGAGCACGTCTCGGATATGCTCTGATGGCAGAAGAAAATGATGTGACACTGGAAGATATCGCAAACTGCTGTGACGCTTTCTATATCGGTGGAACAAAAGTCGGAGCTCTTTTCGGAGAAGCAATCGTATTTACAAAAAAAGGACTGATCAGAAACTTCTTCTCAAGTATCAAACAGAACGGTGTTGTACTTGCAAAAGGAAGATTACTCGGAATCCAGTTCGACACACTGTTTACAGACGGTCTGTACTACAATATCTCAAAACATGCCATCGATATGGCTAAGAAGCTTACAGACGGACTTGAAGAAGCAGGATGTAAATTCTATTACAAATCACCTACAAACCAGCAGTTCATCATCCTCAAAAATGAGACAATGAACAAGCTTGCCGAAAAAGTTACTTTCGGTTTCTGGGAGACAATGAGCGATACAGAGACAGCAATCCGTTTCTGTACAAACTGGGCTACTGACGAAAATGACGTAGAAGAACTCATTGCAACAATCAAAGAATTACTGTAATTCCAAATATCTAAAACCTGCATTTATTTGCAGGTTTTTCTTATATATATTATTTATGATATGTACTGTTTACATACGGAGGAGGCATTATATGTACACATGGGAAGAACTGGAGCATTTCGTAAATAACTGTCACAACTGTCCTCTCTGCCGCACCCGAATCCATCCTGTAATGGGACGCGGAGATCATCATGCCGATATTATGTTTATCGCCGAAGCTCCGGGAGCCAGAGAAGATGAATGCGGTTATCCTTTTGTAGGTCCGGCCGGAAAAATGTTCGACGAACTTCTTGCCGACTGCGGTCTTTCCAGAGATCAGATCTACATCACGAATATCATCAAATGTCACCCGCCGGGAAACAGAGAACCTTCCGATCTCGAGAAGGAAAAATGCTTTAATTATCTGAAATATGAGACCTATCTTCTAAAGCCGAAGATCATTGTCTGTCTGGGACGAGTCGCCGCCCAGCGCATTATTTCTCCTGATTTTCGCATTACCCGTCAGCACGGCACCTGGATTCATCGAAAAAACTGTGACCTGACGGCAGTATATCATCCGTCGGCTCTTTTGCGCGATCCCGAAAAACTACAGATGACAAAAGACGATTTCCATGGTATCGTAGAAAAAAGCAAAATGTTTTAGGAGGATATATTATATGCAACAGTTGAAAGATAGAATTTTAAAAGACGGTATTGTAAAACCGGGAAACGTGTTGAAAGTTGACAGTTTTCTGAATCATCAGATGGACATTCCTTTCATCAATGAACTCGGAAAAGAATTCAAGCGCAGATTTGCCGATACACCGATCACAAAAATTCTTACGATCGAGGCTTCCGGAATCGGGATTGCCTGTATCGTAGCGCAGTACTTTGATGTGCCTGTTGTGTTTGCGAAGAAATCACAGAGTCTGAATCTTGACGGTGAAATGTTTACAACAAAGATTGAATCTTTCACACATAAAAAAGTTTATGATGTCATTCTGTCAAAGAAATTCCTCGGACCTGAAGATCATGTTCTTATCATTGACGATTTTCTTGCCAACGGATGTGCATTGAAGGGTCTGATCGAGATCGTTCAGAGTTCCGGAGCTACTTTAGAAGGTGCAGGAATCGTAATCGAAAAAGGATTCCAGCACGGCGGTGATGAACTTCGTGAACGCGGTATTCGTGTAGAATCTCTTGCGATCATCGATTCTATGGATGATACATCTTTAGTATTCCGTGATTAAAATAAAATATCAGTAAAATAAAAAAGTCTATATCCGACGGATGTATCTCATGTCCGCAGATATAGACTTTTCTTTGTTTAGTTTGATGTCGGGAAATATGGACGAAGCGCGCCTGCAACCGCACTGATCGGCATCGTCTGAAGCCAGATGTGTCCCGGTCCGGTGATCACTGTATTGAACAGTCCCTCGCCTCCGAATACCATATTCTTAAGTCCCGGAACAGTCTGGATCTCCATCTGACAGCTGGTACTCATGGCCGCAAGATATCCGGAATCAATGACGATCTGCTGTCCTGCCTGAAGATCATATTCTACAACGTGTCCGTCAAATTCCGCAAAAGCGATTCCCTGACCCGACAGTCTCTGAAGAATGAAACCTTCTCCTCCGAAAAGACCTGCTCCGACTTTCTTCTGGAAATGTATCGCAAGATTTACTCCTTCTTCTGCTGCAAGAAATGCTTTCTTCTGGAAAATGTATTCTTTTCCCGGTCCGATTTCAAACGCTTTGACAGATCCCGGGAAGCTTGAAGCAAATGCGATCAATCCTTTTCCTCCCTGAGCAGTATACCTGTTCTGGAACATTGATTCTCCCGCAAATACTCTTCCGAATGCTTTACCGATTCCTCCGTTTGTTGTTGTATCCATCTTCATATTCGGTGACATCCAGGCCATTGAACCTCTTTCTGTGATCATGGTTTCTCCGCCTTCCAACTGACAGATTACAACCGGTAATGTATCTCCTTTGATCTGATATTGCATATATATCCATCTCCCTTCTATTCTTCAATATATTTATAATTTTAAAATTTTTTCCATGATATTGCAACTTAAGAGATTATGAAGATGTGTAGAAATTTTTCTCTAAAGTTCGTTGAGGCGGAACGTATTTCTGTCGAATTCCAGGATTCCTTCCTTACGCATTCTGCTCAGTTCCGCCGACAGCCCGCTTCTGTCCACACAGAGATAATCTGCCAGCTGTTGTCTGGAAAACGGAATCTGAAATTCTCTGCTGTGATGTTTAAGCGATTCAGCCGAAAGGTAGGATAACAGTTTTTCTCTTGTATTTTTCTGTCCCAGATGACTTAATTTCTCACTAAAATATATGTTTTTATTTGCGATATCCGAGAGTAGATTTCTCACGATCCTGCTGTGGTGTGTGCAGTTCTCCGGGCAAATGTTCAAAATTCTTTTTACATTCAGAAACATGATCTTACAGGGACTCTGCGTTACGACACTGACATTTAACATAGAGCCGGTTGCAAAGGCAAAGGTCTCCGCAAAACACTGTCCCACCTGTACACCTGAAATGATATTTCTTCTTCCCCAGAAATCTTCTTTTATGATCAGTGCATTTCCCGCCAGAACCAAGCCCAGGTTCTCCACCTGATCACCCTCACGCACGATATATGCGTCTTTCGGATAGTCCACGATCTTTGCATTCAGGCATTTTGTCATTTCCAATATCTCGTCATCTTCAATACCCGAAAACAATAATGTATCTCTTAAAAGTGAAAGATATTTTTCCATAATATTTCCTTTCGTTGAATTTTCAACAGAATTTTTTGTTTCATTGTAATATAATCGTCTCATAAAATCAACAAGGAGACTAACTATGCAGAGAAAAATTATAAATATAGATGAAGAAAAATGTAACGGATGTGGTGCTTGTGCGAAAGCCTGTCATGAAGGCGCCATCGCCATGGTAAACGGAAAAGCGAAACTTATGAGAGATGACTACTGTGACGGTCTCGGAGACTGTCTTCCGGTCTGTCCGACCAATGCGATTTCCTTTATCGTAAGAGAAGCCGCTGAATATGATGAAGCTGCCGTTATGGAAAACAAAAAGAAAAAACTGTTTGGAAATCTTCCGTTCAAAGGATGTCCGGGAAGTCAGGCACAGCAGTTAAAACCTGCAACAGGAGGATGTCCGGGAAGTCAGGCACGTCAGTTGAACGCTGTAACCACAGAAGCTCCGGTTCAGACTGAGACTGTTGAGATGGCAAGCTGTCTTTCACAGTGGCCGGTACAGATCAAACTTGCCCCTGTAAACGCTCCATACTTCGACGGTGCAAAACTTCTGATCGCCGCTGACTGTTCTGCCTATGCCTATGCCAACTTCCACCAGAAGTTCATGAAAGGACATGTCACTTTAATCGGATGTCCAAAACTGGATTCAATCGACTATTCAGAAAAACTTACAGAAATCATCCGCACAAACAATATCAAGAGCGTATCCATCGTAAGAATGGTCGTTCCATGTTGCGGCGGTCTTGAAAATGCTGTAAAAAAAGCACTTCAGGACAGCGGAAAATTCATTCCGTGGCAGGTATACACACTCAGCCTTGACGGAAAACTGATGGACGTTTAAGAATCTCTATAGATAAAACCATAAAATGATACAAAAAGAAATGGATAGGCCACGGTTGTGGTCTATCCATTTTTTTAATGATCTTTCAATAAAAGTATTTTCCTGTCATCTACCCGGACTCTCTGCGGGATCTGTGTATCCTGCTTTCTTCCTTTCATCCAGATTGCTTTCTGTGGATTGTCTTTATTTTTGAAGATGATGGTGTGTTCAAACGGTGACAGGGTCGTGTCTGAAACCAGCACGTTGATCACGTTTTTATCCAGAGGCTCATTCTCGCCTGCAGGAACAAAGTCATGTGCTCTCACTCCCACATACGATATGTCCTCCGGAATCTCTCTTTCAATGGTGAAATCAATTCCCCAGTCCAGAGCTCTTACTTTGTGTTCAGATATTTTCACGGCCTTTGACAGGTTCTTACAACCGGTAAGTCTGGCTGCCACCATATGTTCCGGATCTTCAAACAGCGATGTCGTATCCTCGCAGATGATCTTCTTTCCTTCGTCTACGATCATGGTACGACTGCACAACTTGTAGATTTCATCTCTGTCATGACTTACGATCACGGTACAGCCCTGAAATTCTTTCAGACGATTATGTAATTCAATCTGCAGTTCTTCTTTCAGATAACTGTCCATGGCGGAAAACGGTTCATCCAGCAGAAGGATGTCCGGTTTCGAGGCAAGAATCCTTGCAAGCGCTGTTCTCTGCTGCTGCCCTCCCGAAAGTTTGACGGCATACTGATTTTTCAATTCTTCCAGATGGAACTGTTCCATCAGCTCTTCTACCTGTCGGTTGATCTCCGCTTTTTTCGGTTTTCTTCCTGTTGAACCTCCGATGACACCTGCCGCAATATTTTCCGCAACTGTCATATTCGGAAAGAGCGCATAATTCTGAAAGAGATAACCCACTCTTCTTTTCTGAGGTGGAAGGTTGATCTTCTTATCACTGTCATAAAAGATATGCTTTTCTGTTTTTATGATTCCCTGATCCGGAGTAACGATTCCTGCAATAGCTTTCAGCGTCATGCTTTTTCCGCACCCGGAAGCTCCAAGGATTCCTGTACAGCCTTCTTCAATCTTAAAGGACATATCCATCTCAAAATTCTTTAATTGTTTTTTGATATTTACATCTAAATTTTTCACTTATCCGTTCCTCCCGCTCTACTTCCTGTTATGCTTCTGAAACACATAAGTGACATAGTTCATTCCGGTGACTACAAGGAAAGAAATAATGACCAGGACGAGAACATATTCATATGCTCCCTCCATATTTCCTGCTGCCACATCAGAATATACGGCCAGAGGCAGTGTTCTTGTTTTTCCGGCGATGTTTCCGGCGATCATAGCCGTTGCCCCGAATTCTCCCAGACCTCGGGCAAAGGCAAGAATTCCGCCTGATAGGATTCCTGAAAGTGCATTCGGAAACAATACCTTCCAGAAAATACTCCACTCCGACATTCCAAGTGTTCTTCCCGCATACATAAGGTTCGGATCTACCTGTTCAAATGCACCTCTAGCAGAGCGGTACATCAACGGGAAGGAGATCACAACTGCCGCAAGTACAGTGGCTCCCCATGAAAATGCCAGTTTAAAATCAAATATATCGATCAAAAATTTTCCAATTGGTCTTTTGACTCCGAAAATATACAACAGGAAAAATCCTGCCACAGTCGGTGGAAGTACAAGTGGCAATGTAAGTAATCCGTCCCATATCATTTTTGTCTTTTCATGCTTCATGCTTACTACAAGATAAGCGACTGCGATCCCTGCAAAAAATGTAATAACAATTGCCAGTGATGCTGTTTTCATTGAGATAAGGATTGGTGACCAGTCCATTTATACTTCCCCCATACTAAGTAATTTATTTATTCTGGATAAATCCGTATTTTTCGAATACCTTGATTGCTTCTTCAGACTGAAGGAATTCTACGAATTTCTCTGCTGCTTCTCTGTTTTTAGTATCTTTGATGATTCCTACAGGATAGATTGCTTTCTTTGCAAGACTTCCTTCCGGAGCTTCAGCGATTACTTTGACTTTATCTGTTGTCGCTGCATCTGTAGCATAAACAATACCTGCGTCTGCACTTCCTTCAGCTACCCAGTTAAGAACTTCTGTTACGTTTGTTCCAAGACTTGCTTTTGCCATTACTTCATCCCAGAGTCCTAAAGATGTAAGTGCTTCCTGTGAATACTGTCCAACCGGTACACTTGCTGGATCACCGATGGCAATTGTATCAGCCTTTGTGATATCTATGAAATCTTTTAATTCAAGCTCTGAATCAGCTGCTGTGATCAGAACAATCTTATTTTCAAGTAATTCGACTACAGAGTCTTTATCAGCAAGGCCTTCTTCTGTAAGTGCGTCCATCTGTTTCATTGCTGCAGACATGAAAATGTCAGCTCCGATTCCTTCTTCGATCTGTGTCTGAAGTTTTCCTGAACTGTCATAAGTACCTTCTACTGTAATGCCCGGATTTGCTTTTTCAAACATAGGAATCAATTCATCTTCATAAGAATACTCCAAGCTGGCTGCCGCTGCAACAAGTAAATTTACAGGTTCTTCTTTTGCCTGTTCCTCTGTTTCTTTTTCCCCACATCCTGTCAGTAACATGGCTGTCATTGCTGTTGCGAGTAATACACTAAATAATTTTTTTCCCTTTTTCATAACCGTTCTCCTTTAAATTTGTTTTTTGAAATTATTTCTATTCAGGGTTACTGATTAAGTGTAATTATACACCAAGTGTTTTTCAAAAACAACTCGGTTTTGTATTCAAAGGAACATATCTTACTTGCCATAATGTGCCCGGATACATTATGATAAAATAAGTATTTAGAAAGGTTATACAATATATGAGTGTTTCAATAGAAAAAGAGTTTAATGCCGGTTCTTTATTAATGTTCTCTCTTCCTTCTATCATCATGCTTGTTTTCATGTCATTATATACGATCGTAGATGGAATTTTCATTTCACATTTCGTGGGGGACAACGGTCTGTCCGCAACCAATATCTCATATCCCGCAATCAGTGTTATTATAGCGATCGGTGTCATGCTCGGCACCGGAGGCTGTGCTGCAGTAGCCAAACAGATGGGTGAAGGTAAGATCGATATGGCAAGAAGAAGTTTTTCTTTCCTGATCGCCGCGGGAATCGTTCTCGGTATCCTATGTATGGTAATTGGAAATGTGTGGCTGACACCACTTCTGCATCTGATGGGTGCGACAGATATTCTTCTGGGATACTGTCAGGATTATCTGAGTATCCTTCTGTATTTCGCCCCGGCCTGTATCCTGCAGTTGATGTTCCAGTCATTTTTTGTGGCCGCAGGAAAACCAAATATCGGTCTGATCACAACTATAGCCGGCGGTGTGACAAATGCTGTACTGGATTATCTGCTGATGGGTCCTATGCATATGGGAATATCAGGTGCCGCTCTCGCAACCGGAATGGGTCAGCTGATTCCTTCTCTTACGGGGATCGTATTTTTCATCTTTTATCGAAAAGATCTTTATTTTGTACGATTTGGTTTTTATAAAAAATTACTGCTTCAAAGCTGTCTCAACGGTTCATCCGAGATGGTTGCAAATATGGCAACTGCCGTAGTCACGCTGCTATTCAATATTGTGATGCTCCGCCTTGCCGGCGAGACAGGTGTGGCCGCCATCACGATCTTGTTTTACGGTCAGTTTGTTTTCAATGCCTTGTATCTGGGCTATTCTATGGGTGTCGCTCCGGTCATCAGCTTCAATTACGGAAAACAGAATTATCGTCGTCTGTTAAGACTGTTCCACATCTGTGTGGCATTCATTATGATCAGTTCTGCCGTGATCACCATCATTGCTCTTGTCAGCAGTCCGTTTGTGATCGAGGCTTTTGTTTCATCTGATTCTGAAACCTATCATATGGCATTCCGCGGATTTATCATCTTTGCCTTTAACTTTTTGTTTGCCGGAATCAATATTTTTTCATCTTCATTTTATACTGCCTTATCTGACGGAAAAACATCCGCTTTCATTTCATTCCTTCGTACCTTTGGATTTCTTACCGGATGTATCCTGATTCTGCCTATGATCCTCGGTACCGACGGTGTATGGCTTTCTGTTCCTATAGCGGAATTCCTGACCATGTTTATTGCGGTATATAAATTAAAACATTTTTCAAAACATGCAAAAGAGATGCTGCGCACAGAATAGTGCGCAGTTTTTTTATACTCTTCTCTTTCTTCTAAGCATCCGTCTTCCTGTAAAGAATAGGAGTATCACTATAGAGACTGCAAAGATGATGATCCACCTCTCCGGTCGGGCTCTGTCTCCTGTCTGTGGCGATTCTATTCTCTTATTATGCATCTGTACTTCCATGCAGATATCATCCTTAATCTCCACAACTTTATCTTCCGGACAAATATAGTCTGCTGTCATCTGATTTTTAACTTCAGATATTGTATATGTTCCGATTCGAAGATTGTCTACCGCAATTGTTCCCATTTTATCCGTCTCAAAAAATGCGTCATATCCGTTTTCACCTTTGACATGGAACTGAAATCCTCTTACAACATTATCGGACGATGTCTTGTCGATTTTCAGACTTCCAGTTCTTGGCATATTTGCAAATCCGATTCCTGCTTCGTTTTCAATAGGATAAACCTTCTCCTCTTTGATGAATACAGGATAAGTCTGCTTATCCGGCTGAAAGCCCTGTGGTGCTCTTTTTTCTTTCACCAGATACTGCCCATATGGGAGATCTGTCTTTTTGTAAATACCTTTTTCCACCTCTTCCATGGTAGTCAGATAAATATCTTCTTTATCCAGGGTCTTGTTTTCATTCACATCCTGATATACTGAAAATTCCGCCCCTGTCAGTTTATTATCCGGATATTCCTTATCGAATTTCAAAAGTTCCAGACTTCCCTTGATCTTCTCATTTATGAACTCAAAATCTATCTTCTGCCCGTCCTTATCAATAATGACCTCGACCGGGTCTTTACAAAGCTTATATCCTTTCGGGGATTCTATTTCTTTCAATATCCATTTTCCATATGGAATCTTATCAAAATGAATCACTCCGTTTTGATCTGAACTGCACAACATCAGTGCATTTTCTCGTACAAACTCTTTTGTGCCCGGATTAAAAATACCTATGACAGCTCCTTCCAGCAGCTTTCCTTCAGTATCTTTCTTTTTACCTTCAAGTTGTCCATAGATTAATTCATTGTATATATTCCTGTCTTCATTGACTGTAAGCCTGATAACCTTTGTCTTTGGAACCCCGTATTTGAATGTAAACGAATACTTTTTCTGTGAAACAATATAATGTTCATCCGTCTGTATTTCCTTGATATAAAATTTACCGAAAGGTAATTCTGTCTGCATAGAAACTTTTCCGTTTTTATTCGGGCTCATGATTTCCAGCAATCCGTCTTTCGGGATTGATGTTCCGCTTGCTGAGATCAGTTCTTCATCCGCGTACAATCCAAACTGTACCTCTTTCATTTCCTTCTCAGTACCCAGATGGAATGTTTTGTTCTTCTCCAGTTCTTTCTTAAATACCAGTTCTGCCCGCTGTCTCCGGTTATCCTGTGTGACCACCGCTTCTGTAAGTTCTACCTGCTGACCTGCATAAGTAAGCTCTGTTTTCTGTACAGAAGAATCCAGGACCTGTCCTTCAGGTGCTTTTGTCTCTTTTACAAGATACGTTCCCAGATACAAATTACCGCTCTTTGCAATGCCTTCTGAATTCGTCCGGATTTTGTCCACGGTCTCTCCCTTCTTATATCGGAGTGTTCCGTCCGGTGTATAGATATCTTTTTCTGCATAGATTTCAAACTCCGCTCCTTTCATATACCCGTTCTCATAGATTGGTTGATATATGGTTCCTCCGGATTCAGATGAGCTCACCTCCACTCCCTGAAAATATTCACCGCGTTTATAGACGATGATATTTCCTTTTTGGGGAATATTTTCCTTTACGGTTCTTACAACATTAATTCCCTGTTCCTGTTCCGACCGGTTCTTTTCGATATCGAAATAGACGGGTTCTTTATTGAGAACATAGCCATATGGAGCCTGAACTTCTACCAGTGAATACCCTTTCCCGTAATTTAGTTCCCGGGGAGTTACGAGCGT
>SAMEA104404100__coassemble_2884_pt1 | contig 12280 bp, 10 predicted proteins | sample SAMEA104404100__metabat2_low_PE_078 | metagenome-assembled genome bin SAMEA104404100 (sample SAMEA104404100) | Balaenoptera acutorostrata
AAAGAACCACTGGTTCCACTGAAAGAAGAAATGCAGTATGTAAATGCGTATCTTTATATTATTTCCGAGAGATTCGGCAGCAGGCTGACTGTGGTGAATCAGATCGGTGATTTCCTGCTGGACTATAAGGTGCCGAGGCTGATCCTTCAGCCGGTGATTGAAAATGCCGTTGAGCATGGAGTTGCCAGCAGGGGGAAAGGCACGAGCATCCTGTCGGGAAAGGCGGATGAGGATTATCTGTATATCGACATCGTCAACGAAGGAGAACTGACAGAGGAAGAGAAAATAAAGATCGGGCATCTGCTGGAAGAAAACTGTGATGTGAGTAAAGAATCGTCCGGAAATATTGGGATTTCAAATGTAAACCAGAGATTAAAAATGCTGTTCGGAGAGACAAGCGGACTCAGGATTGAACAGTGTGACAGTGAACATGTTTGTGCACATTTGACAATCAAAACATAAAATATAAAGAAAAAGAATCCTTTCTGCATGATAAGAAAGGGTTCTTTCTTTATGTCAACAATATAATACAACAAATAACACAATTGGTTATTCAAATTATCCAAAAAAAGTTCATAATATAAGTATAAAACATACAATATGTATAAGAACGGAGGAAATATTATGAAGAAGAGAGTGGTTTCATTATTACTTGCCACAGCTATGGTCAGTACTCTTTTAGCAGGCTGCGGAGCTAAAGAAGGCAATGATGGAAATGAAGACGGGTTAGCACTTAACGTAACTACAACATTTGCCGGTGAAGACGGAAATGCACAGAATTACAAAGATGCTGTAGCTGCTTTCGAAAAAGAGACAGGAGTTAAAGTAAACGACTCATCAGCAACATCAAACGAAACATTTAAAACAACTGTTGAAACTGATTTCCAGGCAGGATCAGAGCCGGACGTATTATTCTTCTTTAACGGAGCAGACGCAAACTCATTTATTGAAGAAGGAAAAGTAGTTTCAATTGAAGATATCAGAAAAGAATATCCGGAATATGCTTCAAATATGAACGATGATCTTATCGCTGATTCACTTGTAGACGGAAAGAAATACGCAGTTCCTGTAAACGGATTCTGGGAAGGACTTTTCTGTAACACAACTGTTCTTGAAAAAGCAGGTGTAGAAGTTCCGGGAGCAGATTACACATGGGATGCATTCATCGCAGACTGCCAGAAGATCAAAGATGCAGGTTATACACCTATCGCAGCTTCCTTAAGTGAAGTTCCACATTATTGGTGGGAATACACAATCTTCAACCACACAAAAACAGGTACACATCTTGAAGTTCCTGCAAGCGTAGAAGAAGGAAACGGACCTGGATGGGTAGAAGCTATGGGCGATGTAAAAGAACTTTACGAAAAAGATTTCTTCCCTGAAAATACATTATCTGCAAAAGATGATGAAACATTTTCACTTTTCACAAGCGACAAGGCAGCATTCCTTATCGACGGATCTTGGAAAGTAGGCGGAATCGCAGCAGCTTGTCAGGCAGATGCAGAAGATCCTGCAACTCTTGATAAAGAAAAATTAGACAAATTCACAGTTACATATGTTCCTACAAAGGGCGAAAGAAAAGCAACAGATCTTATCGGTGGACTTTCAATGGGATACTATATCACAAAGAAAGCATGGGATAACGAAGAAACAAGAGATGCAGCAGTTAAATTTGTTGAACATATGACAACCGATGAAATGGTAGCAAAATTTGCTCAGCATACAGCTTCAGCATTAAAAGCAGCTCCGGAAGTTGATCCTGCAGAATTCAATTCACTTCAGATTAAATCAATCGAAATGATGGCAGGTGTAACATCATTAACAGGTGCAGTACAGGATCTCTACAATGGTGAGTGCAGAATTTCAACATTTGACGAAATGCCACTTATCGTTACAGGTGAAGTAGCAGCTAAAGATGCTGTTGCAGCAGGACTTGCAATTTACGCAGAACAGATGGCTGAATAATCATATTTGTAAAATCAGACCGGAGGCTCTAAATAAAGCCTCCGGTTTTTCAATAAGGAAGGAGAAGGGGAATATATGGAATATCATATTTACAAAAACAAAAAACCGTTATGGGTATTCTTGCTTCCGGCGTTTCTATTTATGGCGGTTTTTCTTTACTACCCTTTTGTAAAGAATATCCTGAACAGTTTTCAGAATATTTCAAGTCTTGGGGCGGCAAGTAAGGGATGGAACGATCCATGGTACACAAACTATGTGAAAATGTTCCAGGACAAGAACATGAGAACGGCACTTATTAATACTCTGATCATGATGTTCGTTACGATCATAGGACAGGTAGGAATAGCAATCGCGCTTGCTCTCATGGTAGATAATATTAAAAAGGGAGCAAAGTTTTTCAGAACAGTATATTTCTTCCCTATCGTTATCTCGGCTACAGCACTTGGTCTTATGTTCAACCTGATCTTTCTTTATGACAAAGGAATGGTAAACCAGTTTATGGAACTCATGGGACATACGGAACTGATCGATTGGAAGGATACGGCACATGCCCTGATCACAATGATGCTTCCTGTCATGTGGCAGTACGTAGGATTTTACTTCGTAATTCTGATCACCGGTCTGAATAATATTCCGGGTGAGTTATATGAATCCGCTGCGATCGACGGAGCGACCAGATGGCAGAGAATACGATACATTACACTTCCACTGCTCAGAAATGTAATCTGTACCTGTGTGATTCTGGCAGTAACAGGAGCATTGAAGGTATTTGACCTTCCGTGGGTTATGTTCCCGAAAGGCATGCCTCTGGGTAAGACGTGGCTGACAGGTACCTATATGTATTACCATGCGTTCAACACAAGAAATGTCGATTACAGTTCGGCGATCGCGGTTGCAATTGTTGTGCTGGGAATCATAACATCGAAGATCGTCAATAAAGTCTTCAAAGAAGAAGAGTATTAGAGAGGAGAATTCACATGAAAAGTAAGAAACATATTTCCCCGGGAATGATGGTTGTCTATGTGATCCTCGTACTCTGGGCATTGACAACGATCTATCCGATCTTCTGGATCATCATCAATTCATTCAAGGCTAAAAATGAAATCCTGGCAGATTCGTTCTCCATTCCTACAGGAGCACTGTTTACCACATCAAACTATGAGACGGCATTTGAACGTCTGAATATTTTCAGCGCGTACAGAAACAGTTTGATCATTTCCTGTACAGTATCTATCGTAGTTGTTCTACTGGCGGGAATGGCGGCATTTGCAATTGTAAGATATAGTTTTAAATTAAAGAAATTTTTATATTCTCTGGTAATCGCGGGAATGATGTTCCCTGTATTTGCAACAATCATCCCTGTATTCCGTATGCTGAATGCAATGCATATGGCCAACACAGATAACCTGTGGCTATCGCTGCTCTCAGTTGCACTACCTCAGATTGCGGGAAACCTTTCTTTTGCAATCGTAGTGTTGAGCGGATACATTAAATCACTGCCGATCGAGTTGGAAGAGGCAGCATATATGGAAGGATGTAATTCTTTCCAGATTTTCTTCAAAGTTATCGTTCCTCTTACAAAACCTTCATTTGCAACAGTAGCGATCTTCTCATTCCTCTGGAGTTACAACGATCTGTTTACACAGATGTTCCTGTTAAGACTTCCTGAACAGAGAGCGATCACACGTCTGTTAAATGAATTGACATCTATGGAAGGTACAAACTACGGACTTATGGCTGCGGCTGTTGCGTTAGTTGTCATTCCGGTAATAATCGTGTATATTATATTACAGAAGCATATTATCAAAGGCATGACTGCAGGGGCGGTCAAAGGTTAGAAAGCGGAGTGGAGATCATGTATAAAGTTGTTATTGTGGATGATGAGCCGATCATCGTCGAAGGACTATCGAAAGTAATAAAATGGGACGAGTACGAATGCTGTATTGCAGGTACGGCATCCAACGGACTGGAAGGTATAGAACTGATCAATGAAGTGAATCCCGATATTATATTCTCAGATATTGCAATGCCGGGAATGGATGGTCTGAAAATGATAGCGGGGATCAAGGTGGCGCATCCGGATACAATGATCTCAATATTGACAGGTTACAGAGATTTCGATTACGCACAGACAGCTTTGCATCTGGGGGTCAGCCGATTTCTGTTGAAACCGTCCAATCTGTCCGAACTGGAAGAAGCAGTCCAGTTTATGGTAGGTGAACTGAAGAAAAAACAGATTTCTCCGGATGAAGTAAAGGTAGAAGAGACGGTCCATGAAGAAGAAAATTCGGCGGGAAGCTTCATCGTTAAAAATGCTCTGGATTATATGGAAAAAAACTACGATCAGAAATTTACGTTGAAAGAACTTGCGGAACAGATGTATGTCAGCCAGTGGCATCTGAGTAAGCTTCTGAATAAGCATACAAAGAAAAGTTTCAATGATCTGTTAAATGAAATAAGAATAAGGAAAGCAAAACAATTATTGAAAGATCCGTCACTTCGAGTGGGTGATGTGGCTGAGATGGTTGGATTTATGGATATTACTCATTTTTCGAGAGTGTTCAAGAAATATACGGATATGTCGGCAAATGAATATAGAAATAAAAAGCTTGGATAAATGCAGACTTCCTCACATGGTAAATGTGAGGAAGTTTTTTCGTTGAGAAAATGAATAATGTATGAAAAAACAGGGGAAAGCCTTTTATAATTCTGACAAATATATTAAAATTTAAGATAACATAGTTTTGAAGATCAGCTTTATGAGAGGTTTATATGAATAGAAGAATATTTTTGATCGTTTTAGACAGCTTCGGCGTTGGAGAAGAGCCTGACGCAGAAGAATTTGGAGATAAAGGCAGCAACACATTGAGGAGTATTTCAAAATCCAGGGAACTTCATGTGCCGAATTTGCGTAAAATTGGACTTTTTAATATTGATGGCGTAAATCAATGGGCAGAACAGGAAAAAGACCCGGAGGGTGCATATATGCGCCTCAGAGAGGCGTCCAGAGGCAAGGATTCCACTATTGGGCACTGGGAGATAGCGGGAATTATCTCGGATCAGCCCCTTCCTGTATATCCAAATGGATTTCCGGATGAGATTATCAGCGAGTTTGAACAAAGAACGGGAAGAAAAGTTATCTGTAATCTGCCATACTCGGGAACAGAGGTACTTGAAGATTATGGAAGACAACATATGGAGAGCGGAGATCTGATCGTTTACACATCAGGAGACAGTGTGTTTCAGATTGCAGCACATGAAGAAATTGTTCCGATAGAAGAATTATATTCTTACTGCAAGACTGCAAGAGAGCTTCTGCATGGAGAACATGGTGTGGGACGAGTGATCGCAAGACCGTTTAAAGGAGAATATCCTGACTTTACAAGAACGTCAAACAGACATGATTATTCCATGGATCCGCCAAAAACAACAATGCTGGATCTTTTACAGGATGCGGGTCTCGCCACATATTCCATCGGAAAGATCAACGACATTTTCGCGGGGCGCGGGATCGGCCGGGTACAGAGAACAAAGAGTGACCATGACGGTATGGTAAAAGCACTTGAAATGCAGAAGGTTGATTTTAACGGATTATGTTTCATTAATCTGGTGGATTTTGATACAGAGTTCGGACATCGCAGGGATGTGGACGGTTACGCGCGCAATGCGTCGGAATTTGATGTGCAGCTGGGTGAGTTTATGAAAAACATGAGACCGGAGGACATATTGATGATCACGGCCGATCACGGATGCGACCCTGCATTCAAAGGATCAGATCACACAAGAGAATATATCCCTCTTCTCATCTACGGAGATCAGGTGGAAAAGAACAGAAATCTTGGAACAAGGCAGACATTTGCCGACATTGCGGCGACGGTCCTGGAACTGTTCGGTGTAGAGAATACAACAGCCGGTACCGGTTTTAAAAATGAGTTTATGAAAGAGGTGAGATGATCGTGGATTATCGATGTCTGATCAGAGAAGCGTTAACAGCGCGTGAAAAGTCCTATTCTCCTTATTCCGGTTTCAGAGTGGGAGCTGCGTTATTGACAGAGAAAGGAAAAATCTATCACGGATGCAATATAGAAAATGCAGCATATACACCGACGAACTGTGCAGAGAGAACTGCATTTTTTAAGGCGGTATCGGAAGGCGAACATGATTTTAAGGCAATTGCCATTGTCGGAGGTCCAAAAGGTAAACCTGTGGAATTCTGTGCACCCTGCGGAGTGTGTCGTCAGGTTATGAGAGAATTCTGCGAGCCGGACAGATTTGAAATAGTGATTGCCGTAGACGAAGAAACATATAAAGTATATAAACTGGAAGAACTCCTGCCTGAAAGTTTCGGGCCGGACAATCTTGCCGGGTAGATGACTTGGGAGGTATGTATCATGAGAATGTATGATCTTATAACCAAAAAGAGAAACGGAAGGGCCCTGGACAGCCATGAAATTGAATATCTGATCGACGAATATGTAAAAGGAAATATTCCGGATTATCAGATGGCAGCATTTCTTATGGCTGTATATTTTCAGGGAATGACCGAGGAGGAGACACTGGCCATGACACTGGCTGCGGCTCACTCCGGAGATATGGTAGATCTTTCCGCCATAGACGGGGTCAAGGTAGATAAACACTCTACGGGAGGTGTCGGAGACAAGACGACATTGATCGTGGCACCTATCGTGGCGGCCTGCGGTGTAAAAGTCGCAAAAATGTCCGGAAGAGGACTGGGACACACAGGCGGAACGGTCGATAAGCTGGAATCTATTCCGGGAATGAGGATTGCGCTCAGTCAGGAAGAATTTATCGATGTAGTAAAGAAAAACGGCCTGAGTGTGGTCGGACAGTCGGGAAATCTGGCGCCGGCAGACAAGAAGATGTATGCACTTCGTGATGTGACCGGTACGGTAGAGAGTATTCCGCTGATCGCGGTATCGATCATGAGTAAGAAGCTGGCTGCGGGAAATGACTGTATTTTGCTGGATGTAAAGACCGGCAGCGGTGCATTTATGAAGACGGTAGAAGATTCCATAAAGCTGGCGCAGGAAATGGTGAAGATCGGTGTAAATGCCGGAAAGAATACCATGGCGTTGATCACAAATATGGATGTCCCACTGGGACATAATATCGGAAATTCACTGGAAGTGATCGAGGCGGTGGAAACGCTGAAAGGAGAAGGTCCAAAAGATCTCACGGATATCTGCATTGAATTATCGGCAAATATGATGGTTCTTGCGGGAATCGGAACTTTAGACGAGTGTCGAAAGAAGGCTGAAGAAGTGATCAGGAACGGAGAAGCGCTCAAAAAACTGGCTGATATGGTTGAGGCTCAGGGTGGAGATTCTTCCGTGATCTATGAGCCTGAAAAATTTGAGAAGGCAAAATATCAGAAAGAAATACCGGCCCTTCAGAGCGGATATATCGTATCTATGGATACGGAGGGATGTGGAATCGCATCTTCGCTTCTCGGGGCAGGAAGAGAGACAAAAGAAAGCAGTATTGATTATACGGCAGGAATCATTCTTCATGCAAAGACCGGCGACAGAGTAGAAAAGGGCGAGATCATTGCATCGATGTTTACAGGTGATGAAACTAAGTTTGATCCGGCAGAAAAGAAGTTCTACCAGTCACTTTCGATAGAAGACAGAGAAGGAAAAACAGAAAAACTGATTTATGCAAGAGTTACCTCCGACGGTGTAGAAACATACTAATAGAATTGACGGAACAAAAGAGAAGGGGATGTTGATGAAAAGAAAAAAACTGATACTAATGCTGTTGATTCCGGGGATACTTATTTTTTCCGGTTGTAATGAACAACAGAAAGAGACCGGCAGCGAGGTGGTCGCGACAGTTCCGGAAGACATGAATCTGACAATGCAGGAGATCGTGGAAGTCAACAGACCGGAACAAATATTAAACACAATGGAAAATGTGTCGATTGAAGACAGGGATTCTTTCCGATATCTTGACAATGAGAAATATTATGAAGATATAGACGGTAAGCGGCTGATGTTTGCAGGAGATTACAGCTATATGGAATCGGAAGACGAAAATATTACATGGCTCGAATTCGATGACACAAAGCTGGATTATGAGGATATAGATAATCTGTATTTCATGGGAGAACTGGTACAGCACGAAGAGATAACCGGATATAAAGAAGAGGAAGATGAACTTCATATTTCGACGAAGATTCCAAAAGAAAAAGTACAGGAATTTGGATTTGGACTGAAAGAACTGGAAGAAGGACAGTCGTTTGAAAATGAGTATGTGCTGGACAGAGAGACGTATTTGCTCAGGAAGGTGATAAACAAAAAGTGTGTTGAAGGAAAGAAAGCAGAAGTCATAAAAGATCTCAGTATTGCATATAATGTAAAAGAGCCGGAGGCGGTAAGAGACACATACACGCTGATTCAAAATGACGATCAAATGCGCAATATTACGGTTGTTCTCGATCCTGGAAGTCTTACAGAACAGACCTTCTGCAGGAGAGTTCCAAAGGGATGCGCAATTTATATGGATCTTCCGGATGACTATTATGAAACGTATACGGATAAAGAGATGACCATGAACTTTAATGATGACGTAGATCATGATTCGGACCTGCATCTATATACGAGAAAATTGCTGAGAGTGAATTGTTGAAGCTAAATAAAAGTGCATGCTGCACATAAAAAAGCATCGGTTTGATAACCGATGCTTTTTGTTATAAGTATGTTTCTTATAAGAGTCCACCAATTGATAAGAATAATGGTGCGAATACTAATGAAACAATTGTCATTAATTTGATAAGGATGTTGATTGAAGGTCCTGATGTATCCTTGAATGGGTCACCAACTGTATCTCCAACAACTGCTGCTTTATGAGCGTCGCTTCCTTTTCCACCGTGAGCTCCGTCTTCGATGAATTTCTTAGCGTTATCCCAAGCTCCACCGGCATTTGACATGAAGATAGCCATCATAACACCAGTTACAAGAGCACCTGCTAAAAGTCCGCCAAGAGCTGAAGGTCCTAATAAGATACCAACGATTAATGGAACAACTACAGCCATGATACCAGGAATAAGCATTTCTTTTAAAGCTGCTGTTGTAGAAATAGATACGCATGATTTGTAATCAGGTTTTGTTGTACCTTCCATGATTCCAGGCATGCTTCTGAACTGTCTTCTAACTTCTTCGATCATCTGGTAAGCAGCTTTAGAAACTGATTCCATTGTCATAGCAGAGAAGATGAATGGTAACATACCACCGATGAATAATCCGATGATTACACGGTTGTCAAGAATATCAATGTTTGTAAGCTTAACAGCTTCAGCATATGATACAAATAAAGCAAGAGCTGTAAGAGCAGCAGATCCGATAGCGAATCCTTTACCCATAGCAGCTGTTGTATTACCTACAGCGTCAAGTTTGTCTGTAATTTTTCTAACTGATTCATCAAGTCCTGACATTTCAGCGATACCACCGGCATTGTCAGCGATTGGACCGTAAGCATCAACGGCAACTGTGATAGCTGTAGTTGAAAGCATACCAACAGCGGCAAGAGCGATACCGTAAAGTCCTGCAAAGTTAAATGCGAAGAAGATACCTACGCAGATAAGAAGGATCGGGATAGCTGTAGATTTCATACCAACAGCAAGTCCACTGATGATTGTTGTAGCAGCACCTGTTTCAGACTGCTGAGCGATTTCTTTAACTGATTTGTAATCTCCTGAAGTATAAACTTCTGTGATGATACCGATGAGAAGACCAACGATAAGACCAGAGATGATAGCTAAAGCAGCTTTGAAATCACCAAAGAACATTTTACTGAATACGATTGAAACAACGATTACAACTGCACTTGCAATGTAAGATCCTGTTTTTAATGCTTTGTGTGGGTTAGAGTTGTCATCGCCCTTAACAAAGAATGTACCAAAGATAGAAGCAAGAAGTCCAAGACCTGCGATAACTAATGGGTAAAGAGCTCCTTCAGCTTTGAAGTAGATGATTCCTAATGTAAGAGCAGAGATTAAAGCTCCAACATAAGATTCAAATAAGTCAGCACCCATACCTGCAACGTCACCAACGTTATCACCAACGTTATCAGCGATAACAGCCGGGTTACGTGGATCGTCTTCAGGGATACCAGCTTCTACTTTACCAACAAGGTCAGCTCCAACGTCAGCAGCTTTTGTATAAATACCACCACCAACACGGGCAAATAAAGCGATTGAAGAAGCACCAAGGCTGAATCCTGATAATACGTCAACGTTTTTAGTGATAAGGTAGATACCACTTACACCTAAAACACCGAAACCTGCAACGCACATTCCCATAACGGCTCCGCCTGAGAAAGCGATAGAAAGGGCTTTGTTCATTCCACCTGTTTTTGCAGCGTTAGCTGTACGAACGTTTGCTTTTGTAGCAACTGTCATTCCACAGTATCCTGCAAGTGTTGAGAATAAAGCTCCGATTACGAAGCAGACTGCTGTTGTCCAGTTTCCAATACCGAAACCGATTAACACGAAAAGAATAGCTACGAATACAATAAGAATTTTGTATTCAGCTGTAAGGAAAGCTCTCGCTCCATCACTGATGGCAGTAGCGATTTCTTTCATTCTGTCATTTCCTGCATCCTGTTTGTTTACTTTAGCTGTAAGATATGCAGCGAAAAGTAACGCGAGAACACCAAGGACAGGAACTAAAACTAATAAATCCATTTCTCATCCTCCATTTGATATTGTTTTAGAATTTTTATTTTTAACATATAATATGTTAGCATAGATTAGTGTGAAAATTCCACTATTATTTTCTGAAAAACGAAAAATAATGTAAATTATCACCAAATAAATAATTATTTAACAAAGTTTATGTTTCCGCACAAAAAGATACATTGCTGAAGATTATACTCCGGCAATGTATCCTTAGTATGTATCATAAAACTTTTTTGTAATTCCTTATAAAGCTGTTTTCCATAATCCGTGAAGATTGCAGTATGCATAAACAGCGATCGGTTTGTCATCGATTACTGTAAATTTAGCTGCCGGAGCATCTCCGGGTTTAAGGACTTTTCTCTGTCCACCGTTTTCTGTTTCAAGATAGATCCATAAAATACTGTGTTCAGGAATCATAGGATGTTCAACAGATCCTACATTAACAATGATCTCGTTTCCTTCAACTGTAACAGCAGGTACATGTTTCTCCTGGCTGGCATCTACAGTGTTAGCTTCGAGTTTTTCCATTTTTTCACCACAACATACTAATGGAACACCCGCATCGTTGATCATACCAATGATATTACCGCAATGACGACAAATGTTAAATTTTTTTTCCATAGCTTTTCCTCCTAGTAAGATGATTAGTTATTTTGACTCATCAACTCATATAAGACAGTTGAGAGCAGTTTCCGGATAGTTGTGTAGTGCTACAACATTTTGGGACAATCTTTGTGTCCGGAAAAAGTTTGTGTTTTAGTGTACAAGTGCAGATATATAAGGATTATACCTATCACTAGTATAATTAAATATATTATATAATGATTATACAATCAAGAGATAACTATAAATTAATATAAAGAATATTTGAAGAATTTTCCGAGTATATCAGTAATTTTCGGAAAAGTTCTAAAATGGTCAACAGACATCTAAGATATAACTCTTTTTACTGGCATTTTTGCCTGTTGTCAAAATATGGGAAATTATTTATCTTATCGAAAATATCCTGAAAATCTGATTTTGGTGCTAACTTCAGATAGGCGGACAGTATCGCGTTTTCATTGGATTTATAAGGACCGTAGAAGATATCGTACAGGTTGTGACCCCGAATATAAATCTTGATCTCCTCGAGATGTTCCTTTACATCATCGACGCTTTCGAAATCTTTTCCAAGTATCTGTATCAGATGTTTTCCGCTGGCCAGACGATGAAGATACTCCTTCCATTTTTGGAACAGGATATTATAAAAAGCATCGGGGGAATCAACAATCCCTAATTGTGCCATCACTTCAGGATTCAGAAAATAATTCTCAAAGGAATAGTATTTCAGAATGAGCACATTACGGGGAGAGACGCGTGGAAGATGGTCGATATCTTCCGAGTTTCTGTTTTTGTAATAATGACAGAGCTCGCGGGAGAGCTCATCGGGATCTTTTCCGTCGCTATCCCGTATCATAATAAAACGATCCCGCAGATATACCTGATTCATATACTTCAGGTTTGCGTAGGTTTTTATGTTTGTACAGCTGTTGGTCGTTATGATCGAGATCTGTTTCATCCGATGATCCTCATCGTAAACTTCTTTATATATTGATTCAATAGAAGCGTCAGGCTGTT
>SAMEA104404100__coassemble_2927_pt1 | contig 12130 bp, 10 predicted proteins | sample SAMEA104404100__metabat2_low_PE_078 | metagenome-assembled genome bin SAMEA104404100 (sample SAMEA104404100) | Balaenoptera acutorostrata
AACCCACGTATCCAGCTTGGAAGGCTGGTGTTCTACCATTGAACTACACCCGCATGACTCACTTATTATATTATATTCTATTTCGTTTGTCAAGAAGTTTTTTTATTTCTTTTGGAAACTAAAACCTTGCTTGCGATTACTTGATTATAATAACAAACAAGGTTCTAATTGTCAACACTTTTTTACATAAATATTTAACACTTTAAATCCAGAAAGACCACATAGCTTTCATCTGATTCAGAAGAGTCCATACATCCCATAATTGTTCACTGTTTTTCGGACTGTTTGGATCATGTACGATGATGCGTCCGTCATCTGCAATACCGGCAAGAACAATGAAATGTCCTGTATTTGTAAAATCTCCTTCTCCCATACTACAGATCATAGGACGCCCAAGCTCCAGTTCACTTTTGACCGCATCCTCCGACCAGCTCATGATCTGTTTTGAGTGAATGCCCAGTTTCTCTGCTCCGTATTCCATCAGATTCCAGTCTGTACCTGTATCGCTGAGATAATATCCGTTTTTCTCACTGAAATCTGCCATCCATTTAGGAGTCAACGATAAATCCTGTTTCAGCCGCACTGCCACCATAGAAAGACAGGTAGGTCCACATCCCTCTACTCCGATCACTCCGTTTCCATAGGAAGCATATCCCCAGTCCTTGTCCCACTGTATAAACAGTGGAATATCATTTACAACTTTATAATTCTTAAGTTCAACCGGCTGCAGGGCTCTCTTTTCTATTTCCTCCGCAGGATTCTTCATATAATCCGGATAACCTGCCACCCAGTCAACCGCCTCTGTATGAGTCTCCAGAAATTCAAGGATCCACTTAGGATATTGTTTCTTATGCATTTTAATTTTTTCTTTACTGTCTATCAATCCTTTCGGTTTCTCCGGCCCTATAAATTCTGATTGTTCTTCCTCCATTTCCTTTTCTTTCTCAGCGGAATGATTCGATTCGGACCGACTGCACCCCGTCAATATCACTGACATCAGAACAATAAGCATGATCCAGCAAAATCCTGTTATTCTGCTCTGTATTTTTTTCAAACTACTGCCTCCGTTTCTAATCCAAAAATTTCAGTACCTCTATATGATCTGCAAACTTATTGTTGGTAGAACACACACCGATTCTTGCACCCTCACATTTGTATTCATGGAGATAGTAAGGCTGAGCATAGTTTTCCGGTTTCTTGTACAAAAACGGATGATCTGATTTCTTATCAAATCTAATCTCAAATGTATCCATTCCCATTGCCATACCTTTTCTTGTAGCTTTCATAAAACTTTCTTTTAAAACCCAGTAACGATAATACCTCTCCGTCCTGCTCTCAGTCTCTGTATTGAGAATATCCAGATATTCAGACGGACAGAAAAATCGTTTTGCTACTTTTTCATGAAGTTCTCCGATCATTTCCACGTCACATCCTATCTGATCTGTTGACGCTCCGATGCTGCACAGCGCATATCTTCCAGAATGCGACAGATTAAATGCGTGTTTTCTCGGATTTCCACATTGGTCCAGTGCCAGTATATAAAGATACCAGGCACCGATACTAAGTGCTTTATCATTCTGAAATTTTAGCTTATCTGCCTTTTCTCTTCGAAAGTATGGCACTCGATCATAGATCTTCCTGTAATTTTCTTCTATATTTAATTCTGATACATCGGCAAGAAATGTCCGTATTGTATCCAGATTTTTATTCATATTTTATCCTCACTTTTATAGGTGTCGATTCTTATCTGCTTAAGGATGACATCTTCCACAAGGTTCATATCCCTGCGAAACCAGATCTTCTCTTGATCCTTTATATATTTCCTTGTTTTCCTCTGTTATGTCCTTTGCACTTGAGCAGGACGGAACATGAAACTTCTTCGTATTCTTATTCAGCACATATGTACTTTCCTGTTTCGAATCCCCTGTCTCACCAGAATCCGTTCCCACTACGCGACTTTCTCCCGTTGTATAATCGATCTCGATTCCCGGTTGAACATTGTAGACAAAAACATTAAACATGATGCCTTCTCCGTCATCTTCTACGGACTGAGCCTCCATCTGTACACCGTATGCCAGCATATTGTCACCTGCAAATACCGGATTTACACGATAAAGTACATGATTTCCTGTTTCTTTGATGTAATCGGCCACCATATTTTCAAACGGCAGCATACCTTCTACATTCATATATCTGGTTCCGGTGATCAGATTCTTCTCATTCGCATTTTCCGCTGTCAGCTGATATCCGATCAGATGGCATCTATTGTAAAGATATTTTCCATCTACATTATCATATTTGACTGTGTGCCATCCTGTAGGTCTGACCTGTCCGATCTGTCCACGTTTCTCTGTAGGCATGAGATCTTCGCTGATCTTTGCTTCAACTGCTCCGCATCTTCCTTCTTCATCCAGATCCCCGTAATATTCAAATGCATCCATATCTTTCTCTTCATCTGAAAACGACGGTTCGTTTCCATTGATCACAACAAACGGCGAACCGGAATAAGCCGGAATATCGGCCAGCGCATTGATCTGATCGGAGCTTTCCGTCTTATTCCCTGTCTCCTGTTCATTCTCTGTCTGCTGAACTTCCGCATTCGGATTCTGCGAATTTTCTATCTCTGTCGTACCGCATGCTGTCATCAACATGCACATCACTGTCATCCATAAAACCAGTATTCTCTTCATTTATACTTCCCCTTTTGTATATATTTCTTTCGTGATCTTCTCGTGAGAATTCCCCCCAAATTCATTCACGTCTGTTTTGTTCCATTTATCGAGTTCAAGATCAAGATAAAAATCTGCCGGATAACATCTGTTCCACTTATAAACTGTCAAAGTATCAATTTTGTCTATGTAAGGCATGAGAAGCTCATCTTCCACAAAACATACTTCATTATTTTCAGACGATTTGAGGAAATCCTCTTCCACAAGAATCAATTCTTCTTTGTCCACAAATAATGAAGATGAATATTTGTTCATACAGAGCTTTGCCCCTCCAAGGTCGGATAAAATATCTTTTAAGACTTCTTTGTCTCTGCTCAGTCTTCGTTTATTGAACATCATTCCTCCTCTGTCATCCACACAGACTATCACTTTCATCTTTCTATCTATTCCTTTCTGTAAAAAATCACTTTGTTAGTTAATAATAGCATATTACTATATATAAAAGAAAGCTGTCGTCAACGAAATTTTATCCGTTATTCCGACAGCTTCCTTTTCTCTTGATTAATGTTGCTTACCGTATGATCCTCTTTGATTTTGCCACTCTCACTTCCTCCTCATTCATCTCTCTTGCAACATAGGGATAAATACCTGTTATGATCGCCTTGTAATCTTCAAAAACCTCGTCATTATCATCAGCTTCCATATTGTAGTAATCATTGACCCTGTTCATTAAATGTCTGATAAACAAATTCGGATTCATCAATTCTGCCAACTCATATTTGAACAGAATCTCGTCCGATTCCAGCTTTCGCGAAATACTTTCCACACACTTCCCTTTACAGCAGGTCCCTACAGATTTGAATCGTCCTGTTCTAAGATTTCTCACTGATATTACCAGCCCCTTCCCCGGAACCTCAGCCAATTCTTTTTTACATACAGAACATGTGATTTCTACAGGCTCATCAAAAACATTAGATTTAACCATTTGTTCTCCTTTTCTCACATCCCATATTTATTTTACTATTAACTCTTTCTCCTCTTCAAGCGACATAATCCGACATTTTCCGACACGAAAATATGGCAAAATTCTTTACCTGAACGTGCACTTATTATGTAATAAAATAGCTTGCTTTTTTATATCAAAATAGTTATACTTCAATCATGTACTATTTTAGCTCTTTAAAGGGGGAAATGTATAGTGAATACCAATTCAGTGAATTTTACAGACAAACCGACACTTTACTCCTATCTTCAACTCCGATTAAAAGGATTGATCGACGGTGTACCTCATGTGCTGGCAGATTTTGCCAACACTTCCGCTCTGCTCTATGAATACCTTCCGGATATCAACTGGGCCGGATTCTATTTCATGAAAGACGGACAGCTTGTATTGGGACCGTTTCAGGGGAAAACTGCCTGTGTCGAGATTAAGATCGGTTCCGGTGTATGTGGCACTTCTGTCAAGGAACAGCGTCCTATCGTTGTGAAGGATGTACATCAGTTCCCGGGGCATATTGCCTGTGACAGTGCTTCTCGATCCGAGATCGTTATTCCAATCCGTGTAAACAATGAGATTATCGGTGTCCTTGATATTGACAGCCCGTCTCCTGCACGCTTTGATGATGACGACCTGAACGGACTGCAGTCTATTGTAGAAATTCTTGAAATGTACATCTCTCCTCTTGTGAATCTTGGATAGACATTCTTCTTAAGATTACGTATAATGAGTAACATAGTTAAAAATTTCTAATGATGAGAGGTTATATTATGCAGAGAGAAAAATTTTCATCCCGGCTTGGTTTCATCCTGATCTCTGCAGGATGTGCTATCGGTCTGGGAAATGTATGGCGCTTCCCTTATATTGTCGGAAAATATGGCGGTGCAGCTTTTGTACTCATTTATCTTCTTTTCCTTCTGATCCTTGGGCTTCCGATCATGGTAATGGAATTCTCTGTAGGGCGCGCAAGCCGTGCAAGTGCAGCATTATCTTTTGATAAACTGGAACCTGCGGGCTCAAAATGGCATTGGTACAAATACGGAGCCATGGCAGGAAACTATCTTCTTATGATGTTCTACACTACCATCGGCGGATGGATGGTCATGTACTTTATCAAGATGGCCACAGGACAGTTCGAAGGTCTTAACTCAGAAGGTGTCGCAAACGTATTTGGCGAAATGCTTGGTCATCCGGGGGAAATGACCATGTATATGATACTCGTAGTTGTTGTCTGCTTCCTGATCTGCGGATGCGGATTACAAAAAGGTGTCGAAAAAATCACAAAAGTTATGATGCTCCTTCTTCTTGCACTTATGCTTGTGCTCGCTGTACGTGCAGTGACACTTCCAAATGCATCAGAAGGATTGAGATTTTACTTATATCCTGATTTCAGTAAACTTGTAGAATATGGATTGTTTGAATCTATCTTCGCCGCAATGGGACAGGCATTCTTTACACTGAGCCTTGGTATCGGTGCCATTGCGATCTTCGGAAGTTATATCGGAAATGAACATTCTCTTACAGGAGAAGCAATCTATGTAACAACACTTGATACTTTTGTTGCGCTGATCGCCGGACTGATCATCTTCCCTTCCTGCTTCGCATACGGAGTAGACCCGGTAGAAGGTCCAAGTCTGATCTTCATCACTCTTCCAAATGTATTCAACGAAATGAGTGGTGGACGAATCTGGGGAACACTTTTCTTCCTGTTCATGATCTTTGCCGCAGCTTCAACTGTTATCGCAGTATTTGAAAATATTATTTCTTTCGCTATCGACCTCACAGGTTGCAGCCGTAAGAAAGCCGTAATCTGCAATATCATTGCAATCATAGTTCTTTCACTTCCATGTATCTTAGGATTCAACCTCTGGAGCGGATTTACTCCATTCGGACCTAATACAAACGTACTTGACCTGGAAGACTTTATCGTAAGTAACAACCTGCTTCCTCTTGGAAGTCTTGTATATCTTATGTTCTGTACAAGCCGTTACGGATGGGGATGGAAAAACTTCCTCCGCGAAGCCGACAATGGAAAAGGAATTAAATTCCCGAAATGGTCTCGCATTTATGTAAGTTTCATCCTTCCACTTATCGTACTGTTCATCTTCGTACAGGGATATCTTGCTAAATTCTAAAACACAGACAGCCGTATACTAAACAATTTAGTATACGGCTGTTTTTTTGTTTTATATCCTGGATTCGGGCATTAAAAAAGCACCGTCCCCAATGCCATACGGCCATCAAAAACAGTGCTTAAAATGCGCCTTCGGGGACTCGAACCCCGGACAAATAGATTAAGAGTCTACTGCTCTACCAACTGAGCTAAAAGCGCATAACTTTGTAACGCAAGATATATTATATATTGCATATGATTAAAATGCAAGTCTTTTTTAATTATTTTTTAATTTTTTTATCCGAATTTACAGTATTTTACTTATTTTGTTATTTCCCCTTTGCTTTCTGCTTTCAATAGTGTAGAATTAACAAAATAAGCTATCGATTGATGAGGTATATAGAATGAGATTACGTAATATTCCGGGAGCAGATGCCTATCTGACATCTCATCCCCTGGTTATAAAAAATGAAACACGCTATCGTGGAATCTGGAAAGAAACTTTTGTAAATGCGGAAAATCCGATCCATATCGAGATTGGTATGGGAAAAGGACAGTTCCTTCTGACTCTTGCAAAAGAAAATCCTGATATCAACTATATCGGGATTGAGCGTTACTCAAGTGTTCTTCTCCGTGCTCTCGAACAGTACGACCAGAATGAAGAATATCAGGATGTAACAAACATCCACTTCATCTGTATGGATGCGCAGACTCTTCCGGAAGTATTTGCCGTAGGAGAAGTAGATAAGATCTATCTAAACTTCTCAGATCCATGGCCGAAAGCGCGACATGCAAAACGTCGTCTGACTTCCAGACAGTTCTTTGACCGCTACGACAAGATCCTTGCATATGACGGAGTGGTTGAATTCAAAACAGACAACAGAGATTTATTTGAATTTTCACTGGAGCAGGTTGAGTTAGCCGGATGGGTTCTTCTGGCAAAGACATTTGATCTTCACAACGATCCTACTCTTAACCGTGGAAATGTAATGACCGAGTATGAACAGAAATTCTCAGGTCTGGGACATCCGATCCACAAACTGATCGCAATGAGACAATAATGCAAAAGAAGATTCCGAACGGAATCTTCTTTTTTTCATATACTGATAAAAACGACCGGTGTCATATGAAATCAAATCTTTTTAATCGCTTTTGTTACAACAATCCGGGATTTAACCGTAGTATCATCTGTCTGCACAGATCATTTTCGGAGGTATATCGTTTTCTGAATCCTTCCTGTTGTCGAAAATGCAGACACAAAAAAGAGAGCTGAAATCAGCTCTCTTAATTACTATTCGTAAATCGGATATCTGGAACATATTTCATTTACTGCGCTTCTGATTTCATCGGCTTTCTCGTCAAAATCAGTGATCGTCATCTTGATAAGTCTTGCGATGATCTTCATGTCTTCTTCCTTCAGTCCACGTGTTGTCACTGCCGGTGTACCAATGCGGATTCCACTGGTAACAAAAGGTCCCTGAGGATCGTTTGGTACCGCATTTTTATTAACTGTGATATAAACCTCATCCAGTCTGTTCTGAAGTTCTTTACCTGTAATATTCATATTCTGAAGGTCCACAAGCATGAGATGATTATCTGTGCCTCCACTTACCAGATTGAATCCTTCCTCGACCATGGCTGCTGCCAGTGCCCTGGAATTCTTCAGCACCTGTTCCTGATATTCTTTAAATTCCGGTTTCAGTGCTTCTCCCAGGCAGACTGCCTTAGCTCCGATTACATGCATCAGAGGTCCTCCCTGTGTTCCCGGGAAAATTGCCTTCTGAATCTGTTTCGCATATTTTTCTTTGCAGAGGATCATTCCACCTCTCGGTCCTCTTAAAGTCTTATGTGTAGTCGTGCTGACTACATCGGCATAAGGAACCGGACTCTGATGGAGCCCTGCCGCTACAAGTCCTGCAATGTGGGCCATATCAACAAAAAGATATGCTCCCACCTCTTTTGCAATGTCTGCAAATATATCAAATCTGATCTCACGAGGGTAAGCTGATGCGCCGGCCACGATCATCTTTGGTTTACATTCCAATGCAATCCTTCTGATCTCATCATAATCAAGAAATCCTTCTGCATTTACATTGTAAGGTACAAAATGATATAAGCTTCCGGAAATATTTACCGGTGAGCCGTGTGTAAGGTGTCCGCCATGTTCAAGGTTTAATCCCATCACAGTATCACCCGGTTTTATAAATGCATGGTAGACGGCAATATTTGCGCTTGCTCCTGAATGTGGCTGAACACATGCATGTTCACATCCAAACAGCTTCTTCGCTCTTTCAATCGCCAGATTTTCCAATACATCAATTTCTTCACATCCGCCGTAGTATCTCTTTGACGGATATCCTTCTGCGTATTTATTTGTAGGAACTGTTCCCATAGCAAGCAGAACAGCCGGACTTACAATATTTTCTGATGCAATCAGTTCAAGATTTCTTTTCTGTCGGTGCATTTCACGGAATAATGCTTCTCCTACTTCTTCATCACAACTGCGCACGTATTCCATTACATCCTGTATCAAGTTCATTTTTTACCTCCGAGCTATCATAATAATCGTCTTTATTTAAAATTCAAATACCGCAACTCCGTATGGAGGTAATTCATATGCAAATGAGTATGGTCTTCCGTCACATTCCTGTTTGACAGCTTTATAGACAGTCGGACGAGGTTTTCCTTTTCCGCCGTACTGTGTATCATCGCTGTTCAGTATTAATTTATACTGTTTTCTTCTTGAAACACCTACTCTGTAATCCTTCCATTCCATAGGAGTAAAGTTGCAGATGAACAGTAAGTTCTTCTTATTATCTTTTGAATGTCGTATAAAACTGTAGATACTACGATATCCGTCATCTGCATTGACCCACTCAAATCCTTCCGGATGAGCGTCCATCTGGTACATAGCTGCATGAGTTTTGTATAAGTGTAAAAGTGCACTATAAAAGCTTTTGATTTCCTGATGTTCTTCTTCCTCAAGAAGATACCAGTCGAGTTCTCTTGCCTCACTCCATTCTCTTAACTGACCGAATTCCTGGCCCATGAAAAGAAGCTTCTTGCCCGGATGTCCCATCATAAATGCATAGCCGACTTTCAGGTTGGCAAATTTGTCAAATCCCAGTCCCGGCATTTTATTTAACATAGAGCATTTAAGATGAACAACCTCATCATGTGATAATACAAGAATATAGTTTTCACTGTACGCATAACTGCTGGCAAATGTCATCTGATTATGTGCACCTTTTCTGAAATACGGATCCAGTTTCATATATTCTGTGAAATCATGCATCCATCCCATATTCCATTTCAGATCAAACCCAAGTCCTCCGTCTTCCGGCGCACCGGTAACCTTCGGCCAGGCTGTAGATTCTTCCGCTATCATGACAGTTCCCTGATTTCTCTGTGAAACAACAGAGTTCAGGTGTCTGAAAAATTCAATCGCTTCAATATTTTCATTTCCGCCATATTTATTTGCAACCCACTGTCCATCCTGTTTGCCGTAGTCGAGATATAACATCGATGCCACTGCATCTACTCTCAATCCGTCCACATGGTACTGTTCCATCCAGAACAGAGCATTGGCAATGAGGAAGTTGGATACTTCTGATTTACCATAATCAAAAATCTTTGTTCCCCAGTCAGGATGTTCTCCTTTACGAGTGTCGGCATATTCATATGTCGGTGTTCCGTCAAAATCAGCTAGTCCGTGAGCGTCTCTCGGGAAATGTGCCGGTACCCAGTCAAGAATGACACCAATTTTGTTTTTATGGAAATAGTTGATCATATACGCAAAATCTTCCGGTGTTCCGTATCTGCTGGTAGGTGCATAATACCCTGTTACCTGATATCCCCATGAGCCATCAAAAGGATATTCCGCAATACCCATAAGTTCTACGTGGGTATATCCCATTTCTTTGAGATACTCAGTTAATGAATGTGCAAATTCTCTATATGTGTAGAAGCCATCATCTTCTCTTCCCGGATGACGTTTCCATGAACCGATATGAGCCTCATAGATTGACATAGGCTGTTCCTGATGATTCCAGTTTTTTCTGGCCTCCATCCATTTTGTGTCTGACCATTTCAATTTAGAGATATCGGTAATTCTTGATGCTGTCCCCGGTCTTATTTCGGCATAGTTTGCAAAAGGATCTGCTTTGAAAAGAAAATCTCCCTTTTTCGTCTCTATACAGAATTTATATAACTGACCCTCTTTGGCTCCGGGTACAAATGTATCATATATGCCCAATGGTTCCTGTCTCTGCATCGGATTTTTATCTTCATTCCAGTCGTTAAACTCGCCGATAACCGAAACAGATTTTGCATTTGGTGCCCATACGGCAAAATACACACCCTTTTTAGTTCCATTCTTTACCGGGTGCGCACCTAATTTTTTATAGATTTCATAATGATTCCCTTGTCCAAATAAATACTGGTCAAGTTCACTTACCTTGTATTCTTTTTCATCTTTCATTTTTTCTGACATGGCTACCACCTCTATCACTCATATAGTTATCAATATTATACTGGAAATTGTGTAAAAAATAAAGAGTTTTGGTACATTTCCATATACCAAAACTCTATTATTGTATTATTTCTACATGAAATCTTCTTCTTTTAAAATGATGCGATCTGACTCATCTGTATTTCTTCTGAACATTCTTTTCATCAGTCGTTTTACATTTGCTTTCTGTGAATGTTCGATTGCTTCATCCATAATTTCTTTTACTTCGGCAACGGTAACTGCGTGATCTTCTCGCTGCATTACATCAATCTTGCTATACAGCGCAAGGATTCCCATCTCGTCGATACGGTATCCGTTTTCCTTCGCATATGTCTGTCCGAATGTAACAAGTTCGTCATTGATAAATACCGGCAGTTCCAGTCTGGATGTGAACTTTCTCTTGAATGACGGGTTCATACTTAACATCTTTTCAAGTGGTTTTCTCTGCTCTTCAAGAACAAAGAGAAGTTCACCTGTCTGTTCTTCCATCAGTCTGTTAAGATCTGCGATCGTTGCCTGATCCATCTGTGAAGCTTTCTCGATAATAAGAGCTCCGCCTTTCAGTTTTGAAATAATTCCTGCCATATCTTTTGTATTTAAGGAATCACCTGTGACAATGGCAACTTTTCCCTGTTTCAGTTTTCTCTGTTTCTGGATTGCCTTGACAATATCAACCGCAAGAACTGTTTTACCTGATCCCTTACGTCCGATCACCAGAATATTTCCTGTACGTGAAGTTCCATATCGATTACGACAATGTTTGTCATTTCCAAGGACCTCTACAATCTGTTCACTCACACCTCTAATCGGAACAAAGTATGAAAATAACTTTTTCTGTTCTTCAGTCAAACCGGCTTTTAAACCAATCTCACTTGTTGCGCTAAGATCATATCTTCCCTGTACGATAAATCCGGTATCAAATTTTCCTGTCTGAGCAAGCTTTTCTTCCGGAGACGGCTCTTCAATCTCAAGAATCTCTTCGCGCAATTCTTCAATTGGAGCCTGTTCTACAGGTTGTTCATATTGCATATCTTTAAATATGAGATCTTCATATTCCGAATCCTCTTCCACTCCGGTGTAATCTTCTTCATACTGATTTTCAGCGTATTCTTCTTCGGCGTATTCATCGTCTGCATACTCGTCTTCCGCGTACTCTTCTTCGGCGTATTCATCGTCTGCATACTCGTCTTCAGCGTATTCTTCTTCGGCGTATTCATCGTCTGCATACTCTTCTTCAGCATATTCATCGTCTGCATACTCGTCTTCCGCGTACTCTTCTTCAGCATATTCATCGTCTGCATACTCGTCCTCCGCGTACTCTTCTTCAGCGTATTCATCGTCTGCATACTCGTCTTCCGCGTACTCTTCTTCCGCGTACTCGTCTTCGGCATATTCGTTAGCGACGTATTCGTCCTCTTCGGAATCTGTATCAGAGTAATCCTCATTTTCATATTCCCTTAAAGCACGTTCGATTTCAAACTCTATATCCTGTGTATCTCCCAAAGATACATCGGAATCTTCTTCAATATTGTCCATTTCTTCCGGAATATTTTCAGATATCTGAGTTTGTGTTTTTTCTTCTTCATCAGCTTTTTCTTCTTCGAACTCAAAATCAAATTCTTCTTCCGCTTCCTCAATGTCCAGCTCGAAATCTTCAGCTTCCGCTTCTTCTTCGTACTCTTCGACTTCCGCTTCTTCTTCGTACTCTTCGACTTCCGCTTCTTCTTCGTACTCTTCGGCTTCTGCTTCTTCTTCGTAATCTTCGGCTTCTGCTTCTTCTTCGTACTCTTCGGCTTCTGCTTCTTCTTCGTACTCTTCGGCTTCTGCTTCTTCTTCGTACT
>SAMEA104404100__coassemble_2956_pt1 | contig 12018 bp, 11 predicted proteins | sample SAMEA104404100__metabat2_low_PE_078 | metagenome-assembled genome bin SAMEA104404100 (sample SAMEA104404100) | Balaenoptera acutorostrata
AAGAGACGAGATCAATTCCATCGGCGGATATGATGCCTTTGGAAGAGAGCTGATCAACGGAGATTCTGTTTTTGATTTTGATCCGACAAAGCTCAGTGTACATACAAGGAACATCGGTCTTGCGGGAATCGAGGTCTATGACATTTTAAGGGATGAGTATGATATTCAGATCGAGTTCGGTGATATCGGAAATATTCTTGCCTACCTGTCCATCGGAGACCGTCCGCAGGAAGTGGAGAGACTTGTGAGTGCTCTTGCCGAGATCAGAAGAAGATTCCACAAGGATCCTTCGGGACTTCTGAATCAGGAATACATTGATCCTGAAGTGGTATCAAGTCCGCAGACAGCATTCTATGCAGACAAGAAAAGTGTTCCGATCGAGGAGACAGAAGGAATGGTGTGCAGCGAATTTGTCATGTGTTACCCACCCGGCATTCCAATCCTTGCTCCGGGTGAGAGAATTACAAAAGAGATCCTGGATTATATTCAGTATGCAAAAGAGAAGGGCTGTTCGATGACAGGTCCTGAGGATCCGGATATCCTGCATCTGAATGTTCAGGTAGAGGAGGATGTCTAATGGAAATGTGGTTCAGTGAGTTTCACACACCGGATGTAAAACACGGGATTCGTGTGAATCGACATTTATTTTCTAAGAAAAGTGATTATCAGCAGATTGATATTTTTGACACACCGGAGTTCGGAAGGGTTCTGGTGCTTGACGGAAGCGTAATGCTTACTGAGCGTGATGAGTTTATTTATGACGAGATGATCACGCATGTTCCGATGGCGGTACATCCGGAGATCAAGGATGTACTGGTGATCGGAGCAGGAGATGGCGGAGTGGTAAAAGAACTCGCCCGCTATTCACAGATTGAGCGTATTGATCTGGTGGAGATGGATCCTGAGGTGCTGGAGGCATGTCAGACCTATCTTCCGGAAAATGCAAGCCGCTTAAATGACAGCCGTGTGCATATTTTCTATGACAATGCACTGCGCTTTATCCGAAGATATACAGGGGAATATGATCTGATCATCGTGGATTCCAATGATCCTTTCGGACCTTCGGAAGGGTATTTTACAAGAGAATTTTACGGAATCTGCTACAATGCGCTGAAGGATGACGGAATTATGGTCAACCAGCAGGGAAGTCCGTTTTTCAATCATGATGCGGAGGCGATGCAGAGAAGTCATAAGAGAATTGCATCTACTTTCCCGATCAGCAGGGTTTACCAGGCACATATTCCGACATACGCTGCAGGTTACTGGCTGTTCGGTTTTGCCAGTAAGAAATATCATCCGATCGATGATCTGGATGCACAGAGATGGAAGGAAAATCATTTCCGCACAGACTACTATACGACCAAACTTCACGTGGGAGCGTTTTATCTTCCGGCCTTTTTGGAACGTATGCTTGAGGAGGTAGAGTAATGCAGAAGAATGTGGAGACATTTATCGGCTGTGAAGGAAGCTATGAAGAATCGAAGATCGTCCTTTTCGGAGCACCGTTTGATTCAACAACAAGTTTTCGACCGGGAGCCAGATTCGGCTCGGCGGCCATGAGACATGAAAGCTTTGGGCTGGAAACCTACAGTCCGTATCAGGACAAGGATCTGACAGACTATGCGGTGTTTGACAGCGGAGATATTGAACTTTGTTTTGGAAGCGCCGAGATGGCACTGGCGGACATTGAGGCAAGAGCGCAGGAAATCCTGGAAGACGACAAGCTGCCTCTTCTGATCGGCGGGGAACATCTGGTGACTCTGGGATCGGTAAGAGCAGTTCTGAAAAAATATCCGGACATGCATATCATTCATTTCGATGCGCATGCGGATTTGAGACAGGATTATCTGGGGGCGACTTTAAGTCATGCCTGCGTGCTTAGAAGATGCCATGATCTGATGGGAGACGGAAGGATTCATCAGTTCTGCATCAGAAGCGGTGACAGGGAGGAATTTCAGTTTGCCGGAGAGCACACGGACATGCATCGATTTTCGTTCGACGGTCTGGAAGAACTGGTAGAGAAATTAAAAGCGGAAGGTACGCCGGTTTATTTCACCATTGATCTGGACTGTCTGGATCCTTCGGTATTTCCGGGAACAGGGACTCCGGAAGCGGGAGGTGTGACATTTCTTCAGCTGATCCACGCAGTCTTTACGGTCTGCACTGCAAATGTTGTGGCGGCAGATGTAAATGAACTGGCGCCGATGCTGGATGTCAGCGGTGTGTCTACAGCGACGGCCTGCAAAGTATTAAGAGAGTTATTGCTGGCGCTGGTATAGGGTACGAGAAACATCCCCTTTTTAGGAAGGGTGAAAATAAATCACATGAAAAGGAGAAAAATTATGAGTAGAGTTTTAGTAATTGGATGTGGAGGGGTTGCAAATGTGGCAATCCGTAAATGTTGTCAGGTAAGTGAAGTATTTTCGGAGATCTGTATTGCGAGCAGAACAAAATCAAAATGTGATGATCTTGCAAAAGCGCTGGAAGGAAAGACAGAGACAGTGATCACAACAGCACAGGTTGACGCAGATGATGTGAATCAGGTAATCGAACTGATCAAAGCTTACAAACCGGAGCTGGTAATGAACATCGCTCTTCCATACCAGAATCTTACGATCATGGATGCCTGCTTAGAATGCGGTGTGAACTATATGGACACAGCAAACTACGAGGCAGAAGATACAGAGGATCCGAAATGGCGTGCAATTTATGAGAAACGCTGCAAGGAAGCAGGATTTTCCGCTTACTTTGACTACTCATGGCAGTGGGCTTACCGTGAAAAATTTGAGAAAGCCGGACTCATCGCCCTCTTAGGATGTGGATTTGATCCGGGTGTGACACAGAGCTACTGTGCTTATGCAAAGAAACATGAGTTTGACACCATCGACACTATCGATATTCTGGACTGCAACGGCGGAGACCACGGATATGCATTTGCTACAAACTTCAATCCGGAAGTAAATTTACGTGAGGTTTCTGCACCGGGAAGTTACTGGGAAGACGGTCACTGGGTGGAAATTCCGGCCATGAGCATCAAGAGAGAGTACAACTTTGACGAAGTGGGAGAAAAAGACATGTATCTTTTACACCATGAAGAGATCGAATCTCTCGCTCTCAATATTCCTGAAGTAAAACGTATCCGTTTCTTCATGACATTCGGACAGAGCTACCTTACTCATATGAACTGCCTTGAAAATGTCGGATTATTATCGACAGCACCGATCATGTTTGAGGGAAAAGAAATCGTTCCGATCAAATTCCTGAAAGCACTTCTTCCTGATCCTGCAAGTCTTGGACCACGCACAAAGGGAAAGACAAATATCGGATGTATCTTTACAGGTAAGAAAGACGGAAAAGAAAAGACCTATTACATTTACAATATCTGTGACCATGAAAAATGCTATCAGGAAGTAGAAAGCCAGGCTGTCAGCTATACAACAGGTGTTCCTGCCATGTGTGGAGCCATGATGCTTCTCACAGGAAAATGGGATACGATCGGCGTTCACACAGTAGAAGAATTTAATCCGGATCCGTTCCTTGACGCACTGGATCAGTACGGACTTCCACGCCGTGAAAACCATGATCCGGTACTAGTAGACTAATGAGCGGTCAGAACAACTGCAGTCCTGTATTTCAGGCTTTTGAGGATCTGAGTCCGGAAGAGGTGTTCGGAAATCTTCCGACTCCGTCCTATGTGATCGATGAAAACAGGCTGAGAAAAAATGGAGAGATCCTGAAAACTGTGGCGGAGAGAACCGGCTGCAGGATCCTTCTTGCGCAGAAAGCATTTTCAAACTTTGATCTCTATCCTTTACTTGCAGATTATCTTGCGGGAACGGAGGCCAGCGGTCTTTATGAGGCAAGACTGGGAAGAGAAGAGATGGGAGACAAGGAAGTGCATGTGTTCTGCGCTGCATATCAGGATGGGGAATTTGAAGAAGTTCTTCGGTATGCGGACCACATTGTGTTCAACTCCGTCTCTCAGTTAAAGAAATTCGGACCGATGGCAAAGGCGGCCAAAAAGAGTGTGGGACTTCGCATCAATCCGGAGTGCTCGACACAGGAAGGACATGCCATCTATGATCCGTGTGCACCGGGCAGCAGGCTGGGTGTGACCAGGGAGAGCTGGGAGGAAGAGATGACAGAAGAGGCACAGTCTCTTTTGGACGGACTTCATTTTCACACACTCTGCGAGCAGGATTCTGATGATCTGAAGACCACTCTGAAGGCGGTGGAAGAAAAATTCGGAGACATCCTCTCATCCATGAAATGGATCAACATGGGAGGCGGTCATCATATCACCCGACAGGACTATGATCTGGAAACCTTGTGCGACTGTGTCAGTTACGCAAAAGAAAAATGGAAGGTACAGGTTTATCTGGAACCGGGAGAAGCAGTGGCTCTCAATGCGGGATTTCTTGTGACAAAGGTTCTCGATGTGGTAAAGAACAGGGATACAAAAATCGCAATCCTTGATGTCAGTGCAGCCTGCCATATGCCGGATGTGATCGAGATGCCTTATACTCCGCCACTTTACCATGCAGTGGAGAAAGAAGACGAAGAGCACCGTCTGCGTTTTCGACTGGCAGGTCCGACCTGTCTTTCGGGAGATGTGGTGGGAGATTATTATTTCGAAAATGATATAAAAGAAGGAGATCTTCTGGTCTTTGGCGATATGGCAATCTATACCACCTGCAAAAATAATACATTTAACGGGATGCCACTCCCGGACATCTATAACTGGAAACAGGATCGCAGTCTTGAACGTCTGACTGCGTTCGGATATGAAGATTTTAAGATGAGACTGGGAAGATTCAGAAAATAACTTTCTGTTGAAGAACGACGGGAGAAGAAGGAGAAGGGAAATGAAAAAAGTTGTTAAATTCGGCGGCAGTTCGCTGGCCAGCGCAGTACAGTTTAAGAAAGTAAAGGCGATCATGGAAGCGGACCGTTCACGAAGATTTGTCGTTCCTTCTGCTCCCGGCAAAAGATTTGATACAGACAGAAAGGTCACAGATATGCTTTATGAATATTATGACCTGGCATCTCTTGGAAATGATATGAGAATGATCCGTGAAGAAATCCAAGGCCGGTTTCTCGGAATTGTCCACGGACTGAAACTGGACCTGGATCTGACGAAAGAGTTTGAGAAGATGGAATCGGATTTTCAGAAAGGGTATGGAAGAGATTATGCGGCTTCACGCGGAGAATATCTGAACGGAATCATCCTGGCAGCCTATTTACAAATCCCGTTTATCGATGCGGCGGACGTGGTCTGTTTTGATGGAAACGGAATTTTTCTGCCGGAGCTGACAAATCAGCGGATGAGGGAAAGGCTGGAAAATGTGGAAAGTGCTGTGATCCCGGGATTTTACGGGGCAGAGCCGGATGGAAGGATCCGCACATTTTCAAGGGGAGGCTCTGATATTACAGGTTCTCTGGTGGCCAGAGCCGTTCTTGCAGACCTGTATGAGAACTGGACAGATGTGTCCGGTTTCCTGCTGGCAGATCCGAGAATCGTCAATAATCCGGTCCCGATCAGTGTGATCACTTACAAGGAACTTCACGAATTGTCCAGTATGGGGGCTTCGGTCCTTCATGAAGACGCAGTGTTTCCGGTAAAACTTGAGAATATACCGATTAATATAAGGAACACCAACAGGCCGGAAGATCCGGGGACCATGATCGTGGGGAGTACGGACAGAAAACCCAATTTCAAGATTACGGGAATCGCCGGAAAGAAGGGATTCTGTGCGGTGAATATTTCCAAACCTGTGACGGAAGAATGTGAGACAGAAACGGCAGTGAAAAGTCTGCTGGATGAGAAGCACATTCCGTATGAGTGCATTCCGTCAGATCATAACCGGGTGTCTTTTCTTCTTCCACAGGATCGTTTTACAGATCAGGAGAAGGCAGATCTCATGGGTATAAAGAGTTTAGATGACCCTGCTCTCATTTCCTGGGAATCTGATCTTGCACTTGTGGCTGTGGGTGTCCGCGGGGTGAAAGCGAAGCACAGAGTCGCAGGCAGAGTGACAAGAGCACTGGAGAATGCAAATATTTCCATTAAAGCAATGGACCGTGACGGGGAAGAATTTACAACCCTTGTGGGAGTGAAGAATGTGGATTTTGAGCCGGCTGTCCGTGCAATCTATGATAATTTTATTCACAGAGATCCGTCTGTGACAGGAAGAGTTCTTTCTATATAATAAGGAAACTTAAAATAAGAGCAGATGTGCAGAAATTGATGCGGCATCTGCTTTTTCTATTTATCCTGTGTTATAATGGGGAACAGAGTAAATCAGAGGGAAAGGTGAATGAATGATGGCTGTGAAAACAAATGCAATGAGAATTTTAGATCGGTCAAAGATCAGTTATGTTTTGAAGGAATATCCGTTAAACGGACTGGAGCCGGCGGTGGATGTGACAGAATATCTGGTTATTACAACGGACGATCTTTTTAAGACACTGGTGACGACGGATACCAACGGCGGATACTATGTTTTCTGTATACAAAGCAGTCAGGAGCTGGATCTGAAGAAGGCTGCCGTGGCAGTCGGTGTGAAGAGGATTGAAATGCTGAAACAGAAAGATCTTTTGAAACTTACCGGATATATTCATGGGGGATGTTCTCCGATAGGAATGAAGAAATTATTTCCTACCGTGGTGGACAGCAGAGCATTAGAGAAAGAAAAGATCGTGGTCTCAGGCGGGAAAGTGGGAATTTTGATGGAGATCGATCCCCATATCCTGGAGACAGTCGCCAAGGCGAAGTATGAGTCCGTAATCAAATAGACAGGAGACAGAGAATGATAAGATCAGGATACGAGTTTTTTATAGCATCAAGTCTGGAGAAGGTTTTCCCGGATAGAAGACCGGTCGAGATGAAGGACGGCAGCAGTCTTTCCTGCTGGAGAGGGAGCAGAGCGTCGGTACAGTTGGTCTATTATATGGAAGACAGAGAGGATTTTGTACCTCTTCAGGAGTTTGAAATCGAGATTGCGGGAGCGCCTTATAAAGCGCAGATTCGCAGGGTGGAACTGATTCCTTCGGATCTTCCGTGTTACGGAATCAGAGACGGGCATTATATTACCGACAGACCGGGATTATTTCCGGATCTTTTAAGACCGATGGAAAGAGCGGTGGTCAGACCTTTGATGGGACAGTTCAGAAGTCTGTGGATCAGCTGGGAAATTCCGGAAAATATAAAACCCGGGGATTACAGGATCGAGATCCGCTCAAAGGCCGTGGAAAAGAAACTGCTTCCAAACGGAAGAATATTTGAAAATAAAGAAGTCAAAGGTCTGGAATTTGTGAACTCCTTCATTTTAAAAGTTGGAGAGGCGATTCTTCCGGAGCAGACGCTGATGCACACGGAATGGTTCCATGCGGACAGCATCGCTGATTATTACGGGACAGAGATCTTTGATGAGAGACACTGGGAACTGATCGAGAACTTTATCAGATCGGCAGCGGTGAAACATCACGTCAATATGCTTTTGACACCGATATTTACACCGCCTCTGGACACAGAAGTGGGAAAAGAAAGACCTACAGTACAGCTGGTGGACGTATATATTGAAAACGGAAACTACCGTTTTGGATTTGAAAAGCTGGAAAAATGGGTCGGACTCTGTAAAAAGTACGGGGTGAACTATCTGGAGATCGCACATTTCTTTACACAGTGGGGAGCGACATCCGCACCAAAGATCGTGGCGGAAGAAGATGGAGTGAAAAAGAAGATTTTTGGTTGGGAAACCTGTGCATCGGGACAGGAATACCGGGCATTTTTACATGCGTTGATCCCTGAACTTCGAAGGGAACTGGAAAGACTCGGATATGACAGGGATCATGTTTATTTCCACATTTCCGATGAACCTTCCGAAGAACAGCTGAAAGATTATCAGGCGGCCAGAGATGTGGTCAAAGATCTTCTTCCGGAAAACAGGATCATCGATGCTTTAAGTTGTCTTGATTTTTATAAGAAGGGAATCATTCCCCATCCGGTTCCGGGGACTTCGGAGGTGGATGAATTTTACGAGGCAGGAGTGAAGAATCTGTGGGTTTATTACTGCTGTGCGCAGTGCAAAGACGTGCCAAACCGATTCTTTGCCATGGAGAGTGCAAGAAACCGAATTATGGGAGTGTTGATGTACCTTTATGACATCAAAGGATTTCTACACTGGGGCTTTAATTATTATTACACGCAGTATTCGCGGGAACCATTGAATCCATATGAAATGACGCATGCGGGCTATGCGTTTGTTTCGGGAGATGCATTCCTTGTGTATCCGGGAAAAGACGGTGAACCGCTGGATTCTCTGAGGGCGGAAGTGCAGGATGAAGGACTTCTGGATCTTCGGGCTCTGCAGCTGTTGGAGTCCCTGACAGACAGAGTGTATGTGGAGAAGCTGATCTATGAAGAATCTCCGGTAAAGCCTATGAATTTTAAAAATTATCCGCACAGCGCAGCATGGCTTCTCGGACTGCGCGAGCGTGTGGCGGAAGAAATCGAAAAAAACCGAGATTAATCAAAATTTAATTCTTTATTTATACAATATCTGTTACAATAGAGGAGACTAACAACAGTCAGGTTAATAAATGATAGGATGCAGAATAATTCAGGCTTAAGGGGAATATTGTTTATGAAAAGGTTGCTGTTAATTTTATCTTGTATATGTGTGATTGCCGGCGTACTCGGGGGATGCTTTGTGTATTATACTGAAGGGCATCTGGAATCGGGATACGTGATCATACCGTTGCTGCTCGCACTTGTGTTTTCGCAGGGATACATGACTCTGAAACGAAAACAGAAGAAAGATTAGTCTTGTTCCCGGCAGTGAAGCAGTCTGTGATGGAGCGGTAGAGAGAATAAATAGGAAAAGGAGATTACCAGTTATGCAGAATGCAACTTGTGATAAAATGATCTTTGCGATCATTCAGAATGACGACTACCACAGAATCGTAAAGGATTTAAATGATAACGGATTTTATGTTACTGTTCTTCAGTCAAGCGGTGGATTCCTCAAGAACCCGAATGCTACGATCATGATCGGTTTAAACCATGAAGATCTGGACGGAGCTCTTGCTATCCTGAAGAAATATGGAAAACGTACAGAGATGGAATGCAAGATGGCTACATCTACAATGGGAATGGCAGTACCACCACTTGCCATCACTCCTGTAAATGTTCCGGTAGCATGTGGCGGAATCGTTTTGTTTGTATTAGATATTACACAGCACGAAAGATATTAAAAAGAGGCACTCTGATCAGCATTTACGGCCGGTCAGGGTGTATTTTTTTGGGGCGGATTTTAAAATTTAGGGATATAAGATAGTAAACATTCTTGAGATAATGTATAATAAAACAAACAGAAATAAGGAATAGAGGAGATGACAATGAATAAGAAGAGAAAACGTTTATTTGGAATTGCAGCCCCGCTTATTGTCGGAGCCGTCACCGGATTTTCGTGTGTAATATTTACGCAAAAACTGAATCTGAATATTTTCACGCTGGTTCTGGGGATGCTGGCAGCCTTCTTCTTACAGATTATCATTCATGAAGCGGGGCATCTGGTCTTCGGACTGTTAAGCGGATACAGCTTTTCATCATTTCGTATCATGAGTTTTATGTGGGTGAGGGAAGACGGAAAAGTGAAAATGAAACGGCTGTCACTTGCGGGGACAGGCGGACAGTGCCTGATGTCGCCGCCGGAGCTTAAGGACGGAAAGATACCTGTATTCTGGTACAATATGGGCGGAGCATTGATGAATCTTCTGACATCCTCTCTCTTTCTGGCACTGCACTTTGTGTTTGAAAATATAAACCTGCTTTCGGGATTTTTGATGGAACTTGCAATCGTGGGATTTCTGACCGCTCTGATGAACGGAATTCCGATCCACACGGAACTAATCGACAATGACGGATACAATGCCTTGTCTCTTTCAAAAGACAAGAAGGCCATGAGAGCACTCTGGGTACAGTTGAAGGTCAATGACTGGAATACAAGGGGAGTCCGTCTGAAAGATATGCCGGCTGAGCTTTTCGAGATCCCGGCAATCGAGGATATGAAGAATAGCATGGTGGGGACGATCGGAGTGTTCGCAGCCAACAGGATGATGGATGAACACCGCTTTGAAGAGGCGGAAGAACTGATGCAACGAATTCTGGAAGCAGATACCGGTATCGCGGGAGTTTACAGAAATCTGATGATGTGTGACCGCATTTATATTGAACTGACCGGAGAGAACCGGAAAGAGGTCATCGAAGCCATGTACACAAAGGAACTTCAGAATTTTATGAAGCAGATGAAGAAGTTCCCGACGATATTGAGAACGCAGTATGTGTATGAACTTCTCGGTGAAAACAATACGGAAGAGGCGGAAAAGTATAAGAAGATGTTTGAAGAAGTTTCACGGACATATCCGTATCAGACCGATATCTGTTCGGAGAGGGAACTGATGGAACTGGCAGAGAAAAAGACAATGTGATATACTCTTCATAGAGTTTTTTTGGATGGAGGTATAGACATGGCATCAAAGACAAATGCAATGAGATTATTAGATAAAGCAAAGGTTCATTATGAGGTGAGGGAATATCCGCAGGGAGGACCTGTGGCGGCAGTGGATGTGGCAGCCTATTTCGGGCAGCCGGCAGACAGACTGTTCAAGACTCTGGTTACAACGGACAATGATCATGGCTATTATGTTTTTTGTCTTCCGGGAGATCATGAACTGGATCTGAAGAAGGCGGCTGCGATCGCAGGAGTTAAGAAGATCGAGATGTTGAAACAGAAGGATCTTCTGAAACTGACAGGTTATGTTCACGGCGGGTGTTCACCAATCGGAATGAAGAAAGTATTTCCAACTTTTGTAGATACCAGTGCACTTGACTGGGAGACAATTTATGTTTCGGGGGGAAAAATAGGACTTCAGATCGAGATCGATCCAAGAAGTCTGGAAGAAATGATCGGAGCAGAATTTGACAATGTAACGAAATAGGAAGGACTGGATCAGATGGAAGAAAAGAAAAAAAGTAAGGTCGGGCAGGTGATCATCAGTATTTTACTGGTATTGTGTGCGGGAGTCCTCGTGCTTAATCTCAGCCTGAAAGCAGTGATCACGCAGTCTATTGGACAGCAGGGAATGGGATCTGTTATTTCTCACAGAATGACAGATGTTATTTCCGAATCAACGGGGGGATATGATCCGTATCTGTGGACAGAGATTCAGAATTTTATTGAAGACAACAGACAGATCGACAGGATCACAGGTACACTTCTTGACGGAATGATCGACAATTTCAATAAAGAAGGGTATAAATTTGAAGATATTGATTTTACGGAAGAACTTGAAGAATTGTATGATGACACGGTAGAGTATATCAGTAGATCACATCCCGATATTCCTCAGAGTATGCTGGATGACATGAAAGCCGGATTTGAAAGACAGAAATCTGATCTGGAAGGCGTTGTAAATTCATACGCCAAGGGAGTTTATTATTACGCGGGAACATCGTCACTTGTTGTTTCCATGATCAATTTTTACGGGATGATGGTTTCAAATGGACTCAGATGGATCATGAGTGTGCTGATCATTCTTTTGACAGTATTGTTGTTTGTGATCACCCGTCCGAGAAAGAAAGCGCTGACTTATCTTTCCGGAAGTATGATCGTGACATCGATCATGACTTATATTTCAGCATTTGCGGGAAACAGGATGATGAGTTATATTTCAAATCATTATATCGGAAGAACGATGTTTCTCAATACCAAGGGCATTTATACGACGGCAGGGATTCTTCTTGCACTGGGAATCGGACTTGCAATCGTTTATGCCATTATGAAACCGAAGAATCATGAATAAGAGTGATAAAAATAAAGAGGCTGATGTTTCAAATGTTCGAAACATCAGCCTTTTATATAGTTTATTTATTAGGTAGCATATTTAACAAATCTTAGATTGCTTTTACAAGCTCAGCTCCAAGATTTCTGCACTGTTCGAGAACATCATCATCAG
>SAMEA104404100__coassemble_3047_pt1 | contig 11720 bp, 10 predicted proteins | sample SAMEA104404100__metabat2_low_PE_078 | metagenome-assembled genome bin SAMEA104404100 (sample SAMEA104404100) | Balaenoptera acutorostrata
ATCCGTAGTTTCTTATAAGATAATCATATCGTTGGGAAACTCTGCTCCGGAATGAGACCGGTTGATCTGCCGGGACCGGCTCGCACCTACCGCCGATTCTCTGAACCCGGTGAAGAAAACCGTAATTCCTTCACTGCATTTAAGTATGAATATGAGCCGATAATAACAGTAATTTCAAATAATGTCAATGATAAAATTGCACTATTTTGATAAAATATGTGAACATTCTGTATTTTGTAAAGAACAATGAAATGGTGTTGACAATTATACTTTAACGTGTTAATATTTAGAAAATTCACAAAAAAATCACAAATAAAAGCTACGACGAAGACGGTGGAAAATATGTACTTGCAGAGAGTCGGCGGTTGATGAAAGCCGATAGTATATATTTTCCGATACCCATCCCTTCCGAGCCGAAGATCTGAACGAGATACACCAGTAGGATCTTACGCGTAAGCTGCGTTAGTGCAAAGGAGGTGTCAGACTCTGATGAGGTTGTTATATAGATACATCAATTTGAGTGGTACCGCGGATATAGATATATTCGTCTCAAAGTAAAATGGCTTCCGTTTTATTTTGGGACGTTTTTTATTTGTGAAATATGAGGAGGAGGAATTGTTATGGTCGGTAGTTCAGTTGATAATAAACTTGTGGAGGTTGCGGAACGTATCGCGGAGCTTCGTTATATTTACGGTCTGACCCAACAGGAAATGGCAGAAAAGACGGAAGTTTCTCTACTTCTTTATAAAGCTTATGAAGCAGGTTCAGAAGATCTTCCTTTCTCGTTTATTCATAAATGTGCACTGGCATTTGGTGTTGAGATCACGGACCTGCTGGAAGGTCAGAGTGCAAGGCTGACAAGTTACACGGTGACTCGTAAGGACGAGGGAGTTACCACTGCAAATGAAGAAGGAATTCTTATTCAGAACCTTGCGGCAAATTTTAAAAACAAACTGGCAAACCCGTACTGGGTTACATATGAATATAGTGAAGACCTTCAGAGTAAACCGATCGAGGTTACAACTCACTCGGGTCAGGAATTTGACTTTGTTGTCAAAGGGGCTTTAAAAGTTCAGGTCGGAGATCACGCGGAAGTTCTCCATGAGGGAGACAGCATTTTCTATAACAGTTCGACACCTCACGGGATGATCGCGGTAGAAGGAAATGATTGTTATTTCCTGGCAATGATCATGGCGGAAGATGAAAAAGCGGCGGACGACCACATGCATACAGTCAATGTGGGAAGGGCACCGAAAAATGAAAAACTGATCTGTGACAAGTTTATTACAACAACTACAGATGAAAAAGGAGTCTGTAATTCAATTGAATTTCACAATGAGGATAAATTTAATTTTGCATTTGATATTGTGGATGAACTTGGAAGAATGTATCCGGAGAAACTTGCAATGCTGCATATTTCGGATGATATGCAAGAAAGAAGATTTACATTTAAAAATATAAAAGATTATTCATCACAGGCTGCAAACTATTTTAAATCTCTGGGAATCAAAAAGGGAGACAGAGTGCTGCTGGTTTTAAAACGAAATTATCAGTTCTGGTTTGCAATCCTTGGTTTACATAAGCTTGGTGCAGTTGCAATTCCGGCAACAAATCAGCTGGTTACACATGATTATACTTACCGCTTCAATGCAGCAGGAATCAGCGCAGCGATCGTCAGTGCAGACTGTAAGGCTGCAGATTATATCGATGAAGCACAGGCAGAAAGCCCGAGTCTGAAGATCAAGATCATCGCAGACGGAAAGAAAAAAGGATGGCATAGTTTTGACGAAGAGTTCTGCCTGTTCAGTCGACGCTTTATCAGAGAAAAAGACAGTCCATGCGGAGATGATCCGATGGTTATGTTCTTTACCTCCGGAACCACCGGTTATCCGAAGATCGCAACACACAGTCACAAATATGTTTTAGGACATTTTATTACAGCAAAATACTGGCACTGTGTACAGCGTGACGGACTTCATTTTACAATTTCCGAAACCGGATGGGGAAAAGCATTATGGGGTAAACTTTACGGACAATGGCTCTGTGAAGGAGCAGTCTTCGTATATGATTTCGACAGATTTGACGCATCGAAAATCCTTCCGATGTTTGCGAAATATAATATTACAACTTTCTGTGCACCGCCTACCATGTACATGATGCTGATCAAACAGGATATTTCCCAGTATGATCTTTCATCTATCCTACATGCGACAACCGCAGGGGAAGCATTAAATCCGGAAGTATTCAGACAGTTTAAGAAGGCGACAGGCCTCAGAGTACATGAGGGATTCGGACAGACAGAGACGACCCTTTCCATTGCGAACCTGAACGGAACGGATATCAAGATCGGGGCGATGGGAAAACCTACACCGTTATTTGATATTGATGTTGTGGATATGGATGGAAATTCAGTTCCTGACGGTGAAACAGGTGAGATCGTTATCAGAACAAGAGAAGACAAGAAACAGTGTGGTTTATTCCTCGGTTACTATAATGATGATGAAAAGACCCGGGATGTATGGCATGACGGCATGTATCACACAGGTGATACAGCCTGGAGAGATGAAGACGGTTATCTGTGGTATGTGGGCAGAGTGGACGATGTGATCAAATCTTCCGGATACCGTATCGGGCCATTTGAGATTGAAAATGTCATCATGGAACTTCCTTATGTACTTGAATGTGGTGTCTCAGCGGCGCCGGATGAAGTCCGCGGACAGATCGTAAAGGCAAGTATCGTACTTACACAGGGAACAGAAGGAACAGAAGAACTGAAAAAACAGATTCAGGATTATGTTAAGAAGAACACGGCGCCTTATAAATATCCTCGAATTGTTGTATTCAGAGATGAGCTGCCGAAGACAATCAGTGGCAAGATCATAAGAAATAAATTATAGGGAAGGCGATCGAATGGAGCATAAGAGAGTTACACTTTTCGCAGGTCACTACGGCAGCGGCAAAACAAATATAGCAGTCAATTATGCACTGGCTTTAAGAGCGGAAGGGAAAAAAGTCAATATAGCGGATCTTGATATCGTGAATCCGTACTTTCGAACAAAGGACAGTGCGGCGGAATTAAAAAAAGCCGGTGTGGATCTGATCTCACCACAGTATGCAAACTCGAACGTAGATCTACCGGCACTGCCGGCAGAGGCATACAGGATCGTGGAAGACAAGGCCAGCTACAGTGTAGTGGATATCGGCGGAGACGACAGAGGTGCTTATGCACTTGGAAGATATGTACCTGAACTTTTAAAAGAAAATGATTATAGAATGGTGTTTGTGGCGAACTATTACAGACCGCTTACCAGAACCGCAGATGATGCGATCGAGGTAATGAGAGAGATTGAACAGGCCTGTGGAATGAAATTTACGGATATTGTAAATAATTCAAATCTGGGGCCACAGACAGATGCAGAAACAGTTACAGATTCACTGGAGTTTATAAAAGAACTGAGTGAAAAAGCGGATTTACCGGTCTTTCTGACAACGGTAAGAAGTGATCTGGCAGATGGATTAAAAGATAAACTGGATAATATTTTACCACTTCATTTACAGGAAAAATATTTTGATCTTCCATCACAAAAGATAGTTTAGGAGGAGAGAGTATGGCGAAAGTGACATTTAATACGGGCAGATGTAAGGGATGTGGACTTTGTGTCAGTGTCTGTCCAAAAGGGATCCTGGCAATTGATACAGAGATGATAAACCAAAAAGGATATTCACCGGCAGTGATGACAGATCAGGAGAAATGCATAGGGTGTGCGTTCTGCGCGACCATGTGTCCTGACTGTGTGATCACGGTGGAGAGATAGGAGGAAATGATTATGGCAGACAAAATACTTATGAAGGGAAATGAGGCAATCGCCGAAGCTGCCATCCTGGCAGGCTGTCGTTTTTATTTCGGTTATCCGATCACACCACAGACGGAGATTGCAGCATACATGGCAAAAAAAATGCCGAAGATCGGTGGAGTATTCTTACAGGCGGAAAGCGAGATCGCTTCCATCAATATGGTTTACGGTGCATCCGCAGCAGGTATGAGAGTCATGACATCCTCATCCAGTCCGGGAATCTCACTTAAAAGTGAGGGGTTAAGTTATCTCGCGGGATCTGATATTCCTGCATTTGTTGTAAATGTTCAGCGTGGAGGCCCTGGGCTTGGAGGAATCCAGCCTTCCCAGTCGGATTATTTTCAGGCAACCAAGGGAGGCGGACACGGTGATTACAGAATGATCGTGCTTGCACCCGCAACGGTTCAGGAAATGGCTGCCCTCACAGTCAAGGGATTTAACCTGGCGGATAAGTATCTTATGACCGCAATGATCCTTGCAGACGGAACGATCGGTCAGATGATGGAGCCGGTTTCCTTCGAGGAGATGAAAGTGGAGACATATGATAAACCGTGGGCACTGACAGGAACAGAATGTAAGAGAAAACATAATATCGTGAATTCTCTGTATCTGAATCCGGAAGAACTGGAAAAGAAAAACTTTGAACGTTTTGAAAGATATAAAGTAATTGAAGAAAATGAAGTTATGTATGAAGAATATATGACAGAAGATGCAGATATCTGTCTGGTAGCATTTGGAATCGCATCCAGAGTTGCAAAAAATGCAGTCGTGGAAGCACGTAAACAGGGAATTAAAGTTGGACTTCTCCGTCCGATCACGTTGTGGCCGTTCCCTAAAAAACCGTTACGTGAACTGGCTGACAGAGTAAACAGTTTTATTTCCGTTGAACTGAGTATGGGACAGATGATCGACGATGTCCGTCTTGCCACGGAGTGCAGGAAACCGGTGATGTTATGTAACAGGGCAGGTGGAATGATCCCCGGACCGGATGACATTTTAAATAGTATATATAAAGCACAGAAGGGAGAATTTTAGTATGGCTGTTGTGTTCGAAAAACCAAGATCGCTGACAGATGCAACCTTGCATTACTGTCCGGGATGTCCACACGGAATTATTCACCGTTTAGTGGCAGAAGCTATTGATTCTCTCGGAATTGAGGGAAAGACGATCGGAGTCGCACCCGTAGGATGTGCGGTTATGGCATATGATTATTTTGCATGTGACATGATCGAAGCTGCACACGGCAGGGCTCCGGCAGTTGCAACCGGTATAAAAAGATGCAGACCTGAAAATGTAGTGTTTACATATCAGGGAGATGGAGACCTTGCTTCCATCGGTATGGCGGAGACCGTTCATGCTGCTGCAAGAAATGAAAACATTACGATCATATTTGTAAATAATGCGATTTACGGTATGACAGGAGGACAGATGGCGCCTACATCGCTGCCGGGTCAGGTAACACAGACCAGTCCGTACGGTAGAGATGTCACACATTGCGGATGGCCGATCCGTGTATGTGAACTTCTCGCCACTCAGGAAGGACCTGAATTTATAGCACGAGTTGCAGTGAACAATGTAAAGAATGTAAAAAATGCGAAGAAAGTGATCGAAAAAGCATTTAAAAACCAGATCGAAGGAAAAGGATTTTCACTTGTAGAAGTTGTTTCGGCCTGTCCAACCAACTGGGGAATGACTCCTCAGCAGGCACTGAAATGGGTAGAGACAGACATGATCCCGTTCTATCCGCTGGGCGTATACAAAGACAGAACTGCACAGAAGGAGGCGGAAGAAAAATGATGACAACAAAGATTTTGATCGCGGGTTTCGGAGGCCAGGGTGTTCTTTTTGCAGGGAAGTTTCTGGCAAACAAAGGAATGTATGAGAAGCAGCAGGTATCATGGCTTCCGTCATACGGACCGGAAATGAGGGGCGGTACAGCCAACTGCAGTGTAATCTTATCGGAGGATGCAATCGGTTCACCGATCATTACTCAGCCGGACGTACTTCTTGCCATGAACCTGCCATCACTCGAAAAATATGTAAATACCGTTTCTCCGGGAGGAGAGATTTATGTAGATTCTACATTGATCGATATGAAGGTAGACAGAACCGACGTGAAAGTCTATTACATACCGGCAACCAGGCTGGCAAGAGAGAATAAGATTGATAAACTTGCAAATATGATCATGGTGGGAAGCCTGCTTCAAAACAACAGCGAGCTTACCTTTGACGGGACGAAGGATGTTCTGACAAAGTTGATTCCGCCACATAAAGCATCACTTTTGGGGCTGAACCTACAGGCCATGGAAATGGGTAAGGAATACAAGTTTTAATAAATAAAAATAAAATCAACGGGAGGGCAATCTTATGGAATTAATGAAAACAATGAAAGAGTTTGGACATGAAAAGGTACTTTTTGTAAATAATGAGGAAGCGGGATTGAGAGCGATCATTGCTGTACATAATACAAACCGTGGACCGGCCATCGGAGGATGCAGACTCTGGCCATACGAATCGGAAGATGCGGCATTGTTTGATGTTCTTCGCTTATCCAGAGGAATGTCACATAAAAATGCAGCGGCCGGACTTGATTTTGGAGGAGGAAAAGCGGTTATCATCGCGGATCCGTCTGAAAAGACAGAAGCTTTATTTGAAGCTTTTGCAGAGGCCGTAAATGATCTCGGTGGATGCTATATCACAGCAGAGGACGTAAATACAGACTGTGATGATGCTTTGATCATGGCAAGAAAGACAAATCATATCTGTGGACTTCCTCAGGTCAGCGGAGATCCTTCACCGTTTACAGCTATCGGTGTATGGCAGGGAATCAAAGCCGCAGCAAAGGTTGTTTTCGGAAGTGATGACCTGAAAGGACGCACCATCGCTGTACAGGGATTAGGTAAGGTTGGATATCCACTCTGCCGTCATGTACATGAAGAAGGCGCGAAACTCTATGTTTCAAATCACCATAATAAAGAAATGATCGAAAAAGCCGTTGAAGAATTCGGTGCTGTTCCGGTATCGCCGGATAAAATTCTCTCTCAGGAATGTGATATCCTGGCACCGTGTGCACTGGGAGCTGTTATGAATCCGGAAACAATTCCTGCTCTAAACTGTAAGATCGTTGCAGGAGCTGCAAATAACGTTATCTTTGATGATGCGTCAGGAGAAGCATTAAAGGCCAGAGGAATCGCATATGCACCGGATTTCATCATCAATGCAGGCGGAGTAATCAATGCGGCAGGAGAGGCAGCAGGAAATTATAACGAAGAAGAAGTTTTGAAAAAAGTTTATAATATCTACAATACAGTAGAACGTATTATGACGGAGTCAAAAGAAACAGGAAGACCGGAAGGTGTGATCGCTACAGAATATGCAGAATCATGTATCTGGGAAAATAAATAAGATTGCAGTAAAAAACAACCCTCCTGGAAGAGGGTTGTTTTTTCATGTAAATTATTGTGCCGATGCAAAAATTTTGACCAGTTCCACAGCGATATCGGTGGAAAGATCCATTCCTTCGATCGTGTTGTGTTCATAAGGTCCATGGAAGCCGTAACCACCGGTTCCAAGGTTCGGGCATGGCAGACCCATGTAGCTTAACCGGGCTCCGTCTGTACCACCGCGGATCGGGATGACAAGTGGTTCTACATCAGCCTGTCTGCAGGCCTGTTTAGCATATTCAATGAGCTGAGGATGTGATTCAATGATCTCAGCCATATTACGATAGCTCTCTTTGTAAGTGAGTTTAACGGTACCTTCGCCCCATTTATCATTCAGCTTCTCGGTAATGTCTTTCAGAAGTGAGAGACGTTCCTCATATTTGGCGGCATCATGATCACGTACAATGTAGTGAAGTTCTGCATGGGCTACGTTACCTTCCATGCTTAAAAGATGATAAAATCCTTCGTAATCATCAGTATCTCTTGGAGTATTTCCTTTCGGAAGCAATGAATTAATTTCCATAGCAACTAAACCGGCATTAACCATGATGTCTTTTGATGAGCCGGGATGAACATTGACACCCTCGATCTCAAATAATACATCTCCGGCATTGAAGTTTTCATACTGGATTTCACCTTCGCACCCACCGTCAAGAGTGTAGGCAAATTCAGCATCAAATACTTCAACATTGAAGTTCGTTGCACCTTCTCCGATTTCTTCATCCGGTGTAAATCCGATAGAAATTGCTCCGTGAGGGATATGCTCCTCGTTTAATCGTTCGATCATGGTCATGATTTCTGCCACACCTGCTTTGTCATCGGATCCTAACACGGTAGTTCCGTCACTTGTGATCAGAGTTCTTCCTTTAAGAGAAGGAAGATGTTTAAAGAGATCTGTACTCAGGGTGCGTCCGCTTGTTCCCAGGACCAGATCTTTTCCGTCATAGTCAGGTGTAAGAACCGGTGTGATATCATGATCGCAAAAATCGGATACGGTATCCATATGGGCGATGAAGCCGATTTTGGTTACATTTTCATATCCTTCGGTAGCAGGGATATGTCCGTATACATAACATTTATCATCAACGAAAGCATCTTCAACTCCAAGGTCTTTTAGTTCATCGACAAGAACTCGCGCAAGATTGAACTGGCAGGCTGAAGATGGAGTTGTTGTGCTGTTTTCATCGCTTGGTGTACGGATAACCGCATATTTTAATAATCGTTCATAAGCTTTCATATCATAATTCTCCTTTTCAAATTTCTGAAAAAATTATAACATTTTTATCGTAAATAGGGAAGAAGGCATGCTTAATAGTTGATTTACATTGATAAAATATCATGTTACAATTAAGAAAATTAACAAATATAAACTTACGAGAAAGAGAAAGACAGCAAATGGGAATAAATAAAGCGAAGCGAGCGATAATAAAAGCATTGTCGTTTGACGAAATAGACATTGAGACATCCAGAAATCTGGCGGATCTCAAACGCCTTGATCCAATGAAAGGGTTTTATAAAACCGTGGATACCAGAGTACGAAACGGAGAACATCTGATACCGGTCAGACTTTTTTATCCTGAAACGGCAGATAAGAATCCAAATCCGGAAGGAAATAAGCTTCTGGTATTTTTCCATGGAGGAGGATGGGCGACAGATCACATAGATAATTATGAAAGAATATGTGATAAGATGGCGACATTTACAAATTACGTGGTGGCGGCGGTAGAATACCGACTGGCACCGGAACATAAATTTCCATGTGGACTGGAAGACTGTTATACAGTGGCAAAATCCATATATGAAGGAAACTTCCTTTTAAAAGTAAAATGGGAGGACGTGGCTTTCATAGGGGACAGTGCCGGCGGTAATCTGGCTGCGGCGATGTCTTTGATGGCCAGAGACAGAGGAGAATTTCTTCCTGTAAAACAGATCCTTCTTTATCCGGCGGTGTATAATGATTATTCGGAAGAGTCTCCGTTTCCTTCTGTTGTGGAAAATGGAAGTGATTATATTCTTACGATGGGGAAAATGAATGATTATCTGAATTTATATGAATCTTCACCCGCAGACAGAATGAATCCTTATTTTGCTCCGTACATCGCGGAAAATCATGAGAATCAACCGGATACCCTTATTTTAACAGCGGAATATTGTCCTCTCAGAGATGAAGGAGAGGCATATGGAAATAAATTGCTGGAGGCAGGAAACAAGGTTCAGGTTCATCGAATCAAAGATGCACTGCACGGGTATTTTGCCCTGGGTATCAATGGCAATTTCACATTGGAAAGTTTAGATTATATCAATAAATTCCTGGAGGAGGGATTATAGTGGATCGAGTTAAAAGTGAAAACTGGCGCAAACTAGACAATGCGGCAAAATTATTTTCAGCGGCCAGTAACTCGAAAGATACACGAGTATTTCGTTTCTATTGTGAACTGAAAGAAGAAGTCATCGAGGAAAAGCTGCAGTTGGCATTAGAAAAAACTGTAAAGGTATACCCGGCATTTCTTTCGGTGATGAGAAAAGGTCTTTTCTGGCATTATCTGGAGCAAAGTACACAGAAGCCGGTAGTGAGAAAAGAATATAGAGAACCGTGTAGTAATCTGTATGTCAGGGATAAAAAAGAACTATTATTCGAAGTGACATATTATGGAAGAAGAATTAATTTTGAAGTGTTTCATGCGTTGACAGACGGTACAGGAGCCAGTGAGTTTATCAAGGAACTGGTGAAAAATTATCTTCTTGAAGTGCATGGAGAGGAATTGCAGAATCATAGTATTGTAGAAGAAGAAAATCCATATCTTGCAGGTATCGAAGATGACGGATTTACAAAATATTATTCAAAAGATAAAAAGGCGAAAAAAATCAAGAAGAAAGAGGCTTATCAGATTCGAAAATACAGAAGTGAGATGGGAAGTCTCCAGATTACAGAGGCGGAAATTTCTGTAGGATCTTTAAAGAGCCGGGTAAAAGAATACGGTGTCTCCATGACTGTTTATCTTACGGCAGTCTTTTTGTGTGCAATTCATGAAAAGATGACGAGGAGACAGGAAGAAGATCCGGTTATTCTTATGGTTCCGGTCAATCTGAGAAAATTCTTTCCAACGAATTCTATGTTGAACTTTTTCAGCTGGATCGAAGCGGGACATCAGTTTGGCCAGGGAAGAGATGATATCGAAAGTGTTATCGCGGATGTGAAAGAATATTTCGAGAAAGAGCTCACTAAAGAAAAAATGGCGGACAAGATCAACGAGTATGTGTCACTTGAGGTAAATCCGATTCTGAGACTTGCGCCGTTAGAATTGAAGAATCTTTGTATTAGTGCAGGGACAAGAGCATCGGCAAAAGATGTCACGGCGATCTTTTCAAATATGGGTATCATAAAGATGCCGGATGTACTGAATCAATATATTGACCGTTTCGGAGTATACACAAGCACACCGAAACTGGAATTATGTATGTGTTCGTTCAGGGATAAAATTTCTCTGGGATTTACTTCCAGATATGACTCGGATCGCATCAGAAATGCTTTTTTCAGGATTCTGAAAGAGGACGGCATTGATGTGAAAATATTAAAGCCGGAGTATCCGAAATGTACTGTGACGGATTCAATGGCAGAGAAAGTATTCAGATTGATCTCGTTCCTTGCTATCGTAATCGCGGTCTCTGCCCTTTGTGCCGATTATGGATTTGACAGGACATTTAATTATTCCTTATTTATATCAGCCGGAGTATTTACAATGTGGTTCGCCCTCATGATCGCATTTTTCAAGCGGCACAATCTGATGAAGAATGCAATGTGGCAGTTGATCGTCATATCGGTCGGATGTATTTTGTGGGATCTGTCCATGGGATGGCACGGGTGGTCGGTCAATTACATCATTCCGGAAGCAAGTGTCATGATCCTTGTGATCATGATGTTACTGAGGTTCTTATATTACAGAATGCCGAAGGATTATATGATCTATTTTGTAATGGCTGCCATATTCGGGCTTGCACTTCCTATAATATTTAACATCTCGGGCTTACTCTATGCAGTGATTCCTTCTGTAGTCAGCGTGGGTGTTTCTATCATCATACTGGCATGGCTCACCGTATTTAAAGGAAGGGAACTCAATCAGGAATTAAAAAAGAAATTTCATTTATAAATAAAAAGCAGGTGGTTAGCTCCGTGCTAATAAGGATGTTTTTTAAGACTGATGGTGTAACCTCAGAAATGGGGTTACACCGTTTTTTCATTTTATGATGCTTTTGCTTTAATTTTACTCATTAAATCAATAAGCTGTTGTTCTGTTGGAATATCCACAAGACCTATTGCTGTAAAGTAAATGTCTACTTTTACGTTGTTGTGCGAATGCTTTCTCTCCTTTTTGTGGATCTCAATACGCTGAATCAGTTTGTTTACGATAGCTGGTGTAAGTT
>SAMEA104404100__coassemble_3057_pt1 | contig 11668 bp, 7 predicted proteins | sample SAMEA104404100__metabat2_low_PE_078 | metagenome-assembled genome bin SAMEA104404100 (sample SAMEA104404100) | Balaenoptera acutorostrata
TTTAATGGATAAATTTGTTTTACACGCCCCATATGAGCCTAGTGGAGACCAGCCTGAGGCTATAGAAAAACTTGTAAAAGGATTTAAAGAAGGCAACCAATGCCAGACTTTACTAGGGGTTACGGGTTCCGGTAAGACTTATACAATGGCGAATGTGATCCAGGCATTAAACAAGCCGACACTGATCATTTCCCATAATAAAACCCTCGCAGCACAGCTATATGGGGAATTCAGGGAGATGTTCCCATTTAACGCCGTGGAATTTTTCGTATCATATTACGATTACTATCAGCCCGAGGCATACGTACCGTCGACGGATACTTATATAGCAAAGGATTCCTCTGTAAATGACGAGATTGACAAGCTTCGATTATCGGCAACGGCCTCTTTAAGTGAAAGAAAAGATGTAATCGTCATTTCCAGTGTGTCCTGTATCTATGGTCTTGGCTGTCCGGATGATTATCTGAATATGATGATTCCGTTGAGACCGGGAATGACAAAAGACAGGGACGAGCTTTTGAATGAGCTTGTAAATATACAGTATACAAGAAATGAAATGGATTTTCACCGAGGTACCTTCCGTGTCAGAGGAGATGTGGTTGAGATCATTCCGGCACAGGAAAGTGAAGTGGCGGTCAGAGTAGAATTCTTCGGTGACGAGATTGACAGAATCACAGAGATCGATGTGCTGACCGGAGAAATCAAGAGTGCGGTTTCATTTGTGGCGATCGCACCGGCATCGCATTATGTAGTTCCGATGGAACGAGTTCTGGAAGCGACAGAAGACATCGAAAAGGAGCTGGAAGAACGAGTTGCCTACTTTAAAGGTGAAGACAAGCTTCTGGAAGCGCAGAGAATTGCAGAGAGAACAAACTTTGATATAGAGATGTTAAGGGAGACAGGTTTCTGTTCCGGAATCGAAAACTATTCCAGACATTTATCCGGACTTCAACCCGGCCAGCCTCCATATACATTGATGGATTTCTTTAAGGATGACTTCCTTATAATAATAGATGAGTCTCACAAGACCATTCCTCAGATTGGGGCCATGTATGCGGGAGACCAGTCGAGAAAAGGTACACTGGTCGATTTCGGGTTCCGACTTCCGTCGGCAAAAGATAACAGACCTTTAAGTTTTAATGAATTTGAAGACCGAATCGATCAAATACTATTTGTATCAGCGACTCCGGGAGTTTATGAAGAAGAACACGAGCTTCTCAGAGCACAGCAGGTAATCAGGCCGACAGGACTTCTTGATCCCGAGGTGGAGGTAAGACCGGTTGAAGGTCAGATTGATGATCTTCTTGGAGAGGTCAAGAAAGAAATTTCAAAGAAAAATAAAGTACTGATCACGACACTTACTAAACGAATGGCGGAAGACCTTACGGATTATCTGAGGGAAGTGGGTATCAAGGTCAGATATCTCCATTCCGATATTGATACCTTGGAGAGAACACAGATCATCAGAGATATGCGTCTCGGTGTGTTCGATGTTCTCGTGGGAATCAACCTTTTGAGAGAAGGGCTTGATATTCCGGAAATCACACTGGTTGCAATCCTTGATGCGGATAAGGAAGGATTCCTTCGTTCGGAGACCTCTCTGATACAGACGATCGGACGTGCGGCGCGTAACAGTGAGGGTCATGTTATCATGTATGCGGACAAGATTACGGATTCCATGAGACTTGCGTTGGATGAGACAAAGAGAAGACGTGAAATACAGATGGCTTACAACGAAGAGCACGGTATCACGCCAAAGACAATTCAGAAGTCGGTAAGAGATGCGATTTCCATCTTCAAGAAGGTTGCGGCTTCGGAAGAGACACTCGCAAAAGACCCGGAATCAATGAGTAAGAAAGAACTTGAAAAACTGATCAAGGAACTTACAAAACAGATGAAAAAGGCTGCGGCCGAACTTGATTTTGAATCGGCAGCAGAGCTTCGTGACAAGATGGTGGAATTGAAGAAGCAGTTGACAGAATTTGAATAGATTTTAAATAGATTACAGTCTGAAAATATGACTGTGCAGAGGAATAATAATGGCAGAATTAAAGAAACAATATATAAAGGTAAGAGGGGCAAATGAACATAATCTGAAGAACCTGGATGTGGATATTCCGAGAAATGAGATGGTCGTACTGACAGGTCTCAGCGGATCGGGAAAATCTTCTCTTGCATTTGACACAATTTATGCGGAAGGGCAGAGAAGATACATGGAATCATTGTCTTCTTATGCGAGACAATTCTTGGGACAGATGGAAAAACCGGATGTGGAAAGTATTGAAGGACTTTCACCGGCTATTTCGATTGACCAGAAATCCACAAACAGAAACCCGAGATCTACAGTGGGAACAGTGACAGAAATTTATGATTATTTCCGTCTTTTATATGCAAGAGTGGGAATTCCGCATTGCCCGAAATGTGGAAGAGAGATCAAAAAGCAGACAGTGGATCAGATGACCGATCAGATCATGAGTCTTCCGGAGAGGACCAAGATCCAGATTCTTGCTCCTGTGGTCAGAGGGAGAAAGGGAACTCATGCCAAACTTCTGGAAAAAGCAAAGAAGAGCGGGTTTGTCCGTGTCAGAGTGGACGGAAACATGTATGAACTCTCAGAGAATATTACCCTGGACAAGAATATCAAACATAACATAGAAATCGTGGTAGACCGACTGGTCGTAAAACCGGGGATAGAGAAGCGTCTGACAGATTCCGTAGAAACGGTGCTGAATCTTGCGGAAGGACTACTTGTAGTGGATGTGATCGACGGAGAACCGATGAACTTCAGCCAGAGTTTTGCGTGTCCGGACTGTGAGATCAGTATCGACGAGATTGAGCCGAGAAGTTTTTCGTTCAATAATCCGTTTGGTGCATGTCCTGAATGTTCGGGACTTGGATATAAGATGGAATTTGACGAAGATCTGATGATTCCGGACAAGACAAAGAGCATTAACGAAGGTGCCATCGCTGTTCTTGGATGGCAGTCCTGTGCGGCTCCGGGAAGTTTTACTCACGGAATTCTGAAAGCCCTGTGCGAAAAATATAAATTTGACCTGGATACTCCGTTTGAAGATTATCCGAAGAAGATTAAAGATATCCTCCTTCACGGAACAAAGGGAGAAATTGTGAAGGTATATTATCAGGGACAGCGTGGAGAGGGAATCTACGATGTCGCATTTGAAGGACTGATAAAGAACGTAGAGAGAAGATACAGAGAGACAGGCTCGGAAACTATGAGAGCCGAGTATGAAACGTTTATGCGTATTACGCCTTGCCGTGAATGTGGAGGTCAGAGACTGAAAAAATCTGCACTTGCAGTGACGGTGGGTGGAAAAAATATTGCGGAAGTGACAAATATGTCGATCGACCGTCTGCAGCAGTTCCTTGATGAACTGGAATTAAGTCCGACTCAGGAAATGATCGGAGGACAGATTTTAAAGGAAATCAAGGCAAGGATTAAATTCCTTATGGATGTAGGGCTGAATTACCTCACACTTTCCAGAAACACGGGAAGTCTGTCGGGTGGAGAGGCGCAGCGAATCCGTCTTGCCACACAGATCGGTTCCGGTCTTGTGGGCGTTGCCTATATCCTGGATGAACCGAGTATCGGACTGCATCAGAGGGACAATGACAAACTCCTTTCAACACTGGAACATTTAAGAGATCTTGGAAATACCCTGATCATTGTGGAACATGATGAAGATACCATGTTTTTGGCAGACAACATCATTGACATCGGGCCGGGAGCCGGAGAACATGGTGGTACTCTTGTGGCACAGGGAACGGCTCAGGAAATCATGAAGGTGGAAAATTCTATCACCGGAGCATATTTAAGTGGAAGAATTCAGATTCCGGTTCCGGAGAAAAGAGCGGTTCCAACGGGATGGATCAAGGTAAAGGGTGCATCTCAGAACAACCTTAAAAATATTGATGTTGACTTTCCGCTGGGAATCATGACCTGTGTGACAGGAGTTTCCGGATCGGGAAAGAGCTCACTGGTAAATGAGATTCTCTACAAGACTCTCGCAGCAAAACTGAACCATGCCAGAACGATTCCGGGAAAACATAAGACCATCGAGGGACTTGAGCAGCTCGACAAAGTGATCAATATTGATCAGTCCCCGATCGGAAGAACTCCGAGGTCAAACCCGGCCACTTATACAGGAGTTTTCGATCTGATCAGAGATTTGTTTGCATCCACATCTGATGCCAAGGCAAGAGGTTATAAGAAGGGAAGATTCAGCTTTAATGTAAAAGGCGGAAGATGTGAAGCCTGCAGCGGAGACGGTATTATTAAAATAGAAATGCATTTCCTTCCGGATGTGTATGTCCCATGTGAGGTGTGCGGAGGAAAGCGCTATAACCGAGAAACACTGGATGTAAAATATAAAGGGGAAAATATAGATGATGTTTTGAATATGACGGTGGAAGAGGCAAAGGATTTCTTTGAAAATGTTCCTTCTATTAGAAGAAAGATGGAGACTCTTTACGACGTGGGTCTTGGCTATATCAGACTGGGACAGCCTTCTACGACACTTTCCGGCGGAGAGGCACAGAGAATCAAACTTGCGACAGAACTCAGCAGAAGAAGTACGGGAAAGACCGTGTATATTCTGGATGAACCTACCACGGGGCTTCATTTCGCAGATGTTCACAAGCTGACCGAGATTCTAAGACGTCTGGCTGCTGACGGGAATACCGTGATCGTCATCGAACACAATCTGGATGTGATCAAAACTGCGGACTACATTATCGATATCGGCCCTGAAGGCGGAGACAAGGGAGGCACTGTGATCGCTGAAGGAACACCGGAAGAAGTGGCTGAAAATCCTTCTTCATACACAGGTTATTACATCAAAAAGATGTTAAATAAAAATAATCCTTAAGAAATATTAAAAAAATAAAAAATTGCTTTTCATTTTAAGGGTTTTTGATTATAATATCTAAGTGTGTAAGTTTGTTTTAATATAATGAGACAAAAGATTATTGAGATAGATAGAAGTATGAAAGGGGTATCGTAAATGTCAATTGATTTGGGAATTGATCTTGGAACAGCAAGTATTCTTGTTTATGTAAAAGGAAAAGGGGTAGTATTAAAAGAACCTTCAGTAGTAGCATTTGACAGAGATACAAATGTGATCAAAGCAATCGGAGAAGAAGCCCGCCTGATGCTGGGAAGGACACCGGGAAATATTGTTGCAGTAAGACCATTACGTCAGGGAGTAATCTCTGATTATATAGTGACAGAGAAAATGATCAAGTACTTTGTACAGAAAGCTCTGGGTAAACGTACATTTAAGAAACCGAACATCAGCATCTGTGTTCCAAGCGGAGTTACAGAAGTTGAAAAGAAAGCCGTTGAAGAAGCAGCATTTGCAGCAGGTGCGAGAGAAGTTCACCTTATTGAAGAACCGGTGGCAGCAGCAATCGGAGCAGGAATCGATATCGCTAAACCATGTGGAAACATGATCGTTGACATCGGAGGAGGAACTTCAGATATTGCAGTTATCTCTCTTGGAGGAACTGTAGTTAATACATCATTAAAAATTGCCGGTGATGATTTTGATGAAGCAATCGTTCGTTTCATGCGTAAGAAACACAATCTTCTTATCGGAGAACGTACAGCAGAAGATATCAAGATCAAGATCGGAACAACATATCCGCTTGTTGAAGAAGAGACAATGGAAGTAAGAGGAAGAAACCTTGTTACAGGTCTTCCAAAGACAGTTACAGTTACATCTTCAGAGACAGAAGAAGCACTTCGTGAGACAACAAGTCAGATCGTTGAAGCTGTTATTGCGGTTCTCGAGAGAACTCCACCGGAATTGTCTGCAGATATTCTTGACAGAGGAATCGTTCTTACAGGTGGTGGAGCAATGCTTCGTGGTCTTGAAGAACTGATCGAAGAGAAGACAGGCATCAACACAATGACAGCAGAAGAACCGATGAAGGTAGTTGCTATCGGAACAGGTCAGTTCGTAGAATTTATGAACGGCAGAAAAGATGTTTAAAAATTAAGAGTACACATAAGGGGGCTGTTTCTTACCGGAGACAGCCTTTTTGCGTGACTGAAAAAGGAGATAAAATGGAGTCGATCAAAGGTTATGTGGAACATATCGTATTCCGCAACGAAGATAATGGGTATACGGTATTCAATCTGAATAATGATGACGGTGACCTTACCTGTGTCGGTAATTTCAATTATCTTGCCGAAGGAGAGATGGTCGAGGTCAGAGGAGAGTATGTGGTACATAGTCTTTACGGTACTCAGCTGAAAGTGATGGAATATGAGATCAAAGCACCGGAAGATCTGATATCCATTGAACGGTATCTGGGATCCGGCGCAATTAAAGGTGTAGGTGCTGTTCTCGCGGGAAAGATCGTGCGAAAATTCAAGGATGACACGTTCAGGATTATTGAAGAAGAGCCGGAGAGACTTTCCGAGGTAAAGGGAATCAGCGAGAGAATGGCCAGAGAAATCGCAAATCAGGTGTCGGAGAAGAAGGACATGCGTCAGGCGATGATCTACCTTCAGAAATACGGCATCTCGACAACACTGGCGGGTAAACTGTTTAAACAGTATGGCCAGGAATTATACACGGTACTTGAGACGAATCCTTACCGACTGGCAGATGATATTCAGGGAATCGGATTCCTGACTGCAGATGAAATCGCCTCAAAGATCGGAATTCATTCGAATTCGGACTATAGAATCAGAAGCGGCATTTTCTATACCTTGCAGCAGAGTGTTATGGAAGGACATGTTTTTCTTACAAAAGATGTACTTTTATATCGCGCATCGGAACTGCTCGGTGTAGAAATAGATGATATTGAAAAATATCTGATGGATCTTGCCATGGAAAAGAAGATCATGATCAAAGAAAAAGACGGCAGAACCAGGATTTATGTCACACATTATTATTATCTGGAATTAAATACGGCCAAGATGTTATGTGATCTGAATCTGAAATATAAGGAAGATGACAGACATATTCAGGAGCAGATGAAGCAGGTGGAAAAAGATACCGGTCTGGAGCTGGACGAGAGACAGAAGAAGGCTGTGGAATCGGCAGTCAAGAACGGAATCATGATCCTTACCGGAGGACCGGGAACCGGAAAGACTACAACCGTCAATGCATTGATCAGTTATTTTGAAATGGAAAATCTGGACATTATGCTTGCGGCTCCGACAGGAAGAGCTGCAAAGAGAATGACGGAGGCGACAGGATATGAAGCACAGACAATCCATCGTCTTCTTCAGGTCAATGGAAACCCTGAAGATGAGAAGGCGGTAAATGGATTTGCGAAGAATGCAGAGAATCCGCTCGAAGCAGATGTTATTATCATAGATGAAATGTCTATGGTAGATCTTCCGCTTATGCATGCACTTCTGATGGCGATCATGCCCGGAACGAGACTGATCTTATCTGGAGACTGTAACCAGCTTCCGTCTGTAGGACCGGGAAGTGTTTTGAAGGATTTGATCGAGTCAAACTGTTTTTCTGTAGTAATGCTGACGAAGATTTTTCGTCAGGCTCAGGAAAGTGATATTGTCGTCAATGCCCATAAGATCAACAGAGGACAGTATATCGAGCTGAACAATAAGAGTAAAGATTTCTTTTTCCTGAAAAGACAGGATGCAAATATTGTGATCCGTGTTGTACTTGCCCTGATTCAGGATAAGATGCCCAGATATGTACAGGCCAGACCGTATGACATTCAGGTTCTGACACCCATGCGCAAAGGTGTTCTGGGAGTAGAAAGACTGAATGTGATCCTGCAGGAATATTTAAATCCTCCGGCAAAAAATAAAAATGAGAAAATCTACGGAGACCATATCTTCCGAGTGGGAGATAAGGTTATGCAGATCAAGAACAATTACCAGCTCGAGTGGGAAATCGCTACAAAATACGGGCTTGTTGTGGATAAAGGGGTGGGAGTGTTCAACGGTGATATGGGTATCATCACGGAAATCAACACTTATACCGAGACTTTGCAGGTTGAGTACGAGGAAAAGAAGAAGGTAACTTATTCTTTTGAAATTCTCGATGAACTGGAACTTGCCTATGCAATCACCATCCACAAAGCACAGGGAAGTGAGTATCCGGCGGTCGTGATACCGCTTTTGTCGGGACCGAAGCAGCTCCTGCACAGAAATCTTCTATATACGGCGATCACCAGAGCAAAAAAATGTGTGACCATCGTGGGAAATGATCAAACCTTCCAGGATATGATCCAGAATACAAATGAGCAGGACAGAAATACAAGTCTGTCAGAGCAGATCATTGAATGGATGGGAATGGATGAAGAGTCTTAATTCAATCATAAATGAATCTTAAAAGAATGATCAATATTCTGTATCCGGTAAAATGTCCTTTTTGCGGGAAGATTACACAGGATGGAATATGTGAAAACTGTAGAAGAACCTATCCTTTTATAGGGGAGCCTGTCTGTAAAAGATGCGGTAAGCCTTTGGAGGATCAGGAGAAAGAGTACTGCTATGACTGCACGAGAAAACAGCATGTGTTCTGTGAGGGCAGAGCCCTCTGGATCCATAGAGGTAAAGTCAGCGAAGCAGTCTATGCGCTAAAATATAAGAATAAAAAAATTTACGGAGAGATCTTTGGTGCCGAGATGGGAAAACAGTTTTCCGATTATCTTCACCGGCACCGGATTTCTCTGCTTATCCCGATTCCTCTTCATAAGAAAAGACGTAAAAAGAGAGGATTCAATCAGGCGGAGATCCTTGCACGCAAAATTTCGGAATATTCCGGTATTCCGGTTGATACAGAATCACTTGTCAGAGTAAAGGGTACGGTAGCTCAAAAAGAGCTGGATGATAAACAGAGACTTAGAAATATCAAAAATGCGTTTGCTGTTACTGAAAACATATATGCAGGAAATGTTGCACTAATTGATGATATTTATACGACAGGCAGTACTTTAGATGAGGCAGCTGACACACTTCTTGCATCCGGAGTGGGAAAAGTCTACTTTTTAGTTATAAGTATTGGACAAGGTTTCTGATATTTGTTATACTGAAAATAGTGTAAATACGAGGGGAAACGTATTGAGGTGACTATATGGTAAATGAGAATAAAGTAAAATTAATGACAAAAATGGCAATGTACGAAAGTAATGAAGGCCGGGAAGATCTTAAAATAAGCTCTTACTATCGTCAGGATTATGTGAGTCTTCAGACGATCATAACTGTATTATGGATAACCTTAGGTTATGCCATAGCGGTAGGAATCGGAGCTGTTTTATTTTTGGAAAAAATAATGGAAAAGCTGGATCTGACTCTGATGATTGTTCTTTTTGCCTGTCTTGTCAGTGGATGGCTGATTCTGATGATCGTATACGGATTTTTCGCATCATCTTTTTATCAGAAGAAGCATCGAAATGCAAGAAAAAGAGTAAAAAAGTTTAATCATGATTTAACTCGATTGAACAGAAAATATGAAAGGGAGAAAGAGTAATGAGTGAGATTTTAGTTTGGAGAGAAAAAATACAGAAGTTTTACGGAGAGTATTCTATATATATTGAAAAGACACTTCAGTTTCTGGCAGCATTAGTTACATTCCTGCTGATCAATCATAATGTTGGGTTTATGAAGCCTTTAGCGACACCTATGGTTGCGATTATATTAAGTGTAATCTGCACGATACTTCCACCAATTTTTACAGTGCTTGTTTCGGCAGGACTTGTCTTAGCCCATCTAAGTGATATTTCGATGGGGGTAATGGTTGTTACAGCACTGATCTTTTTGATCATGTTTATCTTTTATTGTAGATTTGCTCCTAAAAATGCATGGGTATTGGTCGTTGTGCCTTTGACATATTTTTTACATGTACCGTATATCATTCCTGTTGCACTTGGACTTTATATGTCCCCGGTAGCTGCAATTCCTGTTGCATTTGGAACAATTGTATTTTACATGCTCAGCGCAGTGAAAAATTCATTTACCGCGATCTCAAGTGCGGGAGGTATGACCGGAGAAGTTACATTGTTCCTGAATATGGTCTTTAAAAATAAAGAATTATGGGTAATGACCATTGCATTTATTTTATGTATCAGTATTGTATATTTTGTGAGACGCCTGTCTATTGATCATGCATGGAAGATTGCAACTGCGGCAGGTGCTGTGGCAAATATCGTAATCTGTGTTATCGGTGATCTGTTGTTTGACATTCCGATATCTTACGGATGGCTGATCTTTGGTAATCTGCTTGCAATTTTAACAGGACTTATTATTGAGATCTTCTTCTTCTCTGTAGATTATTCAAGAACAGAGTATTTGCAGTATGAAGATGATGACTATTATTATTATGTGAAGGCAGTGCCAAAGATTACGATCTCTGCACCTGAGAAAACAGTCAAAAGAATCAATAGAAGAATAAAAACGAATAAGCATGATTCCGACGAAGGCATAGACAGGGACACAGACAAAATACAGGGAATCGAAAATGAATATATGAATGATTCAGATACTATATTGCTGGAAAAACATCTTCAGGAAGAACTTGATATCCAGAATATAGTTCAGAAAGAACTGGAAGAATAATATTAACATTTAGAATAGACAGGAAGGAGGCGCAAGAATGAAGGAGACAATAGTGAACTTTATGAATGAGGAATTTTCAAAAGATTTATATTTTCCGGAATTCTGGATTACAGATCTTATTGAAATCCTGATCATTGCTTTTTTGATCTACCAGCTTATTGTATGGATTAAAAATACAAAGGCATGGATGCTCCTGAAAGGTATTCTCGTTCTTGTTGTATTTATTCTTGTTGCAGCGATCTTCCATATGTACACCATTTTATGGATCGCTAAAAACACGATACCGGTCATGGCTACGGCGGCAGTGATCGTTTTCCAGCCGGAGCTTAGAAGAGCTCTTGAAAAACTGGGAGAAAGAAAATTTTTATCTGCGGTATTTCCTATAGACCGCAAAGGAAAAGAAAATGAGCGTTTCAGCAGGGAAACAGTCAAAGAAGTTTCCGCTGCTGTGTTTCAGATGGGAAAAGAGAAAACAGGGGCTTTGATCGTTGTTGAACAGGCAATCAAACTTACTGAATATGAAGGAACAGGAATTATGCTGGATTGTCTGATTTCCAGACAGATTCTCTTGAATCTGTTTGTTCCGAATACACCGTTTCATGATGGCGCGGTCATGATAAGAGATGATAAAATCGTTGCGGCTACATGTTATCTGCCATTGTCAGATAATAAAGAAATCAGTAAAGAATTGGGAACAAGACACCGAGCCGCTATCGGTATGAGCGAGGTAAGTGATGCGCTGATCATAGTTGTTTCAGAAGAGACCGGATATGTATCGGTTGCACAGGGCGGACAGGTCGTAAGAAATGTCACACCTGAATATCTGGAGCAGAGAATGGAAAGCATTCGTGTAAAAAATACTGAGAACTCAAAAATAAAAAAGTTTTGGGGAGGTAGGAAGAACAATGAAAGAGACGCTGACTAAGAACCTTGGAATAAAAATACTGGCGTTGTGCGTTTCGTTTCTATTATGGTTCATGGTGGCAAATTTCGAAGATCCCATTGATAAAAAAACATTTGTAGGAATTCCAATATCAGTGACACATAAGGAAATTGTTACGAACAGGGCGAACACATACAGAATAGCAGAAGATTCTAAAAATC